>Ga0213833_1000584_pt1 | contig 34106 bp, 36 predicted proteins | sample SWATP21_FD_160575 | JGI IMG/M metagenome (GOLD analysis project Ga0213833, IMG submission 160575) | Coastal seawater microbial communities from Marineland, Florida, United States - SWA TP2 #1 | ecosystem: Environmental > Aquatic > Marine > Coastal | place: USA: Florida | collected 2016-08-14 | reverse complement strand
CCCCCTGGAGAGGCAGCGCGCTAGGGACAGATCCTGCTCACATACGGCGTCTGTAGCGAGCCACCGAGGATCACACATGCCCCACTTGGCGTAAGGAGGGCCCACCATGTCGGATTTGATCATCGGGTTCGATGATGCGGTGCTCGCGACGTCGAAGGAGCTTTTGCATCAAACCAGCGATGCAGGCTCAACTGCGAGCACCGCGTCCATCGTCCGCCCTGGGGGTGGTACTAAACGCGAGAAAGGGTTAGATCGTGACTTGATGCGCCGCCCACGGTCACGGAACAGCGACGCATCCAGCGGCTCCGGCAACCGGAACCGCAACCGCGACCGTGGACGCGACCGCGGTCGTGGCCGTGACCGTGGCCGTGACCGCGATCGTGACCGAAACCGTGACCGTGACCGTGACCGAAACCGTGACCGTGACCGAGACCGCGACCGTGACCGCTCGCGCAAGTCGCGAGGCAAGAACACAACATCCGCCGAAGCGGACGGAGGTACGCTGAGTCCCAGGGCGGCGCAGCGCCCAGCTGCGAAGCGTAACCGCACGCGGTCATCAAAGCAACAACAAGCTGGTACTGGAAAGAAGATTGGGGCAGCAACTCGAACGCCGCTGCCGTCGGAGCTTGTTGGGAGTGCTGTTCAGTTCGGTGAGCAGGTTGTGACGCCGCGGCCAGGACAAGCAAATGCGACCCCTTCTCGCGAGGGCCATGGCTATTTTAACAAGCCCGCCGCCGCTCGCCGGCGTGACGCTGTTTCGTATGGCGCAGATATAGATGCGCCACTGTCCTTTGCGTTGCTGAATTTCGCTGACGCCGAGGTGGCACAGATGTTCTGTGTGTTCGAGTGGCAACAGTTTTTGCTGACGGGTGTCATTCCCTCGTACATCATGGCATTCGCGTGCGGGGTTTGGGCGGTCACGCTGTTTGTGGCTGATTCAGACCACCAAAGCTCAGAGGTTGTTGTGTTTGCTGGCCTGGTCGTCCTTGCCTCCATGTTTTTGCTCGCGCTGGGCCTGGCGACGAAGTGCGCAACCCGAGCGTTTTCCAGCTTTGCCTCGTCCCACAGGTGGAGTTGGCTCCCCTCCTCGCTGATGGCAGGCCTGTCCATTGCCGTCCACGCGTTGTCTTGGGCCTGTGCGCACCGAGCTCCGCATTTGAACTACCCATACTGTGGAGCCGGAGCTGGCGATCACATCTCGCCCATCTCTGTGGGCGTGAGCTTGATCATGCCGTACATCCTTCGCCTTCTGTTCCGTGTGCGATGGTTTTTCGCTGCGGGTGCAACCGCCGTGAGCGCCATCAGTTTTGCTGCGTTCTCGCTGGAGCATGTGTCGGACCTGAACGCTGCGCCAGTTGTGATCGTGGTCATCAACTGTCTACTCGGCGCCGTGTGTGCTTGGGTGTCTGAACGGAGTGATCGTGCTGGCTTCTGGTGCGTTTACATCGCGTGTTGCGTTAGATCCATGCGTGCGTGGCCTCTGTAAAGTGCTGACGTGGTGTTTCCGTGCCCGTGTCGCGACACACACAACACAGGTACTACCTTTCACCCAAGTTTGACCAGCGTGACGCTGTCCCGGAGGTGCCTGCCCACGAATTGCGCTTGCGTGCTCTGCGCGTGTTGATGAATCGCATGGGCTTGGTGATGTTTGAAGTGAACTCTCGAGGCATCGTAACGTCCGTGTCATCCAGCATCTCGCTCCTTGGGCACACGGAGGCGGACTATGTGGGGAAGCCCCTTCTGACGCACATGCACCGTGGGGACCGCAAAATCATGGAGACAGTGTTGAAGAGCTACTGGCAGCAGGCGCGCCAAGCCACCGCCAGTGCAACCTCTTCGATGCGCCTACAGTACCGTCGACGCGATCGGTCAGGGTCCTACGAGTTTGTGGAGATGGTGTGCACGGTGTTCAATGAGGCGGACAACGCTCCAGTGATGGTGGTTGTGGAGCGCAGCATGGCAACGGAAAAGAAGGCTCAGCTCACAGCTTCTTTGGAGCGCCGCCGCCGTCGCAAGGCGGAAGCGGAGAAAGCGGTTAACGAAGACACGCTGGGCTATGCGTGTCATGAGCTCCGTAACCCGCTGCACGTCATTGGCGCCGCGACAGAGATCCTCAGTGACTACATGGACGAACTGCCGAGGATGGGACAGAAGCATTTGACATCCGTGATTGCGTCTTCGACGCAGATGAAGACTCTTGTGGATGACATTCTCGACATCAACAAGCTCCGTGCGGGGCACCTCGAGATTCGTTCTGCCCTCTTCTCCGCCCATGAACTTGTTGCGGATGCTGCGTCGCAGCACGAAGGGTTTGCCAAGGTTCCCATCACAACCACGTTGTCGGAGGACGTTCCACTCGTCATCAAGGCCCCAAATATTCGCATCCGCCAGGTGTTGAACAACGGGCTCACCAATGCGTGCAAGTTTGCCAAGCGAGGCGAAATCAACGTGGCCTTGAAGACTGCGCAAACCCCAGGTGTTTTCCGGGTGGAGATTTCGAACGTGGGCAACGGCTTGGGCACAGACGACCCTGACATGTTGTTCGAAGAGTATACCCAAGGCAACAATCAAGCAGAGACGACGTCTTCCGGTACCGGTCTGGGGCTCCCCATCTGCAAGAAGCTAATCAACAAGATGAAGGGGAAAATCGGTCTCATGGACCACATCGTGGGACAAGACATTGTCACGGTGTTCTTCTTCGAGGTGCCGTTCGAGAGCGTCAGTGACGAAGATGCTGCCCGTGCTCGCGTGTTTGTGTCACAACGCCCGCGCCGTGCCACCACCAGCTGGGATTCGGATCCTGAGGAGCACGTGGAGGAGTTGCTGACTGACCACCCGGGCCGCGAGCTGCGTTCTGCAGTGTCGGTCATCGAAGATCCTCGACGCCCCACTTCGGACAAGGCGATGCGGCGCACAGTCACCACGGGCGCCCCCATGCGTCCCAGTGCAGCACCAGCGCGTCGAGTGGGGAGTGTCAGTACTTTTCCTGCTGGCGCTGGCGCTGGTGTTGGTGCGGGTGCGGGTGCGGGTGCTGGCGCTGGTGCAGGCGCGGGCGCGGGTGCAGGTGCAGGTGCGGGTGCGGGTGCGGGTGCGGGTGCTGGCGCTGGCGCTGGTGCTGGCGCTAGTGCTCTCGCTAGCGCTGGCGTGAGTGCTGAATTTGAAGCTGGAGCCAGGCCAGCTGTCAGCAACGGCACAGCGGTGCATGTCTCCACGGCGGCCCGGCCCGAACCAGTTTCGCCTCCACAGCAGAGGCATGCTACGTTGACGAACGGAACTTCGTCCTCACATGACTCGCCTGTGGCCGGTGGTCGTGATGTCCCCCGTGTTTCGCCCGCTGCTGGGGCTGATCTGGATGCCGACGATGTTGCCCAAGCTCAACTTCTGCCAGCAACACCTCTGCCAGCAGCACCTCTCCTTGCAACACCTCCCCCCGCAGTGGCCGTCGTCTCTCCACCCAATTTGCCCACCGGCACCCTTGGTGAGCCGATTCTTGTTGGTGCTGAGGCGATGCCAGAGTCCGGGTCTGTTGTGTCCACCCCAACCTCAACACGCTCCGGACCCAAGAAGGAGAAACGCAAGGGTCGTCGACGCCGAAAGCGCTCCGCTCGCCAGCTCCCAAAGCTGGGCCTTCGTGTGTTGCTGGTCGACGATGAACCCTTGAACCGGGACCTTGGGCACGATTTTCTGGAAGGCCTGGGGTGCACTTGTGCAACGCTCAAGGTGCGGATGGGGTGTTCTCGTGTTGTTTTGCTGTCCCGTTGTGTTGACTCCTTCTTGTGTGTATGTGTGGCTTGAAACAGGATGGTGAAGAAGTTCTCCCTGCCCTGCGCGAGGCCAAGGAACCGTACGACCTCATCATGATGGATGTGGAGATGCGGGTGTGTATGCTACTGTGGCCTTTGTGTGTGGGTGTGTCCTTTGTGTGGTGTGTCGCCGCGCACGCTCCGCTCATGCCTTTCTTGCCATTGTCAGAATCTCCACGGCGACGAAGCCTGCCGTCTTATTCGCAAGGCTGGTTTTACGCTTCCCATCTTGGCTGTCACAGGCAACAGTGGTCCGGAGTACCTTGCCCGCTACCAGCAAGACGGTTTTGATGAGGTCATCGCGAAGCCGTTCAAACGCCGCACACTCGCGACGCACCTGGAGCCGTACTCGATTGAGAAGAAGATGAAACAGGAAGACGCTGAGCGAGGCACGGATCCGCCGCCAGCTCACACAGACAGCGTCTTGAGCAATGCGGAGGTGATTTTGGATTGAGCACCACCAATGGTGTGGCATTTTTGAGTCCTGCGTTGTCTGCTGCTGCTCGTCGACCCAGTGTAACAACACCAAATGTATACCCAACACACAGAATGCGCTTGTGCTGCGCGTTGTGCTTGTGCGCTGTGATCGCATCGCGGGCAACGATGCCTGGCCCGTCCGTATCCAAGTTTACAAGGGCGTGCATCCAACGCGAAATCAAACAGTTGCACAAGAATGTACCAGAGAACGTCCGGGCATTGCCGAATGACAACAACATTCTGGAGATTAACTACGTGATCCATGGAAGCAAGGACACTCCGTATGCCGGTGGTTGGTACCATGGAGTGGTTCGTACTGTCGTGTTTGCGCGAGTGTACACCCAGCCTAACACTGTGCACAGCTTCTGCTCCCTTCAGACTATCCCATGCGCCCACCTGCCATCAAGATGCTCACGCCCAACGGCCGGTTCCAAGTCAACAAGCGGCTTTGTCTCAGTGTGTCGGGTATGTCGGTGCCGCGCCCCTGTTTTCTTCTCCCGTCTAACATTGCGCGGGGACTGATGTGATGTGCCTCCACAGACTTTCACCCTGGAACGTGGAATCCTGTGTGGGGAATCAGGACGATATTGATTGGCTTGCTGTCCTTCATGGTACGTGTTTTGCTTGTCGCGCGCTTGCGGTGCGTAACCTGCAGTGTGCACAGAACGAAACCACGAGCACAGTGGGGAGCATTTCCACCACGAAAGCGCAGAAACGGTTGTTTGCAAAGAACTCCCTTGCGTACAACATGAAGAGTGCCAAGTTCCGACGCCTGTTCCCAGAGCTGGTGGAAGTGTTCCAAGCGGACGCAGCTGGCCAGCAGGCTGGAGCGGGAGCTGGAGCGGGGGCTGGTGCTGGTGCGGGGGCTGACACCACACAAAGTCGTCCAACGAAAGCCGAGCTGAAGGGATCTTCAGCGCGGAGGAGGAAGAGGGCCAAGGCCAGCGTAAAGCGTGGCAAGCCTCAACGTAGAAAAAAGCAAGTAGCGGGTGACGAGGGCGTCACAACCACTCCTCCTGCGTCAGAAGGAGACGGCCAGCCAGCCCAACCTGTGCAGGTCGTGGCAACACCCATGGCATCTCAAGAATCCAATGGCACAGTTGGTTGCCTCCTTGTGTTGTGTGGGGTGTGCTTGCTGGTGGGTATGGTGGTGGTCATGGCGATGCAATCGTTGTAGTTCCCCAGCCGCGTTTTTTTCTTTTCTCAACTCAACTCATTCATCGCGCATCACAATGCCACCCACATCAATATGGGAACTAGAATCACAACTGCTACAGCGTTGTACTTCCAAAAACCGAAAAGGAGGCCCTCACGCCGTCCCAGAACATCCCGCACCAAGATGTCTCGGTCCACGCAGATTGCGGTGGCACACAACACGGCAAGCAGCACACTCATGGACTTGAAAGAGACAAGGAGTCTCACACTCCACTGATCATACATATTGACAGTGATTCCCACTGAGTCCGCCACCAACGAGCACACGCACGCGCTGAAACAAAACAGCACCGCCAAACACGCCAATGAAACCAGGACGTATGCGACGGACATCCACCCGTCACCGATGTTGGTCGCCAGCTGGCAGTCCGTTTCCTCTTGCTGCAAGGTTGTGTCCACCACAGGTTCTTTGGGGCCCATTGGCCATCTTGACTCCGCAGGGTCACCAGGAGCACGGCGGCGCCTGCGCATTTCTGCCATCACGGTTCGACGAAACGCACCCACTGCCGCTCCTCCGCGGCGTTGTGGTGTCAGGCACAGCAGCGACCTGGCAAGGTCCGGGTGGTCAAGCGGCGTGCTGCACGATGCCCATCGCACACCACACACGTGCACAGCGCAAAAACATGCACCCCTGACAAGCACGAGAGGAGAGGCAAAGAGAGATCTGCCCGTGTTGTCAGCCACCGTGTGACAACGATATGGCAGGAGACATAAATGTATGAATACACCAACATGCATATTATCGTCACTTTCGCACGTTCAAGCGAAAACTTGGCTCGTCAACCGACAGGTGGTTGAAGCAGCGGCGCCGTCGTTTGTGCCTACCATTCAGCCCGTCGGAGCTGGTTGGTCATTGACCACCCCAGGGTACTCCTTGTTTAGCTTGTCACCTGCGGGGACAGGGCAGTAGCGCACCAGCTTTCCAGTGTGTTGTGCCTGTGGACACGGCAGATCATCCATCCTCTGTGTGCACCATGTCTCGTATGATTTTGGCCCGAAGAGCCGCGGAGGATCAGCGTGAGCGTGCCGAAGCGGTTGTGCGTGACTCCAACCGTGCTATGGACATTGCCAAGTTCGAACACAGGACACAGGCGAAGATTGATGCACGCAAAGCTCGGGAGCGGGTGGCCAGCATCCAGCGCCGCATGGCGGAAGACTTGAACAGACGTCGGGCACGGTGAGTCGCGTGAGCGGGGTGGACACCCGAGGGGTGATGGCCTTGAGTCATTTATTGGGCATGCCTGGAGCGTGGCAATGGATTGGCACTTCTGTCTGTGGTGTTGCTTCCGACTCATTTGCTTTCGCCGCCGGCGGGTGCTGATTGGTCCACGCAGACTTGCGGAGCTGCTGTCGCAGGAAGATGATATGTACAGTCAATTGTTGGCGGAGACATTCGAAACGCCCCAACAGCGAAAGGACCGCTTGTTTGCCAAGGCCAAGGCCTTGCGTGCCGCACGCGAGCAGAAGCGCCGTGCGCTTGTGGCCAAGATTACGGAAGATCGCTGGAGGGAAATGTCTGACGACCTGCGTACACTTGACTCCCAAGCAGTAGCCGAGCGGTGTGCAAAGGAGCGTATGTCTCAACTGGAAGAAGCTGAGGTCGCCCGTCGACGCGCTGTACGTAGTGGTTGGTGTGTACTGCTGCCGTGTGGAAGCGTTCGTTGCATGCAAGCACGCACTGACCCAGGGTTGCTCTCTGCGCACAGTACGAGGAGGAGCAAAAGGCAGCCGCCGCTTGGGAAGAGCTGCGCCAAAAGAAGATCCAGCGCGAGCGCTTGGAGGCTGAGCAGAAGCGCGCCCGTGACGAGGAGATGCGAACAGCGCTGGACCAGCAGGTGCGCGTGCGCCACTCGTTGGATGCGGCGGCGAAGGAAGAGGAGGCGCTGTCTGCGCGCCAGATGCTGGCTCGCTGGGAAGCAGAGCGCCGGGCAGAGCAGAACGCCGCGGCGGCTGCGGTTGCCCGCGAGAAGCAAGAGGCGGCACGTGTCCGGGCGCAGAACGAGGAGTTTTCGCGCGTGCGGGCCATTGAGGCGGCCAAGGAGCTGGCGGCAGACCAGGCGCGGCTACAGGCAGCCATGGAGCGGGAAGCTGCCGAGGCGGCCAAGGAGCGTGCCGCGGCGGAGGAGCGTCGCCAAGAAGCAATACGATACCGCAAGCACCTGGAGGCGCAGGCCGCCATGGAGCGGGCGGAGGCGACGGAGTTGGACCGCATGTACCTGGAGGAGCAGGAGAAGATGTGGAAGAAGCGACAGGACCAGTGGGATCGTGAGGAGGCTGCGCGGCAGCGCCTCATGGCCGAGGTGGATCGCAGCCGCAAGCAGCAAATGGCGCTCAAGGCGGCGCTTGCTGAGGCGGAGCGGGTGTCGGATGCCGCGACCGCGGCGCGCATTCGCCGCGAGATCGCGGAGAAGGCGGAGTCCGACTTGGCTGCGATGCATGCTGCTCGTGACAAGGCGTTGGCCCACCAGGAAGACCTGCGGCGGCAGATGGCAGCGAAGGAGAAACAGCGCACTCGGGAGCAACAGGAAGAGTTTTTGCAGCACAAGCTCATGCAGAGGTCGGAGGAGCAGTACAAGGCGCGGCTGATGAAGATGAAGCGCGAAGGGGCTCCCGAGAAGAGCTTCCGTCGCAAGAAAACGCAGTGGTACCATTAGGCCAGGTTGGGATGCGTTTTAGCATTGGCTGGTTGTGGATTGCGTCTTTGTCCTGCCCAGAAACCCAGAAACACGTAAATCATGACATGCATCATGTTGCTGCTGTGCGATCAGCACTTGAAATGGTATGGGCAAGCACTCGACAACACTGTTGTGTTTTATAATCAGTTGCCATCCGGGAAAACAAACACAATCACAGGAGGGCGCGGAAGCTAGCACGTGCAGTCATCTTTCTTCGTTTCTTCTTGATCTTCGTCTTGGATGATGAGTGTCTTGCGAGCCTTTCGACCCCCACCAGCACCTCCGGCTTGTTTCATCATGCCTGAAGCCAACTCCCCAGACTGAGTTCAAACACGCCACCTGGCGACCATACACACAAGCACGACACGATGGCACGGTACACACAATACGTACGCTTCGTCAATTCTACGAACACCTTGTCAAGGTTCTTGTTTTGCTTGGCCGACGTCAGAAAGTGTTGTGCGCCGACGCTTTCTGCGTACCTGATGAACAAGTGCACCCAGTGAAACACGATGCGGCGGGGGTACGCCCATATAACACCCCAATTACATCAAACGATACATCAGGGGCGCCAGCGGGGGATGGAACAAGCAAGAACGTACTTCACAGCCTCTTCATGGTCTACGTTGCGGTCCTTCTCAAGATCGCACTTGTTACCCGCAATCACGATGGAGATGTCAGGACCCACAATCTTTCGCAACTCCTTCACCCATCGACCAACCTGCAAACAGACACAATTTAAGACCAAGTGCGGAGGCCACGGTGGTGCAATAAGAAGGGGCGTTAGGGGAAGGAGGCATACTCGCTCGAATGACTGTGCGTCAGTGATGTCATACACCAGCAGCGCGCCATTGGCGTCACGGTAGTACAAGGGTCCAAGGGCATGAAAGCGCTCCTGTCCAGCTGTATCCCAAATTGAAAGTTTCACGCTCTGTTGGGCCGGGCAGCAGCAAAAGCCAGTGGGGTGAGCAAACCAAAGTGTGTGAGACACGGCGGCGGCGCTGCTGACCTGTGTGCCAAGCGTGATGTTCTTGTCCAAATAGGAGGCCTGCAGCGTGGAAGCCTGGCGGTCACTGTACTCGTTGCGGACAAATCTCAGAACAATGCTTGTCTTCCCCACACGACCTGTGCGTCAAAGATTCCAAACCAGAGTGAGGGAATGACACATCACACTTGCGCGGCATGCAACCGCACGGTCGGGCGTGGCTGTGTGTGAATCCCGCAAAACACACCTTCACCAAGCAGCACCACCTTCAGCTTTCGTCGGTGGGCCATGATGTCTGATTACAAACACGCTGCGACACGAAACACTGTCCACAGAGTGCGGCGTCTGTGCTGGACGCGCTGCGACGAGAGTTGATGATCCAACTGCAGGAACAGCAGTGCTCGTGCGCCACACATGGAAGTGTACTTCCCGACAAGTTGACAACCCACGAACAGTATTTTATGCGTTGTGTCCGTGCAGGCACGCGCTCGGTGTGTGTGTCGTGGCTTCGGTGCCGGGGTGTTCTTTCGGAGCATGGGGCACTCAGCAAGCCGCGCTCGGGCAGTTGGTGACAAAGAGAGGAGATTGTCAACGCCTCAGCCAGCGGCAGGTCCTCCCTGTGGACGAATCACTGGGGTTGCTGTGTGAGGCACAGCGCGTGCGTCTCCAGTTGCAGCTGCCAGCGTATTGAGTGGTAACTGTGGTCGTCGAGCCAAGGAAGTCGCCACAGAGCAGCTTTCCACTTTTATTGTATCATACTTGTTCGTTTGCGCCGCTTGCCATTCCTGCTCGCGGCGTTTGTGACTGTGTACTGACACGTCTCTGTGAGTGTGTGGGGGCTCCTCTGTTTGGACGCGTGTACTTGTGGAACCAGTGGGACTTGATCCGTGGGGAGGCGTGAGTTCAGCCAAGTTCGCCGCTTGATTATCGGTGTTGTGCCTGGAGCTCGAGTGTTTAAGCATAAGGTGCTGGAAAGCCCAGCCACCATCACCATCCACGCGGTGTTCAAAACGGAGCAGGGGTTCGCCACACGCATGGTCTGGACTGCATCACAGCGGAACATCACACAAGCGGCTACAACGGACGTGCGCAAGGCACGTTGCGGCGTTGGTGTTTGGTGCTTTTCGATAGCACAATGCCATGCGGCGTAGACTGACGAGAGGCCTGTGTTTCAACCGTGTCATCACAGGCCACGCTATCCGAGGCTCGAACGTTTCTCGAGTCCGCAGTTCGCCTTCACGAGGACCCTTCGCACCTCTGGCACATCAAGACCAAGGCGAACACAAAGTAATCTCCCATTGGAAACGCAAGAGTGTCAGCATGACAAGTGTGGTGCAAACCCGGAGTCGGGTCGCCACTCTTCGAGAGAGCGTGACGCTGAGCAAGACGGTTGATGGGGGGATCAAGTGTTCAGCACGCGGTAGCAGCAACAACAACCGCTACTGCAAGGTGCTGATTGAAAAAAACAAACACACATGCTCAGGCATCATCCGCCGTGGTAGAATCACGGGGTACTTCCACGATGGGGCGCACATCATGCAGCTCCACACCGGGCGTGGCTTCTTGCTGCTGCCCCGAAACCACGGTCCGCGAAACACCAGAGGTCGTCGGCACACCAGTATCGAGATTGTTCGTGGGCACCGCATCAGGCATCATCATCGTAGTCCAAGCACAGTACTCGCCCCATCGGTGGTCGTTGCGCAGGCGAGCCCGCACGCAGTACTCGACGCCTGGGGTCAGGTCACGGATGCGACCAACACGCGACCGCGCAGAGCTGTACAGCTTGATGGGGTGTGTCGACACCCACTCCCCAAGCCACGTGTTCGGGGCCCAGCTGATCTCGTAAAACGTTGGAAGGGTGCTGAGTCCCGCGTCTTCGGGCTCTGGCCACTCGACTTGCACAAGCAGCGACCTCGGGTCGTCTGTGTCAGATAGGAAGTCAGACAAGACCACGGGTAAGCGCGAACGCAGCGAACCCCCCCCCCCCCCCCCCCACACACACACACACACGCACGGAAAGCACAGCACAGCAAAGGCGATCTGCAGTGCATGCTTGCGGCCATACGTACTGTCGCCAACCGAAAGCTTCGGAGGGTGGGGTGTCGGCGGGGCTTGGCGATTGAGACGCAGAATGGAGATGAGTGGCTCCATTTCCGGGACCGACATGCAAACACCAAACACGTTTGCGTTCGTTTCGTCCCGGTGGAACACGTCAGCCCCTTTACGGAGGATAAACAAGCATGAATCCAACAAACCAAGACGGGCAGCAAAGATTGCGGGAGGGCACTTGAGTCCTGAATCCACCAGACCATCGGAGTCCGGAACCACACTTTCCAAGTCTACATCCAACAACCCCACCCGCGGTGTGGCGCCTTCGGTGTTTGTGGGTGCAACGTTCTCGGCCGTGTCCGCAGAGTCGACCACGTCTGCACCTGGGCCTGTCTCTGTGCCCGCACCCGCGCCTGCACCCGCGCGCGCACCAGCGCCCGCACCCGCGCCTGCACCAGCGCCTGCACCCGCTTGACGGACACCTGCCCCCGAATCGTCAGCAGCGGTAGCTGAGGCAGTGTCAACGGCAGCCCGAGCGTCCGTGCCCGGGTCTGGTACAGCGCTCGCTTGAACCGACGCGAGTTCCTTCGGCTCGACAAGGATCTGCGTCAGCAACCACACATTGGCCCGGCGCCACACCACATAGTCCATGGTCAGTCAGGCAGGCAGGCAGGCAGGCACATGGAAGCAAGCCAAAGCAGCCACACACGCGATGAGGGTATCCTCTGGGCGGTGTCCTCCGGCGCCGGCGACGTACCGGGAGGAGCATGCACTCCATGGAGCATGGGCGGGCGGTGAATAACACGTCCAAGCCATCTTTGTCAGTGGTTCGAATGCAGGTCTCGAGAAAAGGCACCCACAGCCCTCGGTCACACACTCGGAGAACCACGTCTGACCGGCGCGCACAAGGCAGGTTCCGCGAAGCCAAAAAAGCTCTTCGAGCGATTCGGCCGCGCACATGACTTTGAAGCAACGTCGCCGCCGCATCGACTTCCTGCTCCGACCACTCATACGTGCCAGGCGTCGCCAATCCATAGCCTTTGCGAATCTTGTGCACTGCAGCGAGAACGACCGACAATGTCAGCCACACGTGAGAAAGGTGGTCATGTTGAATGGTACGCTCGCACTGCTACATGAAACCACGGACAGCACATGGATATGGCTTCGGGAACACGTACCCAGGTGGAAGTAGCAACGCCAGAACGAAAGGTCTGTGTGTGCGTATCTCACCAACATGTCACGGGCCTTTTGCAGGTTGGGATCGCCTTCGAGCGCCGCCATTGCCATCCCGGCTGTCTCTCGCATCGAATGGCGAAACCCAGGGGGAGAATCACCACCCAACAACACACGACGTTCCGCAGGAGGCAGTGCAGTGAAGGCAAACATTTGCTGTTTCATGCTGGCGCTTGCAGCCTCGTCCTCCGAGTGCCATGGGGGAATGGTGGCTTCAGGCTCCAACGGAACCTCGCCATCGTCGGGAACCGGTGCAGCACCTGGCAGTACAGTTGACTGGGACGTTGATCCAGGTACCAACGGCGCTTCGGTGGACTCCACGGTACCCATTGCGCCGATACAACTTGCACCACGAGCACCTGGCACCATGCGGCTGAGCAGAGGTCAGCAGACCAGATCCGTCGTGAAGTTAATATGTTCGGTTCGACCCCGCAACAAAGAAAGTCTCACCACATCGCACGATGTGTAAACGTGCTCATCGGCGGCCTGTAGGGCTGTGCAAATCCTCAATAAAAGCTTGGGGACAGCAAGATCGAGCGGTCATTAGTTCCGCGGGTCACTTGCTTTGGTCGGAGGGAGCGGCTGGAATCGCACCTACTTTGCGCCCCATCCAGTACGGCAGTAAAAAGTCAGTGGACTGCAGCTGCTCGTTGTCATTCGATCCTCCGGCCAATTGAACGGGCGAGCGCTGCCACAGGTACACGTCTGGCACTCGATCGCGGGGCATGAGAGCATACCTGGCAGAATGCGCGTCAGTCTGACGCGGCACGAAGCACGATGGCATCAAGCACGTACTCTGCCATGGTATCGGAATGGTGTGGGAAATACTTGGGGTTAGTGCTTTGATTTACAAACGCGTTCATCTTGGGCGGGGCAACGAAGTCGAGCAGGCAACCCTGTAAAACCCCAACCTGGCAACGCACAAAGCAAACTACGCTCAGGAAATGCAAGCGCGCAAGTTACGCTGCGCATGGGGCAAGACACGCGGACGTACAGCGATATCGTAGCTGCTGCCGCTGCGTGAACCTGTGCCAGCAAGCCAAAAGGACGAAAAATCTGCCTGCAGGTGGTCTGCACCGTCGAGGACGGCAAACGCCTCAAACTTGGTCCGCAGTTGGGGCACCCACGTTTCGTTTGTCACCAACGCGTTCACCATGTACTGTGTTTCAACGCCCAGGTGGTTGGCAAAGTAGCCCGACATGTACTTGCTTCCAAGCTGGGAATGTGCGTTTGCGAAACAACACGGTTAGCAGGTCTGACAGCGTGGCGCAGAGCGGAAGCTTACCGAGGTGCCAAAAGCAAGGAAGAGACCCATCATCCAGTCAAAATCCTTGCCAGAAAATTGCGGTGCATACTTTGCAGGGTTGACTTTCATTCCAAGTGCCATGAAAGCAGCAACCATGCCGGGCACAGGGTTGACAGGGAGTTCCTGTGAGCGTTGGCGGCATTCGGGTAGATACCATTTGCCAAACCGAGTCAGCAGGTGCAAGGCGACACATGCTCATCAGCACCAAACACCATACCTTGCACGCAGTGGGTGCCACAATCCACCAATCATCCTTTACAAGAGTGTCAATGACTCGCTCAGCCAGGAGAGTGACGTAGGATTGAACGGTTGGATCTGACACTTGGCTACGGAACGGAACACACAGTACGCCACGCGTCATGCATAGCCCACACAACTCAGCCAAGCTGCACCACAGCAACCACAAAGAATACGCACGTTAAAGTGGCTGTCAAACCCATCGCAAAGCCAAGGTACATATCACGGGAAAGCGAACCCAGCCTGAAGCCAGACCATCGCTGGTGAGATCCATAGTGCCGAACATTGCCCAACCCCCCAACGTTTCCTACGCTTCCTACCAGGTCCAGTTTGTCCACGGCTCCACACACTGAAACTCGTGGTTGCTGCCACTGTAGTATGCTTTGTACGGTGGGTCGTCAGAGGGTGCCGCGATTCGAGCCAGAAACCCGACCTTTCCCGTGCACTGCGTCAACAAGTCGAAGGCGGCCAGGGTTGAGTTGATGCGCTGCAGTGTGCCAGTGTCCTGTGTTACGTTGAACTTGAAGGCCATTGCCGCAAGGTAGTGGCCCGTCCACGCTGCACTGTCGCCCTGTGACAATACCGACTGTCACACCCACAGCAAAACTCACCAGGCTTGCCCAGCACCGTACGTACGCAGTCGTCCCATTTCCACACAGGAAGCTTCATGCCTGGTCCTGAATACATGGCGTCCACGATCATGAAGTTCGGCAAGCAGCACTCTTCAAGGTTTTCCTCAAATTGGGCGGCATGGCTCGACAGCAGCAGCGCTTGGGATGCGTTCATGGTCGGCCACGCGGATGTCGAGGCATTCATGGCAGTAGCACGAAGCCACTGGTACTGCGCTGCGGACAAGGGCGAGGAAGAAGAAGAATTACCCCCACTACCTGCCCCGGCTGCAGCACATGGACCCAGAACCAGTGTGCACAGCACAACGACACCGAAGAGCGCCCCGCGTCGCATGATCAGCAAAGCAACACGGTGCTTGGGTGGTGGGAGACAAGATACCGTATCGTCTGACGTCAGCCACGTTCAAAAAACAACAATTTTCAAAAGTGAAATCCGAACTGAAAATTGGAAAGTGGTGCCCGGCACATTCCCTGTTGCCCGGGCAACGCTGCGCGCTGGAGTGTTCCTGGTGCCCTCCCATGGCACAGTTCGTCACTACCTGAGGGCTGCCTGCTTCGTTGTCTGGACGCAACATGATGCGGCGGGTGGTGGGCTTGCTGATCCTGCTGCTGCTCGGTGCTGTTGGGACAAGTGCCGAGCCGACGTGTTTGCATCCGCTTGTGGACGCAAACCCGGTACGGACGGAGCGCTCGCTGTCGCTGTTCCCTGGTCTTCTCCATTCCAACATGGACCGCTGTTTGATGCATGTTCTACCAGACTACTTGCAACCCGCTTTGTCCTGGGGCTCTGTCAGACTGCTGCAACCTCAACGATTACTCACGTGAACAGCTCGTTGATCGCATCGCATTTGTGTTCGGTGGTAATCTGTGGGAGCGTACGTTTGCGTGTGCTCGTGTGCGCGCACGTGTGCTTGTGCTTGTACGTGTGTGCGCATTTGTGTATGTGTGCTTGTGTGTTGTGTGCGAAGTTGGGTGAGTGGGTTGTGTCCGGGAAAGGGCTCTCTCTCAACATGTCACCTGGGCACAGAGCATGTGGAAGCAGCCTCTGTATGCATGGAGGAGCTGTTCCCGTTCATAGGGTGCTCTCTATGTGCGCCTGTTCCCCCCCATCGACCTTCGCTTCAGGTGTGTGTCCTTATTTCTTTCTGCTGTGCTGTGTGTCGTGGACGCTACCTCCACGTCAGCCTTGGTTCAACGCCGGCCGTGTGTTGTGTTGGTTCACAGCTGTGCCACACTGATGCGTCGCGAGTCTGGGACCGATGCAGTGCACTCCCGTGGGCTCCGCCATTTGACGTCATTGGAGCGTCATCTGTGTTCTCGTTTGCACCGGCTGTGCTGCAAGAGTTCATGCGTGTTGTGTTCAAGGCCCTTGTGCCCAACAGCATCCCCTCCGTGACTGTTGCTGCTCTCGGCGACCAGAACTGTTTCTCCCCACGCGCCTCTCAACAAACGTCAGCCCGAGCGCGTGCCATGTGCCCCACCACTCCCACCTTTCAAGATGTGATGGCTCGTTATGGGTACGATCCGCGTGGTGGTGGTGGGTGGGTGGTTTTAGTCTCCGTCAGCCACTCTCACACATTGTCTATCAGCGCTTCGGACGGCAACGTCACGCACCGAACTGGCTCCATGCCCACGCCAAGTGCTGGTTTGAACTTGTCTCCTGATGTGCAGTGTGTTTGGTGCCAGCATAAGGTAGATGGGCTGGTGTGTTGTCGTGTCGAGGGGTCGTTTCTTTGTCCCACATTCGAGACTGCCCCAGGTCTACAATGAGAAGCTCGGCATCCCATCCGAGATCGTTGGAGCACCTTTCAGTGTGCTTGATGCGTGTCATGTGCACACTGATGCAGTGTGGTACGTCTTCGGTGTGGTTTGCGCAGATGCACGTGCTTGACGCGGCATGCGACGCCACTCGCGCACGTGTTGCAGGACATCAAGCACCAACCTGTGGTCTCCTCTTGCTCATGCAAGGTACATTATGCCGTGTGTGTGTTGAACCTGAGTGCACATCTTACATGGCTACTGTGCCGATTGTTTGGGTATCCGCCTGCAGTCGCCTGAGCGTTGACTTTCGCTTGGGAAGAGATGCCTGTGCTCGCCTAAAACCGGACTTGGTGGCGCCAGGCGACACGTTTGCGCCCTCCACGTCCGATACCGCTGCTTGTTTGTGCACAGGCCCTCCGGGTGGCCAGACCTGCGCGCCAATAGCCATTGCGTTGCAACCAAGTGCGTTTGTTCCCCTTGTCCCCCTCCAACACACACACACACACACACACATCCATACACATACACACAACACCCGACACCCGACACACCTGCCCTTTCTCTGACCTGGTCGTGGTGCCACAGGTTCCATTGAGGTGGTTCGCTTCCGTGGTCAAAACGTGGCGGTCGCCAGCATGTTGGGCGGTTCCTGTCCCCTGCTCCCGACCTGCGACTGGCCCTTTCGAGGCTCGTGCGGCTGGCCATTTGACGGCCTGTTGACGATGGCAGGGCGGAGTTGGGACATCGTGGCGGGGTTTCCCAGCGCGTTGGCGCGGTTCTCTTGGCACAGCACCGTTCCTGGTGCGGCGCCGGTGGAATGGACGTACGCAGGTGGCTCTGTGCGCCCCACGCCACCCACCAACACCTCCTGTGAATGGAGATTTGGCCGCGTGCCGCTGCCGCTGCAAGCCATCCGTGTGTTGAACGACACGACACTCCTGCTGCATGCGCCACCCGTCGTCGAATGGACGTACGGTGGCGTCGAGTGGGTGTTCAACGTGACGCAGCCATCCAGCACCCCGCCACGGTCCGGCGGGTTTCCTGTCGTCGTGCCGGGGCCGCATGATGACACACCGTTAACCCCCGCGCAAGTATGTGCTCTGTTTACCGGTGCGCAAGCGCCGGGCTCGTTTGTTGTGAACGGCACCTGGTTGAACGGTACCTGGGTCAACGCCACACTGGCAAATGGCACGTGGACGCTCGAATCCACGACGGTGAACGCCTCTTTCACTGGTTCCACCCCCGTGGACAGCGTGTTTGTGGGTGGTGTTTGGTCGACGCCAGGTGCGGGTTCCACACGTTTGGAACCCGTGCTGACGAACGCTACGCAGCTCCCGGCAGCGCAGGCTTGCGTGAACGGTCACTTGCAGTGCCGCGACGACCACATTCTGACATGCGTTATTCTGCCCAAGTTGCCACAATGGGAAACCCTGGCGTGTCACAATGGCGTCCCGGTCATTAACATGACTGCTGTACATGCCCTGGAAGCCAGGTGGGTCGATGATTCGGCGCTGCCTTCCGCTACGGCACCGTGCAATGCCACTGCGGGTGACGCCAATTGCTCGGCTGTGATCAACGCGACGTCCAATAGCACCACCAATGCCACCGCATTGTCCAACGCCACGGCTGTGTCCAACATCACAGCCACGTCCAACAATAGCACCCTGTCCAACACCGCCGTGGCGCACTGCAACACCACACTCGGTGGTAACAATTGCACCACCAACGCGACGCTGGTCCCCAGCAACACCACCACCGCGCACAACGCGTCGTCAGTGGAGTGGTGGGCGCCCATTTCGAACGCCACGGCTGCAAGGCTGTGTCCCAACAAGACCAAGCTTGCATGCACACCGCAGGGCGTGCAGTGCCGTAACGTCACGCAACCGGTGCCCCAATTGACGTATGATCCGTCTTGGACCTCCTCCTTGTTCGCACATGGAACGAGATGTCGAGTATCGCGCACCAACGCGAGCCACACGTTTGCGTCCGTGTACATGACAACGGAACTGCCACCGACCACCAGCAGCAACACCACTGCGGTGGGCAACAGCACCGCCGCGGCTAATGCCACCACTGTCGTTGGCAACGGCACAGTTGTCAACGGCACGGTTGTCAACGGCACAGTTGTCAACGGCACGGTTGTCAACGGCACGGCTGTCAACGGCACGGCTACGGCTGTCAACGGCACGGCTACGGCTGTCAACGGCACGGCTCCCAAGTTTCACACTCACATTATCTTGATGTGTGGGGAGGAGGAAACTGCACCGGTGCAAGTGCCTGTGGCAGAGGCGGCGTCCGCTGGCGTGTGTCCTCCAAACTATGGCGCTGACCCTTGCGTTCGGTGCTTGGTGTTCACCACCCCTCAAGCATGTGACGTTCCACCCCACCCAGTGTTTCGAGTGTTTGGAGTGTCTGGCGACGGTGAGTACCGCCTGTGTGCCCTGCTGAGTACTGTGTGCCGTCTCTTGGCGTTGTGTTACTGCGTGCAGTGCTGTGTGTTGCGATTCGGTCGGCCGTGTGCGTCAATCACTCCCTTACAATCGACGCGCGCTTGTGTGTTTGGCCGTTGCAGGCCATGCAACAAGGCTGGGCTCGGCACCTGCCCTACTGCAGGACACTCGATTTGATCATTTATTTGTTGCGAATGACGCCCCTACACTGGGCACCGTGGATAATCCCGTCATTGTTGCCTTCAATGACGCCGTGTCGGTTGTGCGAGTGTCGATGACAACCTGTCTGGTATGTGAGCTCCCACAACGCTCTGGCTTGTCTGGCGCTCCGTAGCAAAGCCCGTTTGTTTGTGACTGATTTTTCTTGGCGGCTGTGCAGATGGACCCTGATCTACTCAGCGTCGGTATGGCGTCGTTCAGCGCGACCATGTTGCCGGTTGTCGACCAAGCACCCGCCACTTTTGATTTGAATCAGTCGCAGGTGGTACCGAGTGATGTTGTGCACAGCCACATTCAGACTGAGCAAGGGTTCGTAAATTCCTGTTGAGGAATGCATGCTGAACCGGGCGGACTCTGACTTGTTGCTGCGTTCTTTGGTTCTTCTTTTTCCCTTCCTTTTCTGCTTATGGGCTTGCAAGCAGATCCTGGATCGGTACCAATGTGTTCATCGAGTTTCGGTGTTTGGAGCAAGGTGTCGTTCAAACAACCCTCCAGATCGCATCTTCAAACAAGGTGATGCATCAAGTGTGGTTCATGAAAGAATGTCTGGGTCCAGAGTACGTGGTGTCTGCAACAGTACTAGAAGCAACATCAAGCATGATGAGGGTGGCAACGTTACAACATGTGACGCCCTTACATTGTGGCTTTGGTATGTTCCTTGTAGGTACAAGTTGACACTGGCAGAAGTCGGAAGTTCGAGCGACAAGCCCAACCTACTGTGGACACTCATCCTACTGGGTGCTGGCAGTACGGGTGCGCTGACACTGCTCTTCGCCGGCCAGTTGCTGCGACGCCTGTTGTGTCCCCGTGGATTCCCATGGCCATGTCAGCGCCGCCGCCTAGAGAGACGGCGACGCAACCTCTCTTCACGCCCCAACCGAGACAGCTCCCGCCGACACCGTGCAGAAAGGGAAGATTCGTCCTCCGAGGACCAGATGTCGCGCGAGCCGGCGCTTTCCGGTGCGATGGCTCGCCATGCCGCGGGAGTGCGTCGCCGTGGTGCCCGCATGAAGTCGTCATCGCCCAAAATGATCACCAGCCTGTCAAATGAGTTGCTTGGCACTGCGCAAGCCGCGCTGATGGCTGCAGAGTCTGGGACTTCTGCCTCACCGGCACTCGCTCCACCAGGCCGCCGCCGTCGTCACAGCGGCACACTCGCCACGGCGGAGGGATCGCTTGCTGCCGCAGAAGGAGACCGCAGCACGGCTGATGCTGCCACCGCCGCTGAATGTGGTGCCACAGTTGGTGTCGGAGCTGGCGTGGGCGCCGGTGCCGGTGCGGGTGCTGGTGTAGGGGCGGGAGCTGTGTGTGAGTCTGCAGCTGTTGCTGGGTTCGGTGCACCTACTAGAGGTGCTACGACCCCTTCCGATGACGCACTCCGCGATGACGCACCCCACGTGGGGTCTACAACTGCCAGCGATGCTAGCGTGGACCCCACGATTCAGAGCGAGCTTGGAAGCGCTGCTGTTTCTCGTGGAACGGATTCCGCTCCATTTTCTGATATTGATGCGTTCGCCAACGCTCAGCCGGTGATAGTGCAGCCTGCTGCGGATGTTTGCATCCGCATCCAAGCTCGGGACCAGTAGCGATGGTAGATCACCCTTGGTTGCGTATTCCCCTTCCGTTGCTACATGCCTCTCGGCTTTCCTTGTCTTGTGTGTGGGTTAATTTGGCGTGATGGATTCTTGACTTGGGTGACGCGTCACGCGACAAGCACTTCACCTCCCACTTCCGCAGAGAACTGTGCTCGTGTGTCCCTTCCGGTGCCTGTGACCAACCCACGGCACTTCTTCTCAGCCACTCACATACACCAAGATGGCTGAGGCTCGCAGCGCCGCGCTTGTGCTCAATAACAAGCGAGGGTTTCGGCTGGGGCTCGCACGGGATGATGACAGCTTTGATATCACCATCACGATCCCACACCCACGAAGAGTGTGGACGCGCTTTGTTCGCTCCGTGGCACGCACACGCAACACGATTCAGAATGCTGTGTTCCCGGCGCCCCCAATGCTGATGATCCTGGTGGTGGCTGTCGTGGTTGGCATCGTTGTCACCTCAGATCGCCACTCATGGTGGCGCGACGGCTTTCTCGCCCACGCGCTCTGGGCAATGGATGAGCGAATAGGACTGGTGAGGCTGCCACTGGTAGTGCGCGTTGCCATCCTTGCAGCTGAGGCCGCAGTGGTTGGGTTCTTTGCCTTGATGTACTTCCAACGCACCCTGCTGCGCATTCTGTTCTCGTACACAGGGTGGCTGTACCAGCCCCCGCGCACAGTCCCACTGCGGGTAAAGCTGTGGGCATTCACTGTGCGACTCCTCAGTGGTCGCCACCCATTGATGTACTCGTTCCAGGCCGCCCTTCCACGCCAGTCTGTCCCTTCCGTCGAGAGCACGGTTTCGCAGGTGCTGGGTTCAGTCGAGCCGCTCCTCAGTGAGGCGGATATGCAGCAGTTCAAGCAGGAGGCTGCAACGTTCACCAAGCAGGATGCTCGCAGGTTGCAGTGGGTGCTTCGTGCCAAGTCGTGGTAGGTGTTGGGGCGGGGTGCGCGAGGCTTGCGTTGTCCAATGCGGTGCACTGACGTGTGCCGTTCTCTCTCACATCGCATCAGGGTCAAGTCGAACTACATCACAGATTGGTGGGAGAAGTATGTCTACCACCGTGGCCGTGACTCAATCATGATCAATAGCAACTATTATGTCATGGATTCTAGTCGGGGTGTGCCAACTCCGCATCAGCGTGCGTCTGTGCTGGTTGTGGGTGGGCGCCACTATCGTTTGACACCCGCCTCACACTCACCTCACCCCCCTACCCTTTGTGTTGCCAGTGTCTCGAGCCGCCGCGTTGTCGTGCGAGTTCGTAAAGTTCAAGCGTTCCATCGACCATGAAAGCCTTGAGCCCATGCTCATTCGTGGTACCGTTCCCTTGTGCATGGATGTACGTGACTGGGTGCTATGTTTTGGTGTGTGTTGCTCCTCGATGCCTGCCCGAACTACGAGCTCACATTGGTGTGTTGTTTGCTGTTGACGTGGTGGCTGTCGCTGCTGTACCCTGGGGGTCCCAACCAACACACGCGCCAGCAATACCGCCGTATGTTCTCCACCACACGCCTTCCCGGGCGTGATGTGGACTCCCTGCAGCAAACGAGCTGGTCGAAGCACATCGCTGTTCTGCGCCGTGGCCATTGGTTCCGCGTGAACATGTTCGACTCGCGTGGCACGCTCCTTGCGGCTGCGCAGGTCGAAATGATGTTGCAGCAAGTGTGTGACGAGGCCGACCGACTGCCGGAACCCTCCTTGGAGGAGCGGCAGCTGCCATCCCTGACTGCGGGTTCGTGACGCGTTCCACTGCTGCGTCTTGTTCGCGTGTGGTATGTGCAACGGTGGTGATATCTATGTGTTCACCGCATATTTCACATGACAGGCAAGCGCCAATTGTGGGCCGACGTGCGTGAAACGGACTTCTCGGAAGGTACAAACCTGGAGTCGCTGGACCACATTGAGCGCGCCATGTTTGTCCTTGTGTTGGAGGACGGTGAACCCCCACAATCGTGGTCCGACCGCGGCCACAGCTTGCTCCATGGCAACGGTCACAACCGGTGGTTCGACAAAACCCTCACGCTCGTCGTCTATCGCAACGGTCGCGCGGGGCTGAACGCGGAGCATTCATGGGCCGACGCGCCTGTCGTGGCACACATGTGGGAGTCGTGCGTCGCGAACGAGGCCATTGCCGGCAACATTTACGACGACAACGGGCGTTGCAAGCCGGTGTCGGCGCTGCCTTCCGCCAAGTGTGGTACCGGTCGCATCCGCCCCCCGGTCGCGCTCCAGTGGGATCTCTCAGACAATGCAAGGGCGTGCATTCGCCAAGCACACGCGGAGGCAGGTGCGGCGATCCAAGACCTGGACCTTGAGGTGTTTGGCCACTTTGCGTACGGCAAAGGGTTCATCAAGAAGTGCCGCGTCAGCCCCGACGCATTCATTCAGATGGCGTTGCAACTGGCCTACTTCAAGGACTCCGGTGGAAAGTTTGCCCTGACGTACGTTGTGACTTTGCACACGCATGTGTGGCGTGGTGCAGCCGCATCGCATCGTTCGCTGCTGGCCATTCCTCTTTTTTGTTTTGTTCACCCGTGTTGTGGCACTGCGGGTTGCATCCCGGATGCCGTGGGTTCTGCCCCGTACGTCACGCAGGTACGAGTCCTCGATGACCCGCTTGTTCTTGAAGGGGCGCACGGAGACGGTGCGCACTGTGTCCACCGCATCCTGCAAGTTCGTTCGTGCCTTCTCCGCTGCCATGGCCAAGAGCGACGGCACTGCGCCCCCGAAGAAGGCGCGCGCAGAGTTGTTTGGCTTGCTGCGTGCGGCTGCAGCGGTGCACCAGAAAAAGTACCGCGATGCGATGACGGGACAGGGTGTCGACCGCCACTTGTTTGCCCTCTATGTCGTGGCCAAGGGCCGCAACATGAACTGTGACTTCCTCAACAGGTCGTTGAGCATGCCGTGGCGGTTGAGCACCAGCCAGCAGCCGCAGGTGCAGACCAACAAGTGGCCGCCCATCATTGCAGCCATCGACGCCGGGCGTGTCAAGTGGTACAACGATGATGGCTCCGCGATAGAGGGTGGCCCGTCGAGTGTCAACGATGTGTACTCTCCGGGTGGGGGGTTCGGGCCAGTCGCAGATGACGGCTGTACGTACTGAAGCTGTGATCGATGCGTGCTTGTGCGCGTGTGTGTGCGTGTGTGTGTGTGTGTGTGCGTGTGTGTGTGTTAGTGAGTGAGTCGGCTGATACGCCCTGCTCGTTGTTGTGTTCGTTCCGTCAGACGGCGTGTCGTACATGGTGACGGGAGAAGACCGCATCTACTTCCACGTCTCCAGCAAGCGCAGCAGCGCCTCCACGGCTTCCAAGCGCTTCAAGGAACACGTGCTTTCAAGTTTCAAAGACATGCACACTATGTTCCACGACATGATGTGAGTGGCAGACGCCAGCCAGTGTGCGTGGCAGAACCAGAACACAAGGGTTGCAGTTTCGTACAAACAAAAAATGGATCGTTGTTCCCACCACACATCTCGTGCCTAGCTGCTTGCTACACGTTCGAACACTCGCTCCACAGCCTCAAGACCCACTACGTAGGGGTGCTTGGGAGCCAGACGGCGAAGTTGCCTGCAACAAAAGCACCGACCGACCGACCGACCATCCGCGCGTCAACACAGGCGGCACACACACCACACTTGCATCGTACTCACTCAATGTTCCGGTCAGTGAGCTCCTTTGGCTTGCCCAGCTGCTGTGCGCATGCAATCATGTTGACCAGGGTGTCGGCATTGGCGCCCTGCGATGGAAGACAACCACCCACGATCCAACACACAGCCAACACACAGCCGTCACGAAGCGACGAGCGCGCGCGCAACAGGTCAAAGAACAAAAGGCACAATTGCGCCACGGCGACATCGAAAAGAATAAACTCAACTGACTTTGCCACGACGACAACGTACCATGCCCATTGCCCGCACGAAGTTCTTCTCCGCTTCCGCGTACTTGCCCTGAATCATGAGGGCTGCGCCCAACCCATTCAGCAGTGGCTGGCTGGGGTGGAAACGCTCAATCAACTCTTTGTAGCTTTGCACCGCGTCTGCAACGCCGTCACCCCCTTGTGCAAGCGCAACACTTGCGCCCATCAAGAGTGTGATGGTGGAGTCGTCGTCAAGCTTGGCCATCTGTGCGTGCTTCTTGGCGGCAAGGTCCACGCGATCCATACGCAACAGGATCTGAACGGTCATCGCCAGCCTGCAGATCGCCAGCAGCAACACCACCAAGTACACCCGTCACGATGGCGCACGACACACTACAGCAGCGGCCAGTAGCAAACGCACTGAGCAAGGGTGGCGTGGCGCACGCAGCGCAGAGCACTTGCGAAGTCATGCTCGTGGTTGTAGATGTTTGCGGCGATGACACATGCGGCGTCATTTTCCTGCAACGCGGCATCGGCCATCCATGCTTGCACAGCCTTCAGCGCTGCATCACGGTTGGCTTCCTTGTCCGACATGTAGTGAGCCAGGGTGCGAACGCATGCGATGGGACCTTCGGCACTGGGTGGGACCTCATCCAGCACCACACTGTACTCCTTCAATGCAACGTATGAGCGGTACACCCAAACATCGCGCTCTGCTTTGGCATCATTCGCGACGTGGGTGAGCATGGCACCTTCGTTGATGGCATTCTGCAACACCACGACCACACCACGAGAAATGTGTTAGGTCAGCGCACAGCGCGGGTGAAGTGCATGCGCAGCTGGAGGGCGTGACACGCACCTGGTAGTTCCCGAGCCAGAAACTGTTCTTCACTGTGAACAATACATCTGCGCCTGTGGCTGCCATCACGACTGACTCAAAGGGGGGGGGGGTGCTGCGATGCACGTGATCTGCTTCCACATGCAAGAGGAACCACACCACACCGACGCTCGGTGTGATGAATACATCTGTATGATATTTCAATTGTAGCAATACGAACCCTACGAGCGCGAGCCGGTGCTGGTGCTTTGGCCCCACATGCCGAGATGGAGTGGTGCTCCTTGCCCTGCAGGTGCTTGAGGCCGGGCCGGGTATCCAGGCGGTCCAGCACTTGATGCAACATTCGAGGTGGCCGTTGAATCCACCGGTCCGGCGCCAAACGAGAACTCGTCGAAGGGGCGAGCAGCTGCAGCTGGCTGGCCGGGTGGCAGCGTTCTGTGCGGCGGTGCCCCCGGTTGGGTGACTCCCTGTGGGTGTGGGTGCGGTGCCGCCGCTTCGCCAGCAAACCACCGCTGCCCGAAGGGTGGGTTGGTCGTGGGAGGGTCACCATCCGCCGGTGTCACCAGGGGCACGCTGGAGGAGGACAAGAATCCGGCCATCGGGGGCGAGGCCATCGGTGGCATGGCCCCGCCGTTGGCGACGCGACGGCTGGTTTGCCACATCCCGCCTTGCGCATGCGCCCCCCTTGCACCTTCCATGTATGCACCACGGCCTGCCTGACTTGAGGAATCGCCACTGAACGGGTGGTCAAGCCCAGGGGCACCACCAGCAAGGGGCGACCCAAAGCCGCTGCCTAGGCCCGGCAAACCAACACCCGGCATCGGCATGCCTGCCGACGCTGCCGGAGGCACACTGAACCCGGCCCCCATGCCACCACCACCACCACCGCCGCCGCCGCCACCGCCGCCACCGCCGCCGCCCATGCTGCTGCCACCGGCGTTGGAGCCCATCATACCATGAGATCCAAACAGTGGCGGGGCCCTGCCAGCAAACGGAGGCAGCGTGCTACTTGCGGGTGGTGGTGCCGGGGGGCCACCGAACCCAAACGGGGGCATGAAGCCCCCAGGTGGTGGGGCCATGGGCGTTGCAGTGGTGCCTACAGGCGCCCTGCCACCCACGGCGGAGCCCAGCATATGCAAACTGTGGCCGGCAGCGCCAGTGGCTCCCACAAGTTGTGCCCCCGTTGCCGTTGAGGTTCCGGAGCTTGCGACAGACGCCATAGGTGCCGCTGTTGTCGCTGACGCTGCGATGTGCGACACGCCATGTGGGGCACTGGCCATGGCCATGGTGCCTCCCCAAGAGCGACCCATGCGGTTCCCTGCAGCCCCAGAACCGGTCGTCGCAAAGCCCGAGAAGGCACCAGCCATACCCGCCATACCAGGGTCGCTTCCCAGTCCCACAGGCGCAGAGCCCCACATTGATGTACCACCACCACCGACAACCGGATCACCGTCGCCAGCCGAAGTGGTGCGGGGAACAGAGAGGCCACCACTGCGATGCGCTGGCGGAGGTCGAGTGTTCCTCGGCGCGCCAAACGGCATGAGCGAGCCCAATTGCTGCTGCGAGGAAGCCGCCGAGTGCTCAAGTCCCTTCATGTGGGGTGGCAAGCCTGCCGAAGAGTCACTTGCACCACCAGCGCCGGCACTGGCACTGGCATCGCTGCCGGTACCATTGGCCCCGTCAGAAGCACCCAGATTCGCACGGAACACGCGCATGTCAAACACTCCGTCAGCTGCACCCATGTCCGGTTCTGTGGCATGCTGCAACGTCGTCGCTCCTTCTTCCCCACTTGCTCCTCTTCCTCGGTGTCCCACGCCACTGTCGCGCAGTGCCCCACCGCTTGCGTCAGCCAGCCCAATCGTACCTTGGTGAGCGAATGGCATTCCAGGCGCATAAACAGCCTCCCGAACCATGGAATTGTCGGCAACATGATGCTCGGAGGCGGGTGCGAGTGCGGGCTCAGGGGCAGACTCGCGCGGAGCAGATGGGTTCTGCTGGTGTCGCTGACGTTGCTGTTCATGTGGCTGCTGCTGTGGCTGCTGCTGTGGCTGCTGCTGTGGCTGCTGTGGCTGTTGTTGCTGTTGTTGCTGCTGCTGCTGCTTATGAGCACCTGATGATGGGGGTTGTGAAGACTTGGCGGGGCCCCGCTCGCTGCGAATTGGCTGTGCAATGTGTGGAGATGCTGGAGTCCCATCTTTCACAGCCTGCAGAGCTGCCGCTGCAGGTGCCGTGGCAGCCCCATCACCATCACCATCACCATCACCATCACCGCCAGCGCCAGCGCCAGCGCCAGCGCCAGCGCCAGCGCCAGCACCAACACCAGCACCAGCACCAGCACCAGGCGCGTCACCTTGCGAAGAGGCGACTACCGACGATGCTAGACGGCCAGCGGCCGGACGTCCGTGACGCGCTTGGTAGTTCAGCGCAGCAATGCGCACGGACCGAAAATCGTCACGGCCGTGGGCGTACAGACAGTTGTCTGGGTGGCGTGGGCACCGGTTCTTTTGAAACGCAAAGCACCACTGTGTTTTCCACCGTGGGTTCTTCAGGGAGTACCGCGGGTTGCTGGTCAGGGATCCGGCCGGTTGGCGCAAGGGGGTTGGCGTGGAGGAAGGCTTCGAACCACCAACGGTGTGGCCACCACCACCACCGACACCTGCGCCGGCACCCGAAGCATCATTCGCAACGCTTCCACCACTGTCAAAACTGCCACTCCCCCCCCGTCCTCCGCCTGGCACTACTGCACTCGCCACAGACGTATGGTGAGTGCCAGTCCTTGCCGATGCACCAGCAACCTGAGTGCTTCCGGATGTGGCGGCGGCACCAGCTGGGACAACCCTCCCCCTGGTGCCTGGGGACTTGCCGTGGGGCTTGGGAGACAAAAACCCTGTCCGTGCACGACCAGGACCCACGGCGGACGAACCATGTCGCAAGTGGGACGGAGAGTGGGGCGGTGCTTTCGACCGACCGAGGCCTCCCGCGCTTGTTGAAGTTGCAGCACCGTCCGTGGTGTGGGTACCGCTGCCACGACGACGCGACGACTGTGACTTGTCAGCAGAACGGGCACTCCCGGCAGTGTCGGCACGCTTTCTGGTCGGTGTTGACCTGTCACTTCGCCTCGCAGTCGCTTTCTCCGCATTCTGTTCCACAGTTACGTGCGCAATGCAAAGGTTCAGCCACTATTCAACACGTGCACAGGAATACTGCCGGGTGCATCACCACGTTTCATGCCATGGCAAGCGTACCTTGTGTCCACGCAACATGGAAATAAGCCTGAGGGTGTCCACGTCCTCATCATCTGACTCGCTCGGAACCGACAGGGCGTCGCTAGCAGCAGCGCCAGCGCCAGCACTAGGACCAGCACCAGCCCCAGCACCAGCCCCAGCCCCAGCCCCAGCTCCGGCCCCAGCTCCGGCTCCAGCTCCAGCTCCAGCACTAAGAGAAGCGCCCGCGCCACTTCGCTTTGAGGTCGTCTGATGTTGAAGTGTGTCAGCAGAACCCTTTTTCTTCTTCTTTTTCTTTTTCTTCTTCTTCTTCTTCTTCTTGGACTGACCCGACCCACAACGGCAGCGTGTGCACGCGTGCACTGAGATGGTTCTCGACAACAATGTCACCACACACCCCACCTACCGGTGTCGCAGACTCCTCGGCATCTAGTTCCGCCAACAACTCCCGCTGGGCGGCCTCGGCAGACGCCTGTGCTTGACACAGACGCGCTTTGGCAATCACCCGGGCAGCCATCTCGCGAACAATGAGTCGTTCCACACAAAACCTGCCCCAAAACGACACGTGGTGAGAAGGCAGACCTCGAAACGCTCAAGCGAAGGCAAGCGAAGGCGCGCGATCACTACCTAGCCATGCACTTCAACTGCTCCTCGCTGTTGGAGTCCACGTAGGTTAACCGCTGCGGAATGCTCGCTGCTGACCACTGCAGCGACGACGCTAGCGCGTCCAATATATGCGTGCCTTCCGCCACAATGTACCCCTGCACGAAAACAGCGCAGCAAAGAGAAACGTTACATGTACCAAGTCGTTATGACGAGCACACACACACGCCACAGACGAACCCCAGACGTGGACAACTTCAAGAAAGGTCCGTCCTCTATGACATCAAAACCAGGACCCACGGTGACAGACAAGGACTGGCCCGATTTGAGTGAAAGAAGTACGCCACGTGCGGTAAACCAGATGAAAGAAGCGTTGATGAGTTCAGACACTTCCGAGAGCGGCATCCGACATGCAGCTCGTCGTTCGTCCTCAGAGCAAGAATCCCAGTAATCAAACATCATACGGGAGGGAGCGAGCGGCTCCGACCTGTCCACGGACTTGAACTTGCTCAATGCAGTCAGGCGCTTCCGCATTTCGCGCCTTGTCATCAAGGCAAGTCCGTTCAACAACTCCGCCAGCCCCTCCAAAACGATCGAGACACGGGACTGGAATCAAACCACACACCACCCTCGCCATGAGCATCGAGCCTTGGAGAAACCCAGATAAGCTGAGATAACGGTCCGCGTACCTTGGAAACAAGCTCTGCATCGCCAGCACGTGGTTTCGCGATCAACTGTGTCAGGTACAAAACACGCTGCACATCCTCTTCTGAAAACACAAGTGGTTCCGGCTCCAAGTAAGCCCGTCCGTACGTCTCCGACAGCGTGCGGCTGTGCACAATCGCCGTGCGTGTCTTGAACGCCGTTCCTTTCTCCGACAAATCGCTACCAAAGCGAATATGCATCAACATGTCCACCACTCCAGAGTACGGCATGATCGAGTCATCCGTGCCCTGGCGAGCAATCCACTTCTCCAACCCCAGCTGCCTCGCATTGGCCACACGCGCGATGTTTGTGCCCGCTGGGATCTCTTCCAGCGCAGCATGGTAGAGGTCGGCACGGATTTGGGTGCAATGGGACGACGTGGGATCCATTGCAATGCACCCAGCCTTCATGTAGATGGCATACAGCGTCGCTTCCGTCAAAATCTGGTGCAACAACCCATAATGAGACCTACCACAGCAGCTCCAGGTGTGCAGCGCGCGCGGTGTGTGTGGACGCACAGTGTGTTCCAAGTGTCCACCCAAGATGATGGCGGTTGCAACAGCCAATATCAAGCTTTGTTGCTCTGGCGGGGTCAACCGAACAAGAACGGGCGTCACCAGTTCGGCTTTCTTCTGCGTGGCGAACTCATGCCCGATGGCGGCGATGGTGTCGACAAGCAGCCGGATGTGGTGCACGCCGAGTGACGCAGCGAAGCAGCACGGCATGATGACGTTCCAAGCTGCGCACTCTGGCTATCCCAGAATCCCGCCCGGATGTGTGACAGCCCCACACACACACCCGTGGTGGGGCGTGAGTCACAGACGGCTGGTGGCGCAGGCGCTGAAACAAGTGTGGTTGGTCGCACAAAGCGCACACGAGGCACACAAGTGAGCCACGTGTGGTGCAACACAAAACACAGCTCGTGACCAATGTGACGCCACGCAAACTCCTGAAACCGCCAGCGTGTGCGCGGAAATGGGATGAAGACTGGGGGGAACGTGAGCCCAGCACACCAATCTGCACGTGCACCGCACCTCAAAAGTCACACAAGAGACCGCACGCAGGAGCACAGGAAACGGATGTATTGCGTGTGCCAACGTGCAACTTAGGTTTCAGTACCAGGAACCCAGCCGCTTCAGACCGGCACCACCAGTTCGTGTGTGGCACGACACTGAGTGAGGCAGGCTCGGATGATGCTGCGGAGGCCGATCCTCCGTTGTGTGAAGTTGGCATGACAAATACAGAGTATTACTCAGCACCCGCTCCCGCACCCGCACCGGCTCCCGCACCGGCTCCCGCACCTGCGGCAGCAGGCACGAACTCGCACGGGTTGGCAGTGGTTTCCTTTACAACTTGCGGTGACTTAAACGGCGCGGCGGCGCCATCAGCACCACCTTCTGCGGCTGCAGCCATGGTCTTGTTGTGCTGCTCTTGCCATGTCGTGAAGGCCCCGACGTAGTTACCCATTTCCACCTCAGGCAAAGAGATATGTTCGGGTGTGGCACTGGCGATGACCATGCCCGCCGCATCCACTGCAGTTTGGGTGTTGTCCGCGCCGGAAAAGGCAGATCCAGAGACATGACTGCAGAGCAACACCAAAAAAAAAAAACAGCTATTAGCGTCTGCAGAGGGGTTTCCCGTTTCACTGCAACGTACTTGTGAGCTGACATGCTGTGTCGCATCAACTTGTTGCTGACGAAGGATGATTTCAGCTTGCGATACGCGCGCTGCAGCTTCAATTGGCTTGGCGTGACAGTGGACGACGTTTTCACCTGCTGCACCTCCTTGTCCAGATCATCCCGGGACATGAAGTCCCGCTTGTAGTCTTCTTCGCCGGGGCACAAGCGCTCCGACGCGTCGGCCTTTCCATTGGCATGGCGCTCGAGAGCAGAGTAGTCATGCGACACCAAGTGGGCATACTGCACGACGTGACGGTACTCTGGCCACCACCAGCGGCACATTTGTGCCCACGTGAACGGGCGCAGCATGCAGATCATGCAGATGATGACCATATCAAACTGCGCGGCAATCCCAACCACCATGGACGCACAGTAGGCACACCGTGAAAAGACGCGAGCATGAGAACAACGACACCACGACGTCCACCACACCAGAGGTCGACAGCAAGCAGACTAAAACCAACCACAGCACTTGTCCCAACGTACCCAAAACACCCAGGATCCAAACATGCGACTGGTGCCGCCCTGCATGCCGTCGAAGTCCAACACGTCGAAGAAGTACATGAAGGGGACCCACGCAATCACAGACAAGAACACCCACACCTGGAGAACGTTGCACACAACGGCCACCATGAGTGCACCGATGCACCTAAGCTCACACCAACGTGCAGTCACCCGATGAAGGCGGCGTGGGAAACAAACACTACGCACCTGGAACCAGAGATTGTGGGCGTGCGTCTCCAAACATACACGCAGGGACGTCACGAGGATCACAGCGGTGAACACCCAGTTGCCAAGCTCGAACACGTAAGGGGACGCGCCATCCGGGTCCATGGTTTCCATTGTGATGGAGCAGACGACAAGGCAGACTGCAGCCTCGAAGACAGCCTGCAGCACCCAACCCCAGAACACCTTGAAGTTGAAGCGCTTGCCGTTGGGGCCGTCCGAATACAACAACGGAAACCGCTGCGCGTCATCAGCGCTGACGTCTTGGTCCAGCAGTCCCAGGATCAGGATGGGAGGACCAGTGTACACGAGGTTGAACGTCTGAGACGCCGGCTCCACGTAAAACTTTTGTCCCGACCAGCCAGTGAGAATCGTGTACCTGGAGAGAAGACAAGGCCAACTTGGGTGAGCGAAAAGCTCGCGCGGCCCAACCACACCCACACTACTCCATGCATTGACATGGGCGCGCACGTACAAAAACTGAGCCAAAACAAGCGCAATGTTCTTGTAAAACATGTAGCACACAAGTTTCGACATGCGGCGGTAGTTCCATCGGCCGTGCACCAATAACAGGCGCTGAAGGAAACGGAACCGACCGATGCTGAAGTCACTGGCATTGGCGGCTTGCACGCCTTCCGCTCCAGCAATGCCAACACCAACGTGGGCCGTCTGGATCATGTCCACATCATTCGCACCGTCGCCGATCGCAAGAGTCCGGACGGTGGGCGATCCGTCACGGATCAGCTGGACCAACGCCGCCTTTTGGCTTGGGCGAGCGCGACAGCACACCTGGCACACAACAACCGTCGCCACCATGATGAGCATAGACGTGGCAGCAAACAAACAATAACACCTCAACAAAACCAAACGCAAAAGACAAGGGAGGTGGCGTTCGCGTACCACGGCAGCACAAGAATTTGCAACGATGTACAGGTTGCGACGAAGTACCCCGGCCTCTGCACGCTGCTCAGGTGTCATGTCCTCCGCAAACGTCGGAGAGATAAGCACATCCAGGCTCTTGTCATCAATAATCATCGCACGTGCAGGCCGCTTGGCACCTGGAACAAGCAAACAACAAAGAAGGTACGACAGTGAGAACGTGGCTGTGACACCGATGCGCATGAACATGCACCGCTGGCGCCGCAGTACCTGGATCTTCATGCAACACGGCATCAGCCTCGCGTGCCAAGGCGCTCTTGAGAGCCTCCGGGCCAAGACTGGCCGAAGAAAACTCGAGCGCTGTTTGGTCAGCGTTAAGCATGCGTGTCGCGTATCCAATGTTCTTCGCCGTTTCCTCCTTGTCGCCCGTCAACATCCAGATCTGCAGTGGTGCCAAACAAGAATGTCAAACAGAGGAAGACGAGCAACCGAGTCGCACGCATGCGGTTCCAAAACGAACAACAAGCACGGCACAGCAGCCCTCACCTTCACCCCGCCCTTTGCGAGCGTTTCAATGGTCTCGGGCACGCCGGGTTGCAGCTTGTCCTCGTTTGCGGTCGAACCCTGGTAGTACACGTCGCGTTCCATCAGGTTCGCCAGTTCGGTGATTTGGTTTGGTTGCTTGTTCTTCTTCTTGGTCGTCTCGGCCAAGTCGCGGTCAGCGGCCTTGTAGAAATGGTGCCAGTGGTAGAACACGGTGGGGTGGATCTCTTTCCACGCAAAACACATCGTGCGTAGACCCGCGGAGCCCCAGTCGTTCAGAATCTGACCAGTGGGGGGAAGCACAACCAGCACAACCAGCACAGCCAGCACATCAGCCGCGGTTGTCTGGGCGAGCGCACGCACACGACGCAGCAAAGCCAAACCAGGGACACGCGAGCCACACACACACACCCCCCCCC
>Ga0213833_1000582_pt1 | contig 34348 bp, 41 predicted proteins | sample SWATP21_FD_160575 | JGI IMG/M metagenome (GOLD analysis project Ga0213833, IMG submission 160575) | Coastal seawater microbial communities from Marineland, Florida, United States - SWA TP2 #1 | ecosystem: Environmental > Aquatic > Marine > Coastal | place: USA: Florida | collected 2016-08-14 | reverse complement strand
TCTAACAGCAGATAGGCTGTTCCCGAGCTTGGCTCGTGATGGATGTGTTGGACAGTCTCGTGTGTAATGTGGTGTGCATGCATTGACATCCGTCCCATCGTTTCGTTTGTTGTTGTGAAGAAAAAAATCATGCCGTATGGTGTTTCTGTTCCTTCGGGCTTACATAATACATTCACAGCCACCCACTCACTCACTGGCTGACTCATCGCGTCGCTGTGCTGTCGCTTTCCCAACCATCCGTTCAGCGAAGGGTTGGGCAGCAGCCCAGCCAAACACCCAAACGCAAAGCACGTCACCGCATGCACTGCCCCCGTCTCTACGCCACTGCACGACGACGACCATGCAAAACGAACGACGCCTTCCCCTCTCACGCCATCGGCCTCACCACACCCTCTTGTGCTCCTCCTCGAGCGAGCCTAAGCGAGCGACACTAGTTCCACCCCGATCGTCGCTGGCGCTTGGAGCCCTTCGCAGAGGCGCCCGGCTTGGTGCGACGGCGGCTGGACGCCGTTCCGCTCATCAACCGGCTGGACGCGGACGCGGGGCGCTTCGACGATGTGGACGAGCCGGCACCTGCTCCGGCGCCGGCGCCGGCGCCCGTGCTTGATGACGCACTGCCTGTGGCGTCGTCCTTCAGGCTCTGCACTTTGCGCTTGGCCTTGCCCATGTGCACCTGGTTCACCGTGCTGGCGAAGCGCAGGGAGCACAGGCTCTCGTTGGTGGAGGAGGCGTGTGGCGACAGGTTCACCATCATGAGCGTCTTCCCGTCGCCCTTGAAGCAGTTTTGCAGCAGGAAGGTGAGCTTGGAGTTGCGGAAGGGGATGTGGCTGGAGTTGTTGCTCAGGGATGTGAACACATCGCTGAGGCAGGACAGCGACTTGTTGATGGACTGGGTTTCCTTCAATCGCGCTCCTTCCGCCTTGCTGCGGGACAGTCGCTCGCTACCCGCCAGGTCCACGAGATTCAACGTGCCGTTCACCACCACTCCACGCGCCTTGTTGGTGCCTGCGCCAACACAGCACAGCACAGCACATTCCCAAAACCCCATGTTCCGTTGCACATGGTGAGTGAGACACCTGAATGCAAACGTGGCGCTCATGCAACCCAGCACACACACACACACGCGCACCTCGAATACGGAGGGTAAACACGGAGTGACTGCGCGAAGAGCGGGCGTTCATGGACGTGGCACCGACGGAGCGCATGGTGGCTGCCTTGGCCATCAACTCGTGGATGGAGTCACCGTCCGTCACCTTGACCCGTGTCAGATTGTGCACGTCCACGGTGCCGTCTGCATCCAGGTGCACCGACAGCGTGGCTTTGTGGTTGGACGACTCGTCTCGGAGAAGGTCTTGAAGAGACTGGTCGGCATCGCGTCGCATCGCAAAGTCCAATGCCCCACACCCGCCAACAGCACCAACCACCAAGCAAAACAGTGAGGCGCGCCATGTGTGGCAATACTGTGCTGTGCCCACCAGACAAGCCGACAAGAAACATACCTCGTTGTAAATCTCCAGGAAACTGGCCTCCAGCGTGTAGTTCCAGTTGTGTGCCGCCGCAGCCCGGGTCACAGCGACGATCTTCTTGATGGACCTGGGGATGAGGCCTTCGGTGTCCGCACCTGGCATGCCTTGCATCTGGACACCAAGAGCGATGAAGGAGAGCGCGCGCGCACGCACACACACACACACACACACACACACAACACACACACACACACACACACACACACAAACCACAAGGTCGCCGTGAGGGACATGAAATCAAAACCAAACAACGAACGCGATGGGTGCGTGCCCTCCCCAAAACACTGCGCCATGCTGTTTGTGTTGCTGTCGCCCCCACGCACCGTGTGGGTTTTTCCGCTGCCGGTTTGCCCGTACGAGAACAGGCACACGTTGTAGCCGTCCAGGGCACTTTGCACTAGCTCAGACACCTCGTCAAACACCTCCTGCTGCGTCGTGTTTTGGCCAAACACGTGGTCGAACGTGAAACCGTACTGCGACTTGGCCTTGCGCGCGCTGGCGTTGGGCACCACGGCGACACGGGTTGCGTCGGCGCTGCATCGAACCACCTCCGTTGGCTCGCCTGCCTCTTCTGTCCCGTTCTCTGCCGCCTCCTGTGTGTCGGATCCAAGGATCGGGCGCACACGAACGAACACACGAATGTTGCCTCGTAGCTCCTGTGCGTGGGTGTGTGTGTGCGTGTGTGTGTGTGTGTGTGTGTGTGTGTGAGGTGACAAACCAGCCGCAACAACCCAAACTCGGTCAGATGGACGAACGAAGCCCACAAGGAAAAGCCAATACTTCAAAAACAAAAACAAACCAAGTGCCTGCCCCAGGCAGGCTGCCGTTTGGGCCCAGTGTCGACGAACCTGGATGGTGTTGTGCAACTTGCGTCGCACCATCTCGTTGTCAAACAGCTTGCTCGTCAGCGTTGCGTTCTTGGCCTTCATGGCTTCCAACTCCTCGCGCAGCTCCTGCATGTTCGTCATTTGCACACGCAGCTGCGCAGCCTCCTTGGACACCTCGCACAGCTTGCTGAACTGCGCCTGCTTGGACGCGCCAGCGGAGTCTTTCACCGTCGCGAGCTCCTCCCGGAGAGACGACAAGTTGTCGTTCGCTTCTTTGTTCTTGGTGATGAGCTCCTGCAGTTTCGGTGGGTGCCAACGCGCCAACATGCCAAGAAGTGAGACCCGCCATACCACACTACCTCGAGGCGACACACAGCAGGGAAGAACATGTGCGGACAACCAACCTTGTTTTGATGCTCCATCAACTCTCGCTCCTTGGACCACACTTCCTCCTTGTGCTCCAAGCTGGTCAACTTGGTTTGAGCCTCTGTCAAGCCAGCTTCAGCCTCGGCGGCCTTCCCTGTCATTTCCTCAAGGCTTTGCTTCAGGGTGGCGATCTCCGCGTTGCATCTGCAAGGTGTGGTGAGTGGCGAGGCACGTGCGTGTGTGTGTTTGCGCGGACATGTGTGAGGACCACTGCTGTTGTCACCACCTGCCGCCATAACGCCGCCGCCACTCACGCTTCGACCGTAGCCTGCGACGCTGTGAAGCGCTGCTCAAAGTCCTCCAGCTTGGCAGCCAAATCGGCAGCCCGTGCTTCAAGGTTGGTGATCATGTGTTGCTTGTCCTTCAGCTCGCTCTTGAGGTCTGACTCTGAACGCAGCAGCCGGTCTTGCTCGGTCTGCATGGTCTGAATGCGATCCTGCAGTTGCTGGCGCTCGCGCGAGAGCTGGTCCTGGCGAGAGTCGTGGGCAGATGTGGCGGCAACAAGTGCCTGCACGGTCTGGTCCATGCGCGTGCGTGCTTCTTCCAGGCTCTTCTTGGTCATGGACAATTCAGTCTCGAGGCGAACCACGCTGGCCTGAAGAAGCAAGCCAGAAAACGGGAGTTACTCACCACGGTTCACACACGAACACCGCCACAGACATTGCACATGCATGTGTACACGCGCAAGCCAGCGAACAGCCATGCGTGGCCTCACCTGAAGCGTGTCTTTCTCCCGGAGCATGGAGTCACGTTCAAGGGTCATGGCTTTGAGGTCGCCTTGTGTGGTGGAAGCAGCGCGTGTGGCATCTTCGCGTTGCGTCTCCAGTGCCGCCACCTTGTCGGACAACTCGGAGCACCGCTCCTGCATCTCTTTGATGCGCTCGTCATGGGCCATCCTCAGCCCCTCCACCTCCTTGTCGTGCTCATCCTTCATGGTTTGCTGCTTGGACGCCGCGTCCTTCGTGGCTTCGTCCATCTGCACCTGCAGCGTGTCACGGCTGGACTGGGCTGCGGACAGCTCTTGGTTCAAGCGTGCCACCTCCATCATCTGCTCGCGGATCTCGCGCTGCGTCGATTGGATGGTGGCGCGGCACGAGTCCAGCTCAGACGAAAGGCGGCGCTTGGCTTCGCTCAACTGCGGAATCTCGGAGCGCAGCTCGTCCTTGCGTTGGCGAAGCATTTCGTTGGTGGTCTGCACAGCAATAGCAGCAGGAAACAAGGAATGGGCGGCGGCAATCAGAATCATGCGACGCAACGTACCCAACACCACATGGTGGTTTCTTTCGCGCATTGATCCCCCACGCACCTCAAGAACAGCAACCTTTTGCTGCAACGCTGCGACTTGTGTGTTCAATTCAGTCACGCTGCTACGCAGGGTGTCTGCTTCCGAACCGACTTCGCTCATCTGCTGCTGGACCTTGGCATCGATCTTGGCGCACTTCTTCAAGAAGGCGTCACGCTGTGCAACCAACCCCGCAAGCGCGCTTTTCACCTTCTTGATCTGGGGCCGCAACTGCTTCAACTTTTCCTGTGAATCGTGGCAAGCACACAGCATGCCGTTGGGATCAAACAAAGTGTCGCCTCGCACACAGCGCTGCCGCAGCAAGGCACATCAACGTACACGTGGCGCGGCACGCTTTTCAGTAGATATCGTCATGACTTCATCAAAGTCAATGTCGGTCTCGAAGGCTTCACGAGCGGCTGCGAGAACACCACCGGCGATGGCCACTGCATCACCCTCGGTTTCGCCGTCCACCTCCATGTCCACCTCCTCAGCCGCAGGCGGGGCTTCCACCACCGCGTTGGTGGCAGCACGTGTGCGCCGGCGCCGAGACGGCGTCGTGGCGGGAGTGGAGGAAGAAGAAGAAGAGGCAGCACCGCGGCGAGAAGAGGTGCGACTTGATCGGCTCGTGCTTCGCGAGGTGGCGGCGCGAGTGGAGGCTCGAGTGGATCGGCGTGTGGAAGTAGCACCGCGGGGAGCACTGGCTTGCTTCGCGGCTGAGCGACGCGTCTTCGTGGGGCGGGTGTTCAGCTCGCCGTTGGGAGACTTGCGCTTGTCCGCTGTTCCAGCGCGCGGGGTGGCAGTCGAGGATGGCACATCACGGGAGCGGGTGCGAGGGCGTAGCTGCTTCTGCGCCCGTGACCCTGCCACTGTGGTGTTCTTGGAGCGCTGCTTCAGGGGAGAACGGAAGTCTGTGGGGGGCTTGATGCCGCTGCCGCCACGTGTGGACGTCCCAACTGGGGTTGCGGCCGACGGGGCTTGGGGTGCTGGGGTGAAGGTGCTGCTCAGTGGGGGACGATGCACGCGCGTGGTGTTCTCCTTGTCGGTAGCCATCTCAACACAGGACCTGTGGTCGGTGGACAAGAAGAAGGTTGGCACAGCACCGTATCGGCACTGGTAGGTCGCCCGCGTGCAAGCTTGCGACGCCTGCTGGTTGGAGTGCGTGGGTGAGCGTACGGACACTGCAAGGTGCCAAACCAAATCTCGGCTAAATTCGCACTGTGAAGGCAACGGCTGCTGTTGTCCGTGGTGAAGTATAACGATTCTCGCAGAGCCGTGACTGTGGTATTTCTGTTCTCATTGGCGCCTTCGCCTTGCACATGTCAAGCGACAGTGTTCAGCGAAGGGGCACGAGCCAGGCGTTTCAAGTTGGGCTGCACAATGGCTGAGGTTGTCGGAGTTGTGGAGCCGTCTGTGGATGCTGCTGGCGCTGGAACGGGCGCCGGTGCGGGTGCAGGCGCAGGGTTTGCAGCGGAGGGAGCCGGTGGTGCAGGTGTGTGGCGCGACTGGTTGGTGACCTGTGTCTCGCGTGCGCTGTGCGGCGTGGTTTGACTCGTTTGCCGCACGACACTTTGTTTCTTCGATCCTTGGCGAGTACAGATGCATACGATAGTGAGGTTGATGTCCGGGAGTGGTTGAGGAAGTGGCCGACAGTATTGGAACAGTTCGACGCCTTGTGCGCCAAGCTCAGGCGCCGACAGCTCGTCGGCTCTGCCACAACTGCGCGCATCACCGTGGAGTTCTTGCGAGTGGTGGTACGCGTGCTGTTTTGTTGTTTCTTCACATGGGTGTTGTTGGTGTGTGCAAGGCGTGGAAGGGTGTGCTCAGCGAGGTTGTGGAAACAGGTTGCCAACTGCAATGGGACAGCAAAGGACATGCTTCGAAACGTCAAAATGATCGGCCGGAGTCTTGTAGAAGCCCAGCGGCTTGGTATGTTCCATTGTATCACGTGTTGAATGATGTGTCCACACTTGACCCTCCTAACACGTGCTGGGCTTCAGATTTGGTCATTGGGAACATGGTGCGCCGTGTGTTGTCTGAAATTCGCCAGGCTTGGCACGCATGCACAACCAAGGTAGGTTCCCTTTCCCTGTGCACCTTGCACCGTGTTCTATACTTCCCACCTGACGTCATGAATGTGCGTCTGTGGCTGTGAAAGACTGCTTCGGTGGATGGCCCCGACCCTCCGCCGTTGACGTTCAAAGCGGAGAAGTCCCTGCAAACGATCATGGACAAGACCACATCGGAGGACATGGGCAACCCTTCCTTCAAGGAGTTGCGACCAGTGCGTGGATTGCCTTTGCTTCTTGTGTGGGTGGTGGATCTGCAGAGTTGCTCATGGCTGCCACCCTTTCTCCGACCTCGGCAGGACGTGCTTGATGGCATCCAAGAGCTTGTCATGGAGCTGGAGAACATGCACATCCCCATCGTGCGGCAAGCACCACTGCACATCCATGCCAACGAAGTAATTCTGACGTACGGGAACTCTGGCACCTTGGTTGAGTTCCTCAAAGGCGCGCGCAGGAAGCTGAAGCACAACTCCTTCGAGGTGCACATGCCGCTGGTCATCGACGTGGTGCGAGGCAATCCCCGCCGCTCACGAATTCTGTGGCCATCGGTTCTTTGCGCAGGTTATCGTGTGCGAGAGTGCTCCTTTGTACCTTGGTCATGCAACAGCTGCTGCACTGTCCAACACGGGAATCATGGTGACCGTGATCAGCGACGCAGCAGCCTTCGCCATGATGGCGCGCGTTGACAAGGTCATCATTGGCTGCCACGCTGTTGTGGCGAATGGCGGGTTGATTACAGAGTCGGGTGTTCATGGTATTGCCATCGCAGCAAAGCACCACAAGGTGCCTGTGGTTTGTGTTACGGGAATGTACAAGGTATGCATGCTTGGGTTGAGTCGTGCTGCAATGGGTGCCTGTGATGTAATCATCCTCACCAACCCGCGTTCCGTGTATGCAGCTCTGCCCGGTATATCCGCACAATCAGGACAGCATCAATGAGTTGTTGTCCCCCTCGATGGTTCTGAAGTTCAAGGATGCAGAAACAGTGGAGTCAGTTGAGGTGGTGAATCCTCAGTTTGACTATGTCCCGCCGAAGTTGGTGGATTTGCTGGTCACCAACTTGTACGGCCTCCAGCCGTCATACGTGTACCGGTTGCTGGTTGAGTACTACGACCCCAAGGACTATGACTTGTAGTCCATATAACACAGCAACCAAATTGTGAACACATGGCCCTGGTTCGCCGTGATTGCGCAAAGCAAGAGAACACGTCGAGACTCCGCGTGCAACCCACACAGACATCCTTTTTTCTTGCAAACGTCATTTTAGTGTGGTGTTCATGCACACTGCCGACAGAGACAGCAAGGAAATCAACGAAAAATAACACGCCTGGTTGTCCATGCAACGCGTTCCCGACTCTACTTGGGAATGTAGCGAGCAAAGCGAGCGATCAGGCGAGACTTGACTCGCCGTGCTTGAGCACGGGACGTCTTCCGCAGCTGCCAAGGTAAGAAACACGAGTCACACCACGCAGAATAGCCTCGATCATAAAACCAAAACAACGAGCCGACAACGTACCATGGCCAGGTCCGTCTTCTGCACACACCGAGTCAGAGCCAGCTGCTCGGGTCGGCACTGGCTCACGTTGGCCGTGGCTGCCATGCAGCCCAAGAAGTCCTTGAGCTCGAAATCGCACTCATCTGTAGGGATCATGTAGTCACAAGCAAGTCCACACCGTGTGCAGTCACACAGCAAACGGGTCAATAACCGACCACCGACGGCGCGCAATGCATCAAGTCGCCACCCACAAGTGCACACGCACCCGAACCGCCTGGCCCTCCACCCTTTTGGCTCGTCATCTTCGACACCAACTTCTGGTGTTCCTTACTGAGGTCATTGAAACGGGTGCGTGGCATCGTGGCAACCAGCAACAGAGTCAGGCACGGGACGACGAGATGGTGAAGCAAACAACACAATGGGCAGCAGTCCACAGACTCATGTGTGAGTATTTTTGATAATGCATTTGATGACCACAAAAGTACTCAGCGGTTGTCGCAGCGCGAATCCGGGCCTGCTTGCTGATTCAACAACACGAGCTGCATTGCACTGCGCGGCGTATTTGCTTGCCCACAAACTAAGAAGCCTTGCCCAGCTGTCTCAGTGGAGGCACGGCGTTGCGGATGTGAGTACACGTTGGTGCCACACCCTGTTCGGCGCACACAACGAGCCCGTGGTGATTGTCGTCACGTGAGCGCTGCGATGTCAAAAATAATCGGCCGGCAGGCTTCACAGCCTTCCGCTGCCGTCACGCCTTCCTCTCACTCAGGAGGCCGTCTCATTCGACACCTGGTGAGTGTCGCCCCCGGATCAGCACGTGACACGACAATATCGGCGCGCCCGGAGGTTGTGGTGCCCGGTGCGCTGTCACGCCCGCACGGTGACGCTGGAGGCAGCCCTTCTTCCTTCGGAGATGGTTCCCGCCGGCGTGTCCGCACCCCCATTCGTGTCCTGTCTGGGAACTCCCCAGGCGTAGGATCCCCGTCGAAGGTTGGGCCGCGTCCCGCCGGTTTTGGTGCAGCTGCGCCTGGCGTGGGGGGCTCCCCGGGAAGCGCTGCCGGCAGTGGCGCAGCGGCGGCGAGCGCCTCTCCAAAACCTGCGTCACCCGCGACGAAGAAACGGGTGGACCCAGGCACAAGGGCGGAGTATTTTCATGACTGGCCGATGCAGCATGTGTCAGGCATGCGTGGAGCGTTTGCCATCCAGCAATACCTTCAGCAATTGATTCGTGCGTGTGCTGCGCGATTTCGCGCTGCGCTGCGCATGTTGTTCCCCGGTGACCTCATGTACCGTGTCCCCCTGTTCCTACGACTCTATCGCAGGTCAAGACGCTAGTAACATCCGCCTCATATGTTCCCCACCGAAGGATCAAGACATTGCAGTGTGGAAGTTCGAACACCTTCGGTGCGTGCGCACAGTGTCACTGAAGCGCTTCCACCCGTCACATCGCTGTGGCGTTGTTGGTGACTACAAACTGGCAGGCGATTCACGTTGGAGCTGAATTTTCTTGTGGTTGCACTGCACGAGCATTGCACACCTATGACGTGCAAAGTGATGAAAGCCACGGACGAGTGGCAGTACTTGTGCGCCGCGCACAAGACACCAAAGGAGGTCCGGTGTGGTGGTAGCCTGTTGTGCTCTCACGCTCCCACAGGTTCCTCACGCTCATCTTGAACTGTGCCCACAGTGCTGTGCGATTGATTACATGGTGCATACACTGGATGGCACTGCTTGTTTGTTGAACAACAATCGCATTTTTCCGAGCAGGTGCGATGCTCTGTCGTGAGTCTGTCTGGACAGGCTTGGCATGACGTCTTGCTCCACCGAATGTCTCGCAGGGTTTCTATTCCCAAGACGTCTCTTCCTTACTTTCAGTCAATCGCCCGGAGACTTTATCGTATTTTCTCGCACACCTTCTTCCACCACCGCGATGTTTTCATCCAGTTTGAGGTGAGGCTGGCGCCGCGGCTTGTGTTGTCGGTGCAAAGTGGTATTCAACCTTGCTGTGCTGCCTTGCACAGAGCGAGCGGTACCTCTGTGAGCGGTTCACGACGTTCTGTCGCATGTGCAAGTTGATTCCGGAAAGCCACTTGCTCATCCCTGTGCATGCCATTCGGAGTGGTCACACCCGTGTGCATGGCGGTGGTACTGGTGGTGATGGTGGTAGTGGAGCATTGCGCCAACACGGTGTCTCTCGTACCAGCCCATCGCATTCCTCGTAGCAGGCCTCACGAAGCTCATTTTGCTCGCTCCTAGTTTAGTACCACCATGCCACACACCTTGTGGCACGCGTTGCAATCACGTTGCTGCCATGTGCTGTCTGCTTTGCAAAAACTAGTAATGTTGTGTTGTTTGTGTCACGCAACCAAATCCCTGTACCAAGCCGGCCCATCGGGGCCAGCGACCCACAACTCAACTGAGCACGTCTCGTCTCGCCTAGTGTGCCTTGTCTGAAGCGCTGTCTTCCTCTGGTGGCTTCAGCGCCGCTCTCTTCAGGAGTTGATACATCGTCATGATCATCATGGAGGTGGGACCCATGGCCATAGCACGCGCCGATGCACCCCTCAACCACCATTTCACTGGTCCGTGCACGGCGACTAACTCCTGCACCACCGTGCGCACAGTCTTCACCTTGGTCTCCGTTTGCAAACGCGTCCGAATCAAGTCCATGCCGTTGGTTGTGTACGCCGTTGTCACACCAGCACAGCCTCCGGCGAGCGCCGCAATACCAAGGTCGCGAGACAGCTGTGGGTCTTCAAAGGGGTCGTCCACAAGGCCCGCGGGATCCTCGTCGTCGCCATGACGCGCGGTTGTTTTCGGCAGCACGCCATCCAGCACCTCGCTGTACGCGGCGTGTGTGCCCCACATCATGGCTGAGCTGGGGCCGTACGTGAGCACGGACACGCCGTAGCCCCGGTACATACCGCGGATGCCCTCCGCACGCACTAGGCGTCGAAAAATTTCCCACGGGGACGCACGATGGGCGAACGTGCCCGACACGGGATCCACGCGCTGTTGCAGCATGCGGTGTTGCGACACGATGTCGATGGGCACACCAAGCAACTGCGCAACGGCGGCGGCGGACCCGCCTGCAAACATCGCCACTACCCCGGGTGCCATGTATGAAGGCAGGCCGACGTATTGACGATCCAGCTGCGTGTACATGCTGCGGCACATTTCCAAAGTGGAGATGTACACAGGGCCCAAAGGAAGGCCGAGCAGTGAAGTTCCAAACCCCTGCGCGCATTCAGGTGGTGAGCAGTGCAGTGCAGCCAACTTGTAGTTCTCCGATGAGGCGCGGCGTACCTTGTACAGTGACAAGAACCCTTCGCGTCGCACAATGGCGCCCATGGCCCGCAGCGGTGATCGAGTCTGTGCTTGGGAGCTCTGAATCTGAGTCTTCACAAGATTGAACGGGTACCTGCCACCACGGACAACAACCAAAGCACCCACGTCACGTCATGCTCACGGTCTCAAGACGGGGATGGGCAGCAAGGCAGCGTAAGCACTCCCTGACGTACGCAAGAGTGCGCATGAACACAGACCCAAACGGGATGTACAGTAGCAACCGCGGTTTGTCCAGCTCTTGCCACCCAATTTTGTTGAAGCGCCGCCGGGAACTGTTGCCGCTAGCTGATGACGTATTCGATACATGGTTGGTGGGCGTGGGCTGAACAGCACGCATCCTTGCTTGACCACACGGGTGCGGTAGCGAGAGGCGGGTTACAGTGAAACCATGGCACGATCGCGGAACACAACGCGTCGATCAAGCCCACTGCAGAGCTGTTGCAGTCCAACACGAACACACAAGGAGCGGTGGCAACGCTATGTTTCGTTCTTGGCAAGGCTATGGCGCTGCAGGGTCAACACAGGAATGCCGACAGAAGAGGCGACTGAGCTTGTGTGGGTAGATCTGTGCGGCGCACGAAGAATTCCTGTTGGTATCCGTGGTGACGTACTGAGTACTTCATCACGGATGCGTCACTCGCCCCAAAAAAAAAAACGTGTGACGCAACGCGTGATCGCCACAACGATCTCTGAGCCAACACCTCTATCTACCCGTGTGTATGCGCCTGTGTTCCCCCATCATGGCTTCACGAATGATGGCTGTGGTTGTAGCCGTGGCGCTGGTCCTCTGTGGTGTGGCAGTCGCCGCACCAGTGGCCAGCCACGTGCCGGCGCACTGGCGTGACATGGGCGCCGCGGATTCCGCTGCCCAGGTGTCGTTTGTGACCACGGTCACAAGATGTACGACGTGAACCACACCGACGTGGTACGTGGCTGTTGCACGAGTGGTCGCCAACCATGGTGAGCGCTGCTGAAGAACTCCGTACCGCAGACAACCGTCCATGACATGAACTTCCCTCTGTCTGGCGGCGAGTCAACGCTTGACATCGAGTGGATCACCGCTGGTTCGTGTTTGCGTCGTGTACAGTGATGGTGTGTGGTTTTGTTGCTGGACCTTGCTGCGTTGTAACGCGCCCACACGACTGCATTTGCCCCCAGCGCGAACACGACGTTCTGGTACCACTGTGTTACAACCACACCAACTGGGACCAAAACGCGACGGATTCCTTCGTGCTGGGCTGGTTGTTGAATGTGTCCTCCACCCAGAACCCCCGCCGTCTTCTCCGTCTCCGATGCTATGAGCGAGGCAGTGGTGGAGCAGCAACGTGGTCCTGATTGCATCCCCCGTTCCAACCTTGAGCTCATGAAGTTGTGCACACGCGCGGCATCAGCGTGCTCGTGGGTTCTGGCGATGGCGGCTCCACGGATATTGGTTATGGCGACTCCAAGTGCGCCGTGAATCCGCGTACGTCTAGCGGCTAGGCTCTAGCCGTTGCCAGTCAGTTGCCATGTCGCACCTGTGGGCTTGCTTGCTTTGCTTGCACCCCTCCCCGTGCCCTCCCTCGCCTTTTGTGTTTTGTTTGGGTGTTGTTGGCATCACAGAGTTTCCCTCCGCCAGCCCTTGGGTCACCTCTGTTTCCGCCACCTTCGTCACCCAGACCAAGCCCCGTGCAGGAAACAAGGCCGGCCGTGGGGAGTCTGCCATCTCCATTCCCGGTGGCATGTTCAGGTCTGGACCACTGGCGGCGGGTTCTCGAGCACTGCTCCGCTTCAGGCGCGTCAGAATGCCGGCAAAGATGGGTGTGGCAGCGGAAGTTCCGTCCACAGGGGCCACGTTGCCGCCGGTCACGCACATCAGGTTGTGACCGATGGCTGACACGTCAGGGTACGCACGCGCGGAGGAGTTCCAGGTTCCAGCCGTGGGCATCTCCGACGCAGGGACGCCGGAAAGGTACTTGGCCTCTTCTTGGTGCCACGGACCCAGGCCCGCATCTCTCGCGGCCTTCCCGCCGTCGGCTTCGTGAACCCCCTCCTGTACAAGGCTGCAGTGGCTGCGCCCGAGTCGTTCTACGACATTGTGGGTCCCGCGAACAACCGCTGTGGTGATTGTGAATGTGCCAGTTGGCACCCACACCTCGCTTGACGGCGCGCGTGTCCCTTCGCAGCTTGGTGTCGTGTCACATCATGTTCTTGCACATCTCGAAGAACTAGGCTCGTTGTGTGGATGAACGAACGCAAGGCACCATGGTTGACGCCCACACACTGCGAGTCACACTGCAGCAGTATTCACCGACGTGTAAAGCTGGGAGTTTGTCTCCCGGACACACTTTTCGAGCGGCAGCAATGAAGCAGCTCGGCTGCACCACAACCCTTGTAGCAACGCTGCTCGCGACGTCGAGCGATGCAAGTGCTGGCACCCACGTCGTGTGGCTGCCGAGCTCTGATTCGATGCAAGTCTTGGTCTTGGAATGTGGCGTGTGGGGTTTCACCCACTCTCACGCGATGTTCCAGTCTGTCTGTCGGTGGTCCTGGGTGTGTTGTGGGGAGGGAGTGTCGAGGACAATGCACACCTGCTTCAGGTTCACCAACATCCACGTTTCATCAGACGGCCGCAACAAGGCAACGCTCTCACCCCTCCCAATTCGGGCCATGGGGTACATGGACATGGACATGAACATGTACACACTGTATGAGAGCTCGCCACACCGAGGATCACCACCCCGCGCACACATGCCCAAGTCTATCAATCGCACGGCCCAACCTCTGTCGTCGCGATGGCGAGCCATGACATGCGGAGGCAGTGCTGCTATCAGGAAAACAGTACGGCAGGTACATGGACAGTGACGTTGAAGCTGGAAGGCAAAGGGGCGATTTGATGTCAATGATTGATTTGCCGCGGGTTGCAGTTGTGTGAAGCCTCACTATGTGAGCACTCACCATCTGGAGAGAGAAACGGTTCAGAAGACTCGAGGCCGTGTCTCCGCAACCATCTGGAGATGAAGTGGCAGATTGCAAGTTCAAGACGCGTATGCACGGCCGACGTGCCCAGGTGGTGTGTTTGTACGCCTTGAACGACGTGTTTCCACCACTGGTGTCAATGGGGTGCTGGGGGCTGGTCGTGTCTGCCCTTTGCACGTCCATTTCTTCCTACGGACAGCTCATGGGAGCAACATTGATCACCAAGGTGGGGAATCAGGCGTGCTTCATGGGCGGTGGTGATGCTGCACAATTGGTGCGGTGCACACCTTGTTTACTCCGGTGCTGTGGATGGCGCGTGTGTGGCCACTTGTCAGGGTACATGGATTGGAGCCTTGGTGGGATGTGTGGCAGCATTTTCCATCACCTTGCTGCTGGCGTTGGGGTTTCGTCGTCCAAACTTGGAGAAGCGTACCATTGGGTGGCAAATTCTATGTGCAGTGTTCATGAGCATGTTTTGTGCGTAGCGCATGAGCATAGCGTCATCCCACGCTCTGGCTTATCACTGGCGCGCTGGGTGTTGCGAATGCGTGCGCTCGGTGACCACAACTGTGGTATGCAGATGCCGGTGCGCTGTCTGGGTACTGTGGATGCATTGGCGCAGGGCTGGGCTCCTTGACAGGCAATTACATTGTTCGTGCAGCGCCTTCACATGCGTAGCCTCCCATTTGCAACATGTGACCTCCCATCTACCCTTTCGGTGGTTTGGGGTTTGTGTTGTGTTGTGTGGGCGTGGCGGAGGAACAGAAATTCTTCACTGATGCACAGGCGTTTGCCTGGGTGTCTGTCGGCGGCGTTTTCGTCATTTGCTGTCTCCTGCCCGCGGTCTTTGTCAAGTATTGCGTGTGCCGCGGCTCTTCTGCCAAGGTCGTCGGGTTTAACGCCGAGTGGGGACCGGGTGGACAGCTTGTGCCGATTCCACAACCCGACCACACACAGGACGAGTGCGTTTGTGTGTGTGCCGTGCCACCTGCGTGCACCCGAGGGACATGCACTGCAGCGTTGGTAGTGATGGCTTTGTGTCACCACGAAGTTGCATGTCCCCCTCCTGCTGCAGATATGTGAGCCTGTTTGAGTTTCCTCTGGAAGACATGGAGCCTCACACCATGCTCATACTGTTGCGTGGCGCGCTCGAAGATTGGTGTGTAGCCTGTCCAAGTGTGCGGTACAACTGTATGTGTGCATCGTACTCACCCCTGATGTGCACGCTCTGGTTGCAGTGGGGAGGTGATGGGAAAGAACGTGAAGTGCAGTTGCAGGTGTCGCCGAGAGACAAAAGCCTCTGTGTATCAGCGGGAGTTTGACAACCCAATCAACCCCCTGTTTGCTGATGCGCTGTCTGCGGGTCGAATCATTGCCGCGCGTGGTGTCCTTGCTCAGGGAGGCGAAGTGAATGGCGTACATGAAGGCAAGGTATGTGCCTGCACTACACTACACAACACCTGCCGCTGCAGCATGTTGGTGTGGCTGTGAAACCTGAAGGGGGTGGGTGCCATGTGCGCAGAACATGCTCATGCATGCAATAGACGGCGGCAACATGGAGTGTTTCACTATGCTGCTTGCTCAGAAACAGCTCGACATCAACCGCGTGCTGCAACCTTCTGGGTCCAGCGACGATGGTCTTGGCGCGTTGCACTACGCGGTGCTGACGGGCGATGTTCGTTGGATTGACCCCATGCTCAATCACCGAAGCATCAACTGGCGCCTTGCCACCGGCACGCACCGTCACACCGCGCTTCGACTGGCCGCACAGCACTGCCACGTTGAGATCGTAAAGCGCTTTTTGGCGCTGCCCAAGCCCAAGAAAACGGTGAAGGTGCTGCTCGGCATGACGTCTGCAGACGGGTCGGGGCTGCCCGCGGTGATGGCAAAGTTGGTGCGCCGAGGCACCGGGCCACCTTTGGACACGTGTGTTGCATTGTACCAGGCGATGAAGGTACGGGGTTGGTGATGCACTACAGGTGCTTGTGCGCAGTCATCACTCTGTGGTTGCCGGTGACCAGACGCTGGATGTGAAGCTGGACAAGAAAACAGCAAGCCGCATTGAAAGGTTGGCACCCCATGTTGCTTAGCGCGCGCGCGCGCTGATGATCTGTAGCGTAGTGTGATGGCCCGCCTGCTTGATTATGATACACACGTTTGTACTCAAGGTTTCTGTGCAGCAATGAGGTTCGCGTTCCTTTCTGCCCCATCATGTCGCCCACCAACCACTGCCGCACAATGATACATACGGTACATACGGGGGTTACAAGACAAAACGAAACAAGACACTGTATCTGTCTCACGTCGCATCAGCCGTCGCAGTGAGGTGTGGTGAAGAGCTGCATCTCACAGCATCGCGACGTGCAGCAACTGAAGGCGGGGCCGCGGCTGTTGGGGGTCTCTCCGCGGCACGAGCACCTCCCTCACCCTTGTCCTTGCAGTCGGGGGCAGCCGGCAACCGAAACAACGAGAAGGAGGCGAGCGTGTGGCGGTCAGGCGCATGCACCGAAAACAACTGGTCGCGCGTGGAAACCTCCTCCCACTCTTTAGCGAAAAGCGCGGTGCCGGGCACGAGGACGTGCGCCATGTCTGTGGAGCAGGGAACCAACACGCGCAACGGCAGTGCCTCACTGCTAGTGAGACGCAAAGCTCGTTGCTCGTTTGCAGCAGACGAGCACGAGAACGCACCTCCTCGTTCCTCGGCGCTGTGAAAGTGCTGTCGTAAGTCATGAGTCACACGAGACCGTGACGACGTTCGCTCGTCCACGCGAGAAACCAGCAGCACGGCGGTGTCATCGGGAAAGTGCGAATGCGCCCTTTGCACCTGCACAACAGAGCAAGGGTGTGAGCCCTCTCCGCTGCCTCCACAGCTTTCCCATCCCATCACTGCAAGACTTAATTAAAAGAAGACGAACCTCTTCAACGGATGACGCACACACAATGCCACTTCGAACATCCACGTCCACCAGGCCGCCCACTGCTTGCGGTGAAGCCAGCCAGCGCTTCACGAACACACAGGCCTTTTCGTCCGTCCCCACGACCAGAAGAAGCCGCTTGGTTGCGGCGACTCGACGCACAAGCGTCTCCAGTGAGCGTGGAGCATGCTGTGGCAAAACTGGAGAAGCTACAACCTGGAATGGACCGGCTCTTCGCCGACTTCTTCTTCGAGATCCTGTTCTGTCGGGCACCTTCCTCGCTGCTGCCGCTGGCGGTGAGACGTGGACGCCTGCGACTGCGTTTACACGCGAAATAGCCGGGGCAGAGCGAATGCGCCGAAAGCGGGTCAAGGAGCAGCGTTTGCTGGACAAGCTCCCCATTGCGGCGCGACGTAGGGCGCAAGCTGTGCGGGTGACGAGGTTCAAACTGGGAGCATGTGTGTGACACTGTCGCTCGTGGCGAAAAATGTTTCAAATGCGCACATGTCGCCGTGCTCAATGATGGGGCACGATGGCCGAGTGGTTAAGGCGGGGGACTTAAGATCCCCTGGTGTCGACGCACCTCGCGGGTTCGAACCCCGCTCGTGTCAACAAAGATTTTTTTTGTTTGTGCTTGTTTTTCAGAAGTAAGTTCTCAGAGCCAAGAGCGTTGTCTTGTTGCTTACACGGCGCCAAAAACTTGCATCGCATCTTCATCACATAGTGGTTGATCAGCATGCTCTCACAGAGTCTGGAGTGCTGCGGCCAAACGCAAATGGACGACTCCTCCCAAGTGGGAACCCCGACCTGCCACACACACACTTTCACACGGCATCTAGGTTCTACGACCACGACGCCCACGCGGCTTCTGCACAGACCCTTGCCTAGCTCGCAGTGAGGAGGGCGACACAAGCGGGCGCTTGGGCGGGAATCTCACCCGGGGTCGTCCCACAATCACACCGGCAGAGGCCGCGGTCAACTCAGCAGGTGTTTGCAGCACCACGTGGCTTGCTAGCGTGGCGCGGGCATTGGTGTGGGACACTGCCGGGTCCAAGACGTGCTTTGTGCCCGGTGGGGCAGCAAACAGGCCGTGGTAGTTGAATGCGTGGTGCTTCCATGCCAGCATGGACGCAACCACGAGGACCAACGAGAGGTACACAGCGAGCAGCATTGCACCGCCGGACATGCGAGCAGAAACTACAGCGAAAACCCCGAGGTTGACACACTTTCCGCTCACGTTGTGAAACCCTGCTGCGCACGCGTCGCACCCGAGGCCACCGAAGCCGTGCTCACAGACGCACACGCCAGAAGCAGGGAAGCACGTGCCATGGCCTGAGCACGGCGTGGAGGCGCTTGGGTGAGAGGGGCACTCCGTGTACACAACGGGGCAGTCATCGAGACAGCAACCCTCAGCAGTGGCGTGTGAGCCGCACAACTCGCCGAGTTCGCACACACCATTGCCGCAGTGTGATACCACCACCGGCGCGGACAGGCTTTGAACCGAAACGTTGGTTGGGACAGCATGTGTGACCGCGTGCAGCAGTGCAGCCATTGCGTTCCCACCCAACCCGCCGCCATCCACGGACGACATCAATGTGGTGACAGAGAGCGTGTTCTGCGAGCAACAAGCATCCGCCAAACACGTGGTAGCGTGAGTGAGTGAGTGAGTGAGTGAGTGAGTGAGTGAGTGAGTGAGTGAGTGAGTGAGTGTGTGTGTGTGGGGGGGGGGGGGGGGAGGGGGGGGGGGGGGGGGGGGGGGGGGGGGGGTAACCAGACACGGGAGAAAGCACCGTTCCTAGTAGGAACTTCCTGACATACCTCTTGTGGCAACAGCACACGCCTTCTTGTTGCTGCGTTGAGGGCGGTGAACGCTTGGGATCCGTTTTGCTGTCCTGACACAGTGTGGATGGCGACATTGGACAACCCTGGGGCAAGGCTCCGTCGAACCGCCGCACTGTAGGCGTCTATCGTGCCACTCGCAAGTAGCTGTGCCCACGTGTGGTTCGTGTACCATGTGGCATGTACCGCTCGGGCGCAGGACCCCACACCCCCGCACACCCCACACACGTCGATGGTGCTGTTGCGGCAGCAGAATCCCATCGCGAGCTGCGACCGATGGCAGCACTCCCCCGCCAGGTCCAGCTGCCGCGTCAGGCTTGACGTGCGTGTGGCTGCCTCCCCCTTGGACGCGCACTCGCCACACCCGTTGCGCACCGGAGCATGCGCCGGGCAGCACCGGCCGCGCAAGTCCACCGCCCCAGACGCGCAGCACTCCCCACGCCCGTCCAACACGCCGGCACAGCAGTTGCCATGCACATCCGCCACCTCCCCCACGCGGCACCGCAAGGGCCTCTCGCACCGCGCGCCAGCAAACCCCTGCTGGCACACACACTCGCCTGTTATGTGCGTGGTTGGTGCGCCTGGAGGGGGGTGTGGGGAGCTTGGTGGGTGGCGAGTGCACACCCCGCGGCGACTGCATGGGGATGGGCCGTCGCAAAAGTTCAGGGCGTTGGCGCACGCTTGAGTGGCACACTCACGAGTCCTCGCGCGCCTCAGCTGGTCCAACACCAGGCTGTTCGAGGACGTGGTGGGACTGTCGCTGTCGCTGTCGCTTGCATCGCCATCAGCACTGACGCCGCTGGTGCCGTCGATCCCACTGCCGTCGTTGCCACCATCGTCAACACTGCTGGCGCCCCCGTTACTTGCGTCGACCATGGCCGCTTGTGTCGCACCACACGCTGCCATCGGCTGGACGCGACCACCATCGGCGGCGATGCATGTCAGGTTGCGTGTGCTCACACCACCACCACAGGACGCTGAGCATGCACCCCAAGCCCCAGACAGCACGGCACACAGACGTGTGTTGCATGGTCGAGTGGATGGCGGCGCACGCAAACCCGCGGCACGACACGCCTGCTGGGACTCGTCCTTCACATGGTCACCCATCGCACGGAGAGTCACACACGTGACGCTCCGCACGGCTCGTCCACCTCCACAAGCGGCACTGCAGTTGCTCCACGGACCAGTGACATAGGCAGGTGTGCCACAGGTGGGTGGCGGAGGGCTGCATGCCTCTGACGAGACTGGCCGCAGCGAGGCAACCCCTTTGCAGTGGGCGTCTGGGACAAACGCCGAGGTGCTGGGCTCGACACACACGACCATCCGGGATCGGTTCACCACACCACTGGTGCCACCCACAGCGCATGTGGGTTGGCAAGCGGACCACTCAAACGCTCGCCACTCATATGTGGGACACGTGAAGGTGTTACAAGGGCGCTGGATTGCCGACCTGTCGATGTGGGCACACGCTGTGCCTTGCGCATCCACATGATCCGTGGCATCGATGCAGGTGGCGCTGCGCGCTTGGACCCCATGATCACATGGCTTGGAGCACGCACCCCACGCACCGTACACAAAGTGTGCGGGCACGCAGTCCTTCATGTTACACGCCGAGCGGTTGAGGGGTAGTGACAACCCAGAAGCTTCACATCGTGAGGCAGGGACCACGGTGACAACGGTGGATGAAGCGTCGGGTGGCAGGGTGGCGTTTGATCGGCACTGAACCTGCCTGTATCGGACACCAGCGCCACACCGCGTCGAGCACTCGCCAAAGGCACCGATGTGCATCCAAAACGGCGACATCACGCGCACGGATGACACGGCGTGAACCTGAAGCACACCATTGTCACCTTGCAACAAAGCAGTGACTGTGTCCGGGCGAGTGTCTGCAGTGTCGGAACGAGGTACCAGCACCAGCATCGACATCAGATCAACACTAGGATTAAAAACCGGGCACCGCAGCCAGCGGCAGCAGCAAACAGCAGAAGCAGCACTACCTTGGGTGGAGTCGAGTGGATGAACTGTGAGCGACGCGTTGGTTGTGGGGGTGCTGGAGGGAATGAGAAGCGCTGCCTCTCTGCTCTTGCCTGAAGCAGACAAGTGCATTGCCACAGCCGCGACCGTAGAGCCACCCGGGTCTAGCAGCGCCGCCCCAACCTGCACACCAGGAGGAAGACACACACGAGCTGCAACAGACAGAGGCCAAGAGGCCCACACAGGTTTTTGTGGCGCTGGCTTCAGCAACGTGATGCTGTAGGCCGCAATCTCCACGACGATATCGATGAACCAGGGGCTGCAGGATTGTGGCCGAGGCGTGCAAGCTGTCGAAATCCGCACCACAAACTGGATCACACCGCATGGAAGATGCGGCAGAGCGAGAGACGTTTTGTTGACAGCAGGCGCAATGGACTGAACAAGGCTGGCCCCAGCTGCTTGGGTCCACGCAAACAGCAAGTCTGCAGTGCGGTGGTGGAATGTTGGAGCCAGAACACGGGAGAGAGCTGGGTGTACGGTTACTTCCACCGGCTCGAGTGACACACCGTGGACCTCTCGACGTGCTGCACATTGCGGCGACACAGTGGCCCCGGTGTTGGCATACGTACACGCTGGGTGGTGGTAGTCGAACACGAGAGGTGGGGCGGGAACGGCGAAAGGCGCAACCGAGGAGGTGTTGAAGGACACCACGAAACGCACAGCTTGCAGCGGCGCTGCAGACGTGTTCAACGTCAGCACCCAACGAAACGTGGTTGAAGCTGGCGCAGCAACCCCAGCGACGGCATCGTGCGTGGCGTTGAGCTGCCATGATGTGACGAAGCCCGGTGGCAGGAAGTCAGCCTGGAGGGCGCAGTCAGCCGTCGTAACGCCTGCCACTGGCGACGAAAAGTGAGCGTGCACGACCACAACGCTGTCGGACGTCGGTGTGTCCGTGGAGACAGCAGCGCCGACGGTCGTCGCAGCCAGCAGCACCAGAGAAGGCGGTGTGTACATGATGGCGGGTCCGGTTGCGGGGGATGTTCTTGGTACGACAGCCGCGGGGCCGGATGTGGGATCCCACGTGCGCAGCGTTACTTGGACGGCTTGTCGTGCCACCGGCGGTGTCATGTGCACCTCGAGAATCCATGCACCACACCCAACCGCGCTGCAAGACACGGGGTCCGCACGCAACACGGCGTTGAAGGTTGCTGCGGAGGCAACATGTAGGGCAGGGAGCGTGAGGTTCACGGGTGTGGGCTGGAGGGTGATGGGATGGACAAAAGAAACCAGCCATTTCAGCGGCCCAGTGATGGTGGACAACACACCACCATGGTCCGCTGTGATGAGGGCAATCGGCTGGTGGTACGTGGCCTCCACCACGTTACTGGGGAGAGATGTCGGAGACACGCCGCCCATGCGAACCCGGAACCACACCGAAGCGTTTGGCACCGGTACTGGACCAATCGAAACAGTGGCCACCCAGCTTGTCCGCCCGTCAATGGGTACGACGGATGTGACTTGAATGTGAGCCCCCGGCGGGTTGGTCGGAGCTGTCGTGAGGACGAAGGAGCCAACGGACACGCCCGTCACCTCCACCGGAAACTGAGTCAGGTGGTGCGAGAATGCGGCCGTCACGTGGAGTACGTTGTGTGTGGTGGTGTTGGCGGAGGTGATGTGCTGGCTGGAGAGGGTCACCGCCGGCGGTGCGTAGGTGGCCACGAGGAAGGTGCCGCCGCCAGTGAGCGGTGTCACACCGTCCAGGCGACTGCCGACAGAGACGTTCACGCTGCCCGCCTCCAGGGCAGGAAACGTCACGGTGATGGTGTAGTTCGGCGGGGACGCGCCCGGAGCCGCAGCGCGAAAGGCAGTCAAGACCCGGGGTGCCAACGAAGCCGGCGTCACCGACGTGTGCACATGGTCCAGCGCCACACCGGTGACTGGACCGCCGAATGACAAGGTGAACGTGAGAACGGGGGAGGTGGACGCCAGGCCATGTGGCCCGACGGTCAAGGACGGGATGGGGGGAGGGACACGGAGCACCAGCGTGTTGCGACTGCGCATGGACGGGGGCATCACACCCGCTGCGTTGTCCGAGACGGACACGTTGAACTCCAGCGGTAGGTCTCGCTGGTACGCAGCCGCCACTGCTGCGGATGCAGTCCACACTGTGGCGTTGGTGCTAACAGCCACTGACGGCGTGCTGATGTTGAGCACGCCAGGGGGTGTGAGTGTGAACGCGCTGGCTGCCACATGTGTCATGCTACTGCTGAATGTCGCGGTCAAGGGCACCAATGCAGGAGCAGAAGAGCTGTCGTTGAGACCAACCCGTGACTCTCCCAGCCCTAGTGACGTCGACAGCGTGGGCTGTGGCGGGACATACCGCACGCGCAGGCCACGTGCCCCGAACGGGTCCACGGCTTGGAACCGATGCGTTGGGGGGAACGGCACGACACATCCAACGGCATCGGCGCTCGTGTTCCGACCCCCACCCGCAGAAGCGGTGGCGTTGAACCCAATGAAGACAAGGCCTGGGTGCAAGGGAGTGGCCGCGGTGACAACGAAATCTATCGAGGAGGTGGGAGCGTGTGGGGGCGCGTTGACACCTGGCGTTGGCACAGACACCTCGGCAGCCGTGAAGTTATCTGACGCCAGCCACAGCGGCCCTGCGCTCATACACCTTACGAACGGCCACTCCAGACCTGTGACGGCAGACACAAAAGTGGCCGTGATGCGCATGGACCTGGATGCTGTGGGTGCTGCTCCAGTGGATGATGTCAGCAGTACCACGAGGTCAGGGGAAGGCATCAGCCGATGTCGCAGGACCAGCGAAGCTTGTGATGCAGGTGACACGGACGCGGCGTCTCTGAGCCTAATGAACAACGTGTAGTTGTTTTCGGGTGCTTTCATCACGATGGACATGCGAATTTGGGACGTCCACGTCTCGGCAGTCGGCCCCACGATGCCCAATACAAACGGGGCGGGATGGATGCGCGTGGAGGTGGTGACGTCGAAGTCGGACTCGGTAATGTCAGAGGCAACCACGGGCTGCGAGAACGTGGCAGTCACCACAATTGTTGGGTAGTACGGGTCTGCTTGCGTGGAGAGCTCGACGTTGATGGGCTGGAAGTGCACCGTGGTTGAATTCACAGCGGGCATGCTGCTTGCTTCGGGCGAAGGAGCAAACGCGAGTGTCACGTTGGCGGAGCGCATGGGCGGGAGGAGTTGGACCAACACACTCCAGCACGGCGCACGCATGCTGCCAGTCGCATCAAGGGCACCAGCTCCTAAGCAGGGTGACACTTGGAGGGTGGCCACGCTGTCGTTTGCTCGTTGTCCGTGAACCGCTGCCCAGACGTCCGCCTGTTCCACTTTCGCCAGCAGCGGGGCAAAGGGAGGATCCCGAGCGGCGAACGTGAGATCAAAGCGCAGCGGGTTGCGCGCCGTGGGACCCAAAGCCAGCGCGGTGACGTTTGCTTGGGCGGGCGGACAGTTTGGCGTCCCAACTGTTCCGGAACAGTTGCAGGTGTAGCTTGCCGAGTGTGTGGGTGTGCACACGCCGTTGTGCAAACAAGGCAGCTGGTCACAAGGGTCTGCTTTGAGCGAGAATGTGACATTTTCCGTCCCAGTGATTGTCCACTTGGCCCGACCAGCACTTGACAGGCCAACTGTGAGCAGGCCAGCCTGACTTCCGTATGTCTGGAGGCGCAGCAGCCACACTAGTGGATTGCCTTTCGCTCGCGACAGCCCCAGCACGGATGCGGCAACGTCTGGCGAAGCGGTGACCATGACGTCACTTGCGACTACATCACCTTGCTGCTGTGAGAAGGACATGTTGAGCGTGGCAACAAGGCCAACCAACAGGGTTGCTCCCTCTGCGCCGGGCGAGAGTGCCACGGACACATCTACAGCCGCGTTGACTCGACGCGGCGAAACGTTGGGTTGTGACGACTGCTGTTGCGGCTGCGCCACTCTGGGCTGGCGGACCGCTGCCACAAGGTTGCAAGCTATCCACAGCAGTACTACTGCCCATTGCAGCGCGGCGCGCATAGCGGGACACGAGGCGGTGTGGCACCTGTACGCGGTTTGACAAGTTGTCAATGAAAACCACATCAAACAAGATTCACGCGCACAATGTATGAAAGTAGACACATGACAGATTGCAAGGCGTGGCAGAACCAGTCTCTAGCTGTTGGCCATGCCGAGGGACATCGCAAGCGTCTTCCTCCTCGTCGGTTGGTGGAGTGTACTTATTGGTTGCACAGGCGCAGCGTCTGATTGCTCGGATGGAGTGTGTGTGGCGGAGACAAGCGCCGACCGTGAGCACGTTGTTGCGTCACAAGCACACCCCCAAGGCTTGATGCGTGCCATGTGGATGACGCCTTTGTATGAGGTCAACTTGCAGTCCATCGTGTCCCAAGCCACACATGCTGCTCTATCTGAGCATGCGTTGTTCATGTGCGTCTTGTGCAAGCTGAACCTAGTTGCTTCGGATGGTGGGAGGGCGCGTGACGTGGCTCTTTGTGGCAGGCACGAGGCTTTTCGTCATCAGACGGAAGGCGATGGTGGACGCGAGCAATTAGCAGTCGTACCCACCGATGCATTCTATCGGTACGTCGCCCGTGTGTATCTTTCCGCGCTGTCCAAGCGCTGCAGTTGTGTTGCACGGCGTGGGGTTCACCGTCGTTGTGTGTAGATGGCAGCAGGTGCACGCCGATTGGCGCAACATTTCTGGCGAGCTGCAGGAGCTGAAGGCAGCCTTCTTGAACAGCTGTTTGTCGTTCGTGGGAGCGCTTGGGTGGGACAAAGCTCAGGCAAGCAGCGGCTGGACCACGGACGATGTCCAAGTTTGGTTTGGCGTGCTGGGTGCTGGAGACTACCACCCAGCCCACGTGCACAAGAACTCGCTGGTACGTCTTGCGTACTGCCAGGCTTTCTGAGTCACATTCAACGGCCTCACGCGGTGCATGTGTGGACGACCGCTTGGTGTCCCCTCCATCCTGTTCACATCCCAGCTGAGCGGCGTGTACTACGTGGATGTACCACCGGGGTCGGGTGAGCTCGTGTTTCGTGACCCGCGGGGTCCCCTTCCACCGTTTGAACACAGCTACGCCCATGTTCCAAAGCAAGGCGCGATGGCTGTGTTCCCGTCGTGGTTGGTCCATGAAGTCCTGCCGACATCTAGCGCAGTTGGAACGCAGCACCGTGTCGCGATTTCCTTTAACCTGCTTGGGCAGTGGGAGTCCACTTCGGACGTGTCCGTTGCTTTTCCTGCGTAGATTGGCGGGTGTGACCTCGACCACCACGAATATTTAGCATGCATGCAAATGCGTGAACCCGCATGCACTGGAAACCAGCTTCGAGGTGCGGACCGAAGCCGGGGAGATAAAGCATCACAACAATACTCGAACACATTGCATTGTCTTGTTTGCTTTGCTTGTGCTGCGCGCATTTACGCCCACAGTGATTGTCGCTTGTGGTGGGTGCCAATGTGTTGTCGCAGGTGACCGGATCCATGGTGCGGGAGCGACAACAATGCCTGCAAGCGTACGTCGACTGGTGTGTCAAGAACTTGCCGGCCTCCAAGTCACTGCGTGGGACGTTTGTTGAGCTGAACATCAAGGTGCATGTGGTCACTGACTGGGTCGAACAAGACCGTGCAGTCGCCCCTCTCGCCCTTGTGACCAGCAACGTGTGCCTACAGCCTGCAGCGCACAAGAAGCGGTCTGCTGCAGAGTTGTCCATGACACTCAAGGACCTCACAGAGGTGCCGGGTGTTGTCCCTGGCGAAGGCGGCTGACATGAAGGCTATCACACGTAGCCATCGCCGCTCGCTGTGTGTATCGGTCGGGGATGCCCCCCACCCCCCATCATCATGGGGCGCGTCTTTGTTTCGTTGAGTTGTGCCCAGATGGGTGGCACCATTGGGTGCTCGTCGTGTGTGAAGCGGTGAAGCCTTTCGAAAAGAAAAAAGAACAAGCGCTATGGAACAATTGCATGTGCGGTGTGTGGTGTATGTCCTGAGCCAGGGGCAGAGTTCGTAACTTCGTGCGTGGAAAAGAGAAGACAAAAGAAAAGAGAAGAAAAAAGAAAAGAACCCTGGAAGTGGGTGATCTTCTTTGTGGTTTTAGGCGCAGGTGTCAGAGGTGCACGGTCTCGAAACGTAGAGTGTTGTCATCTATGCTAGATGCCTGACCACAAGTGGTCAAGCCCTGGTATTCTTGCTTGCCTGGCCACAACAAGTGGCCAAGCTCTTTTGTCCCAACGCTTGACCACGTGTGGTCAAGTGCTGGGTGGCGCTCACGAAGGCTTCCCTTTTCGGGTCTCGCTTTCGTACAGCAATGGTGGGGGTTTGCCAAAGCACCAAAGTGCCTTGGACTTGTTGGACCGTGCTGGCCTGCTGGCGTGAGCACGTTTGAGAACCGCACAAGAACCGGTGACGACGCGTCTCGGCATGTGTGTGGCATGACTTTCATACGCATGCCGAGACGCGAGGTTCCCCACGTTCACGTTTTTGTGCTGTGCTGCACAGACCTCCCAACAGCAGGCCAGCACGGTCCAAGTCCAAGGCACTTCGGTGCTTTGGCAAAAACCCAAGTCCACAGCACTTCGGTGCTTTGGCAAAACCCCCACCATTGCTTCGCGATGCGGGTTGCCTGTTGATGGCAGCCAGCAGCGGCGGGCCTGCAAAGGCTCGCTCTCGTGAGCGTCCCACCTACCAGAGCTTGGCCACTTGTGGTCAGGCGCTAGCATAGATGACAGCACTCTACGTTTCGAGACCGTGCACCTCTGACACCTGCGCCACCAAAAAAAAACAAAAAAAACACAAAAGAACCCACGGGTTCTGTTTGTTTTTGGTTTTGGCGACTGCAAGTAGCGTGACACACTCCACCCTGTTTCGCACCTGTGTCGTGTGATGTCAAGCAGTAGGTGGGTGGGAACATGCATGTCGTGAACGTCGACGATTTTCAGTGAGAATGTTTTTTGTCAACGTTCCGGTTGTACGCAGTTGGTCGGAAGGACACTAATGGAGATCGGTGACGTGTGGCTGAACGTTCTGGATCATCGCTTGCATCATGTTGCCACAGTTCGCGTTCCGCGTCGACGAGCCGTCTAAGGAGAAGAAGGGCAACGTAAAGCGGCGACATGCAACGCAAGCACAGGTCACGTATCAACTGGCCGAGTCCCGGGGGTACGCCCGCGGAGGCGTCCACAGGCAGCCCTGCTGCGTGCAGAACAGGTCGGTGAACGCCGCCACCTGGCGGTGGGTCATGTGGCGCGCAGCCGCCACTGTTGCCGCCACCGGTGCCGCCAGCGGCTCCTGCCTCGGCGCCATGCTACCGTCAAGTGGTCGTGGGTGCCGTCTGCCGCCATGGTGATGTCGGTCCAAGGTGGGTTGGATCCGAAGGAGTGTGGAGGTCCAAGGTCGGTGCTCGGGTGGGCGGGTCGGAGGGGTTGTGACAGGTAGGCCAGACCCCCCAAATGTGGTTGGGCGCCATGCCGACCGCAGTCCCCCCAAATGTGGTGGGCGGCGCGCCGCGGTGCCCGCCGGGGTGTAGACACCTAGGCCGTACCCCCAATTGTGGTGTGGACCCCACCGTGGGGTGCCATGCGACCGCAGCCCCCTCACGGCGGCCCGCGGGTGAGGTGGCAGCGGCTGGGTGTGGACACCTACGCTGGACCCCACCACATGTGGTTCGGCACCGTGCCGGGGGCACCCCCAGCATGTGGTGGCCGGCGCCGAGGCGGGGGCTGGGTGTAGAGGAGGTGGACCCAGCAAACGCTGTTGGGCCCCACCGCCGCATCGGCAGCACACCATCTCCACCCCGCCATGGTGAGGCCTCTTCAAGCGCTGCTGGGCACAGGTGTTGAGCGCCCACGGGCACACCGCGGTGCGGCCAGGACCTGTGTTCTGTTCTGGACCGTCAACAGTTGTCTCATGCCATGGCATGCATGATGATCATGCCATGATCATGCATTGCATACTTCCATCCGTGGTGAAGTACAAACATTGCGCGGGAACTGTTCTTGTGTTCTGGGCTGTATGACACACACACCGTCGACTTGACTGCTGCCGACATCAAATCCAAGGCCCCCGCACACACCCCACACCAAGGTCTACCACACTTCACGGTGCGTGTGCTGGGGCAACGTGGTGTGCCCTGGGCGGGCGCGCTGCTGCTGTGTGTGTGCAACTTGTGAACCCGCTCACTTCTTCCTGCATGTTGTTACATCGGCGCCTGCATTCTATGTGCCGCCCCCCAATTGTTCTAGCTGCCCGCACCACAGCCAGCGCTGTGCCCCGCCAAGTTCCAGGGTGCGCGTGCTGTAACGCCATGGTGTGCACTGCGGCCGCTGCGCATGGCTACCAGTTTGCGCCGTGTTATGCCTTCCTCCCGTCAAGTGGCGTGTGTGGCGGGGTCTCGCGAACGTGTGAACCCGCTCACCTCTTCCTGCGTGTTGGCTGTGTTTGGCGCGTTACCGTCTGCATTGCTGCTTTTACCGCCCCCACCTGTTGCTGCTTGTGGCGCCCCCACCTGTTGCCGCTACGCAGCCAACAGCCGGTCTCCTAGTTGTACGTAACTATGAGCAGGAAGGAAGAGGAGGGAGACGACAGCAGCGAGGATGAGGCCAAGCAGCACAGGCCGTCACTGCAGGCAGGCAAGGGCAAGGACAAACGGGGGAAGGGTGCACCTGCGCCTCCCCACGAGAACTCCTTGGCCCGCAACACGTCGACTCTAGCCGCCGGCAGGGAGGAGAGCAAGGCGGCCGGCGAGGACCTTCACGCGTTGCAGGAGGGCAGTGGCGTCAAGGGGCAGCACGAGGCGGACGACGAAGGGGCCGAATTGGTGGGCGCAACGACCTGTCCCATAACGTATGGCGCCCTCATTGCACGGCTCGGTGACATGAACATCAGCACGGAGATGCTGCGCCGCGAGAAGCATGAGGACAGCAAAGTGGTTGGCGCTGGCCTCGGTGATGTGCTGCAGCAGCTCATGGCGCGGTCTAGTGCGGAAACCTGTGCCGGAGTTGGCACAGGCGCGGGTACAGGCAATTGGTTGTACGCATATGCTGCGCCAATCCGCGTGCGGCACCCGGTCGTGACGGACGGCGCCACGGATGAGCAGGCTGTGTGGTCGGCGCAGGAGATTGACCAGTGGGTGGTGGTGAAGGTGGGCCGAAGCGGTAGCCTTAAAAATCGGATGTACGGCCAGGAAATCGTGAGGCACAACCGCTACGCCGGGAAGCACGACGGCTTCCCCGTCCGCGTCCTCAGCAGGAAGCGCGGCATCGGAGACTCCGCACAGGTAGCAAGGCTGGTGGAAACAAACACCGACGAGAACCGTGACCTGCTGTTTGTGGCCCGCGTTGCCGCGAGCGATGCCGCCGAAGGCGCGATACGGGTGGCGCTTGGGTGGCCCGTCGGCGCCCTGCTGCCGGTGACAAACAAGATATGCGGTGGCAAGGACATACGGGGGTGGGGTGGGCTGTTGCGGAAGGACGGCGAGAAAACCTCGTTTGGGCCCACGGAGTTTGTGCTGTGCCAGCGGAAGACGTTCAATTGCATCAAGGAGGCTTTCCACGCCGGCAAACTAGGCACGACGCTGGAGCAGCTGTTTGACGCCGTGAAGCAGGCGGCGGGGTGGAACGATATCCCGATATCAAGACATGTCTCGCTGAAATTGTTTCGCCCGCCCCAGCAGCCCGAGTGTGTGTCGGCCATGTTCCGCCCCCCACCTGGGCTCACCGGGAAGGTCGGTCTCGTGTTCCACAGCAACAAGGAGTACCCCGTGTTCACCTTCTCGTGGAAGGGCGATGGCCACCTGTACGACAAGAAGGAGGAGTATGGTGCTCACTACGGCCTGCGCGCACGGACATACAACCACAGCAGCGAAAGGGCCTGGAGCCCCCCCCGCCGGGGCCGCCGGAAGCATGGCCTGACATCAGACCCAGCGTCCCTGTCCCTTGACCCCGTGTGCATGCAGTTGGTACTCGTGATGTGATGCATCATGCATGTGCTTGTTTTCATGATATTCGCCGTGCCTTGCACATGTGTGCCTGCATGTACACCTTGCTCATGTCCGCCCATGATATGGTGCATCGTGGCATCCATCCATCGCCCGGACTGCAGGTATGCAGGGTGGTTGGCTGATTTGGTAGCTGTACTGTGCTCGTAGCATACACATCATGGTGATGGTTGGCTGATTTGGTAGCTGTACAGTAGCATACACATCATAATACTGGGTCTAATATAGTAAACAGCTTTCGGGCACTACGAGAGTGTTTGGGTCCCCTACTTGCTGCCAGGTACGCTACCGAACGAGAACACTGCTCAACACGCACCGTCGGGCCTGTGAGATGAATCCCGCGCCACCTGAAGCCTGCGGCAGCGACTGCGCCTCACGGCACTTGTCCTACCTTCAGTTCCACGTCGTGGGCATGCTGCTGCGGGCAGTGGAGTACGGTGAGGGCATGGTGGAGGTGACGGTCGCGTACACCGTCATGGACGACGCGTCTCGGCTTGTGGGAATGTGGCATGACTTTCATACGCATGCCGAGACGCGAGGTTCCCCACGTTCACGTTTTGTGCTGTGCTGCACAGACCTCCCACCAGCAGGCCAGCACGGTCCAAGTCCAAGGCACTTCGGTGCCTTGGCAAAAAACCCAAGTCCACGGCACTTCGGTGCTTTGGCAAAACCCCCACCATTGCTTCGCGATGCGGGTTGCCTGTTGATGGCAGCCAGCAGCGGCGGGCCTGCAAAGGCTCGCTCTCGTGAGCGTCCCACCTACCAGAGCTTGGCCACTTGTGGTCAGGCGCTAGCATAGATGACAACACTCTACGTTTCGAGACCGTGCACCTCTGACACCTGCGCCACCCCCCCAAAAAAACAAAAAAACACAAGAGAACCCACGGGTTCTGTTTGTTTTTGGTTTTGACCACGACGGTGTTCAGTGAAAATAGATAAGGTTTTGTCAACTTTCCGGTTTTACGCTCGTGGGGAGGCGCACGCAGTTGTGGTAGTTGATCGGAAGGACTCTCAAGCGAGAATGGAGATCGGCGACGTGTGGCTGAACGTCCTGGTTGCTGTTGCTATCATGGCTTGCATCATGCTGCCGCAGTTCGCGTTCCGCGTCGATGAGCCGTCTAAGGAGAAGAAGGGCAACTAAAGCGGCGCCATGCAACGCAAGCACAGCGCCGGCGGTCACGCCATTGCCGGCGCGGTGTCTGGTGGTGCGTATCGACTCCGGCCTGACGATAACAAGAGGTGTCGTCTCACGTTTGCTGCGGTTGGCTCGGGAAACCCGTATGTTGCGTTGCGTCCTGGCCTTTTAGGTGTGACACGGTTCGCAGTGGCACCCTTCGATGTGGTCAAGATCAGGTGTGTTTGGGTTTCTTTGTTTCGGGTCTCAAACAAACCCTGGCCGGGACGCAAGTCTTCACGCAATACGGTGTGCTCTTTTCAGGTATCAACTGCAACGACTTCCTCAATCATCGTACGTACACATTGCCTGGCTCGCGCCAGCTGCACCTCAAGGTCATTCTCGTAGCAGCGCGGCATTGCAACAACCGATGTACGGGTCGCTCCGCACGACTTTCCAACGTGTGTATGCCGAGGAAGGTATTCGCTCGTTTTGGAGGTGCGATGCATTCTCTTCTATGCTCTTGTGGTGCCCCCTTTCTATGGTGGCGTCGGCTGGATGACAGTGGGTGTGTGCGTGTCTTCGCCTGGATGGCTTGCTGCAGGGGTAACTGCGCTGGCACCATGCTCTGGGTGTCCTACAGTGCCATGCAAGTGCGTTGCTACACGTGGCTTGGCTTGCTGGCGTGGTTGCTGTGCTGTTGTAGAACGTTGTGCTACGCAGTGGTGTATCGTGTCTCGAGGGCTGACACACGCCTGTGCCCAGTTTGGTTCTTTCTCATTGGCTTCTTCGTTGGTGCCCACGAATGACTTGTCGTCTTCATTTCGTCCCATTGTGCCCTTTATCTCCGGATCTTTAGCGGGGATTGTTGCTACAACCGCGACTTACCCATTTGATTACCTCCGAACACGCATGGCTGGTCAGGGAATGCCCAAGGTGGGTCAGCAGCCGCGCCATGCAAGTCGTGTGGATGGTGTTACGAGTAATGTCTCCCAGGTCCACAACTCTGCGACATCGATGGCACTGCATGTCATGCGCTTCGAAGGCATTGCGGGATTGTACAAGGTGAGTTCGCCGTGCTTGGTTGGGTTGTGCTGCGACACAATGTCAAATGGTGTCGTGTAGTGGCACGTCGATCGTTTTGGTTGGCTCACCTCGACGTTGCATGAAGGGTTTGAGCCCGGCGTTGCTGCAAATATGTCCATTGGCCGGCCTTCAGTTCGGTTTCTTTCACTTGTTTACTGATGTCGCCGATGGTGAGGTGGCTGTGGTGTGTGTGCGCGCGCACGTCTGTGTTGTGCGCTGTGGGGTAGCAGCAGCGCTCACACGAGTCCGCCCACTTTGCAGCGGCGGGTGTGTCCGACGTGCTCGGTCCCACGACCCTCGGTGGTCTGTCAGGGTGTGCTTCCAAGTCGATCGTGTTCCCCTTGGAAACTGCAAAGCGCCGCCTTCAGGTATTGTGGCGGCGCGTTTTGCCCTTTTGACCTTTGCAGCCGGGTCGCTTGTTCACGCATCGCGACGAATGACAGGCTGCCACACTCATCCGTCACCGAAGGTATGGAGCGTTGCCCGACTACACTGGGTTGCGCCAGTGTCTGGGCCATATGCTTCGCACAGAGGGGTTGCATTCTTGGTACCAAGGCCTCGTTCCAGCACTGATGAAGGCGTCCCTCGCGTCCGGCCTCACGTTTGGGGTGTACTCGTGGGTGCTGCGGAGCTGGAAGGATGAATATGGTGAACTTTAGCGCGACAAACGCAAAACCACTTCCTTGCTGCAGGCCATTTGTTCGTGTGTTGTTTACGGACGGCGTGTGGCTGGGTGCGTGTGTCCGTCCACATTTCGACTGTTCTCTACACCATGGCGTCCCACAAAGAGGCCGGAAACAAGTGTTATGGCCAAAAGGACTTTGATGGCGCCATCTTGTGGTACGGTAAGGCCATCTCTGAGCTTGAAGCGGCTCCTGGCGCAGAAGACCGAGCTGTGCTGGCGACTTGCCTGTCCAACCGGGCGCAGTGTTACTTGAAGAAGGGCGAGTATGAGCTGGCTATCACCGACGCCACCACGTGCCTCGGCCTTGATGGCACGAACGTCAAAGCTCTGTACCGACGTGCGACTGCCCTGGAGAAGCTGGGTCAAACCAAGGCCGCGCTGCGCGACTTTGCGGAGGTCGGCACCCTGGATCCCTCGATGGCCAAGGCTGCTGCCAACGCCAAGCGCCGCATCATGCGCAAGGTGAAGAAAGCCTTCAATGACACAGTGGGTGATAAGCGCAGCTCCAAGGCAGGCGCGGGTGCGGGTGCGGGTGCGGGCGCGGGTGCGGGTGCCGGTGCTGGAGCCGGCGCCGCCATGCCGACGGGGCGTGTGCGGTTGGATGGTCTGACTTTCGAGGAAGCGACAGAGATCCAGACGCTGCAGCAACGTGTTTTCGTACGTGTCACGTGTGTCATGCCGTTGCCGTTGGTTGGTTGCTGTCGTGTCAGTGTCGATGCAGTGGTGGATGCTGGGGCGGTGAGAGTGGTTTCTCAGTTCTCACTTGCCCTCTCCCCCCC
>Ga0213833_1000576_pt1 | contig 34606 bp, 56 predicted proteins | sample SWATP21_FD_160575 | JGI IMG/M metagenome (GOLD analysis project Ga0213833, IMG submission 160575) | Coastal seawater microbial communities from Marineland, Florida, United States - SWA TP2 #1 | ecosystem: Environmental > Aquatic > Marine > Coastal | place: USA: Florida | collected 2016-08-14 | reverse complement strand
ATGATCTTCACGACACAGTGGCGGGACAGCCGCTTCTACTGCCAGTGGCTGCTTCTGCTGTTGCGTGTCGAAGTGTCTTACGTACACCAAACACATCAAGTTGGGCGCCTGCTGGCGACAACAACATTCAACCACCGTCCAGCCGCAACGCTTGATGAGCGTTGTGTGTGGGCTCTGTCACCGTGCACTATGAGCAACGGGGGTGAAGACACTGCCTCTTGGCGAATTTGCCGCCCAGAGGAGGGTCCTCCCTACTTCTTCAACATCCAATCTGGCACGACGGTATGGTCTTTGCCTGACGGACTGAGGCTCGAGGATGTCCCAGAGTTCGGAGTTGAGGACGAGGTGTACGACCCCACCAACACCGGCTCCTCCTCTTCTTCGTCGTCCTCTTCTGATGACTCTGGTTCGTCGTCCTCTGATGATGAGGAACAAGCTGATGACGGCGCCGATGCTGGCGCAAGTGACGGTGCTGTGGAACGGGCGCCGGTGCCGCAATCGGTCAAGCCGCTGTTGCCACCTGGAGCACCCTTGGCAATGGTAGCTGAGGGTTCAGACGACTCTGACGATGCAAGTGACAGCGGTTCTGCCGTCGCGGCTGTTGCAGCTGGCGCTGGTGCAGGTGCGGGCGCAGGCGCTGCCGTGAATGGTGACGACGGTGTTGACACGGACGAAAGTGGCGAGGATGACTTCCATGAAAGCAAGTGGGATCTCCCCCTTGGTTCCACGGTATGTTCCCTGTCACTACCGAAGGCGAGATGGGAGAAGCGCCTGGACACAGGCTCTGGCGAAACATACTTCATCGATATCGAAACCGGTGAAACGGAGTGGGACACGCCTGATGATTACGAAGATCCCGATGGTGGGCTCGTCAGTGAGCTTCGAACCGGATTCTTCTGTGTGTTTACCCAACGCTTGTTTGTTGTTGCTGCTGTTGCTGCTGCTATTGCTTCCCACAGCGTTTGACGTTGATGATTCGCTGTCGCTGGCCGATATGCTGCAAGACATGGGATTGCAAGCCCATTCGAACGCGCGAGGCGACACATGCAGCATGCGCGATGCTGTCAAGAAGGGCGGGGTGGACGCGACACGGCTACATCAGAGACTCGCTCGTCTTTTGAAGTTGCTTCAAGGTGTGTTTGCCCTGTGTGGTGCATACCGATGGTGCATGCTGACCTGAGCATTGCAGTGTTCGGGACGGAAGAGGAATGGGAAACAGCCGTGCGTGCGGATGACTTTTGGCTTCCACAGTTTGTCCTTTCTTGCTGGTCCACGGTGCGGTTGACAACTTGTGTGGGCTTTGCGTGCGTCTACAACGCTTTCGTTGCTCTGACACCATGTGCCGGTTCCAGTGCACCCCTTCCGAAACAAACGTGTTGACGGCAAAGCTGCTTGTTCTGTTTGGGAACCTGGCGCCGGATATGACCAGCGCCCTTGTTACCGGTGTCTGGTGCCCCCTTCGGTCAGTAGCTACGATGCAGGTGCCTTCTGCATGTGCTTACAGCGTGTGTGTTGTCTCAGGGATCTGATCGAAGGAGTTGCGAAAGCGCTGACAGCGGTTGTGTCAGACAACGATACAAGTGCGTTCCATCCGCGATGCGTGCGCACATGTTCGTGGGACTCGACTGACATACGCCTTGTCCAGGCTCCGAGTCTTGCTTGCCCTGGCTGTTGCTACTCCAGGCAATGTACTCCTGCATACACACCCGCTTAGATGAGTCGGACGACGATTCGCTCGCTCGAAAACCCATCGTTTCTTGCCGCGAAGGTGGGTCGCCCTCGCAACGTGTAGGTGGTGGCGTGACTCAAAGCTTGAATGTTCGCCACAGATTTGGGTGGATTGGACATTGCTGATCTGCTGATCTCCATATCCGCCTCCACGGATGACGGTAGCAAACTGTGTGCGGCAGTCACGGCGGTGCGTGTCGGTCATGTGCCTGCCGGCGTGTGGGTGAGTGGTGCCTCAAGCAACGATTCTCCCTATGGCTGCACAGGCTCGTATGTTTGCCCTGGAGGAGATGTCAGACATCAAGCCCAGCACGTGGCTGAGTGCCTTGGCTGTGCACCAACATACACAGCAAATGGGGTCGGCTGTGATCGCGGTGCGTGACCTGGTGTGCCTTGCTTGCTGTTTCGCCGGCTGGTCTCAACGCAGTTTCCCTGCAGCTGCTCAACACCCTGTCATATCCATATGGAGACGAGCGCAGCGTGTTTGCCACCCTGGACTTCATTCAACTCATGTCCATGGTTCGACTCCGACCGACGCAGCCGAACAGCCGCATGTCCATCCTGGCCACGGCGCCACAGTTCTTGTTCTTCACCACCGACCTCAAGGTGTTGGTCGACGTGGTGCTGCGGGAAATCGAGGACCTGCCCCCAGAGCACCGGGTACGAGCATCGTTTGTCAACGTGCTGGGGGTCTTGATGCTGCGGTCACAGTGGGCAACAGAAGCAAGCATGTACCGTGCGGCAGATATCGGGGCCAGTTTGGAGGCGCTTGTTGATGACGATGCAATGGAGCGATTACACCCAGATGTAGTCGAGGCTGCCAATTCTGTTCTTGACATGTGTGGAGACCTGCTTGAGTAGCTCTTTGTTTCGCACTGCTAGTGCACGATTTGTGCGCTGTAGTTCGTGTGCATGGGGGCCGATGCTTCCATGTACAATGCCCATGTGGGTTTTCGTTGAAAGCATCTTGAATCGTACAACTACTGTGTCACTTCTGTCTCCTGCTCTGAAGAATGCGAAGCCGCTACCGCCCCTTGTGTTGCTGGTTGCTCCGCCATGGATGCGTCATCTTCTTCAAATTCTTCTTCCTCCGCTTCCATGTCATCGTGCAAGGACGCAAGCAAACTGGTTAACTCTTGCTTGCTGCTCGGATGGGGGCTCGACAGAGGAGGCTGTGGACTGGACTGCGCAACGATCTTCCGCAGAGCCAGACTCCGCTTCCCAAGAAGCATGTCCAGGATCAGACGCGTGGATCGCACAACCCGTGCTTTCAACGGTTTGGTCTCATCATTCATGACGTCGCGAATGGAGTCGCTGCGCTGCAGATAGGCTGCTGGGGAGCGCATGGGCCGAGCCACAGTGCCTTGAGGAGCGGGAGTGGGGGACAATGGTGGTGGCACACGACCTTCATGTGGCACAGACCCAGCCACGTCGCTTGCAGCATGGTCTGTTGTCCCATCGTCTCCTTTCTGCTCGTCTTCTTTCGCGCCAGTCTCCACATCGCCAGTCGCTCCTGTCTGCGTTTCTGCCGCTGTGGAAACCCCTGCGTCCGGCTCCTCACCGCATTCCGCACTGCCCTGGGCTTGCTCGGCGTCCATAGCCTCCTGCTGCAACGCCAAAGCCATGCTTGTGGTGGACGCGTTGTTGCGTCGTTCAGCAAACTTGGACAGGCCACGTTCCGGCTGCAGAAACCAACGCGCGCGTCACGCCACGCATGACATGCAGCGCTACGGCACACACACACACAAACAACTCTTGCCGCACCTTGAAGCGTTGTGGAGCCGGGGCTACCCCCATAGCCAGGTCTCTCTCGCGAAGCAAAATACGAAACACCAGCCAAGCGGCTTCGGCTTCAACCCTGGCCTCCAGCAACTGCTCAAGCAAGGTGATGCGTTCTGAAAAGTGTTCGGCTTTCCTTGATGTGGGATCAATGAGGGCCGTAAAGTCCGGCTTGATTTCCAACCACGACTCCTGCAAGAGCTTGAACTGGTCGCTCGAGTCACGCTGTGCAGCAGGAGAAATCTGTACGATGCCAAGATGCTGTCAGTCATGTCACTGAACAACGCCATGCGCTCCTCCGCGCACACACGTTTGGTGGGAACAAACGCTTGTGTGTCGCCCGGTAGGTTAACAACCCATGCTGCATAGCGCTTGCGACAAACCGGGCTCGGCTCATTCGCTCCCCCGTCTCGTTGTGAGACTCGCGATACATGGTGGCCAACTGGTGTGCATGGCACGCGTTACGTTCGCGGCTGCAATTGCTGCGCTCACACCAGCAACGCACCATGGACGGAGGGATGTCTGGAGCACAGAACCGCACGATGGATCCAAACTCGTCCAAGGACAAGCAGCCATCCTGATTGCTATCCGCAGCCGTGAACATGGCACCAAGGGTGTTTTGGGCTCGACGATTCATTTTGTGCCACTCGTCCATGGAAACGGACATGAGGCCTTCTCGCTCGATGAAGCGAAAGCCCTTACACTTTGCGGACAAGCTGAACAATCTCTTCATGTACATCTTGAACTCGAGTGACTTGGGTCCCATGTAGGGTCCAAGGACCGCGTGAGCAAGCTGTCGAGCCAGAGAGAACGGAATCTGCACCGAACAACCGGGTTGGCGGTTGTGAATGCACCATCGCAATCACCCTTGCATACGCATCATAGCGTACCCAAACACACTCCTGTGGTTTCTTTGGAACAAGCTCCGCCAAAGCAATATCAGCCAAAGGATCGGTGGGAGAGTCGAGGCTCAGGAGCGTCGCGAGCATGTCGAGGTACACGTTGAGCTCTTCTTGCACACCCGGACGATGGCTGAGCGTGAAGCGCGCACAGTTAAATACCACAATATTTTCATCCTTGAACCGTAGCAGTGCGCTCAACAGTTTGCACACGTGCTGCTCCGCAAGTTTTCGAAGCCCATACTTGTTCAGGAACCAGTCGTACACAAACGTTGGCATGGACGCACGAGCCGTTCCATGTTCATCATCCACGGTGTCCGCCACAATTTTGTCTCTGTACAGCTGGTAGATAGTGCGAACAAGCAGCCCTCGCCCCATGCAATACTTGGGGCCGGTCCGCAATCGCGTCTTGACATGTGCAAAAAGTCGGGCGAACGCTTTCGGCATGCCTGGACACAAAGCATGTGTGAGATCCGCTGGAGTGGGTGCGGAGTCACCCGCTTGTACGCCGTGCACGCACGGTAAGACCTCTGCTGTGAGGGCGTTCGACTGCCAGATTCCGGGGTGGGGACCCTTGGAAGGTGAAAACGGTAGCCGGAAGCCTTGTCCCCGTCGAACAGAATTGCTGCGTCGGACTGAGACCATGCTTAGGGACCACTCGACACACACAGCCCCGCCAGCCACCTGCCACGTGCCACCTACCACAGAGTGCCGCTTCGCGGACTTGCCCTTGCGATTGTCCTTCAGCGGATCCGTCTGCACGCCGATGTCTCGGCTGTCAGCGGCGATTTCTTGGTGCATAGCTGTGATGCGTTCGCGGAAGCGCTCGTTTTGTAGCCGGAGGCGTGCCACTTGCGCCTGCTCCACGCGCCACAAGCTCGTGAGGTGTGTCTGAATCCGCAGAGTTAACCCACACCTGCAGCGACGCACTGCAATGTCTTCGTTGCCATAGGCAGCCTCAAGGGCAAGTTCTACTCCACGCGCTTCATCTTGTGCGTCCAACGCAATGGTGCGCTCGGCTTGGATTTCGCTCTGTCGAGGCAACAGCAATGAGGATGAGGGTGGGGCTCGTCGATGTCGATGTCGACGACAAAAGCACCACCGACGAACCTTGAGAACATCGAGTTGCGTTAATAGGTCCAACTCGCGCGTCTTCAGCTCCCGGATGAGACACTTGTCTTCCTTTCGTGCCTCACCCAACTTTTCCACCTTGTGGTTCGCCTCTGCAGCCTCCCGGCGTGTGTCGGCCTCAGTACGTCTGCACACGCATGTCGACGCACTCAGCGACACATGCGCTGTGTCTGGGGCTCATCTACGCAGCGCACCTGCTGGTTGATAGTTTTTCCACGAGATCGTTGATGATCTTCGTGTGTTCTTCCACTTCTTCAAAGGCGTGGTCGTCGACCAAATGCTGCAGGTGCCAAGCCCACCGTAAGCAATGACATCAGCAACGCCCACACTCGACTCCCCAACTCACTTGTCGGTGAAGATCGATGGCATCCAAGAGATCGGGCATATCCAGCAACTTGTGCGCCTTTGCCAACTTATCGAGTTCACCCATGTCGTCGGGAAGGTCACCTGCGCAGCCGCACAAAAAGTCAGCCAACACCGCCGTTGAACGAGCTCCCACGTGCCACACTACCTGTCGCAATGTACCGCAGTCCCAGCAATAGCACGTCGCCGTCACCTTCCAGGTTGAACGTTCCCGTCCCGTCTGGGACCTGTGCAGATCGGCCGGCTCCCGAAATCAGCGGTCCCGGGCGAGAATCCGAGGGTGGGTACGCGGAGTCTCTCAATGGCCGGCCTTCGATGGCAGCTCGATCAAGTGCTGCCTGCCCCCCTTGAACAGTTTCTCCCGGCAAGCCCGTTTCGAACTCGAACACGGAGTTGAGGACGCAGGAACGTCTCATGTCAGAACGCAGGAGGTGCTCCGCAGGAAATTCGACCACCTGATTCAGCAAGGGCACCATGCACCATAGCAATAGCAATCAGAGCAACGTGCAGGTTTCTGCTGGGCCACATCCTCATGCCTGCCAGTTCGCACCATGTCCTTGATGTGGAAACGTAGTCGACACCAACGGCCAGTTGGGCCCATGTAGGGATCGCCAGAGGATCGTGCAATGGTAGCCAAGCGTTGAAACATGTCTTCTTCATCGTAATCAAGGCCAGCAGTGCCACGCATCGGCTTCAGCACGTCTCGCAGCATGGCACGGAGCTTGATTATCTCACTTTCACGTGCCTGTCCACCCGTCTCCGTGACTGCATGCTCTCTGCCACAGGTTCACGCGCACGCCGCGACAATCTCACCCTGAGCTGTTCTTCCAGTGCAGTCATGTGTGTGTTCAAGTGTCCAAGCTCTTTCCTTGACCGGTCCAGTCGTTGATCTGCTTCTTTGGCATCTTGCTGTAGCACCCGTCTCGTGAGCATTGCATTTGCCGACGGTCAAGCGTCCACCTCACGAACCTTGCGCTCCTCGCCAATCGAAGCAACGTGTTCTTCGTGCTGGTGTTCCAGATCTCGATGCTGCTGTTTCAACTGCTCTTCGTTTTGATTGTGGATCTCCACCATGCGCGTGAACAGGTCCAAGTACGTCCGCCACACTCTCACCATTAACTCGCCGCGCTCGGCACACTGAACTGTGACTTGCCGAACCAGCTCATGGAAGCACGCTGAGTGCACAGCTTGTGCTTGTTGAACGATGTCCATCACGGAGGTGGATGCGTCTATGTCCAGGTTCTCCAGCATGGTGTCAAGCCACTCACGAAGCAAAACCACCTCCCGCCGTGACGTGGGCTTCAAACTGGGGAACTCTCGCCGCGTCCACATGCGTTTGCGTGTGTTGTACTTCCACCCTGCAAGCTTCGCAGCGTCCCCAGTTGGTGGAAACCGCTGCACCTGTTTCGTGTCAGGGTGCCCAATGGTCAAGAGTTCAGGCACAGCAACAACAGCAACAGCAGTGGGCCAACACGACGGACATGCACAAGGTGATACTGCTGGGGAATCAGGCTGGGTGGCAGTGTTGACACGTCAACAGCGCGTTTGCCGCTGACGTCCCACCCCTTCATCACGGTTCTGTGTCAGCAAGGCAAGGCAAGCAACGCAGAGTCACACAATCACACACGGCGTGTGGGGCCACCCCAAAAACAGGTTGCACGCACGCAGCGCTCGAGTCTCGGCGATAGGAAATGTTCTTGCTTTCGTCTTCCAACGGCGTTGCTTCCGATGGCAATGGCAGGCGCACAGGCATGTTCAAAGCGCCCTGCCGACGGTGCAACCATTGACACAACACCACACACATGCATGTGACCACCGCCACTTCTCAACAGTGTGCCACGACCAGCGCGCACCTGAGAGTCAAACGAGTCCTGAACCAGGGAGTTGGCAAAGGCTCGCAACTGAGGGAGGTCATTGACGTCAGGCTGCAGGGAGAGGGCTGACGCCTTGTTGTCAGTTCCAGCAAGCACCCCGACCGCATTGCCCTGAGCGCTGGGTAGCTGGCTCAGCACAAGAGCACGCAACCACCCGTCAGCGTCTTCGGTGTCTCCATTCACAGCTGCGGCATGGGCCTCGGTCGTGCGTGCGTTTCCCCATCCGCCGCTTCCCAGACTGCCGGCATCTGAAGAAACGGCTGTCCCGGGCCGAATCAAGTCGGTGAAGCCATCTTGTTCCCGGTCGTGTGCCGCTTGCATGGCCGCAAACGCATGCTCGGCCGTAATGGCAGCGGGTGTGGACGCCCTCTTCTGGTTATTGCGCCGCCCCACCATCTGAGACGCCCCACTGTGTCCTGCCCGTGCCAAACGAGCTTCCAGCGGCGCTGTCACCGCAGATCGAGGACGCGCACGCGCTTGAACTGCATGTGGCTTCGCCACGGCATGCGACTCACTGTGAGACGAAGTCGGTCGCGAACGTGAGCGGCGCTGCGTTGCGGCACGGAAGGAGCGGTACTGCGCTCGAGACGCCGCTAAGGAGGAAGGAAGGGTCGTCGAGGTGCCCAACCTTGATCCCGGGCGGTTGCGGGTGCGTCCAAGGCGTGTCGAGGCCGTGCTGTGCCCAAGGCGCGACGTGCTACTGGATGGGCGCCTCGCTGCCGCAGTCCTGCGGGCCATGGGAACGCCGGGCTTGGGGCGATTGGCCCGCACAAGCGCCATTTCTGCGGTGCGGGGTCGAGGCGGGTGGTACTCCATGGACACGGGTGCCCCACCCCCTTGGCGTGGCTGCAGCGACAGCTCCTCGGCGAAGGTGAGTGGGCCGGTGGTGGAGCCCAACGTGTCGTCGAGGCGCTGCGTGACACCGGAGCCGTGGCGGGGGGACACCCAGGGAAGCGGATTGGCGCGCAATGGGGACACCTCGCCTGCCCAAGTGGCGGCTTTCGCGTTCCCACGGCGGGAGGGGGGTGAGTGGGGTGGCCGTTGTGACCTGCCATGCTCTGCCAGCAGGTGTGGCGGCCCGGCGGCCTCCTCCTGCATGTCCATCGTGTGAACCCGTTGGTTTACCACGTGCGCGTTGGCCTGAAGCGGTCGGCCACTCGTGGCATGCCAGATGAGATTGCTTCGGGGGGCACAGGCGGAGGCGAGGCAGGCAGTGGTCGCTTCTTCTTGCGCGTGGAGCGGCGGGGTGTCACGAGGGTCAAGCGTGCTTGTCAAATCTGCAGGCAGTAACAGCTGAAACAACTTCGCGGCCGAAACGGCTCCACATATTGTTGCGAAATGCAGACCCAAGTTAGCCACTCCAACACATCACCCCGCGTCCCCCATGCATGGAGTGAACGACGCACAGTGACACGGTACAGACACGTCTGTATTCATCTGAAAGTCGTGCACGGCCGCGATGACGCAACGCCTCGTGCTGGTGGCCGTGAGTTGGTTGGCTGTGAGCTTGTCGTTGATCACTTCGACCTTTGCCAAGGACACCGTGCTGCCTGGTGGTACCTCAGGTTCGTTGCCAAGCGAGTGTGGGTGCATGACGGCAGGACATTTCACGTGCCTACAAGCGTGCTGCTCGAATGGTTGTTCACGTCAATGGGTCGCGGTGAACATAACCCACAGGAGACCAGCAGTGCCCTTGCTTTTGCTCTGAGCGAGACAATGACGACCATGCACCATACTGGAACGCCAACTTCGGATTCGACTACGTTGATGGCACAGCGTGTGCTACGCCATGTACGACAGACACAACTCCGTTGACCAACTGTGCTCAACATGTCGACTATCGATACTGTGTGCGCCGCATGAACAACACAATGGAGACCATCAACGTGACGGGAACCAAAGCCACCGAACTTGCAGCGTTCTTGGATGGTGCGTATGCCCCATTCGATCGAGTGTTCGCGTGGCTGACGCATGTTGCACACTGTGGTGGCAGCACACGTGCTGGGGTGCACTTCGGATTTAACGTGGGATGACATGGAAGGAGACTGTATGAACACCGTGCGGAGAGCAGCATGCTACTTTGCCTTCCCCAAGTGTAGTGCCACGGATGAAGCTTTGGATGTGTGCAGATCCGTGTGCGAAAACGAACGAAAGGCGTGCATGACGCTCAACAGGTGCGATTGGTGTGTTTGGTTTGCTTTTGCGAGGGTTCGCAACAGGGTGCCTTTGGTGGTGATGCTGTGTGTCGTGCTTGTGTGTGTGCCCTTGTTGTTCTCCTATCAGCAACTGGGGTACCGTCGAAACTATGGCGTGCGGGGCGTTCGAAGACGAGGTTGGGCCTTCAGACTTATGCACAGGCGGTTCCCACGCAGTGCACCCCATTCGGTTCCTTTTCCTGGCGGTTGTGTTGCTGTCGGCAGCACTGCTTTTGCACGCTTCGCCGTGAACCGTGCCCAACAGCATGCAGCAACCAACGAGAGAACCACAGAGCACGAGAGCCATCGAGTTTGCACTCGTTTGTGATGCACTCACACTAACTACAACAAAGCTGTAACGGCACTAGCTACAAGCATGGCCAACACAAACCAACTAAACAAACAAAAAAAGTGGAGCAAGCGCAAGGAGAACATCAACCCAATGCGCTCAGCTGTCTCTCAGCGCGAATTCGCTGAGATCGCAGACGTGCCAGCTGTTTCTTCACCTGTTGAACAGCAACAACAAAACAACAGCAACAACAACAAAAAACTGCGTGAACCGCACGTCCCGAATAGTGCGTGGCTGTATTTCCCACCCTCGGATCCAACACCCGCACGCACCGCGTATTGCTTCGGCTTGGACAGCCCCCCGGCTTGCATTTGATCCTCAAGCTTCGCCGCTTCTTCCCGCAGCTGGGCAAGCTGCTGGCGCAATGCGTCCGCCTCGCCACTCGGTGCTGCCCGCATGGTATGGGTGTCAACTGCGGCCCCTCGGCTTGCTTGCGGCGTCGCATGGCGCGCAGCAAACCCGTCGCCGGCGCCCGCCGGCGCAGGCAAGCGCATGGGCTGGTACACCGGAGCGGGTCGAGGTGGCTCGTGCCGGCGCGACTGCGTGGCTGACGGACGACGTGCTGCGGCGGTGTCTGCACCGACTCGACCGCGCGGGGCCGACGCGCCAGCGCCAGCCCCAGCGCCAGCCCCAGCCCCAACTCTAGCACCAGAGCGGGCACTCGCACCACCATCGCTGGACGCCACTGCGGCAGCGCGGGCGGTACGGCGCAATGGGAAGAGGGAATGGTCCACGTCGAAGTACGGGGGTGGGCAGCCTCGCCTGGCGGCTGCAAGTGCAGCCGCTTGCTTGCGTTCGTGGCCGTCCACACGACCCGAAAGGTACTGGATCAGTGATGCTGTCCCTTTGCTCAGGACAGCATGTCGCACCTGCGCGGCACAAACACACAAGGTCAACACCCTGAGAGGCCCACGGCTCGTCCTGCTCTGTTTCGGGTCCACGCACAGTTTTCTGGGGGTTACCATCCAGGAGTAGCGCACGCAGTTGTGTGGCGAGGCCAAGTTCGAAGGGAATGTGTTGGATGGAGTTGTTGGAGAGGTTCAACGACTTCAGCAAAGGCATGGTCTGAATTTGTCCACACATGCATGGGACGCAAGCCAGTCAGTCAGTCAGCCAGCCAGTCAGTAAGTCAGTCAGTCAGCTGGCACTGGGTTGCGCTCCACGTTGTAGCAACTCTTTGTACCTCTGGGGCAATAGGAACACGTGTCACACGGTTGTTGCTTAGATCAAGTTCTGACAGGCAGCGGAGTCCGTGCAGGGCAATCATGTCTTCATCGAGCACGTTGATTTGATTGAATGCTAAACGCAACACTGTCATGCCAGTGCATCGCAACAGGACGTCTGGGATGCGCTGTAACAAGGCGGACATCCATCCCGTTTAGGTTTGCGGAACGACCTGCAAGCGGCGCAATGGACGTACGTCAAGGTGGTTGCCGGACAAGTTGACAGAAGTAAGCGAGTCCAGCAGCGCGGGAGCACCGCGCCCAGAAATGAGCCTGTGCTTTCCCCCGAAGCAAGCATGCGTGAGTGGCAACAACTCACTAACTCGCAACGACAAACCCGCCAACAGCCACATGGCACACGCAACAAACAAACAACGAAAACAAAACAGACCTGTCGACGCCAGGAGCGGTGAGCTGGTTGCGAGCAGCGGAGAGCGTTACGAGGGGAATGGTGGCCAGACTGGGAGCGAACTGTTGCAATTGGTTCAGATCCACGTGCAGCGCCTCCAATCGACGAAACTGCGACAGCGCGGGAGGCAGTGTCACGAAGGCGTTCTTGGTCAGGTCGACGCTGGTTACAGACGCCCACAGTGCGCTGTCAGACAAGATGGGATCGGGAATGCTGGCCAAACTGCGGTCGGAGAGGACCAGCTTGCCCGAAGAAACAGCCTCACGACGGGCCACCACCGTCGGATCAACGGCGTCCACATCTTGTTTCTCGCCAGCAGGGTCACGCGATCGCAAGTACCTTGGCACACCAAACAGAATGCAAGCAACGATATCACAGCACACCAGCAGAGGCACTTGAGGGACCAGCTGTGCCCAGGTGCCGCTCGCCGTTGCCTCTTCCCAGCACACACGCATATCCACCGCATATCCCTCCCATCAAGCAACGCACTTTTTCAACGTTGCGGCACCTGCGGTGACCAAGTTGCGTCGCATTCGCCGGAGCGGGTTGCCCACCAGAGATATGCGCGTCAAGGGTTCCACGTAGCCCAGCTGAAACGGGAGGTCTGCCACCCCAGACGAGGCGCAGGGCACAACAATGCACGTGATACACACACCACGGGCAACTGACAAGCCTGGCACTCACCCCCGAGGTCGTTGTTGGAAACATCAAGGGTGTGGAGTTTGGAGCACTTGGCCACATCCGCCGGAAACTCCGACAGTCGGTTGTTTGACACATCAAGCACAGCGATGCTGGGACACGCAGCCACACGCGCGCCATCAAGGCGGGACAGGTTGTTGAAACCTGTGTGTGTGTGTGTGTGTGTGTGTGGGTGTGTGTGAGGGCGGATCCAAACGGTCATTATGAGGTCACAGCATATGCAGGGACGTGGGTACCACCACACGTGAGGCGCTGAACAGCAGGCACTTACCCAGAAACAGCTGGCTCAAAGCAGGTGTGGTCGGCAACACGGGGGTCTCCACAATGCCGTTTTCGCGCACATCCAGAAGGGTCAGGGCGGTCAGTCGCCGCACGGAGTCTGGCAAGCGCAGAAGCTTGTTTTTGCGGGCCTCGAACGTTTTCAATCGCACCAACGCCCCGAAATCTTCCGGCAAGCAGCCCAGATTGTTGTCAGACACAGACAGCTCCACCAGAAACTGGCAGTACACTGAAAGAAAGGGGGCGAGGGGCGGTGGGTGGTGGTGTCAAAAGATGCCGCCTACCAGCGACAATGCCAACCAGAACGGGCTGAGCTATGCTTACCAATGGACGGGGGGAGTTCTCCAAGCTCATTGTTGTCAAGCTTCAGTACCTCCAGCTTTCCCAACCCTGACAAGTCAGGCAACGCTCGCAGCTGGTTCGAAGACACGTCCAGGGTCACCAGGGTTGCAAGCATGGACAGGTCTTCGGGAAGCGCTCGCAGGAGATTGCTGATTCATTTCCAGCGACACCATGCAAAGACAAAGACAGCCACCAGAGTCATATGAAAGACCCGAGCCAAACCGAGAGTTCAAAGCACGAACGTACTTCGGAGTGTCAAGCTGCTTCAGCTCAAACAGGTGCACCACTGAGGAGGGCAAACGAGAAAGTTTGTTGTGACCAATGCGAAGAGTAACAAGAGAAGACAACTCTTCAAGGGCCTCAGGAATAGAGCGTAGGCTGTTCATGCTCAAGTCGAGACACGTCAACCCATAGGTCTCCCACCACTTCTCCTCGCTGTCAAGCTGCGCCATGCAAGGCAAAAAACATCATATCAAGGCATCCAACTCGCTTTGGATACAAACCACACGACGTACAAGCTCATCAAGATGGAAAATTTCGTCCGGGACTTCCTGAAGAGACCGCTGCGAGAGGTTCAGCTTGCCCGTTTGTCGGGCATGTTTCAATTTGGCGGCCAGCCCTGAACCGCCCCGTGCCGCACTGCCCACAACAGCCTGTGTGCCTCCGGAACGAAAGCCAGGTGTCGGTTTGCGTGAAGCAAATCGACTGGGTGCGCGGCCCCCTCTTCGAGACATCGTAACACGCACACACAGAAGCTGCACAAGCACCAGCCGTGCTGTGACACCGGGACTGTGAAGCTTGATCGATGGTTGCACAAGAACAAAATGTATGGAATATTAACACAGCAATCACCTGTGCGTCATGCACGCCCCTCACTCGCCAGCCCATTTTGCAGCTCTGGACCATGGCTTCCAAAGTGGAGGAAGACACAACGGCCGCTGCGGAGGACCAAGAATGTGGCGATGTATTGACTGGAGCGGTGTTTGATCTGGATGGGACATTGTTGGCCACAGAGGAGCCATACCTGGAAGCATACACTGCTGCGGCGGAAAGGTGCGGGCATCTGATGTTTCTGCATCATCGTGGTGGCTACACTGACGTCGCACTACGCAGCTTTGGCAAAGAGTATACATGGGAAACGGTCCACTACAAGATCGTTGGAAAGGCAGAGCTGGAGGGTGCACAGGTACGACGTGCAACTTTGCATCGCTTCGCGTCGAACTGTTTTGTCACACGCTTCGGCACTTGCCAGATTGTCGTGGATAGCCTTGGACTGTCCATCACCCCGCAAGCCTTCCTGGATGTATGTTGGACGTAGTGAATGGTGTTGTACTGTTACATGTGCCGTGCATCAGGGCCTAATGCCACCGCCTTTCTCAGAAACGGGATGAGTTCCTCGTGGAGCTACTGCGTAATGCGAAGCCACTTCCTGGTGCCTTGGAGGTCGTGAGGCACATCAAGAAGCACTGCAAGAAAGTTGCACTTGCCACAAGCAGGTCAGAAAGTGCAGCAGTACATGCGGGGGTCTCGTCTCTTTCTTGTGCTGCCGTGCTGTGCCAGTCGTCACGTTGCGTCACGTTGTGGCTGCTCCCAGCTACGAGGACTACTGTGCGATCAAGAGAGAGAAGAACGAGGAGTTGTTTTCGTTGTTTGATGCCGTGATTTGCGGGGTATGTATGTCCCGTCCCACATGTCGTTTGGGATCGGATCCCCGGTCTTGATGTCTCCTTGCCTTCCATTCCACAAACACAATCCGCAGGACAACCCCAAGATTGGAAAAGGCAAGCCGTCTCCAGACATTTTTTTGATCGCTGCGGAAGCCATTGGCGTCCCAGCAAAGCAGTGCATTGCGTTCGAAGACTCGGCGGCGGGCGTTGGTGCTGCCACGGCTGCAGGAATGCGCACAGTCGCCATCCCTGACGTTCGACTTCCCCAGGAGCAGTTCTCGAAAGCGGAGGTGATCCTTGAGTCATTGCTGAAGTTCGACCCCACGGCATTTGGCTTTCCAGCCATGGGCAGCAGCACCACGTAGTGACGCGCTCAATCAACATTCATATCAATTTATCCATAACACACCGCCGTCGCTTGGCAGTTGCTCGCTTGTCCTTATCTACATGGTGTGTGCAGTTGTTGCACGCCCTTCGATGGGGGGAAGCCCAAGCGCTTCGGGAGCTTGTGGGTGAGACGAGTCAAAGGTGAGGTCTGTCGCACACAAAGAGAAGACAATCCTTGAGAACTCTCTGGCACAAATAGCAGACTCGGCTCGCGGCCACGGACCTGGTTCACTGCGCGCAGTCAAAACGTGTCGAGGTGGTCGCTGTTTCTCGCCCGGTCGCACGCCAAGGTTGTTGTGCGACCAGCTTGGGTGAGCCGGCGCTGCACCTGCACCAACACTCGCCCTAGCTTCCTGGCGAACAGCAGCTCCAGACCATGCTCCAAGCGCCTGCATTACTACGCGTCAACAACAAACGAGGGCAAGACGTGGATACAGTGCGCCCTCCACACATGTGTTAACACACACCTGTCCGCGAGGTGGTCGTGCTTGGGTTCCGAGTGTACCATGTGGGACAGGGCCGTGCAAGTTGGGCAAGGACGCGATCGTGGCCATCTCGCGGCGCTTGGAGTCGCCCACACACTGCTGCCCCGGCAGTCCACCACCGTGGGCTCGCATCGGTCGGGGAACACGCACACTGGACGCTGACATCGAGTGCTTCAGTCCACCACCTCCTTGTGGTTGTTCTCGAGCAGGAGCGCGAGCCCGCGTACTTCTACTGGCCATGGCTGCCATGGCTCGACCAGCGCCAGCGCCCGCACTCAGGACCTGGGCCACCGCATGCGAACGCTTCACAGCTGCTTCAGCCGCTGTCGTGGTGTGGTTTGCAACCCCTCCAGCACCTGCACCTGCACCTGCACCTGCACCGGCTGCGATCTCCGCGGTGGGCCTTCGGTGCGCTTGTGACTTCGCAGACACCATGCGCTGGCTCTCACCATCGGCGTGCCGCAGTCGTGTTGCCTCGCGAGCCGACAGTGGCGGAGATGTGGGACACGCGGTACGGGATGCAATCGGTGATATGCCAATGGCTTGCATGCGGCACGCAAGCCACTCTGCCCCAGTTTCAAAGCCCACAACGTCCCATGAATAGAACGCATGGAGCCGACGGTAGCGCTCCACCAGGTCCGCGGACGACACGACGTGTAGCTTGCGGAGGCACGACGGGCACAGGTGTAGGGGCTGTTCGTCCAGCAATCGGATGCTCTGGGGGCAGTTCATGCGGCACAGATACTCGCCACACGCCTGCAACGCAAACAGTAGTGCAGGCACAGGCGACACGATTCAGCGCGACTCAACAAACACGCGACATGACACAAGCTAGACAACAACGTGCCCACCAACCAAGCGCGCCCCTGTTTTCAACGAACCCGAAGCCCAAACATATGCAGAACCTCATGGGCGAGCACTTTCATGCAGCGCAGGCGCATCAGCACTCGCTCGTCGTGGGTGAGTGGCTCCACCACTGTCTGTGGCTGTTGCCCTTGGAGTGCGTACAGTTTGCTGGGATCGTACCTCGCAAACGACAGCACCATTGTCCCAACGGACGCACTGCCATGTGAAAACGAAAAGTTCCAGCTCGGGTTGTGAAACAAGTCAACCATGGTGACTGGGTGCGGGGAGTAATTGCGATCACAACAAGCAAGAGGCAAGGGTGCAGGTTGTGAGCGCAACAGTCAAAAGGCAAAGCCGCATAAAACGACGTGCGCACCTGCAGCATAACAGAGTGCGGAAGGGCGCCTGCATTGCCGCTGGATGTACTGGATGATGTCGTCCGCAAACAGCTGCACTTGACCAACCAGCCCTTCCCTGGAGTGCTGCGCAACCCGAACAAGGGGCACTTGCTCGCTGACAGCGACTGGAACGCCGCCCAGAAACAGCGACAAAAAGTGCCGCAGCAGGGGAATTGAGGGCGCAGAGGGCCCGTCAAAGGGACCAACCGGAACAAGAACAACACATGGAGTGGATGCCGAGCTGGTACCCACCTCTACATGCAGGTCGAGGGTGGCGTAGTCATCAGGCTGATGTCGGTACCGAGCGACCGATTGTACAACGGCCGGGCCGTGAAGAAGTGGCGTGCGGCCACACCTGGTGGCAGCTGTAAACGTCGCAACTGACTGCACTGCATCTCCTGTGGCGCGGTGTTCTGGGATCTCAAAGGCGCCGACAGGAGTGTTCTCGAACACCGCCTCGACGTGCAAAGAGTTGGGGCTTCGAACAGGGCCGGCACCAGCAGTGCTTGGCGGCGCTGCCTCTGCCCCGGCCCCACCCCGCATGGGCTTCATCACTCCCTATCGCCGCTTCATGCACTGCACTGCCTGGCCCACCGCAAAAGTGGTGCTCATTCGACTTCCATGGCCTTTGACGCGTGGCTTGGAAGCTCCCAGGAAACGCGTGTGTGCAAATCGCATGCACAGTGATTGATTGGATCATGATCCATTGACACACACCACCGAAGGAAGTTTCCGATGCAAAATCGCGCGAGGCGCTATCAACGAGAAGAACATGCTATACGCAGTGTGTTGGTTATTGAGGCACCAAAGTCACCTATCAACATGGCTTGAAGCAGTGACAATGCTACCGACAAGTGCAACATCATGCCTAAACTCGCACGTCAGTCGTCGGCGATATCTTCTTGGCCTTTCGCTTTTCCGCCTTGTCCATTGCCAGGGCAGCCAGGACACACACAATGCTCACAACAAGGAATACTACCAACAGCCACAAGTAGAGCTTTGGTCGGGACGACAAAATGCTTCCAAGCAAAAATGCGACGCCCATGAGCAGGCTTTGGAACAGCTTGAAATTGGCAAACGCGGCGTTCAAACTGTGGGGAAACAGCTCCCCAAGGATGGCAGAGATTTGCGTGTTCCACGACGCGTCGCCGAACCCCCACACAGCTGCACACACAAGAAGCGGAGCCCACTCACCGGGCGCCACGTCAGCGAAAAGTAAGCTGAGGGCAACCGCGGTTTGGCAGACGAAACCAAAAACCAAAACCGGAGGGCGTCCAATCACATCCGACAGCTTGCCAAACACAAAGGAGCCAACAACATCAGCAGCACCAAATGCCACCATGACGTAGCCAATGTTGGTCTTTCCCAGAGACGGGGACACAAAGGTCGTGGTGAAAGCACCAAACACCCAGCCTTGCTCCAATCCGGACAAGAACAGCAACGGAATGAGGAGCAACATCTTGGGGTTGCGCCAAAGGCGAATCGTCTCCAGGAGCAGTTCAACAACGCTTTGATCACCACCACTCTTCGCAATCGAGGTGGATGAGCGATTGCTGGGCGAGTCAGTCAGATTCAGCGAAGAGGAATTGCGGACAACCGGGGCTGTTTCCTCCGACTCTGCGGGCTTCGTCAACAAAGGCTTCGTCGCGGTTTCATCCTCCACAGGGTCAACCCGCCGAAGGAAGAGGATTGAAATGGCCCCAAGCATCGCACATGACAGGTAAACGATGAACAAAGGCACTGGGGAGTCTTTCTTGGACTTGTACACCAGAGACTCAATCAAGTTGCCAGAAATCTGCGTCAGCTGGAAGATGCCGAAGAAGATGCCCGAGAAGAGCCCCAGTGCAGACTTGGCCTCATCACCCCCAATGTTGGCGTAGTTGTACGCACACGACGTCATATAACTCCCTGAAAGAGAACATTGATGAGAGAGAACTGGCGCCCGAAGCGCGGCACAACCCTGTCTCACCTTGTGCGGTCCACAGGAAGCTGGCGCCAAAGCCACAGATCGACCCACCGATCAACAACACTACCCAGGCCAACGTATCATTGTGTGGATGGGCGACCACAAGCACGTTGGCCACACAGAAGGCGATGAAGCACAGGAACGCAGTGAACACACTCCAACGCGGTCCTAGCTTCTGCACAATAGCTGGAGTGGCCAGACAAGACACACAAAAGACGAAGTACAGGGTGGCAATGGCTGTGAATCCTGCATCTTTGTCGACAAAGCTTCCTTCGATGTTCTGTGTAAAAAAACCAACAAAACAGCGCCGTTAAGACGCAAATGCATTCCCTACTTGCGCACAAACGAGCACAAGACCTGGATGCCACTGAAGGCGGTGAACACAAGAAAGAAAGCGAACGCGATGTGAACGAGGTTGACTACATAGTACTGCTTGCCATGCTTCTGTGAAGAAGTTGCATGCGGGACACTTTCAGCACCAGTCGCCATGACAACCGCCGTTGTGCGCCGCTTGTGCAACCGTGGGGTGCGGTGCTGCTTGTCACACGGCGCGGGATGAAACACAACCGAGTGTGTCACATGACAGAACATGTATTAATTTGCGAAACTTCATGTGTGTGTATTCGGTTTGAATTAAACCACCGTTTTGAGACAGCTCCGGACCACCATCGCGCGTGTGCTGTGTGTCTGTCTGTGTGCGCCCCTTGTCTACTGTCCTTGTCTGTTTGAGCCCGGTGCGTGCCACGTCTTGCGGCCCTGTGGGGAGTCGTGTGTTATGTGTGCATAGTGGCGCGTGCTGTGTGAGCAGTGGCGCGTGATGCAGCGCCTGTGGTGGCTCCAGCGTGTTTGACATCCCGTGCTCGCTGCAGGCAACATGCCTTCTCTCCAGAACACCCACCCGAAGAAGTACGGCTCTGGTAGCCGCCAGTGCCGCGTCTGCGCTGGACGTCGTGGTACGTTGGTTCTGTGTGTGCCTGGTTCTGGGCGTGTGCTGACTGATCGTGCCAGGCTTGATCCGCAAGTACGGCCTGAACGTCTGCCGTCGCTGCTTCCGCGAGTACGCCAACGACATTGGCTTCAAGAAGGTGCGGTGTTGCGGTCGGCTCGGTGTTTGATTGCCAAGGTTGCTCACGGTGACCGTTGTTGGGTTCGTGCTGCGCTTGTTTCCCTGCTTTGTGACCTTGCAGTACCGGTAAATGTTTCGGCGTCGCCTTTTTGGTGACTGTCGGCGATTGTCGGTGTGCCACATTCGATTGTGGCGACTGATGATGAGCAGCTGAGCCCATTCTTCGCTTTGACCCTGCCTGGGTTGGAGCCTAGAGTGTGTTCGTTAAGCACAATAGTTAGGGACGGACAACTGGCTACCGTGGGATGTGCGTGTGGCGCGTCTTGCGCTGAACGTAACATAGCAAACCCATGCGTTGCATGCAGCAGCAACTGTTGATATGTGTCTGGCTATGTGGGTTTGTGTGGGCTAGCATCCACAGCACGGTTTGCATCGTACAATCGCTAGGTCGGTGGCGCTCATCCACAAGGTTGCGAGCGGCTCCATGTGCTCCAGAGTAGTGCTGTGTCAGCAAGACTGGCTCGTGACAGGCTGTTGGCTCCAATCACCTGGTAGGATGGCAGCAACAGCACGTAGGACAGGTACTGAGATGGTGAAGCTGTGGCGTTTGCCGTTTGACAAGCATCTAGATTGATGGCGAGACCGCTGATTCAAGGTGGTGTCACACGGACCGCTCCCGCTCCTTGAGCCGCGTCACACGGACCGCTCCCGCTCCTTGAGCCGCGAATGGACTCGCTGGGATGTAGCTTCCAACACCCCGAGGGTTCCAAGCCTCTCCTTCATCGGGCACACGATCACACCCTTTTCAGTGTCCCAAGGCGGGCTCCGCAAACAAATCACTCGAGTCACCACGTTGTCGCTATTTTTGATATTCGACTGGGTCAGTTTTTCATGATTCATGATGGAACGGCTTCCTGCTGCACAAGCACATCAGGCAAGCCTGCATTGTGTGATTGCCTCAGCGATTTGGAAGCGGACATGTTGTGTTTGACGGTGGGTATATCTTCACACGCGGTGTCTTGCAATCAACCACACGCCAGTTAGGCACGCAAGGCTCGGAGAATGTCCAACCGTGCAGAGCTGGAGGTGGATCTGCGAGCCCAACTCGTCGACTTGGCGCGCAAGGAGGCAGCCACCCAAGATGCACATGCCGCGCGCAAGTTGGCGGCTGAGCAACGTTTTATCCAGCAACGTCTCGACGATCTGTTGAGTGGAAGCCACGAGCGGCTTGAGATTGCGATGACGCCGGGGCGGGTTCCGGAGCGAAAGGCAGCCGACCCGCTATCCGAGAGTATGCGGTCGACGGACGGCCTCCTTCGCGTCTTGTCAGGCCGCAACCTGTCTTCACGTCTCGACACAAACAAGTCTTTTCGTCAAAGCCAACGGGATTTGTTTGGGAATGGGAGTCGTGAGCCTGTGCGACGCTACAACCTGACAGCCTACGAGCGCCGGCTGTGCCTGGCCTACTCCTCGCAAGCCGTGAAGCACGCGTGTGCTCGCGTGAACCCTGGAACCCAACGCCCTCCAGCAAGCAGTGTACCCAACATTTTCACCCCCCAGCTCGTCGCCCGCAAGCCTCCTATTGTTGCACAAGCACTTGGAAGCGACGAGCTCACACGGGTGACACCCGGTACGCCTTCACCGTCGTCGAGTTCAAGAAGGAGACTGTTGGCTCCCTCTGCCCAAGTGTCACCGCTTCCCACGCGCTCGCCCAAGATAGCCCAGCCATCGTCTCACCGAACGCGCCCACCTGGGGCCAAGTACACACAACCGCCACCGCCTGAGACTTCAGGGGCGTGCTGTGCCCTGATGTAGCTGTGATCCCTTGTGTGTTTGTGTTGGATCTGGGACTTGTGTGTTAATTTTAATTGGTCGGTGCTGTGGTGAAGCAGTTGTGTGTGTAGTTGGTAGTGCGTGTATGCGCAAGAGCGTATTGTATGCCCACAGTATCTGTTGTTTGCTACATCACAGCTGTGGTATCGCAGGGTCGGTTGCCGCCTCTAGAAAAATCGCGGCCGCTTGGGGTCGTTCTGAGATGGATCACTGCCTCTCCATTGGGCTTTCGGACGTCGTGCGGTTCGACCTGCAACCATTTCACGAGTATGGTCTGGGGAGCCAACAGACTCAGCCCCGTCCTGCACCGATGTACTTGGAGAGGACCCTCGATCGAAGGCGGCTGCTCCTGCAGCAGCCGACTTGAGCGGCGAGCCAACGCCCAGCCGACGCCGGGCACTTTTGGATGATGCACGCGGAACAGCACGCGGCAGCGATCCGACATCTGCAGGAAGGTCAACAGAGACCTCTCCCCCGAACAGGGACAGCTCTGCTTGTTGTTCTCGTCGTGGCTCGGCGGAGCGACGTGGTGGTGCGGCACCATGGCCCACCACGGGTGCTTGCGGCGATGTGCCAGTGGGTGAAGGCGCTACATGCGCATCACTTGCTTGTGACGTCACATGTTGACTGCCAGCTTGGGGTGAAGGCGGTGGCGCAGCCGATGCGTGGCCTGGCTCGTAGAACCACTCGCGGCCCGCCGCAGCTCTGGAGGTTGTTCCTCTGGTCAGGCACAAAACGGCACAGAACACCTGCGCCAGCTCAATCTCACCTGTTTCGCCGGGTTTCATTGGTAACACATGTGAAAGGCCTCCGCGGCATCAATGTGGACTCGAATTGGAACCGCTGACGCAGGTTGAGGACACAACAACCACACCACATTCCAAACTACTGTCACTTATCACTCACAAACAGGCTCATCCACCGTCGATCAAACGGACATCGTTCTCTATCTCTCGTGCAATCAGCTTTGGGCTTGGGGCTCGGCGTGCAAACCGCAGAACACGGGTTGAGGCGGGTTGCGCGAATGGGTTTGATCGAAGTCGGCCACCAGAGCGCTGCATCTTGAACCGCTGCAGTCACCAGTCAACACTCTGCATTACACAGCACATCGCAATGCCAACACAGTACAATCAACTGGGGAGACGGGACAAGACAGCTCGCGTCCAATCATGTGCAAACGGCACTCCAGTCGTGAAGTGGTGGTGTCACACCGCCCGGCGTCGGCCGCGCGCTGTTTCCATGGGGTACATTTATGATGTTGTGCCATGAGTCCGACGAAACGAAACAGAGTCTCTTCAAGACTCTTGCCCAGGACCGTGCCATGGATCCTGCAGTGTGAGTCCTGAACATGGCTACCATAGCGCAGGGGAGACAGGATGTGGGTGACAGTGGTGACTGTCCAGCCCCAGCACCCGGTGTGGAGTACGTTGGCTTCGCAGAGAAGGTGTTGCCTTTGTTGTGGTCACACCGTGGGCTGTTGTGCAGCGATGGGTCGCTTGGGCAGAACCAGCATCGAATCGCAATGGTTACAGAATCACTCGAGGCAACATTAGAAGAGCTTGTTGATGTTGTACCCATGTGGCAAGGCGGGGATGGCTCCAAGGAGCAGAGATATCAGTCCCGAAGGCATGCACAGGGAGTGCACAAACACTTTCGCGCGGTTCTGCACAAATCCAGAGCGGACACCAACAAGCTTCTGCAAAAGGCGTTGGGAGATGACAAGATCATGCTCAAAAAGGCTATGCAAGGCTTGTACGAGTGGTTGGATACAGAAGCGTCGGCTCTGTTGTTCTTCGAGAGGCAACTAGACGACACCGAAGCCGCACTGGTGAGTGCGTGATTGTGCAGCCACCCCGTTATATTGCCCACCTGTTCTCCACACACACAGTATCGCGATGCAACGGAGTTTGGACTTAACCATGGGCGCATAAACCATGCGATTGACGCCGCGAAAGAGAGCCAACGCAACGCTGTCATGAAGTTCGAGCTGATTTACTCGCAGGTCGTGCGCCGTCTTCAGGTGTGTTCACATGTACACCCCGCTGCACACAGTGGGCTTACCTAACTCGATTCATTGCAGAAGCTGGAAGGTCCCCGTGATATGCCGCCAACAAAACTCATTGCCCCTCACCCTGATGACTCCGATGAAGACCTTCCTGAGGTTCAAGCTGTCCGGGTGCGAATAATGCTGGTGTGTGCATAACCACGCTTGACAAGCCTTACACGCATCGCACTTGTAGACCGAGTTGATGCGGATCGACCTCCGCGCCCGCATGGATGTCGTGACAAAGTTTCTTGCCGGAACAAGTGATCGCTTGGTTTTGGAAAAAGTGCTGCGCGGGGTGCGTGGCACGCGGTGCAGAAGGGGTGTCGACATGTAGGTGTGACCTTGTCATCGTTGGCAGGCTGTGCGAGAAAAGACCGCGCTTATTGCCCGCTCCATCCAGGCGTTTGAGGTGCAGCAGGGTGTCGTCGTGTGCGCTTCTGAATGTCTTCAGAGTTGGCGGGAAAGTGTCTAACCGTGCCTTTCACCGCGTGCCACAGACCGAGGAGCCCAGCCCCATTGCCACCTGCGATCGGTCTGTACAGTGTCCGGATGAGCGTGACTTGCGTCGCTTTGCGGAGGAGGAGCGCATCCAACAACGCCAGGTGGGATGGTCCTTTCGCTGTGTTTGCTCGTCGTGTGGCTGACTAACTCAATGTTTCAGGAGCAAGAGTACGCGGCCAAGGCAAAGGAATTGCGGCACGAGCTTCGAACACTTCGGGTGAAAGCAGCGTCGCGACGGCGAAAGCAAGCACAACTTGATGAGGAACGACGCGATAAAGGTACACCATGCTGGTGGTGCATGCCAACAAATTACTCAACTTGGCCCCCTTGTCCAGAGCATCAGGTTCAGCGGCGGCAGCGACTGCAAAGCGAGTTGGACTCGGAGCTGGTCAAAGTGCAGCTTGTCGTGAAACGTCTACTGGCCATCCCCACCAGGCGCATGATGGAACACATTGCAGGGAGCGAACTGTTCGTTTGGTTGCATTTGGGCCCCGTGCTTGGAAAGACTCACTGGGTTTCCATTGCGCAGGTACATGTCCCACGTGTGCACTCAGAATGACACTGTTGTCCGAGAAGCTCAGGAGCGGCAAAACCTGCGGTCTGAAGACACACGGGCAGATGAATTGGAGCGAAGGAGCGCTCAACAGAAGCAAGCCGAGTCCGCCAGCATGTTCAAAGCACGCCTCGAAAGGCGCCGCCTGCGGGGCCATGCACGAGCGGAACGAAGGCGAGCCCGACGTGCTCGGAAGCGCCAGCGGCAACAGCAGCGGCAACAGCAGCGGCAACAGCAGCGCGAGCAGATTCGTGTACAACACGCACAAGCTCGCCAGGCTGCACTGGCTCGCCGAGATGTCAGAGCATCCACACGTAGGCAACACGCCGTGGTTCGGCAGCGACGAGCAGAACGACGCCGCCAGCGACAAGAAGCGGAATTGGCTCGTGCTGGACACGCACAGCGAGGAGTAGCAAACCCCGGTGTCTCGTCGCCTGATCATGGCAAGATGGTGCATGAACCCACCCACAGTCTCCCAGTGCAAGTTGTCGTACATGACGGCACAGAGCAAGCTCGCTATGAGGCGCCAGCGGACGTGGATGGTGCATCCAGTCCACAGCCAATGGTGGAGGTGACATTAAGTGACAATCCGGGCGTGCCCACGACCCACACACCGCGAGAGGATCCTCGTGGGGATGATACAGCAGGTGGAGCTCAATTGGCAGTGTCCAATGCGGTTGCTACTGCCGTCAAAGCCAGGACCACGGAGACACAGCCTGTCAAAGCAGCGGTTGTGAAAGCAGAAGTGAAAGATGAAGAGGTTGTCCAGGTTCAATCAGCCGAGAAGCGGCACGATGGTACGCCCTCTGCAAAGCGTGAAGAGGCAAAGGCAGACGCAGATGCAGATGCAGATGCAGATGCAGATGCAGATGCAAAATCAGATGCAGATGCAAGGGCAGGGGCTCCGGTGCCTGCCGTGAAAAGTCACAAGGCACACCCAATCAATGGCGGGGTGCAGGCACAGCTCTCTCATCGGAGCAGTGCACGCCGCGTTGCCAAAACCAAGGCACGTCAGAGTCGCCTCGAAGCGCGGGAGCAGCGTCGCAAGCGGCGACAGCAGCGTCTTGAAGAGCGTGCTCGTGCCAGTCAGACCCGGTCTGACATGCAGCTATTGAGTTGGTTGTCCAAACTTGAAGCCACTGGGGAGCGGTTGTGGAAGCAACTTGCTGAAAGCGGCACTCCGGACGTGGATGCACCTGCGCAAGCGCGTGGATTGCAAGGAGTGCAACAAGAAATTGAGCAGGCTCAATCCACCTCGAAGGGTTCGACGGCAGGCTTGAAGGAAACGAAGCCGTCGCCAGAGCCGGTGTCGGTACCACCTCCGGCTGCCAGTGCGTGGCACGGCGATGTGAAGTCCATTTGGCACAGCGTACAGCCTGTCTCTTCCACGCTTGGCGCTCTAGAGTTGCAGGATGGACATTCCCACCTTGCAACACAGTCGGACGGCCATGGGTCTGGTTCACGCCGTGACCGCAACACCAGTCAAGTGGTCCAATCGGATGACGTGAGAGAAGGCGCCACTCACACAGGAACACGGCGCGTCCAAGCCTTCAACAGAGCCGGTGGTCGTAACCGGCAGCGCCTCAAGCAGGCCCTGATGCGACAACGTGCAAAGGTCAGTCTTGCAGCGTTTGTGCGCATTGTGCGGTTCTTTCCAATGCGGTGGTGTGGGTGTTCCTCAGGATCGGCTGGCCGAGCGCGCTGTGCAGCGCGAACTTGACATGGTGAACCAACAAATTCGTGCCGCATCAAGGCGGATTTTGCAGCAGCGAAGAGAGGTATGGTGTGAGGTGTGGTGCCCTTTGCTAGGGTTTTTCTCTCACACCTGGGCTGATGCATGTTGTGACATGCACCACAGAATGCAAAGATAAATCGACGCAACGTGCTTGCGGCACGCAACGCTCGTAAAGCCGCAGAAGCCGCTGCCCGAACCAACCTGACACCCAAGCAGAAGGAGGAGTGGAACATGTTGCAGGAACAACTCGGCACTACCAAGAAGAAGGTTGGTGACTGGTTTGGTGGTGTTCAACAGGCAATGACATTCAAGCATGATGCTCTCTTGTTGGACAGCTTTCAGAGCGGCAAGAGCAGCTCCACAAACTGACTACCATCGCAAAGCTCGGCTACAAAAAGCGGTTGCGAAGGGTACGAAGAGCGGTCGCACCACGTAGGTTCACGTCTCATTCGGTCCTGGTTTCGGGCTCGCTGAACTCTGGGTGCACAGGAAGTGAGAGATTTGGAAAAGCAATTGAAGGCCCAGGCGCTTCGCGAACAACAGTGTGCTGCCATGGTATGTGTGTGTTGCGTTTGTCACCGATTCAACCGATTGTATTCAACATGAACATGGGAACGGACCGCTTTTCGTTGGGTGCAGGCCCAAGAACAGAAGGAAACACAGAGCTTGGTGCACCAACTTGCAGCTGAGGAGGCGCGGTTAGCACAGTTGCGGCAGGAACTCGAAGCTCGAGAAGAGGCACAATTGCTTGCGCATTGTAGGTTGCGTTGTGCGTTGCAGGTTGGGATGTGGTACTCACAACGGTTGCACCAGTGCCGGTGGAAGCGATAGGAGACGCGTATGGCATCGTGGCAGCGTTTCAAAAGCAGCAAGCGTTTCATGTCACGTCAAAGGCTGATCGTGTCGCCTTGGCAAAGTTGGAAGAGGCAATTCAGGTGTATAGCCACTGGAAAGAGCGCGCGAATCAGGCACGCATTGAGGTACGCCGCTGGGTTGGTCATTGATCGCCTGCAGAACAGTTACAGTGTGAAACCTACTGGACCACAGTTCCACCAAGCATCACGCGTGTCGCAGAACATAGACATGGCCAATGTGGCACCTAAATCGCAGAAGATAGACGCGGTCAGGGCGGCTCGTAAAACCGCGCACAACGGTCGCCACGCACACGCGTTCGAGGAGAGCTTGGGCTCAGCGCACAGCGACTGGGTGCTTACCTCGTCTGGTGATAGCAGCAGCTCGGTTGAGGAAGCCACAGCCACACCATCGCCGCGTCCGCTTCAACAGTTGCAGGTATGTTTGGTGGGGCTCTATGTAGGGATATGGTCGTTCGTGACGGTGCCCCGTGCAACAGACCACACTGAAGAAGCGTTTGAGCCATAGGTTGGGTTTGCGCATGAACGACAGCTTTTGCAGTACACCTCCTGGAGAAGAGGAGCAATTGGCTATCGCATCCCAGTCGCGCAACCCCTCCCCTCAGGTGTCTGGTGGGTCAGATCACCCATATCATCAGGTTCAGCCGCCTCTTTCTCCTTCACCTCAAGACTGTACTCCAGCTGTTTCGGCCCGCAGCATGTCACCGCGAAAACCGAGCTTCGCGAAAGGGTATTCGGAACGAAGAATACATGCGGCGTCTATGACGCCTTTCACTGCTCCAGGCACAGGACCCAACATCACAACTGGTGAGTAGCGAATGAATTTCTGACCAAACCTTCTGTTCTTAGCTCGCCTGACGTGCTGCGTCTCAAACATCGTGTCGTCAGCTGTGCAAGCCAGCCTCCGCTCCGGTCGGTTTTTGAAGCAACGCATTCAGGCGGGATCACCACTTGGCCTGGCTGGATTACAGCTGGCAAGGCAACCCCTGCAACCACCGTCAGACGCAACACGCGCGTGTGACGGAGATTCACGAATGCCAGTCCCACCTTCAAAGCCGTCCTCGTTCCGACAGGCTCGGGGCTCGCTTGCTCGTATCCGTAGCTACAGATGTCCTCGTGTGCAGCCCTCCCCGCTTCGCAACCCAGGACCGAAGCTGGGCACCGCTGACGGAGATGAACCAGTGCAGCGCAGGACCGAGAGGCGCTTGGATGCAAGCTGGGAGGACCAATCTATACCTTTGGGCGAGTTGCTGGAGTCGCTCACGCTGGCGGGGTCAAGGCCACGCCACCATGCTCGCGTGCACGGAAACGTGGAAGCACAGAGGGCACATGCACTACACAAGCATCGAGTCCTGCGTGTTGCAAGCTTCCGCCGTGCGAATTCATCGACGATGCAGCACGCTGCTCAAGCAGCACGATGAAATGAACATAGTATTGACAAACCAGATGAAATGAACATAATGTTTGCAATGACGCAAGATCAGGTGGAAGGTCTGTGTTATTCGTTCCGCACACTGGCCACATTACTCCAGCGTTTTGGCAGCGATTCGGCGCACTTGGCGACGATAAGCCTTCTTGTCAGTTTGCCAGAGCTGGAAACGGCAGTGTGAGGAAAGCTGCCGCCACCCAACAGATCAATGAAGCGTACGTACCTTTGCGGCTGTAGTGTTCGCAGGACTCTCTGGGTTTGGGTCTGTCAACAGAGACTGTACACAAGCGTTAGTTCACCTTTCCAAGGTAACGCAACCAGCAGGGCAGTGTTACTGTGTGAGCCAGGGCTACACTCACCTGCACTGAGGTCAGAATCATTCCGACTGTGTAGATGGGCTTCCAGTGGTCCTGGATGATGTCTAGACACAACGTTCCGTCGGGGTAAACTGGGAGCAGGTTGGTGAGGACCGCGTGCCATGTTCGTGCCACCCATCAATTCTTTGGCATCACACACCGTTTGGATGGAACATCTCGCAGGTAAACCGCAGCTTGGGAGGGCCATCGGGGTAGTTGGCGGGGAACAGCATGCGCATAGAAAAGATGCCACCTGGGCACCCACCACCAGTGCCCTGGGTAAGCACGCACAGCCACACAAGCACACCGAGATAATGCAGCTCTGTACTGTACCTTCCCATGGACTCTCATCGGGACCTGTCACTGTCGCATCCCACTCAAACATGTTCTCGTCGGACACCGGCGAGGCGCTGCACCCCTGTGGAGAGAACACAGCCATGGAGGGTCAACTCCCCACGCATACACACGAGACCAGGGCGCGCCATCTCACGCACAGCAGGTGGTTCAGAGTTCATGGCCTTCAAATCGCTCATCAGGCGTAGGGCAGCCATGGAACGGGCTTTTGGGACTCCCGCCATGACTGAAACCGGCAGTGGGGCTGTGGGCACACAAAAGGCCACCCGAAATCGCTCGGGCAACAATCAACGCTCTGCGCGCCGGGGAACACGGGTGTCAACAATATGACAACGTGAGAAAGCGACAACTGAGAGACACGGGACAGGAGGTGCGAGGAACGAAAGGCACCACGAAGACGCTGAGTGACAGTGACGGCCGAGCCGAGTCGTCTTCCCATGATGCAAGCCACATGAGTGAAATTTCAACACAAAGAGAAGTTGAGATGACTTCGCGGCTGCGCTTCAGCAGCAGATGATGCAGCGGCCATTACACCCCTTGTTCCAGAGCACCCTGACCTGCACGTCGGGGGTTTCTCGGTGCAGTAGGGACAACAACCCCGTCACTGGACCGTGGTTGTTGAGTTGGCGGCGCGTGTGGTGGGTGTAGGTCGTACAAACGCGAAGGCATGTCTTCCGTCTTTCGGGGCGGGACCGCCCCGGCTTTTTCACGGCGTAGTCGCTACCGTCCAGGGCGCCTTCCCCACTCCCATCCAGGGCGCCTTCCCCACTCCCATGAGGCGGGTACGGTGATGGAACGCCTGAACAAAGGTGTGGCTGGACTTGGGTTAGCATCTGAGGCGCCTAGCTTCGGTGAAGGCGGTGGAAGTGACGACGGTATGCTGTCTCTGTCGGATCTCAATAGCTTGAGGGCGCGTCGCCCAGACCGTCCAAGTTCCTCATCTCGTGTCCGCACTGGCACGTCTCTGCTCCTATCAAGCGCTACACCAATGGTGGCGGGGCAAGGCAGCCAGGCCGGGCTTGACCATCACCACAGCTCATCCCATGCGCATCCTCATGGTCATGGTCATGGTCCAGGTCATGGCAGCAGCGGCAGCGGCAGCGGCAGCCACGCGCACCCAGTTGGCGCAAACAAGCACAAGCGTGTACACCACGGGTTGACGTCGCGGCCGCATGGCCATGCAGCTTCCCATGGCTCGCACCACCGCAGTGGCCACGCAGGTGGGCAGGGGCACGCCGCACTGTCACACTCCCACACCCTAGATGTGCACCGCAGGGGTTTCGGCGGTGCGGTGGGTGTTGGGGCTGCGGGAATGGTGGCCACAGGTGCGACTGTGGGCGGCGCCAAGGTATCAACCATCACTCTTGGTGGTGCAGATGGCAGCGGGAAATCAAAGGTTGCGAAAGCGGGGCGGCGACGACGACACGGCAGCGCGCGCCGGTCGCGCTCTGGAGCAGCTGATGCGCGCCACTTGGTTCCCATTCCACGCATCTCCAGTGCACATTACACCCGTAGCGGCAGCTCTGTTGCGGTCGGCGCTGGGGGTGGTGTGTCCAGGGCTGAGTCACCACAGCCGTCGCCCTCACGGCTGGAGCGTGTTGCCCGGCTGATGGATCCGTCCCCTTCGCCGAGTAGCACCCACCCGTCCCGCCCGCCGTCTCGTCAGAAAAACGCGTTCCCGACCCACTTGTCAGAGTTTGAGCCGCACAAGCCGAAGTCAGCGTTTACCACGGAAGATCCACGGGCCGCCACCGCTGCGAAGGTGTGTGTGTGCATGCATGCATGCGTGCCTGTGTGTATGTGTGTGGTGGTGTGTGTTGTGCTGGGCATGGTGCGTACATTTCCTTCGTAACATTTCTCCTGTTTGTTGCCCTGGCCCTTGGGCGCTGTTCATATGTTTCACTTTTTTCGTTCGTTGATGCTGCTACTGTGGCCTGCTCGTGCTGCGCAGGAGCGTCGTGCCCTGGCTCGTCGTGCCGACGACTCCCCGCGTCCACCGTCGCGCCACAAGCCCCCTCCCCAAGCCTTGTTTTTGGAGGTGCCTGCTGGCTCCAGCTCAGGTGCCCGAAAGGCCGACGATCTGGTTCTCTCCTCGCCGGGTGCGGTGTCACCCGGCCGTGCCTTCGCGTACAAGGTCACAGGGAAGCCGTCGCTCAGCGGTTCCAGTAGCACCGGCGGGATCGCGATGAAGTCCTCGAAAAGTGCGTGATCCGTCTCATGGGCAGTACAGTGACATTTGTTCTATTGTGTGTGCTCAGCGCGTGCTTCCCCTTGTTGGTGTCCTCGTGTGCGATGTGCACAGAGAAAGGCCGTGACACTGCTAGTAGCCGGCTTGCTGCGTGGGACGCCCCCAACCCGTCTCACGGTGGTGGTGGTGGTGGTGGTGGTGGTGGTGGTGGGGGGGGGAGTGGCGACGACTCAGACAATGACAGCGACGGGTTTGGTGCGATGCCCGTCACGTACAACATCCCCATTGAGGTATCCGGCGGGCTCATGCAAGGGTCCGGTGATGCGGAGGAAGACATGGATGTGAACAGTAGCGTCACACCACCGCGCGATGACGTGCCAACGTCATGGGTACGTGGTAGGCTGTTTGTTGGTCGTCTGTGATGTCGTGTTTCTCGTTTTGATGTTGTTGTTTGATGTTTCTGTTGCCCCTGTGCAGCTACGTCGCAGCACCGCCACAGCGCCTGCTGTGAGTTCATCGGCTGTGGGCTCTGGGATGCCCCTGACCTCCCCCTACACCCTCGACGAGTCTTTTGACAACTTTGACACCCCGACGGCGCGGTCGGCGCGACTGTCCAGCCTCGAGAGCGCCGACGCTGAGATGCGGCGATGGGAACACCAAATGGCGCGCAAGTACCGCGTGTCAGGTGCGTTGGGCCGGAGCGATGAGGCCGGTGGCGGTGGTGGCAGTGGCAGCGGTAATAGTGGCGGTGGTGGGGCGGGCGGTGGTAGCAGCGCAGGTGCCGCAGCACCACCGGGTGGGTGGGGTGGTGCGAGTGGGGCCCGTGGCCGCACACGTGTTGCTGATCGAGGTGGGAGCACTGGGGGTGGCGGCGGGGGTGGTGGTAGTGGTGGTGGTGGTGGAGGTGGTGGTGGTGGTGTGGGTGCCGTATCGGGCGTGTCCGGTGATGCTGGCGGGGTGCCCAAGCTCCACGCTGGGTTTTGGAGTGACGCCGCGCCCAAGCCCAAGCCAATGGCCAAGCGCATTGTCCACCACGCTGCTGGTGGGGCATCAAGTTTCCACCCTCGCCCGCGTTCTGGTCGCACTCGACGACAGCGCTCAGGCTCCGTACCCCCTACACAGCAGGGTGGTCGCCCCGTGGGTGGTGCGGAAGCTTGTGGCGGTGGTGTCGACATGGACGCGTCGCCAGGTGTCGGCGTCTCCTCGCTGCACAGCACGTCGCCGTCCTCTGATCCCCTCGGCTTGGCAAGCCCTCTGGGCTCAAACACGGTGTTCACAACGCGCGTGGTTGGCGCTGGGAGCTCACCGGTGAAGCGCCCCATGTCATCGAGGCGGCTGGGGCGGCAGCGGTCTGCCCGCGCCGTGTTGGACAGCTCGCCGCGGCCTCATGTGGGGGGTGGTGCTGCTGGGCGGCCCCGTGAAGGCATGTTGTCGAGCTCGCCATTTGGTGTTTCCACCACGTCGCCCAAGGCTTCCCGGCGCGCACACCCGCAGCCGCAGCAGGGCTCCCCCCAGCAGCAGCATGTGCACTCGTCACCGTCACAGCAACAGCAGCACCTGCAGGATGGCGGGAGCAACGGCAGCGGCCTCAGCGGCGAGAGATGGGCCGTGGACCATTCGACCCGTGGCGATAACCCGTTGGATGGGCCAGGTGCGTGGTGTCCCTCTCTGTGTGTTGATGTGCGGGCGCCGTGAATGCTGAGTCCGTGTCTGGGGCGTGTTTGTTGTGTATTGTTGTCATGGCACCCTCGTTCAGCACGCCGTCCGCCCGTCACCCCGCTTGCTCTTCCTTTCAATTCAACCTTGAGTCAAGACTTCTTGGACCTGTTCGCGCACTCCATTCCTAGTCCTGGGCGACCGTCTCAAGAGAACTCGTGGCAATGATGGAGTTGGTTGGTGGGCAACAATGAGCACGTGCGTGTTTCAACAAATCCTGTTAAGGTGCTTCTGGTACTACTACCGAGAGCGCTTTGGAACTGCGCTGATGTAGAGAACTGCGGCAGGCAAAGAACATACCATCCATAATTCATGAGACCCAACCACAGGTGATCAATCAACCCTGCCTTGCACGCACCATTGTTTCCGCGAATGAAACAATCACCATACTTCTCAGTCAGTTCACCGTTCACATACTCCTCTGTTTGCTCCATCGCAATATTCATGTAGCCATCCAAGCACGCAAGGATGCCTGCTCGGCGCAAAGTTACGAAGGAAGGAAGGAAGGAAGGAAGGAAGGAAGGGCACACCGTCACGCCAGGCAGGGACACGCACAGCCACTGCTAAACAAACCTCTGTAGCTCACGCCACTGTGCAGCTTTACAATGACAGGCCTTCCAAGCACGGTTTTCAGAAACTCAGCAGGCTTTGCGTTGGTGGGCGCGGCGGCGGCCATCCTCTCTGTGTGATCCGTCGATGATGCTCGCAGCACCTCCGCCTCGGCGGTCGATCTTTTCAAGCTGTATTTCCGAAATACAGCTTGTGTATGCACTATTTTCTATAAACAATACTTCGATTTTCCCTCTTGACACACACACAACCGCTGCCGCCATCGCCATCCCCTGTTTCCTTTCAATGTTGTTGGTTTCTGCTTGAATGGTAGCCCGCAGAGTGTGAGATACGAGTGAGTGAGAGAGAGAGGGAGAGCGAGAGAGAG
>Ga0213833_1000570_pt1 | contig 34868 bp, 52 predicted proteins | sample SWATP21_FD_160575 | JGI IMG/M metagenome (GOLD analysis project Ga0213833, IMG submission 160575) | Coastal seawater microbial communities from Marineland, Florida, United States - SWA TP2 #1 | ecosystem: Environmental > Aquatic > Marine > Coastal | place: USA: Florida | collected 2016-08-14 | reverse complement strand
TCTTGAATTTTCCCCCCCCCCCCCCCAGCCCACTCAGCTCTCACCTGCTTCTCCCCGCCCTCAAGGCCCTGATGGTGTCGACCCGTCCTACGAATGGAACCCCTTCGTGCGTCGGGCGCGGTTGCCCAACACATGCATGTTCTTCCTTCTCACCCTTGTGTGTGAATCACGCAGGGAGACGACATGCTGCAGCAGCGTTTCAAGTTCCCCATCGTCAAGGTGGATGAGGATACGGCTGCTGAACTTGTCAAGTGAGTTCAGCTACAACCGTAGCTGCGAGCGTGTGGTGCGGGCTTCATCGTCGTGTTGCGTGCGTTGCAGGATGGCCAACGAGAACCACGCGCAGGGTGTGGGCACATTCCCACAAAACGCCGCGAAGTTTGAATTTGACATGGGACCAGATGGCCTCACCTCCACACAGTGCTTACACAGTGGCCAATGCCTCCCCCTGGGCGGTCAGAGTGTGTGGGGAACGATGGGGACGCTTGACGAGTCGAAGAAGCTCGTGTTCATCGCTGCTAACATGGACTCCAACGCCATGTTTCATGACGCCGCAGTCGGTGCCACGAGCACCGCCAGTGATATTGTTGCTGTCATGGCTGCTGTTCGTGCCCTGTCGAATGTGAACTTGTCAGCGTTGCCTCATCAACTGGCGTTCGGCCTGTTCCAAGGCGAAGCTTGGGGAAGGCTCGGGTCGCGGCGTTTTGTGGCCGAGGTGCAGGGTTTCACATGCAAGGTACTGTTTGGTTGTAGAGTGAGCGCGCATCACCTTGTTCATTTCAAGGCGCTTCACCCCCGACTGGCTGCGTAGGTTGTCTTACTAACGACGCTGTCATCGGGTTGATCCCTCCCCGCAGGCTTCACAAGCTGCAGCACAATCCGTCACTGGCTTTCCCTTTTGTCGTGTGCCTCTGCGCACGGATCTGACGTTTGAGAAACTGTCAAACGCTTCCTTCCAACACGTGCTTGCCATCTCCCAGGCCGGTGCTGGGGACGGCGCCTTCCTTCATGTGTCTCCCAACGGCACCCTCGATGTGCCGGTGCTGAACGCTGCCAGCGGCACCGCTGGGTCAATTGTCGCAGCGTCGACAACTGCAGTCCCGCCCAGCCCTCTGACCTCATGGCTGCAGCAGTGGGGCGAAGCTGTCGACGGCGCTGTGCTCACCACCTATGACTCTCGGTTTTCAAGCTCTTTCTATCGCAGCAGTTTCGATGACGCCGCCGCTGCCAACGCCGTACGCTGTGGTTGAGTGGCACACGGCAGGCATGGGTTGCGCAGGTTGACCTCCCCTGTCCCACACACCTCTTGTTTGCCACAGACCCGCACCGCTGCATTCGCTCGAAAGTTGGCACGCTGCGCTTACGCCGCCGCTGCTGGTTTCAATGCGACCAGCGACGCGTCGAGCATGCCTTCTCTGGATGTGGACGAGGCGGAGGTGGCCGAGCTGCTGCGGGTGAGCGACTGGCACTCTGGGCAAGCGCGAGCTTCCATCTCGTCTTGTTTTGTTTGATATGGTTTGATTTGATTGATGCCGCATCCCCTGACCATGTTGTTGCCCTCCCCCACTTCCCTCTCTCCAGTGCTTTACACAAGACAGCACTTGTGAAACCTTCCGCTCTCTACTCGGGTTCACAAGCGGGACAATGAGCCGGTTTGCTGGCGGGTCTGGTCCCCTATCGCTGTATGTCGGTGTAAACAAACCAGGCCGCGCCGTCGACACTGGTAGGTAGCTCATCTGGCCTGTGGTTCTTCTTGTGTGCGAATGAGCGAGCAGCACAAAGCGCGGGCCGCTGTATCAGCTGCTTCTGACGACATATTTCTGATTGTGCCAGCCTCAGGCCAAGCTGGTTTCGTGCTCACCCCTTCAGTTGCAGAGTTGGTCCTTCGCACGTATCTCAACAACTTGACCGCCTCTGTTCGACGCGGCGCTTGCTCGGGCACTCAAGAGTGCAAAGCCGTGGACTCAACACTGGAGTGCCTAGCCGGCATGTGCGTCGTTCCCACCGCTCACTACCACGAAGCCCTATCTTCTTCGCTTGATTCAAACGGTGCCAGCTACCTTCTGTTTGAGTCGCGGTTGTCCGCAGCCAATGCGGACCCCCTGTGGACGGAGCCATTGTACGTCTTCCTCCAGTGCAGCGGCTTGTTGTGCGGCGATACTTGGCGCCCTGCTAACTGCCACGACCTGTGGCATTCGTTTGTCTTTCTTGCTCGTTTTCCCTCAGCTGGGGCAAAATTGGTGTCCAGTCCTTCACGGCGGGTGACCCGTCAACTGATTGGTGGTTGTTCGTTGCGGGTATCCTAGGTAGGCGCGCTTGGTTGCCCGGCTGTGCTTTGTCCTGTCTTGTTGCTCATGACCAAACATTGTGTGTTCGTGTGGGCGTTCTCGTGTTTGTGTGTGCATGCATGTATATGGGTCTCGTGGCGGCACGTGTGTGTTTCTGCGTGCGTGCGTGCGTGGGTATGAATCGTGTGTGTGATGCATGTGTCCTTGACAGTCATGTTGTGCTCTATTGGCTTGGCATACGTGTCGCATTCGCGCCTGTTTTCTCACTTCAAGGTGCAATGACTCCGTGAGTTGTGGTATCACATGACTCATGTAACATGAGCATTAGCACTAGTGCTAGCAGCACCAAACAAAACAGGAACACACAACATGGTGCCGCCATCACATCACCACACCGCTTATGTGCACGGGGGCGGGGGCATGCTTGCTCACGTTTCAGCCACGGTTTGAAGTGGTCCGTTAATCTCGCTTGAGTTTCGCAACAACGTCGCCGAGCCTTCTGTTTCTTCCTCGAGCAAGTTGGCAGGTGGGGCGACCACGGCTGTGGAAGGTGTCGGCAGTCCTGGAACAGGACTACGGGGTGCAGACTCGCTTGCTGTCGAGCTGACAGGCTGTACACTGCCACCAACCACGGGCTCCACCACCCGTACAGGAACCTCTGCAATGGCGGGGATGCCTGGCACACCGTCGCCATCGTGGCTGCTGTGAATGTTTGCAAGCTCCAGCGAAGACACTGTGCTCCCACTGGCCAACAGAGCCGCGCTATGACTAACGTCAATGTCAGCCACTTCACCGGAGTCAACATCGAAAGAGAATCTGGACGACCCCTTCGTGGGGCTTTGCCCAAGACGGAAAGAGGGGAGCGACGACTCGCCACTGACTTGCAAGTGTCGCCCAGCAGGTATGACTCTGACCATCTGACTTTCGGGGAGACTGCAGGCACACAGAACGCTTTGAGCGTTGCGGAGGCCTCCCTAGATGGGCCCAGCAACAGCAAAACAGCACGAACAGCAACCACAACGACATCAGTAACATGGTCATGCGGCGACACAAGCAGCCTGCATACCATGATGCCCAGCCGACAGCACGGAATGCGCTGCGGATTGTTGCGGCGCAGCAACTCGTTCGTGGTGACATCAGACAGAACCAATGCGACATGCAGAAGGCTGATCAGGCACAGGCACCCACAGAGTGTCAGGCAAGCACTGGCGACTCCCAAAGTCAACGAAACATAACGTACAAGAGTCCGACCAACGGAATGGCAGCAATGGTAGTGTACCTGGGACTCGAGGTCTTATGAGATGCATTGAGTGATCGGGCACACACTCAGGCCAAACAACAACGCACACAATGACCACCACAACTCCCACATGATCTGTCGCCGTCAGGAATACGTCTGGGACCACTCTGCAAAGTGCCGTCAGCACCACACAACATGCCATGCAGCCTCAAGGGTACCTACCCCGTCTCGGTGGTATGCCGAGCATCAAACGCGCGTCGAAAGCCCCAAATGGACGCAAACGTGGCGTAGCAATCCAGAAGCGCAACCTGGCCGAGGAAGGTGTCTGCGTCATTCTTGCGGCGACACAACCGCGCTCATTCCACGGACCGTCAAGACGAAGAAAAAGAACAGTTTGTAGTTGCGCTTTCCGATGCAGTTGGAAACCCATGGGCAATGATGGTCAAAGCGTTCAACACATGAGTCACAAATCCGACAATGCTTGGCCCTTCTCGGGCGAATGATTTGGCAGGTGCGGCACATCGCGTGGCGACCACCCACACCATGCGACGAAGTCCCAACTCCTTCACCCGTCCGAAGTTCCACCTCCTCAACTTCCTTCCAGTCAGGATCGTTCGGCATGACAGTGACCGCAACCTCATCTGCCAGCACCACACCAGCAGACACCGGGGTGGATGGTTCACCAAAGTCCAGTATCTCCTCGCTGTCATCACTTGCTGCGGCGAGGGCCGCCTGGAAATCGCGGACAAGCTGCTGCTGCACCGACACTTCGTCCAAGACAGAATGATCACTGTCATCTACACGCAAACCGTGACCATCGCAAGGCATGGGCTGGGTACCACCAACTCCTGCCGCGTCATCTCGGTGGCTCGGCAAAGCTGTATTCCCTCTCTTCTCCTTCTTCGTTTTCGTTTGCTTCTTTTTTCGTTTCTTTCGTGAATGGTTAGGGCCTAAGCGGCGCCCGCGCCGGTGCCAGTTGCGGCCGTTCTGGGTGCTGCGACCATGTTCCTCACGCGCTGCGACTTTGACTTCTGCGCTGCAATGTGCATGATCTTGCTCCAGCCGTGGCGCTGGCTCAGCTGTGGGGTGTTGTGGAAGAGATGTTCCACTGTGTGTCGTGGCGCACACATCATCTTCTCGAGCCTGTCTTGTAGAGTGTGAGGAACGGAGCAACTGGGGCGTGCCACATTGATCACGGCGAAACCCGCGTTGTTGCAGCTTCTTCAAAACGCGCGTGTGGCCGCTGGCCGCTGCATAATGGGCAGGTGACAACCCAAACGCATCCAATAGGTGGACATCTGCGCCATGATCAAGAAGCAAGCGCACGATACGGTGTTGTCCCTGTGTTGATGGCAGAAACAGCAAAAGAGCGGGTGTTGAGGCTGGCAAGCAACATAGCAGCACCACGAAAAACAAAAACGAGACGAACCAGGTGTGCGGCAACGTGTAACGGTGATCGACCATGACTGCTGACGAGCGTGGAGGCACCACGACGCAACTGCAGACAGCGCTTCACCTCTTCGATCGAACCCTCGTGAATCGCGGCAAACACGTCAGCTGCCACAAAGCAGTGAAGACACGGCACACCTGGTCAGTATTCGGGCTGTAGAGGTGGCGTAAAAGCCCAGTGATGCTTATCCATCAACCAAGTTAACCCCGCCTGCTATCCATCCCATCAAGTTGTGACGGACCACTCTGAGGTCGGCGTCGCCGTCGACTCGAACCCGCCTTCGCATCATGACGCCGCGCCCGAAACGAGGACACCGGACGCACATTGCGGGGAACTAGGCCTGGCTCAACCAGGTGCGTGGAAGTCAGAAATGCCAACGAGAGTACAAGAAGAATCGCAACTGGGGCCACGACTGCGACGGCCAACTCTGTGCTGCTCTCGCCCCTGCATAGCAGCTTGGAGTCAGTACCGTACCACCAAGCATCAAAGCTGTGGAGTCCCGATCATCAAAGTCCCAACTCACCCAAAAGAACTGAAAAGGGGTGTTACCCAGACAAAGAACCCCACTGCCGGAGCGATGATCTGAAGCGAAGCAGCAGCACCAGCAGCAAGCAAGCAGCACACCTGCTGAATGGGCGCGACCGGTCACCACATACACACGCAAACTCACAAGGAATGCAGAGCATTGGCACAAGTTCTCACTGGCATGGGAAATCAAGCACCTCCCACCACATGCAGGACGGTGAAAACCTGTTCCAGCGAGGTAGCGCTCTTGAAGCTGGGACATGGGCACCGTGGTGGATGGCATGAGATTCCAGATTCGAGACAATCACCAACACATGCACGATGATACTTTTTCCCGCCTTACTTGTTGGATGCGGAGGCCTTTTGGTTGCCGGTTGTGGTGCAAGTGAAACAGCAACGACGGGGGTTTGTGACGCACACAATGCCGTTGGCGACCTGCGAGAACGCTGCGCCACCAAGCCACGCGGCGGCGCGACGCCACGGCGCGGCGCTTGGTGCACTCGCCCAGAACGCAAGAAGTACTCGTTCCGACTTCCGTGCGCGGCTGTCAGTGATCGCTGTTTCCGGACGCCACACAAACCAACGGCGCAGAACTTCTCGCAGTGAAGGTAAGCTTGGCACAGGTTTCTGTCCGTGTACGCGTCGTTGCAAGTCAGGTCGGTACGGCGGTGGTACACGTGGGACATGACATGAGTCACATGACATACGACCCTCCAGAACAGCACCCCACCTACTCACAGCACCCAAGCTCTTCGTACCAACCACATGTGCGGTTCGACCGTTCTCATTTTTGCTCACAGACTTCACACAAGAGCAGTCATTCCACTTCACATGTTCATCTAAACCCCGCAGGACTGCCCCCCACCTGCCTGTCACCGCGACTGCACAACACACCCGCTTCACCACGCTTGTGGTTGAACCGTTCTCATTTGTCACCGACTCTAGTTCTCATTCGCAACGCCAGACGTGGAGTTTGCGTGTTGACTCGCAGCAGACCGAAACGCCGCTGCGTCGTTTCTGGTCTGTCACATCGATGCATCAGCACTGTCGCCTTTGGACTTACGTGTACTGTGCTTTTGCAAGCAGATCCTCCCGATGCAACCACACTGTGGGACCTCGACAATGCGCAGAAGCAAGTGCCAAGCGCGTTGGCCCGAGCTTTGTAAACCGAGTTTTGTGAAGATGCCGACCGGCGTACGGACGCAATCCACCAGACTACACCCACAATCCCGTGAATGAAGTCGAATGCAAGGATGATAGTGCCGTGAAGCGAGTAATGCACACCTCGCCTCGCCCATAACACCCGCCTGTGCCGCCGCCTCCTCATCCTCCCCCACCATCGACACCACCGCCGATGCCGCGGCCTCCGCGTTTGGCCCGCATGCGATCCGTTGCAGAAATGCTCAGCGGCGCGTTATTCCACATGCTGTACGACGAGAGCGTATGTGAACCGCGAAGGGCAACACCGTTGCCGCGCAGCGCGCTGTGGACGAGGCGTTGGACCTGCTGTTTGCGTCCGCTCCGTTGCCCGTGCCGACAGGTGCACGTGCAGGTGCTGGTGGTGCTGGTGGTGGTGCTGTGCAAAGGCCGCGGGCCATGCTGAAGCGGAATAATGTGAAGCTGTCTTGGCTGACCATTTGTGAGAGCGGATCAGCGTGGGCGGTGTTTGCTCGTGACGTGGCACCATCCACGGCGACAACAGGAAAACACCAAGCGTGCCGAGCGTGCATAAGACGGGCCCGTTCTGACCGACGTTGAGGTGAAGCAAACATGTCTACAACTTCGTTGTTGAAATGATCGTGCGGTCATGAAAGTGGTCATCTTTGCAGCTCGTGCTTGCTGGAGCAGAGCGCAACCCACTCATGGGGAAACGGAAGCTGAGGAAACTCCTGAAGGTCACGTGTTGAGTGTTGTTTGGAGAACAGATCGAGGTCGGGTGTTGAGTGTTGCTTGGAGATTAGATCGAGGTTTGAGCACGCACCGTCTCGGCGTGCTTGTATATTGTAGCAGAGTGTGACATGAGTGGCATCAATCAGGAAGTGGAAGCTTGGAAAAAACCCCAGACGTGTTTGAAGAAAATATCGGGGGTTGGGCGCGATGGGTGCCGTTTGGACAAGCACGTTTCATCCGCGTAGGGCGTGCTTGCTTGGGCAACACGGCTGCAACGTGACTGACATTGATGCCGGCGGCGACGGGACTGTGTGTGTGAACTACATGCCGCTTGCCCAACGATCCTGTCGCTACTTGCGGGACCAGAACCGAGGAGTGGTGTCCATGAGGAAATGCATATCAATGCACGAGAAACCCCAGCTTGCTCTGGTGAGACATTCCAACTCGAAACTGTTATCGGATTGTAGAGACGTGGCGTGTGATCCATCCTGCAAACACGCGGGCACCACCACCAACGTCCGTCTCTCGCGCCCGCCACCCTCCTGTTAGCAGCAGAAGGCGTGGCTGCACTTCACTGCAACGAACGTGGATGTCCACGAAAAACTGAATTTCGCATCATCTTGAGTGCTTGTAGTGGAACAACGAACGACACACGAGCGCACGCACGTCAACAGAGCGGTGCACACACGGCTTGACTCACAAGTACGAACTTGGAGCGGGGCCATGGACAATGTCATGGACGCGACGTTTCACGACAATGTCGTAGCTACCCCTTTGTCTTGTGTTGGGCGTGCACAGGTAAACACAACAGTCCCGTGGCGAATCGTGCAAGCATGCACGCGCCAGTGTACATGCACGAGCAATGTGGGCAATGGAAAGCACACACGCCTGAAAAGTGGTTTTCGTTGGACTGACAATTTATTTGGTTGGATGACAATATCTTCGGTTGCAGCATGAGGTTGAGCAGGCAACATGGATGGGCAGTGATGTCATGAACGGCATGTCTCGCCACTGTTGGTCGTGGCGAACTCTTGTCTTGGGTGCGCTTATGCGTCACCAGGTGGTGCAGGGGCTACATGGATAATGTCAGCAAACGCATGAACGGCATGGCTGACCGCATCAAATTGCTTGCGTGCCTCTTCAGCTTGTTCGTCAAAGTGTTGACGAAGTTCAGATAGTTGGGAGCTCAAAGAATCCTCCAAAGCGCCCGATGCGGCTGAAAGCGCCTTCAATTGCGAACCTGTAGATCGTGCGTCCTCTTCCACCCGGGCCTTGAGCCGAGACTGACACCAGCCATTCTTTAGGGAGAAGCAGAAAACACACATGACGGGAAGTAACGAACCTGATGCTTTTGTACAACCGTTACAGCTTGTCGGAACATTTCTTGCTGCATTGTAACTTCTTGTTTGAAGGCAATTAGTTTCTGCGGGCAGCCGTGGCTCATCAATGCTGCAAAAAGGAGCGGGCGCAACTGCAACACAACACCTACCGAGTTTAGTTCGCTTGCAGAGTTCACATTGAGGCGCTCCAATCTTTCGGACAGTGCCCCGAGTTTGGTGCCCATCTTGGAAGCTTCTGCTTTAGCTCGGGCTTTGTTCGCGGCAGCATCTTCAGCGAGCAAGGCAACATCTTGAGCTAGGGCTGTTGTCGCCGTATGGTGGTTGTCCTTTCTGTTGGCAAGTCGGTTACATCAGTCGTGTGCACCACAGCTAACCCTAACTTACTGCTTCGCCAGATCTGCTGCAAGGGCGGACAGCCTCTCCTGCAGCTTCGATGACGACTGGGAGCATGATGTCAAACTCGCCTTCAGCACCTGTTGGTTGTCCATGTAAGCGGGTCGGATCACAGATCGACGACGCCACGCAAACGTACGTCGTTGTCGCGACCTTGCTCTTGGAATCGAGTATGGAGTTGCGTAACGTCTGTCCGTAACGCTTGCAGCTGAACAACCGAGGTGCGGAGGTCCTCGGTCTCGGCACACGCAGCAGCAATCTGCTCGCGTATGTCTGACCAGGATGACTCCGACGCAGATCGTGCAGAGGCACATGTTGCCTGGAGAGCATCAATGTCTTCGCGCAGAGAGGCAACCTGGTAGCGGCGATGAGAAGAACTCGCGGCCTCAGCACCATTGGTTCACTTCGCGTACCTTGGTGGCCGTGGTTGAGTCGCTGACAGTGGCGCGCAAACTGGCGAGTTCTGTGCGTTGACGCTGTGATTCTTCGCGAAGTGCCATCACCTCCACCTTCAAAGCTTTGATGACACGCGCTTGGCGCGACAGTTGCGTGTCGGAATCCTGCTCGTCGTTGACAACATGAGCAACACACCGTTCGTGTTCGGGGCTACGGCGTGCACGCTACGTACACTACATCGCGCTTCCAAATCTCTTCGCAGTACACGTGCTTCATTCCTCACAGCCTCTGTCATGCACGAAGAGGAGCAGTTTTTTGGTGTGAGAGCTGCAGCAACCGTCGCAGACATGCATGCACATGCGCGTGCGAGTACCAATTTCATCAACCATCACATCTGACAGTGTGGAGTACGCGTTGCGTAGGGCTTCAACTTGGCCACCTACATACTCGAGGCTCTGTTCGAGCGTGAGACTGCGCAGGTGGGTGGACGGGCGTTCCTTGCTTACCTGAGACGAGTCACTGACTAGCGCGGATTGCAGGTCAAGGTCCCGATGTAGTTTCTGTTGAAGGCACCGTCAATCGCGGTACCAAAACGAACGCACATGCGCACGCACGCTAACGCTTGATTGAAGCTCCAGCAGGTCCGCACGAGAGAATGCCTGAGCACATCGCCACGGACAGTGTACTGAACTTTGAGCACAGCCAGCCCCCGCCGCAACAACGCACACACCACCCACCACGCACCCTCTTTTGCACCCGGGCTGTCATACCATTTCCACTCTCCCCAGAAGCGCGTCGCGGGCCTGAGGCAGTACGTCGTCCGGAAGCCATGCTGACACCGGGTGCAGCTTGTCCAGGGATCAAACTTCCGCTTCATGGCCAAAGCAGCAAACGACAACGACAAGATGGATGGCATTTGTGTTATACATCAACATGTCGATCCGAGTTGCTGACCACGTCACTTGCTCTCGATCATGCTTGGTGCGTTCAATGTGACTCTGCTGCATGCATCCGCACACGAGTTCAAGTAGCTTGAGCCGTCATAGACTGGTGGGGGAGGGGAGGGTGGTGCAACGATGTCTGCAGTAGTGAGGGTTGAGTATGAGACAGTGTCGGTGCCGTGTGAGGTGCTTCGCGAGCAGAGTCGGTGTTTTGAGCGTGAGGAAGTGTGTTGGCTTCGAGTTCCAACATGCCTTGCAGCAAACTGGGAACACGTACTTCGCCAGTGGTCGAAACGCCGGGACTTTGCATCCGCCTATTTCGCGGCGTGTAGGAACAGCGAGAGCGAGAAGCCACACAGCAAAGGGGTGGAGGTGGTGGCTTTGGATGATCGCACGGTGTGCCTGAATGTTGTTGTGACACGGAGATCTGATCCTCGCTCGCAACAGCACGCCAAGCAACACGCATACCATAGGCGCTGGAGGGTGCGAGCGGTCCGCCAGCGTGGAAGCGTTTCCTCGAATCATCGAAGCGCCAGCACTTCATCGCCCTCCGCGCTGCCCGTCGTCGTTACGATCGGCCGTGTCGCGGATTGGCCGGCTGGTGTCGCCTCTGCTGTTCGACGCGGACGCATGTTTTTGGTGCAATTTTCTTGTCGCACACGTGCATTGGGACCTTTGGCCTCACCACATCCCGTTGGTTCCCCAGTGGGATCAAGCCCAGCACAATCCTCGGTTCCACACCGTCTCAGTTCTATCGCCCCTGTGTCCGCGAATCTACGCGTTGGAACGTGCGGTTATCAGGTGCGCTCACATGAGGTGACAAACCTCAATGGACAAGTTTGTGATATCGATTGTGTGGTCATCTCAGGGAAACCGGTCGTCCATGGAAGACGAGCATGTGGTGCTTCTTGACATCATGGCCGATGCAGCGCCGAGTGAAGGGGAAGACTCAGACGTGCGTGTTGTGCTCCAGCAAGGGCTACGCGTGAGATCCCGTGCATTTGCCAACGTGTATCGTGTGCTGTGGTCATGTGTGGTAGCAGTCGAAGCGTGACACTGTTGCTGCGCTCATGCGGAAAGCCACGAGTCAGTTGTCGCCGTCCCGAGCTCCCTTTGTTGAAGGAAGGAGCGTGCCACGCCGGGTCCCATCCCACGAGCCAAGGATGACCACTCGTTTTTTTGCTGTGTATGATGGGCATGATGGACGTGACGCTGTTGAATACACCTGCAAGCACCTGCACCGTTTCGTGGTGCGAAGCCCCTACTATCCCTTGTCGTTGTCCGAGGCTTTGAAGGACGCTTTTCATGTTCGTTGCGCGCGTGTGTGTGTGTTTGTGTATGTGTGTGTGTATGTGAGTAGCGTGAATGTGACATTTCCCCTCCACGGTTCCCTTCCCGGTGAACAGGTGACAGAGGACAACTTGTTGAGTCTATCCCGTGAGCATGGCTGGCAGTCCGGGACCACTGCAGTCACAATGCTGCTGCAAGGCGACAGAGCTGTGATTGGACACGCTGGCGACTCTCGAGCCGGTCAGTGCTTTTGCGTTTTCTTTTTGTCCCCGTTTTCTCACGTTGTGCTTATTCGATGCTCCACTCAATGGCTGCCTGCTGCTTGTCGGCTCCGACCTCCCTCTCTGCAGTTGCATCTTGCCACGGTGTTGCTGTAGCCTTGACTGAGGACCATTCACCCACCAGCACCGAGGAAGTCCGTCGCATTCAACGGGCAGGCGCAACGATCATCAGTGGATAGTACGTTCCTTGCAGACGCAAAGAAGAATCACTTCTTACACTGTCGTGGAGTGCAGTGTGAGCGGGTTATTGAGTGTTGCCAGGTCGTTGGGCGACTGGGATCGCGTGGACCAGGCCAAGATCCCCGGTGTCAGCGCGGAACCCTGCATCCTTGACATGGTTTTGGATGACTCCTATGAGTTCATTCTTGTAAGCTGTGTTGTGGAGTGTGACGGTTCTCTGGTTCTTCACAAATCATGGTGGTCTTGGGGAATGTGGTACAGATGGCGTGCGATGGCCTTTGGGACGTTCTGTCGAATCAAGCTGCTGTCGATTTCGTGCGACGTTCGCTCAAGCGTGGAATGTCTGTCGATGACAGCGTACACGCAGTTGCCAAAGAGGCCCTTAGACGAGGGGTGCGTTCACTACGCTGTAATGTGCTCGTGGCTAGGTTTTTGTCGCTCATGGTTGTACGCGTTCAGAGTACGGACAACGTGAGCGCGCTGCTGATTTCATTCACGTCGCGTCCCGGCTTTGTGTGGATGTCAAAAGAAGCCGACACAACACTTGGCAGAGATACCGCCGGAACAAGTGGTCACAGCAGCTCCCCCATGCTTGCACCGACACGCCCAGGCTTGCGGCTGTCGCGTGCTGGACTTGCGACACTCGCTGCTGCACTCAAAACGGCGCAGGCGGACAGCTGACGTAACTTGTAGTTTTTGTTTCGGTCGTGCTAAACTGGCGAGAGCCAGTCAAGTGTTGTCAACAACGTTGCAAACGCTTGAATGGGTGCGTATGGAAATCTGAAGTCAAGAGCGTACAAACCATCCTCAAGTTTGCCCATTTGCAATGCCATGCGACCGGTTGGCCGCACCGTCTGCACGAAGTTCTTCCCACTTGGATGTAACTTTCGGTTCGAGCTGAACACAAGTGACATGGTCTGTGTGGCTGTGGAGCGTGCAAGTCCTTTCGAATGAGACACACGGCTACACCACGCACCGCCAGCAACAGTAGAAGCACGCACTTTCGTCCCAAACTGGTTTCTTGCTCACGAGACGGCAAGGCCTGTGGTCAGACGCGTTGGGTCCACAAATGGGGGCGAAGGGAGGGGAGGTGGGGATGTCTGGCCGTTTGCACACACCCTGCACACAAGTGGAAAAAAATGAGAATGAGCAACAACAAAGAAAATGCAACTGCTGTTACGCACGCTTGGAGAGCTGAACGGTACTTGTACTTTGGTAGGGGTGTCTAAGTATTGGGAACGAGCACACCACACCACGCGTTGGTTGTGTTCATCCACGGGCGGGATGTCAGTGACCAGGATTTTTGCTGTAACAGTCGGGGTCACATGTCCTGTCTTGTGACGAATGATGGCGAGCTGCTGACGGTCTAGTTTTCGCGCATCTGAGTGACCACTGCAAGAAAACTTCCCCATCGTCACATCGCACAACTCGCACCCAGTGCTGTACAGGGTGTACCGCTGCCGCTTCTTGTCACGCCGAAGGGTAGCCGTGACAGAAGCACCACAGCCGCTAGCTGGCGGTGGACTTCCACCCCCAGGAGGGCCACATCGGCTGCCATGTACCCCTGGGTTTAATAAAGCCGCAAGCTGTTTTGAACAGGCGCGGAACAAGCTATCAGGTGACTGGGAAATCACAAAATCTCCATTCACGTGTCTTGCTGCCAGTAGCGTGGTCCCGCTTGCTTCTTCAACCAACGTTAGCCCTGTGCATTTGTCAGCAAATACCACACATCGCTTCCATCTTCCACTGACAGGCCTGCGCACGGCTGTTGATTATGACCTACGACGAGTTGAACACGCGACAACAACAGTACCTGAGTGGTTTGCCCATGACAGACGAACTCTTGCCCTGCTCCGCAGCATCGGTGTCTGTGGCATCAAACACGAGTTTCCGCTGTGCGACTGGGCTTTCTTTAAAGGCGCTCATGCATGCCGAAGGTGAAAAGGCAGGGGACAAGGACGAAGACATCGGAGGTCGAGTGCCACGCTGTGGCGTCACCAGGCCTTCAGAAGGATGCGAAGCGGTCTTGCCCGGTGCGCCCGGCATACTCATACTGCACAAACTGTGAGGACTCCCACCAGGACATCGTGGCGCTGCCATCTTCTGTTCGGTTCGTGTTGATTGGCGCCAAATGAAGCGAAGAAGGAGCGAGTGGGCGGACACATGTACGGACAATTTGTCCAAACCAGCGCCATTCTCAACGGTCTAAGTTCACCACGGATTATGATGTCAATTTCGTTACCTGCGTTGTTCCCCTTCTGCGCGCACACGGTCAGTCACTTCGGCTGCACCGCTCCGGTTGACTTGTCCACCGGCCCCACGAGCGTCGGCGTCTTGTAGGCCTCGTTGCCGCCACTATGTCGGGAAAGAAGAAGTTTGTGATCAAACAGTACAAGCAACCGGCCCAGGTTGACCCTACGCAAGCCCTGCGTGTTTGGGCCAGCCTCCAATCGGCCATCCGCCAGATCCACAATCAAGACGCCAGCTCCCTCAGTTTCGAAGAGCTGTACCGGTACGGGGTGTAGGTAGGAAGTACATTTGTGTGGGGTTCACCTCCGGCACTGTGGTGGCCATCAGGTATGCGTACAACCTGGTTCTCCACCACCATGGCGACATGCTGTACCAAGGCGTGAAAGGGGAGGTGCGCCTACACCTGTCCACGGTCGCAGACCTTGTTGGCACAAACCCGGACGAGACTTTGTTGCGTGCCCTCGACGAAAAATGGCGCAGCCACAAGGTCACAATGGTGATGATTCGAGACATCTTGATGTACATGGTACGCGATGTTCTGTGCACAGCCGCGCCGGCCCATCTTCACCGTGGAGACCATGTCTGTGTGTGTTGCTGCACAGGACCGGATATATGTGGTGAAGAAGAAGAAGGACAAAGTGTATGACTTTGGCTTGAAGCTGTTTCGCAGTGTGGTTGTGCACCATGATCATGTTCGGCCCCGCTTGCGCCGATTGTTGCTGGACGCCGTGCGCCGTGAACGAAGCGGCGAGGTCATCGACAAGGGGCTTATCAAGAACACCTTGACAATGCTGGTGGAGCTTGGTTCTCAATCAGCATCGTCAAGCTCGTCTGAAAAATCGTCCGACCACCGGAGTGGGAGCGGAAACAGCGATCCCAAGACGAAGACGCCTCTGTCCGTCTACGAAGAAGAGTTCGAGCGTGCTTTCCTTGAGAATACCGAAGCCTTCTACCGAGAAGAGTCACAGCGGTTCATCGTCGAGAACACGTGCCCTGTATACTTGCTGAAGGTACGGTGGCTTCTGACACTCTTAGGCAAGGAAACGAAACGGCTGTGGCGTCACACTTTGCATGTGCAGGCGGACGCACGACTCCAGCAGGAGCGACAGCGCGTCGAGGACTATCTCAACGACTCAACGGCGCCATGTCTTCGTCGCATTGTTGAAAAGGCGTTGATTTGCGACCATGCTGAAGCGTTGGTGAATGTGCGTTTGACGAGGGCCCTGAAACCTTCATGTGGCTAACAATGCACACGCATGCGCAGAACCCCGCGAGTGGTCTGGTTCCCATGCTTCGTGACAATAAAGTCGACGACTTGAAACGAATGTATGGACTGTTTCGGCCTGCTGGAAAACTGGAGCTATTGTCAACTGGACTTGCTGCGTACGTTCCACGGGCTGGGTGGTCGTATGTGAATTGACTGGGTTTCTCCGCAGGTATGTGGTCAAGGAAGGTGAGGCGCTGGTGACTGACACCGAGCGTGCACGCGTGCCTGTTGAATTTGCAAAGAAGTTGCTGGGCATGCGCGACAAGTGCGTAGGTGGTACAACGATACACGCCTGCCGCCTCTTCTCACTTGCAGTTTTCGCAGATACGACAACATCGTGCACTCGGCGTTTGGTGGAGACAAGCTGTTTCAGCGTTCCCTGAAAAACGTGCGTTCTGCTAGAGTTGGCAAGTGCGCTGCATGTTGCGACTGTGCGCGTCTGATGCAGTTTCCTTGTCGTTTGGCTTGTTCCAGAGCTTTGAGAAGTTCATGAACATGGATACGCGTTGTGCCCAGTTCTTGGCGGTGTATGTTGACAACCTGCTTCGTCATGGCATTCGAACCATGTCGGATGAAGAAATCGACGAAACTTTGGATAAGGTTGGCAGGCCCCGTCTGGGTGTGTGTCCACATATGTGTGTCACTTCTAATGGCTTGTTGTGGCTGCACAGGTCATCGTGATTTTCAGATTCTTGACTGACAAGGACGTGTTCGAGCAGTTCTACAAGGCACACTTGCAGAAGCGGCTTTTGAGTGGCAAGAGTGTCAGTGACGACTCGGAGCGCACAATGATAGCGAAACTGAAGACGGAGTGCGGGTTCCAGTTTACATCCAAGCTGGAAGGGATGTTCCAAGATATGCGGTTCTCAAAAGAGGTGAACGCCGAGTTCCGGCGTTCGATCATGGCTGATGCCGGGAGGGTACGTTCGTGGTCCCAAGTTAACGCCGGGGTTGTGTTCATGAGTTGCAATGTGGTTGTGTTGCAGGAGTCGCACATCGACATCAGTGTCACCGTGTTGACAACCGGCTTCTGGCCAGCCCAAAAAGTGGCCCCTTGTTCCTTGCCGCCCCGTGTTGCTGCTTCGTCAGAGCGATTCAAGGCATTTTACCTGCGTCAACACTCGGGACGCCGACTAACATGGCAAACGAACCGAGGCACAGCAGACATTCGTGCCGTCTTTGGCACCAAGCGTCATGAACTCAACGTGACAACCTACCAGATGTGCATCCTGATGCTGTTCAACGTGTCCGACAAACTCACGTTCCAAGAAATCCTGGATGCAACCAGCATTCCAGAGGCAGATTGTCGGCGCCACCTCGTCTCCCTTTGTACTCCACGCAGCAGGATTCTGTTGAAGTCTCGAAAGGTACGGTGCGATCGTGGTCCAGCCTGGTGGGGCATGCACGTTTGTTATGACACAGCCTGCGCAGGGCAAAGATGTCCAGCCGCCTGATGAGTTTCAATTCAACGCACGCTTCACAAGCAAGCTGCGACGTGTGAAAGTTCCTTTGATTTCCAACAAGTCTCGGCGTACTGCTGTTGGCGGCGCAGATACGTCGCGCGCTGGTGACACTGGTGGCACCCTTTCCAAGGGTGGTGCCCGTGGTGACCTGGGAGGCGTGACAGAGGCGGTGAATGAGTCAAGGCGGCACCTGTACGATGGGCTGTTGGCTTGTGTGTGGATGTGCCACACTGGGGTGTTCTAATGGATGTTGTGTGTCAGCGTGGAGGCGGCAATTGTGCGGATTATGAAGACGCGTAAGAAGCTCGACAACTCCAACCTTGTTGCGGAAGTGACGAAACAGCTTAGCACTCGCTTCCGGCCGTCGCCGCAGTTGATCAAGAAGAGAATCGAAAGTCTGATAGAGCGAGAGTACTTGGAGCGCTCAGAAACTGACAGGTGCGTTAGTGATGGAAGAAAGATGTTGGAGGGTGCCTCACACGAGGTATGGTGGTGTGGCCACCAGGCGCATCTTCCACTACGTGGCATGAAGAAGGGACGTTTTGGGGTTTACGAGTCAGATGTAGCAGAGAAACTTGCTGCCGCTTCCGAAAAACTCGAGTTCATATGATCACATACACTAGTCAACGTCCGGAGACCAGCTTCAAAGAGAGCAGTCGCTTCCTGGCCCTCTCTCGTTTGCACGCGAACGTTCACACACTCGTCCGAGGGATGCGGGATCGAATAACCGCAGAACGTGACAGCAGCGCTGCCAGCACACGCAAAGCACAAAGTATGTCAGGCAGGGCAGCACAGACACGACACAACCTCGACGGAACGTACTTGCGCATCAGAGTATGTCGCAACGCATTGGCGAGAGTGTGGTCCTCGCCTTGCACCACAAAAGTGGCACACGACCCGTCATCGCTCGCCTTCTGCTCACGGCACGGCAACCCCGCGTCAGTGCCACAAGTGATGTACTACCCCAACCCCAATCACAACTGCGTGCGTACCACAGCAACCTTCGGTCTGTCGTCCTCAGCCATGGCAGTGTGACTTGGCAACGGAAGTGAGCACCACCGACAAGCCCCACTTTTGATGAATACACATTTTGTATGATTGCAACATGTTCTCGCCGTGTTTGGCGCCAAAGCGAACGCCTGAGCGTTCCACACATCCTCCGCAGCCACAATGAGCTCCGAAGGCAGTGGCAGCTATGGTGGGCACATTGTCTCCATTTCTGTGGAGAACTTCAAGACATACAAGGGCCGACATACTATTGGGCCGTTCAAGCAGTTCACAAGCATCGTTGGGCCGAACGGCTGCGGTACGGTCGCACTGCTGTTGTTGCATTGCTATTGCTTCCTCACCACAGTGTTGCTTTCCACAGGCAAGTCCAACATCATGGATGCTATCAGCTTTGTCCTTGGCCTTCAAGCGCGATCACTGCGGTGCAAACACATGAAGGATCTCATTTTCCGGGCCAAAGGAGAAAGTGGGGTGCGCCGCCGAGCCACTGTCACGCTGACGTACCAACTGGGATCCTTGGACAAGTTGGAGGGCTTCTCAACTGGAGACCAGATCTCATTCTCCCGCAACATATCTCCGTCCGGTTCTTCCACATACCGGTACAACAGGCTGGAAGTTACTTTGAACGAGTACAGCTCGCACCTTGCCAGCATTGGCATCGTGGCACGTGGTACCAATTGCCTTGTTGCGCAAGGAACCGTGAAAGACGTCGGTGCTCGTAATCCCAAAGCAATGTTGGAACTGTTTGAACACGTCTCTGGATCAGCAGATCTGAAGTACGCTGTTGCTGTTGCGAGTTGGTCGAGGTTGTGGACTTGTGTGACACAGTGGGTGTGTCTGCAGGGAGGAGTACGAGCAGGCCAAGGCTGACATGGATGCGCGCGAGGAGGCCACAATTACTCTCTTTCAGAAGAAAAAGGAGATAGCTGCGGAACGTCGTGAGGCGAAGGTTCAAAGTGATGAGGCCAAGCGCTTCAACGCCAAGTTGTCTGAGCAGGTATGGCTGAGGTGTGCTACGCACAACTGACCCAACATGACACGATACTTGGTGGCGCAGGCAAGGTTGAAACAGCAATACTACCTGTGGCAGCTCTTTCACATTGAGAAAGACATTCGTCAGCGCAAGTCGAAGCATGATGCTGCCGTTCGTGAAGCGAGAGTGCTCGAGAAGCGGGAGCTCGGAATCAGTGACCAACTTCAGGAGAAAATCGCGGAACACCGCGCGGCAACAAGCCAAGTGGGTGCCCTGTCTAAAGCCTGCGCCAAGCTTGAACGGCGGACTGAAAAAGCTCGTGGCGCTGCCGATGAACTCAAGGCTGCCGTCGACGATGCCAAGGCCGCAATCCAGAAGAGCGAGACCGCCCAAACCCGCCAGGATGGTGTGGTGAAGAAGCGGCGCGCGGAGGTGGAACGACTTGAGGCATCGACAAAAGAAACGGAAGAAGTAAGTAAAGCCACTGGCTGTGGCTGAGTTCGGACTCACAGCTGTGGTTTATGGCAGGAGCTTGCGGATGTTGCTGACGCTTTGCACCAAGGTTCTGGAACAAGTCACCACGGGTCGGAGTCAGATTTGGCAGAATACCGCAAGTTGAAGCGAAAGGCTGCCGAGACCACGGTTTGTTTATTGATGCCGTTGTTGTGCGTTGTTGGTGCGGCGGTGTGCTTACTATTGGCTTGTTGTGGCAGGCGGTTTTGAAAAGCAAACATCAAACCGCGCTTCGTCTTCACCAAGCGGATATGGACCAGCTGACAGCGCTTCGGGCGCGTGCATCTGACCTGGAGCAACAAATTGACCTGGCAGAGAGAGACTGCAAGGACAGTGATGCGTCCATCGCCAATTCTGAAGCCATGATTGTGAAAGGAGAGGAAGAGCTTGCTGCCAAAACCGCTGCACATCGCAAGCTTCGCGAGCAGGTACGATGTTTGCTCGCACAATGTTTCTGTTTCCGTCTCATGGCACATTGAACAGATCGACGCTGACCTGGCGCGCAAACAAGCGGTCGAGCGTGAGCTGGCTGATGTCGAGCAAGTGCGTATTGTTCCGTGTGCGTTTCTTTGTCAGCTTGACTTTGTACGTTTTTTTTTGGTCTTGCTCAGCTGTTGCGAGCTGCAAAGGATGCTCGGCGACGGTCGGAGCACGATGAACGCAAAGCGGAAGCGTTGGCGGATATGAAGCGCTTGTTTCCTGGTGTGTCGTGATGGAAGCCTTGCTGTAGTACTGTTTGTTCATGACTTGTTTGATGTGTACAGGTGTGCGAGGCCGTCTCGTGGACCTTTGTCGTCCAACTGCACGCAAGTATGAAAAAGCTGTGGTGCGAGTTCTAGGAAAACACGCGGAGTCGATTGTCGTCGATACTGAGGCGTGTGGATTTGAGTGCATGGGTGTACGTACCGCGTGGTGTGGTTGGCGTAGCCGTTTCCTGGTCTCATGTTGCGTTTGCAGTACTTACGCTCCAAGGCAATTGGCGTGGCTGATTTCCTTCCACTTGACACGCTGCGCGGCGACAGTCGCGTTGATGACGTGTACCGTCAACTGGGTACGTTCCATGTCGAAGTCTCTATGCTTGCCACGTCTTCACGTCGCTGCTCCAGGTGCCCAGTACCGACTCGCAGTCGATGTCATCGACTTTAACACGGCTGTGGCGCCTGCTGTTCAGTATGCCTGCGCCGGTGCCGTTGTCTGTGATGACATGAAAGCCGCACGGTGCGTGTGTGCGCATGAATACCCCACATATACGTGTGCTCACCTGTCTTCACAAGCAGTTCCCTTCGATACGGCCAAGCTCGCAACGTGAAGGTTGTCACCTTGTCTGGCGCCGTCATCGCCAAGAACGGCAATGTGACTGGGGGCAACACCTCGTTCGACTCGCAACTCAGCCACTGGGAACAAGCCAAGCTTGACAAGGTTTGCAATCGAAGCGATTTGCACATGTACGCAGTCTTACGTCGATTGGCACAGGCACGGCACCGCATGTCCGAGTTGCGCGTAGAGCGAACGCGCTTGAGTCGGGCTCTGTCACATCGAGGCTCAGGAAGTCGATCTCAACAAGTCGAAGTGCGTTGCTGCTGTAGCTTGTGCACCGGCGCCGAACGCCTCAACCCTTCTTGCGTTGCAGGAGTTAGCACGTGACATCACGCGCCACAAGCAGAGCATTCCAATGCTCCGCGCCCATTTGAAGATCTTGAAAAAGTCACGAACAGAAGCCCATCAGAAGCTTGAGGCGGATGTCAGGCAGCTGCGAAGCAATGTGCAGCCAGAAATAACGAAGGTGTGGCATGTCGCCCACTGTACCACGCAGGAGCCTTGCTCATGAATCTGTGCATATTTGTTTCAGCTCGAATCTGAAGCAACCAAGCGTGCTGATGTGCTCGCATCGTGCAAACGCGACTTATTGCATGTACGTGGTGGTGTTGATGATTCCATGTCTTCTATTTTTGGTGCTGTGACCTGCCTCATATTCTACAGAGTGAAGCGCGCGTGTTTGGTCCCTTCTGTGACCGCCTCGGCCTCAGCAGCATTTCAGAATACGAGAGCGATCGAGTCAAGCAAGTGGAGGTCTGTGATGCGTTTGACATTGTGTGACCTGCAACAAGTAGTCGTGACGAACTTGCCTCAGGAAACGCTCAAGCGCCAAAGTCAACTGCAGGACAAACGAGACAAGCTTGCTGCTAAGGTCGGCTGCCGTGATATGTTCGCTCGTTGTTCTCGATTCTGACTGGCTTTCCACAGCTCAAGCACACGGCTTCTGGGCTTGAGGATGCAATTCGCCGTGCACGTTCATCACGCGCAAGCACAAAGGTGGGTTATGCTTGTTGCTTGTGCATTGTGCATTGTGATTCGGTATCTCACGTTGGGTTCCAGAGTGCGCGCAAGAGCCTGGCTCAACTTGTGAAGAAGCAAAAGGTGTGAGCTTCGGTGTGTTGGTTGTGTGTTTGTTTGCTCTTTACCCGGATGGTTTCAGGCGGCTGTGACTGAAGTCTCTCGCTGCGAGAAAAGTCTTGCCAAGCAACGAGCTGACTTGGACCCGGCTACTGAGCTCCAGCAAACGCTTCGCGAGGACGTTGCACTGCTTCGCACAGAGAAGGCGAAAATCGTGAGTGCAACATCTCGAGTTTGAATTCTGCGCGACCTTATCGCACGTGTTGCGACAGGCGAAAGCCAAGCGAAAGGCGAACAAAGCCGTGACTGCACAGGAGACGATGCTTGCCCCTGCCCGTGCGCGTCGCCATGACTTCTTGGTCAAAGCCCGTGATGAAGAGGTGAGGTTTGCGCAATTCCCCTTGTGTTCACAGCATTTCCTGACGCGGTGCTTCAACAGATCGCACTGCCCATGCTGGACGGAACGGACTCTGTGATTGAGGATGATGCCGAATCTGACTCTGAGTCGGTGCGTGAGCGTGGTGTTGGACAACCTTGATCGTGTGCCGGAGGGGGGGGTGGTGGGGGGGCGGGGGCGGGGGGGGGGTGGGTGGGGGGGTGGGGGGGGGGGGGGGCGGGGGGGGGGGGGGGGGGGGGGGGGGGGGGGGGAGGGTCACGTGGCGCGTTGATACCTGTGCTAGCAGGCGTCGCAGGAGCAATCACAGCAAACACGAGGCAGGTTTAGCCAGTCTAACGCCTCGACAGTGCGCCACGACCGACGAACGACTTCCCACGTCGACTTCTCCAAGCTACAGTCTGGACGGCAGGTGTGTTCGGCATGTATGGTAGCAGCTTGAAATGTCTCACAATTGATCCACCAGATCGAGGATGATTTAGAGTTTGACGAGATGAAAGCAGAGTTTGAGCGCTCACTCCGCAACGTGCATGCGGAGTTGGATCAGATGCAGGTGTGTGAGCTTCTGTGGTTGTCTTGCTGCTAGCTGGTGTGCCGATCGCTGATGCATGAGCAATGTGGTCCAGCCAAATATGAAGGCAACAGAAAGGTATGAGGAGACGAAGCTTCGCTTCGCCGAGGCGGAGAAAGAGTGTGCCACTGCGCACAAGGCCGCTTCCCTGGCCACCCAAGCCTTCCATGAGGTCAAGGACCGCAGGTTTGTGCTGCCCGCCCAATGCCTCACGCCACAGCGGACCTGAACTGAGGGTTGTCAACAGAACCACGATGTTTCGTGATGCTTTTGATCGTGTTGCATCCGTAATCGATGACGTTTACAAGGCCATGACTCAAGTGGGGCGCTCGTCAGGGGGCAAGGCGAGCCTGACGCTTGAAAACGACTTGGAACCGTTTGAAGGTATGTCGTGATGCTACAGAGTTCGTGATCCAGAGCAAGGTCGTCACTTGATCTTGTTCTGTGACAGGCGGTGTGCGTTTCTCCGTTCAACCACCGGCAAAGCGTTTCCGGGAGCTGGAAGACATGTCATCCGGCGAGAAAGCGGTTGCTACGCTCGCGCTGTTGTTTGCCATTCACAGGTGATCACAATGCTTGGCGGTCTTTGTTCGCTTCGCTGTGACCCAATGCTAACATGTTGCCAATGTACCCAGCTTCAAACGCGCGCCCTTCTTCATTTTGGATGAGATCGACGCGAACCTGGACAAGTTCAACGTGCAGAAGGTCGTGAACTATGTCCGGATGCGGTCGTCCGACGCCTCGCCGGATGGAAGCGTTCAGTGCATTGTGATCTCTTTGAGGGTCAGTTTGGCAATATTTGTGATGCTGTGTCGTGCTGTTTGGTTGTCACTCTCACATGATGATGTTGCAGTCGTACTTCTATGAGCATGCTGAGTCGCTGGTGGGGGTTTGCAAGGACGTGGCCAACCAAGGCTCGTCTCGGGTGTTGACGCTTGACCTTCGACCATATGGACACCCGTCCACACCGCTTATCCCCACCGAGCCTGCCAGTCCGACTCCAGGTGGTGCGAATCGAAGTTCTGTGCTGCTCCAGGGCTCCACTGGGCGGTCCCGCTCGCGCCTGAAGCGTCGTCGTGGCTGAGTAGGCGTGCAGAGTTGTTAGAACAAAAAATTGATGTGATAATTTGACGTGACGTTATTCCAGCGCACGCTGATTGGCTTGGTGTTTGGCAACACTGTTTGCACGACCTGCTTTCGCGTTGTGGATTGGTCGAGAACAATGGCTGCCGTCCGCCGTCTCGCTTTTTTGCCGTCAAGCATCATGATCCGTTCAGCGCGGCCATGTGTTCGCGTGTGCGCTGTGTCTGTGCGGTCGATGAGCCTGTACAATGACTTGGTATGGACTGTGCACGCAGCCGGCGTTACGAGGTGGTTTGACATCGTTCGTGTGTCCAGGATGGGGTTCGACACAAGAGCAACGCAGAACAGCTGGTTGCACGTGAGCCAGTTATCGTGGTTGACTCGAAGACTGCCGTCTGTGATGGTGGTACGTTCTGTCTGTGTGCGTTGATGTGGTGTATGTCGCTTATGGCAGCTGCTTGCAGGAGGTGGCGGCACCGGCCACCCTGTTGAATGGATCCAGCTGGACCGCCGAGCAGGGCGCCAACCTGAGACGTGCAAGTACTGTGGGTTGCAGTTTGTGATGAGTGAGAAGGCTGCCCATGGGCATTAGTTTGCAGCGTGGCTATCAAGTAAGATACCGTACACCAAGCTGCAGAGGGAACCTGCTGCCTGCTGCCTACGACCACCCTTGAAGGTTGGACCCTGTTGACAAAGCACTGATGCGCCGCTTACCGTCGTCTACAACTTCACGCTTGCTGTTGATTTGTTGGCTACGCTTCCAAGGCTTGGCATACGGTTCCAGCTTTCTTCCTGGCACACCATCTTGTGGAGTAGCACCCGCACTGGGACTGGAGATTGGTCCAGTACTGATGGGGCAACGCGACCCCATAATTAAAGGTGCTGAGTTTCCAGTGCCAAGCTCGTGCACCGACTTTTCTTTCGCAGTTTGCGTGCGAGTTCTGCGATGTTTGGGCGTGTAGAAGTTGCTCGAAGCCAGAAATCGCACGTAGAACCTGTCTGGTGCAACACCCACGACTTGCGCCAGATGAACAGCAGCACATGACCGAATCTCTGGAACACCGCGTAAGCAGAGAGGCCGATTCGTCTCGACAAACACGCAGACAAGTGCCGTACCTGCTTTCACTTCAGCCGTGACCCGCGTCAACGCCGATGGAGACATGTGAATTTCAACAAACGCTGCCGCAGCTGGAGTTCCACCAAAATGAATACCAGGAACATACGAGCAGCCTGTTTTGAAACTCCACCGAGTGCTGAGAGTGGCGTGGGTTGGCTGCAGATGAAATACGTCACGGAACTGCTGCAATGCGACGGTTGCAAACATGTTCACCAGTGTCCGCAACTGTGCTGGCGCCGCCGCAGCGTTCGTGTCAATCACCACGCCAAGCAACCACTTAGCACTGCTCCTCGCGTCCAATTGCAGCTGGGAATTCGAAGGCGTTCCCACTAGATAACCGCTCTTTGAAAACCAAACAGTCGTCACTTGTTCCGTACAACTGGGTTCACCGCTTCTGTTTGCAGCCTTTTGAGCTGCGTGCACATCACTTGCGCCACCAGAGCTGCCACCCGAGCCGACACCAGGCGGTGGAAGCACCGTTTGGGCGCCTGCCCCGTTCCCTTTGTCTAAAACATGCCCATCACTATACTGTGGGGCCGTTGACGGTGGTGGTGAATAAACCGCCGCAACTGGAGGCTCCTTCTCCGAGAGAACGGCTTCAACCGTGATGTCAGCCGCATGCTTGTTCTTGGCCGCCCCCTTGCACGCCCACACAGCCGACGATCCGAGCAAAGTAGAGTACAGGGTGGTTCCAACCCCAGGGCGAGCAACTTGCGCTGGGGCTGGCATCAAAAACGCAGACGTGCTTGTTGGGCGTGCTAGCTTCGCTTGCGAAGCTCGGAGCATCCTGGCTTTCTTGTTCAGGGCCTGTTGGGCTGCGACACGGGTGTTGTACGATGGCAACGGGGAACCCAGCGCAGATACTTGTCGCGCAAACTTTGATCGTGTGTGGCTATGCATTCCAAGAAGTCCAGAGCTAGCGCTCTTCGCGAGTAGGCTCAAACGCGACGCTCCGGTGCGCGTTGTCGTCTGCTTCGCTGGTGTGGACCGCCGAATCTGTTGCAGGGTAGCATCGTAATGCCGCGCTCCCCTGACATGATTGCGCTCCCACACACTTGGACTGATTGTAGATCTTCCAAGCTGGACAAGCCTTTTGGGATTTCGAGACGGAGTCGGCATGGTGAGGGCGACACAGCGAAGCAGCCACGCAACCGATGTAGCACCTGCCGAGCTATCATGCTTGATTGATTGGTGTCATTGTGTCGGGGGTCAAAACTGAAGTTGATGAGCGGGCGGTCTTTCCTGTGCATGCCCTCGCATGCCCTCAAGCGTGTCGCTGCGGCAATGAGCCACACTAAAGAGCACAAGACAAAAGATGTGGACAAGCCTACAACCGGCAAGGAAGCGGTTGGATGGGTTGTGAAGGTGTTCTGGTGAGCTCGGCTGCCAGCATGACTGCTCGGGCGCAAGTCGCACCCGTTTCATTCGTGTGCTTGCGTTTCAGGCCGGACGAGGATGAGTGGTTCCGTGGGTGTGTAACGAAACACGTCTCTGGTAATTGTATCGAAGTTCACTATGGTGTGGTTCAACGTAACGTGGGGTGAACCGCGCTTGTGCTTCTTCTCACAACCGGCTGTATCATGTATTGTTTGCACGCACTCTCAAGATGACCTTGACGTCGACGAGACTGACCTTGACACCGAGCGGGTACAGTTTGTCAGACCGATGACTCAACTCGAGTGGCAAGTTCAAAAGGCACTGCAAAAGCATGGCGGCAAGTCGAAGTTTGCCCAACTTGCTAAGGTGGAGTGTTGATGCCGATTGCCCTCTCCCACACGTGTCTGAGCTGTGTGCGGTTGTTGGGGCACCAACACTGGCACAGGCTGCCAAGGGGTCGCTGTCTGACGAGCAAATGCAGCGAGCTCAAGGTGGCGCGATCGGTAGCGTGCGTGAGGATGGGACGTTTGATGCAAGTGCGATTGGGACGGGCGCGGGGGATTTCGGACGCGCTGTCATTCGCCAGCTGGTGCAACGGGGCCAAGACCCGGTCGCGGTGTTGGGGGATGCCTTGAGGAGCTCGGTGGCGTCAACCTTGTCCGCAGCGACATCTGATACAAGTGGAACAGATTCAGAGGCAAGTGAGTCTCTGTCCATGAGCATGGGCACGAAGGATGGCGATTCAGAGGATGAGGACTCCTCAAACGGGGAGGAAGAGACGAGTGAGGAGGAGGAGGACGACGACGACGAGGGAGAAGACGACGATGATGATGATGATGACGATGATGAGGACGACGACGACGACGATGACGATGACGAAGAGGAAAGCAGCAGTGAGCTGGAGTTATCACTTGATGCCACAACCATCCCTGTCAAGTGGGTATTTGGCGACCAGGTGCGCAAGGCGCTCCTGCCAGATGACATGTCCTTTTCGAAACTGCGGAAGCGTGTTCGCCGTGACTACAAGAAACGGCTACAACTGGCGTATTTAGATCAAGAGGGGGGTATGTCATGTCATCACCGCTGCCTGATGCCGCGACTCGCTGTTGCTCACAGTGCCTCGCCCGCACACGCATCTCTCCGTGGCAGACCTTGTGACGATCAGCAACCAGGCAGACCTGAGACTGGCGTTTCGCAACCACCAGCGAAGGCATGCCCTGGACGACGGAACGATTGAAGTGTCCCTTCGAATGTTCGCTCACGGTGGCTTGGGTTGGGTTGGTGCTGTGTGGTCGCTCGTTGTGTTCATGGGTGAGTTGGTGCTGGACTCGGCAGATTCTTGCTACAGAAGGGTGAACAGCGGCAACTGGCGAGTCTGTTAGCAACCAACCCCGACGCCATGGCCACCATGTCGGTCGGTGGTCGCCCCCAAACAGGTGCCACAGCAGGGCCAGACAACAGATCCCTGGCTGGTTCGGCTTCCACCATGGGCGCGACGACCTTGGACAGACGCTTCAGCCTTCCGAGTGAGTCAGGTCTCGGAGCTTCCCGCGCGGGTTCCAAGCGTGTGACCTTCAGTGCTGCTGGGTTTCGCCGCCCTTCGACGGGTACATTCTCGGGGTACTACGATGAACGTCCCCGCTCCATACTGCGTTCCTCGAGTGCAGCTGGTTTTCGACCAGGCACTGGCGCTGGAGAGGGTCGACTCGCAGGCACGGTGAACATCCTGACTGTGATCGAGGATGACGAACCAAGGGTTGCTGCGCCTGGCCAGGTCAGGCCAGCTCCAGCTGACGACAGCCCAACGCATGGGCGGAAGTTTGTCGTCTCTTCTTCGCGCCCATCTGCCGCGCGCCCACCGACAGCGCCACGGGGTGCGCCCGCCGGGGCGACTGGGGCATCCATTTTCCTTGACGACAGTGACTCCTACAGCTCAGATTTTGATGATGACGTGGGAAACAAGGCGCAAGCTACGGCTTCGACGGGAAAGGAGCCAGAAACGTTTGCTGGAGGGTCATCAACGGTTGGCTCTGGTTTCACCAGCACCGTACACCCCCAAACAAAACATGTGAACGTGCCCAAGGCCCAGCGCGAGTCTGCAGGGGGCATTGAACATTGGCAGCGGGGTGATTTGCTTGGGTCTGGGAGCTACGGCCAAGTATTCTCGGCGCTGAACCTTGTGACAGGTGCCACCATCGCCGTGAAGCAAGTAAAGCTCGCAGAGCACGCAGGACGCGACAAGGAGGTGCGCTGTCGTCAAGCACTGTGCATGTGTGCAATGCGTTGCAACTTGGTGGATGACGAACTCGTCACAGGTTGCGGCTCTCGAACGAGAAATTCGTCTCCTGCGTGACCTTGACCACCCGAACATCGTCCGTTACCTCGGTACACAACGGACCAAACGACGCTTGTTCATCTTTTTGGAATGTGCGGAGGGTGGATCTGTCGCTTCTCGCCTGAAGAATTTCGGCGTGTTTAGTGAAGCGGTGATCCGGCGGTACGTACGCCTTTTGACTCTTTGATTGCTGTGGTTGTACAGCTCAACTGTTATGTTTCCGCGTTGCAGTTACACGTTGCATGTTCTCCGAGGGCTCGACTACCTGCATCGGCACAACATCATTCACCGGGACGTTAAGGGATCAAATTTGCTGGTGAGCACGGCCGGTATTGTGAAGCTTGCCGACTTTGGCTGCTCAAAGAAGGTTTGTTTGCGTAAGAGCTGGTTGGTGCTTGTGGCTTGGATGGAGTCACGTCTCACGTCACACGATTGAGTATGCAGCTGACGGATCTGGGAACCAACCAACAGCACACTGCTGTTGGAACGACCCAGTACATGGCCCCCGAGGTCATGCAAGAGGGTGGGTCCTATGGCCGCAAGGTAGGCAATGCAGCGCATTTGTTCACATTGTCTCCCCCTGTGCTCAATTGCGTCGGAACGCCTGTGTGTCCCCCACTGGGAACCAGGCGGACATTTGGAGCCTTGGAATGACCATCATCGAGATGGCGACGGGTTCGCCCCCGTGGCCCAACCCAGCGCATGCGGTCTACAAAATTTGCATGACGAACGAGTTGCCCCCGATGCCACCCGACCTGTCTGCACTGGCCCATGATTTCTTGACACAAGTACGTTTTGCGGGTTGAGTCGACAGCCACACGCCGCCGTTTGGCATGGCATGTATCTGTGTTCGTGTGTGTTCGTTCGTGTGCGCACTGACGGTGTCCGTACCTGGTTGTGGGAACCAGTGTTTCAAACGCGATCCAGACCAGCGCCCCAGTGCCCGGCAACTACTGTCACACCACTTCTTGGACCCGGCCCAAGATCCCAGCATGTTTACCCGGCCCTCAACGCATGCCTCCACACGACCGTCCACCGGATTCGAGCAGCACTTTAGCAACGGCCAGGGCAGTGGTGAAGCTGCGCATGCGCCGTTGAGCCTGGAAGAGAGCATGGACACGGGGTCTGGAGCACCCCCAACGGCACCACGCCCACGTCCATCCCGGCAGCTGTCCCCCTCCCGCGGCCGGTTGAGACTGCAACCTGCCGATGAGGAAGTGCCGCTGGTCGGGGAAGGCCTGTTGACACCCGCCGTCGATTCACCCACGGCCCGGTCGCACCCCCATGCGGCAGTGTTGTCGTCGCACCAAGCATCAGTGTCGCACGGCTCCCTTCGCAGCGACACGGCGCGCCGCCGGCACCGAGCGAGTGTCACGAGCCACCATGGTGGTTGGGACTCTGTGTCAACGCTGCCAGAGCCCGAAATGCCGACATGGGCGCGTGAATCTCATCAAGGTGTGTGTAGCTGCGGCCGCGGCTGTGCATGCGGCTGTGCACATGCGTGTGTGCTGGAACGCGTCCGTCTAACGTTGAAGTGTTTGTGTGTTTGTGTGTTTGTGTGTTTGTGTTGCCGATTGTGTGCTCTTACTGGGTCCAATCCTTGCCAGACGTTGTACCTTCACACGCTGTAGACGCCGTGGGCGCTGCTACACCTGCTTCAGAGCGACCACCGTCCCGCCCGTCCCGCCGACAGAGCCGTGCCATGGCTCTGCGTGCCAGTGCTTCATTCGCAGCTGAGGCCAAGACGGAACAGCGTGACGCACCAAGCGCCTTGTCCCCCATTCCATCCCCCACTGCGCCCCACCCTGTCCCCGCCACCAGTCCGGTGTTGGAGCCGCCTCGCCGCCGCCGGTCTGGAAGCGGCGTCATGTCACGATCACGACCAGGGTCCCGGTCAGAGTCACGGCGATCAGTGTCACAGTCAGGGTCACGCACGCCACCGCTGCCCCCGCCACCTGGCACCGCCACCACCGCCACCAACATGGCCAGTGGTGGCAACGGTTTGGTCCTGATTCCAGTTCCGATTCCGATTCCGATCGCTGGTGGGGCATTACCACAGCGACCCCTGTCGGCCGCACGAACCCGACACCGCATGGTGGACATGCCCGCTGAGGGGAAACAACGAGAGTCGTCGTCCGGCTATGGGGCGGCGGGCTCGCCTTCAGCTTCGGTGGCGGGTGTGCATTCCGACAGCAAAGGTTCAGACGCGTCATCGTCGTCGTCGTTGTCGTCTGCGCCATTGTCTGCTCCACGCTCGAGGCGGCAGTCTGCTGCTGCTGCTGCTGCCTCCCGCTCCGGGTCTGTGGTGTCGCAGTCGGTAGCCGTGGAGTCGGGTGGGAGTGGGGGGCTTGTAGAACGGCTTGGCGCCGACCTGTTTGCGTCGCAAATATGATGGCGGGCGTCGAACAGTGTGTTTGAGATGTACTGTGCCTGTGGTGAACCCCGAGCCGGAAAGGGTGTGTGGTTGTGGAGCCGGAGGCGAAGTGCATGTACTGTTTTGCTTTTGGAAGAGTAGACATGAAACAATACAGAGGTCCATGTCCTACGACCGTTCCAGCTGGAACCCCTACGCGCTCGCGTGCGAAACTGCAAAAAAACGCGGCACACAAGCGCAGCGTGTTACCACAAGACACTATGGGCGATCCGTTCCAAACACAGCCTTGAACGCCTCTTTTGCCCTGGTGTTTGTGTCGCGAGACAGCGCACCAGACTTGAGTTGCTCCACCGCAACCTTCATATCCAGCACTGTTTGCTTTGTTCGCGAGTCCCTCGCGAGGTCGCGCAACGCGCCGGCGGCGCGTTCACGCACGTCTTGCGAAGAGTGCTTGCTCAGCACCTCCAGCATGCCTTCCAACGGCTCGTACGCCGCAATGGCGGGTCGGCACGCGGAAGACGAGGACAGCATGAAGAGTGACTTGGCAGCAGACAACATCTGGACATGACACGACACCATCACCAACGGGAGCATGCAGGGTCAGAAACATGATGGCATTCACCACGGAGCAGAGCAACAACTAGACAAGACGCACAGCCTTGAGTCCGTGCCCGGCAGTGTCCGGCTTGGGCCCCGAGAAAATGACTCGCCGGATGTGATCGAGGCCACCGGCGTCAATGATCTTCTTGCGGTGGTCTTTGCAGCTGTGGCAGGTCACATACCCACAAGCACCCGCATACAACCAACCATGTGACATAGGTTCCTCCTCGACTACCACGCGCACACAACGGTCGTATCATCGTACAACGTCAAGTTAAAGAACAAACGCGAGGCTTCAGCGGAGTTGAAGGAGCCAATCCGTTTCATCTGTCATACCAGCATGAGGGGAGCGAAGCGCAAGAAGCGCCACGGAACACCAAAAGCGCCCACGTACTTGCTTTGACATGTCCATGGCGATGTGCAACGCGCCCGACCGAAAAAACGCGATCTCTGTCACGGAGTCGAGGACGGCTTCACCCAACACACGCACGGCGGCACGAAGCAGGGTCGGACTTCCCTCGACATAGCGCCGGACAACATACAGCACATGTTGTACACAACTCGCGGAAGCCAGCTGATCGAAGGGAGGCAAGCGTTACCCTCTGAGCTGCACACCTTGCATTCGCGCGCAGCAGCTGCCCTACCCTTGCGTGCCCGCTCACCCACCTTGGTGCGAAGGCTGGAATCCTTCTTCAGGCTCGCCAGAGTGGCTTCGAGGGCTGCCATGACTTCGCGCGGGTTGGCAGAGTAGAACTTCGCCATGTGCTCCCGAAACACAGCCGGCACGTCAGAGGTGTCCGGAGGCGGCTCGATCCCTGACCGACAGCAACAACACACATGCTAGGGTGAAGGTGGTGTCACACGATGCCAACGCCACGCCCACGCGCGTACACAGCGTGTCACGATCCGCATCTGAAACGGAACCACAGGCCATCTCTACAGCCTCGCGAAGCGCTCGCGTCTTGGCATTGTTGTCCGCCAACAGTCGGCCAGACTTCACTTCCATCAGGAACGCTGCCTTGCGCTATTGGGGCTCAGTGGTGCGACACAAAGGTCGATCGGTGAGGGAGTGGGCCAAGGGGTGTGGTGTGCTGCAGCCAAGCACACGCGTGAGCGAACCCGGTGAAACGTACCAACACACAACCCTTGGAGGTGACATCGCGGAGCAGCTGCGAGGCAACAGACGCGGCACGCTGGCGCACAGGTTCGTCTTTAAACCGCGCGAAGTGAAGCCACACGGTGCACAAGTCGTCCCACTCGGCCAACTGCGCACGTGAGCTCGCGCTACAACTCAGGTTGACCAACGCCTTCGCCGCCGACAGTGTCTGAAGGAAGGGGAGGTCCGCACAGCAGGTCGTGCATGCGCATGCCCACACGTGCATTGTCACACGTTGCATGAGCACTGGGTTGCGAATGACTACGCACGCGCCCAACGAGGTAACCTACAATCGCCGACGCATGGCTTTCGGAACTTCCCGCAAGCGAGGCCGCCCATGCGGCATCCTGGCGTGTGGCGATGAACTTGAACAATGCGAAGGCGCCCTGTTCCTTGTACAGTGGCCGATGGGCAGGCGTGGCGGTGCAGTTGAAGAAAAACCGCGTGGCATGGGCCTGCGTCCGCAAGCTGAAACGAGTGGTGTTCATCGCAATGGCAATGGCTGCCTGCAATGCGCCTGACTTGAACAGTTCTTGCTGAAGCACGAAAAAGAACGCCACAGCCACAACCCACAACCCACAACATCGCAGACATTGCGTGGGTAAGCACACATGTTGCACAATGGCCAAGCCAAACGCATTCCACATGGAGCCCACTGTCTTCCACAAACGCTCAGCAGCTGTGCCCACCATCGCACCTCGCCAGTCGAGTCAATGCCCACCGAGGCGGCGAGGCGCAAGGCCGTTTCACACAGTGCCGTGGATCCCCTCGTCATGTACCGCCGCAGGACATAACTGCGTGTGTGGGGGTGACGGGTACGAAGCAACCACCGAGCACACAAACCAAGACGTGAAGACGGCGATGGTGATCGATGCGCGGCGGCACGTGCACATGCTCATGTACGACGTATCCACACAGACAAACCACAACAAGACAGAGGGAGCGCACACGTACAGCAAGTGGGTGGCTCCACTGCCTTGCACCGCATTGGTGCGCGTGTCCGTGTGCTGGCGCAAGAACGCCAGGAAGTCGTTCATGGCCGCCTTGACAACCATGTCATCAGCGGAGTAGAAGCACTTCATCCACTCCTTGAATCGGGGATAGCAGGAGGACACATCCGGAGTGGTGGAGGACAGTGCGGGTGTCGCAGGCGGCCCTGGACTCGGCTTGCGGGGTGGGGGTGGTCTCGCAACCCCAGGGCGGGGCGTGTCACACATCTGGCAAGACGCGTCAGAGGTGCCATTTTCAGCAAACCTGCGCGGCACAGGGGGTGGGGTGGGGTGGGGGTGTTGTGTGTGGAGGAGCAAAGCACGCATCCCGAATGAAGAGCGACGCGAGTGGCAGCAAGCGGGCAGGTGAGCACCACCACAGACACGCACACGCATCCCCTCCCTGCGCATCCACATCCACATCCGCGCCCATGCCCACACCACTCCACACGCACGTGCACATGCCGCAGGTCCACATGGCATTGGCAGACGCCCGTGGCTTTGGCGGTGGCGGCGGGGGTCCAGGGGGTGGTGGAGCAAACGAAGACGCAGCCGGAGGCGGTGGTGGTGGAGGAGGAGGGTTCGAATACTCCCTTCGCGCACGTGCGGAGTCGCCACTCGAGGAGCTACTGCTGGAGACAACGACCGGGGGTGTAGCGCCGGGAGGTGGCGGCGGCGGCGGGGCACGAGACGTTGGCAAAGGCGGTGGTAGCAAATCAGAGCGAGAAGAAGGTGCAGCAGAAGACCGACGCACGGCGGGTGGGTTCAGGCTGTTTGCAAACAAGAAGAG
>Ga0213833_1000569_pt1 | contig 34876 bp, 48 predicted proteins | sample SWATP21_FD_160575 | JGI IMG/M metagenome (GOLD analysis project Ga0213833, IMG submission 160575) | Coastal seawater microbial communities from Marineland, Florida, United States - SWA TP2 #1 | ecosystem: Environmental > Aquatic > Marine > Coastal | place: USA: Florida | collected 2016-08-14 | reverse complement strand
CTGCAAACCCCCCCCCCCCCCCCTACACATCACATGCTACGTACACGATGGGACTTCGTCGGTGATGGGGATGCAAAACCACGGCGATGAGAAACGAACACGGACGGAAGACGCTTTCGCCGTCCGCGTGGCTTTTTTGCAGTCGGGGGTGTTGCAGCGACCTCGGATTTGCTCCCACCGACAGCGTCATCGCCGTTGACAGAGTCTCCCAAGTCCTCACCTTTGCTTTCTTCTCCGCACTCGCTGTCGTGGGACATCGCATCGTGTATGTTGCTGTTGGGAAAGTTGCCCTGGTCCCCGCCTTCAGCTACTTCCTCTTCCTCTTCCTCCTCATCTTCCGCGAGCGTGTCCATCACATGCTCGTGGTGGTGATCTGGGCGAGCGTGGGACTGGCGCGTGTGCACACGAAAATGCGACAAAGTGACCGCCACACCCACACACATACATTCATTCACAGCCAGACACAGGTGTGAGGTGAGCACGAAAGTGTTGCTAGAACACACGTCATTGTAAACGTACGATGACGGCAAATGTGTTGCCTCGTGTCATCGCCCCGCCAGTATCCATCGGCTGCCCATGAACACCAGCAGCATGAAGTGACGCATGCGCGGGGTGTGTGACAGCTCCAGCGATCGTGTTGGTGCGGGGCAGGTGAGCCACAGTTAACTCATCCAGTGCATCATCATTTAGTCCGAGACTCATTGCAGACGCGTCATGCCCGGCGCGGTCCTTTGCTTCGGTCGCGCCCCGACCGCTGCCAGCAGCTGTCCGGGCTTCGAGAGAAAACCCACCGTCGCGGTGTGCATCGCTGCGTTTGCGCTGCCCACGCCGCTTTGCACGCCGACGCCGCGCCGCGCGAGCCGCAGCTTCTCGTCGAGAACGGGTTAGCGCGCGAGCTCGAAGGTGTGCCAGCAGCACTGCTAGCTCGTGACCCACGAGGGGCGCAGCGGCGAAGCGGTCGGGGTTCATCTGCGGACCCAATTGCGCGAGCAGCGCAGCCGCGTCAAACCCACCGCCAGCAGCTGTGTCTGCGTTGTCACCCTGCAGCATCGCTGCCGTGATGGCTTGCAGCACACCTGCCATGGAGAGTTGTCCGTCAGCGTCAACCCCAGAAACTGCGGCCGCGATGGACTGCGTCACTGGGACCGACGAGTCGATGAGTGCCGCGATCTCGGCGGGACTGGCATCAACGTCGTCTTGCGCTGCAAGGTTCACGGCCGCCCGGCCCAGTAGAGCAGATACCAACCCTTCGCCCACTGCACTGGGATTTGAGTGAACCACAGCCAGCTCTGACGCAAGAATTGTCGCCAGGTTGTGCAAGTCATCAGCAGACCCCACCACTGGCGATGTTTGAAGCGTTTGGTCCGGGTTTGACGCGCTGAGCGGCGCAGGTCGCAGCGAGCGAGACAGCTTCCGCATGCTGGCAGAGGCAGAGGATGCACGAAACACCTCCAGCGCAGTGGGTGGTCGATACTCGTCCGCTCCACTCGCCAGTCGGCCCCCCAGAAACTGCCACATGCCGATATCGCCGCGACGAGGGACGGTCTGAGGGTGGGGTGTACCGTACACCGCCGCGTTTGCCACGGATGGGGGCAGCACGGCGTGCGTTCCTTGACGGCTGCGACCAAGAAACTGTGGCAACTGGACTCGGTTGAATCCGCCGGACGTGGTTGACAGTAGTGATGCGATGGATTCCGCCGTCTTGGGGCGTGCATAGGATGCATGGTTGCCTTCTGTAGCACCGTCTTGGTCGTTCCATCGAAGCGGTGGTGCCGGTCGGAGGTATCTGTGTTGTGGTTGGGGCGGTAGTGTGACAACCAAACGTGCTTCAAGTGAGACCATGTGCACCCAGCCGAGCACAAACCACAGCATCACGCACTGCTCTTCAAACCGAAGCATCCACTCGTCCGTCCACGGGTTGTCTCCGAGCAGTAAAACTTCCAGTGAAGGCAGGCTCGCGAGCACTTCTGGAGGCCCCTCCAGCATGTTGCAACTGATGTCGAGACGGCGAAGCACACTGAGCTCTTGCATTGTTTGGGGAAGTCGCTGCGAGTTTGCACACTCAGTGCGCATGAGGAAAACAGTCGACAGGCACACAGCGCATTGGCTTGAAGCACACTGGCTGTGCACTCACCGTGAGTCGATTGCGGCTGATGTCGAGGGTGACTAGAGTCGCGCCCACTCGCGAAGGGAACCTTGACGGCAGTGAACCTAGACGACAGCGGGAAGCACGAAGCTCTCTGAGACAGTTCTGCTGCGCAACATCCGTGGGAAGCTGGCTCAACCAGTTGCCAGACACGTCGATGGAATGCAAGCCCTCAACACCCTCCAGCTGCGACCCGACCACCACCTTCCATTGGGTTTGTGGTAGCGCGGCTTCCAACGCAGCCAGCGACACGCCTCCCTGGCGCCCACCCTCACCAGAATCCGATGAAGGAAGCAGGTCGGATGCATCTGGAAGCAACTCATAGGGGCGGTCTGGCGCAAGCTTGGGTGCACCTGGCGCAGTGTGAGCGAGGCCAAGGTAGCTCAAGTCCAGCGTCCCACTCCCCCCAGTTGCCATGGCTCCACTGCTGCTTTGACCACGCTGGCTTGCAGAGTGCTCCATCAACACTCGCTTCTTTCCTTCCATCGTACCGGTGCTTCGAGCACGGAGCAGGTCCATGGTGGAAGGTTCGGGGCTTCCTAGGGTCAGGTGCGGCGCACTGCCACCGGCCAGTGGCGGTTCTTGGCTGTCCGCGGCGTGTGGTACGTCGTGTTGCGCAGCACTGCGGGTGGCGGCTTGCGTGGCTTGCTGCAGGCGCGCCGTCAGCAGTGCCTGTCGCACGGGTGCAGCACATGCAGGGACCATCGCTCGAATGGAGGGAAGCCACGACGCTTCGATGACGCGATTATCACCCAGCAGTCCACCTCTCTCGTCAGTGTGTCGGACCTGGTTGGTGCACCGTGGGCGCACGTTAAGCAAACACCTCTCTTGAGCACAACGCGCACAATCTCACACACACTCCCCGATTCACGCACAAGATCTGTGTTGTCAAGGCTTGCCGGGGCGCTGCGTGGGAACTCCACACCGACGCATTCGACACCCTCTCCTGTTGGTAGCCCGGCTCCACTCAGAACACGTCGTGTGGTTGCCCACACGTCAAGCACGTGACCTTGCGGGACATCGGCCTCCATAACTGTGCGTGCAGCGTGTAGCAGCGCGAGTATAGGCAAGACAGAGGGATACGCCGCCGCGGAGCGCAGGTCGGCTTGCAGACTTGGGTTGCCGCTGATGTTCAGATGGGCGAGGCTGTGACATGCGGTAAGTGAAAGCGGGAGCGTAGACAGTCGGTTGCATCGAGCAGACAGATTGTGCAGGCGAGTGCAGCGACCAAGTGATGGAGGCAGGTGGCGTATCTGCGGTGGAAACACCCAGCTGAGCTTCAATCCACATCACCAACGGCAGGGAGAAAGTCAGAAGCCCACGTACCATGTTGTTTGACACATCAAACGATGCAAGTCGCGGCCAGGAATGAAACACATCCGGCAAAAGTACGATGTGGTTGAAAGATACGTCCAGACGCTCCAACGACACCGCGTGGGACAGAATGCTCGGCAAGAAACGCATGCGATTGTGTGCCAGCGAAACGCTGACCAAGTGGCACAGAGGAAACCAAGGAGAGGTCCTGTCACGCATGGAGGGCGTTAGAGCATCTACACAATCCACGCAAGCGTCCAGCCAACACCAACTCACCCGGCTTGTCCAAGCCACAACCCTGAGGGCATCTCGTTATGTTCAGCGCGCTTTTGAGGAACGTGATCACGGACGTATGGGTTGGAGCGGCTTCTACCAGCCCTGGCATGAGAACCTGTATTCGTCAACGCGACAGACTCAGCAACCTGCTCCGCGGCTGCCTGGAACGCCTTTTCCACAGCTTCAGACGTGATGCCCAAACTGTAAGTTGAAACACCAAAATCATGTCACAGGAGCACGGACAAGCCCCCAGGAGATATCGTATGCACCTTGCTAGCTGCACTGATGCCGTGTGGCGGCTGGCAAGACTGTGAATCGTTGTATGTGCACCACATGTTTCGCCCTGGATCTTCTCGACCGCCAATCGTGTCGCCGCCTCGTGCTTGGACTTTGCTGAACGGCAGCTTGTTTGCACAGCCGTGAGCACACGGCGATAGGCAAGCTGTCCCAGCTGCTTTGCTCCAGTGGCGGAGCTTCCAGGCACCAAGGAGTGACCGCGCCCTGATGCAACCGGCAGCTGGAAAGCATGGCATCCGTGAATTGAGCACCGCGACACGAGTGGGCGATCCTGCTGTGCAGCAGCGCTGCTGCACGTTGATGCTCGCCACGGTACGTACCAACCGCGAACCGGCCCGGGGCAGTGATGGCGGGAGTGTCGACATGGCACTCCGTGCTTGGCGCTGGGTAGCTTGTCGGTGTCCCATCTTGTTGTGAGAAGAGTGCTTCGAGACGAGGGCGCGAGCCATCAGCTCCAAGAACGAAGGCCAACTGAGAGCAGCTGCAGTGTCAGGCTGGGCACTATCTGCTCGCAGCTTGCCACTTCCAGCTGGGCGCAAGGTACGGAAAGCGTGCGCTAATACATTTCTTCTTGGATGCTCCACATGTCTACGTGTCTCGCACATTCGAAAGAACCTGCTGATTGAGCGCTCATTCTGCAGCATCACCAACAGGGAGTCCTGTCTCACCATGACATCAATGTCAGACATCATGGGTGGCAACTGCGCACACTGGGGTCAGCGCACCGATGTAACCACTCCGGCAGGATCAACCTTGTGACGATCAAACCCTCGTCGAAGCAAGCCGAGTTCGTCCTTTCGAAAGGCGCCTGGTAAAATCAAGCCCAACCATGTCAAGATATTCAAAGCCAGGGCAAGACAACATCGCAGCACAGACCTTCAATGTGATTCGCAGAGACGAGCGCCGGCGGCTCCACTCCAGCCCGGACCAGAGGGGAGAGGTGGCTGCGGACCTTCCGAGACAAACCAACTCTCATATCTACGCTTTGGTGTCGTGCTTGGGCACTACCGTGGTGGACCGGTGGCGAGTGATACACTGGCGCAGAGGTGGTGCTGCCCGCGGCGCTTCGGGGTGTCCACGCTGGCGAAGGAACAGAATGTCCATCTTGCATCCCGGTTGAGGCAACTACTTCGTTGGCTGACAACGGACGGGCGAAGAGGGTGTGCCCCACTGGTGCGCTTTGCGCCGCGAACACCACCTGTGTCCCAGCGGACCGGGACCGCCGCGCGTTCTCCGCACTGCTGGCTGCGCGCGACCTATGGAGGCGCCGCGTGCCTCGAGCGTTGGCACTTGTGTGTGACCGATGTGTTGCCAGCTGTCCGTTGTGCGCCGCGCGGACAGCCAGTGGCGCTGGCGACGCCGCAACAAGCTGTCGGCGGCCCCGCGGCTGACTGCTATGGGACAAGTCAGCTTCAAACCGAGCCACCATGGCCCCGACTTTGTCACCAGCCTCCACCAAGTCGTTGCGAGAAAACCACTGATCATTACTGGGCCCTGCATCCGCCCACCGGACGAGGTACTGCGGCTCGCCCCGAACCATGCGGAAATCTACAAGCGCCGCGACGACCCCCATGTCGGAGTCATCCGACGCAGAGGTTCTGGCGGTTGGTGGGGCAGCAGGCACCATGTACGCCTTGGACGATGAGCCTGCCCCATGAACGGTTGCGCTTGACACCGAATCAGGTGTCACCATGCGCTCCAGCGAGGCAAGATCCATGATGAAACGGTCGCGCACCGCTGCGCGTGCGTTCGAAACCGCTTGCGCACGCCCATGTGCTCTCCGAGTACAAGAATGGAGTTTCGTCGTCGTGACAAATACACATTCATGATTTGTAACAACAGTGCCACCGTCGTGCCACAGCATCCACTTCAACCGCGCTCGACGATGATGACACGCCACGTCTTCCTCGCTTGCCTCGCTACAATCGGCATCGTTGCTCATGTTTCGGCAACGGCAACGACGCCGGGATTGCGTTTTGCGGTCACAAACCCCGGATTGACTGAGGTCAAGGATATCGCCTTGCCTATCATCAACGCGGCTTTGAAGGACTTGACCATTCCGGATATGAACCTTGATGAGCACCTGCCGATCATTGGGCACATTACATTGGACCTGAGCGACATCCAGGTGACGGATTTCAACCTGCCCGATGCTGCCTTGGGGGTGTCGAGTCCCCCTTCGGTGGCGCTGGACATGAGCGGTCTCACGTTGCAAGTGGCGCTCAACTACCACTGGCGCAAGGTGCACTGGCCCCACTTGTCATCTTCGGGATCGATCACTGCCAACCCATCAGGCGGTAGCATTGTGCTGGACATGTCAATGAGCACAGAGAACGGGCACGTGGTGTTGAAGTCTACGGACTGCTCCGTCGACTTCAGCGGCTTTGACGTCCACTTTCACGGTGATCTGAGCTGGCTGTACAACTTCTTCGTCTGGCTTTTCAAGAACACCATCAAGGATTCAGTGCAGTCTGCAGTTCAAAAGGAGTTGCTGGACGTTGTTGACACCAGGTATGGCTTCAGCGTGCTGCGAGCACACACAACCACTTACATCACTTGCTTCTCGCAGTTTGAACGCTGCACTTGCCAAGATCCCCACTGTGACCTCCCTTGGAGGTGGAAAGTCTCGCATCACGGTCGAAACCGGCGTCATTGATCTTGCTGCAGGCTCGGATTACCTGTCCCTGGGTACGTGAAGCTCCTGCTGGCGACTTGCCACTGTGTCGTGCTCACATGCTGTGGTGCAGGTGACGAAATGGCAATCTCCGACAACGCCACCGGTGTCGCGTGCCCACTGGTCCCAACCACGCTGCCTGATTTGACTCCTGGCGCGCAAGGCTCCATGCTTCAACTGCTCCTTGATGATTCATTCATCAACTGCGTAACGTGAGTTCTCACTGCTGCTGCTGCTGCTGCCTGCCGCTATTGGCTCTTCGCAATGTCACCACTCACTGTGTGCGTGCATCAGTTGGTCTGCCACAAGTAATGGCGCACTGGACATCACTGTAACCGATGCTACGTTGCCAAAGAGCTTCCCACTTCGCTTGAACACCTCTGCATGGGCCGGTCTGGTTCCGGCGTTGGAAGCCAAGTACCCGGACCGCCCCATGCAGGTGCAGTTGTCTCCAATCTCTGCCCCCTCTGTGAAAACGGCGACCACTGGAATGGCTGGTGCGATGCTGTATGACTTGAAGTTCAGCGTCCAGCCATCCACCGGCGGCTTGGTGCCAGTTTTCGAGTTCAACTCCTCGATTGTGCTCGGCCTTGATGTCGAGGTTGGTGCCTCGCGGCAAGGTGCAGTGTGTTCGTTTCAGGCTGACGTGTGTGTATGCGGATTCCTCAGGCGAAAATGTTGAACACGACACCAGTCATTGTGCTCAATATCACAGAGCTTGATTTGACGATGAATGTGGTGTCTTCCACACTTGGTCCCATCAACCTCGCTCCTATCCAGGTGTGTTTGCATGTCTGTGCTTTGCTGCCTAGTTGGTGCTGACACTTGCATGCACTCCAGTCGTTGTTCAAGTCCTTCGCTCCGCTGATCAAGGACCTCATCAACGCTTTTATGAAGAACGGATTCCCCTTGCCTGGTGTTGATGGCTTGTCTCTCGTGGGCCCATCTGTGGAGTTTGACACCGGCTTCTTTGCTATCGCTTCGAACTTCAGCTTCACCCCAACGCCTGTGTCTGACGAGTCAGCTTCGACGGAAGCTTCTGGTCGCACCCCCTCTGCCCCCGTTGTCGGGTTCCTTCCAAAATTGCGTGGCATCCCCTACATCGATGTGTAGCTTGTGACCGTGTCCCTCCAACTTGGCAACGGAGCGCTTGTTTTTGAAAAGTCACGTCATTTTGTGTCACATTGATCCGTTCGCCAACTGCCTGTTTGTTCGCGCTGCTGTCCTTGAGTGATCGATCCTCTTCCCTCAAGGCCTGCTCAGGGTGTTTGCCAGGCTGAAGCCAGCCATTTTACTTTGAGGACAGTGTTTCACGCGTGCCTTGACCATGGCTGCACCTGGTGAGAACCAGTATGCGGTGCACCTCGAGTGGTTGGACCCTCACAGCCAGCTACTCCGCCCGTTCCACCTGAAGTTTTTTGAAGTGGATGACACACTGGAAATCTACGACACTCGACAGCATCGCATGTTCTTGAAGCGTGTTGCTCCTCCCGAGGGCGTACGCGCGAAGGACCTGTATGTAGGCAACACTGTAACCGTCTTCTCACGGAAGATGAAGGTGACGGCGTACGCTGATGATAGGACGCGCCGCTTCTTCGAAGCTGCTCGGTCCAAGGCTCTTGCCATTGTGATGCCACGCATGGTGCGTCGTATTGGCGATCTCTTGCAGGGAATGCAGGATGCGGGCCTGGAATGCGGGCAGGTGCGGATGCTTCGGTTCTCGCCGGAGGAGGCGGCGAGCTTCGTGGCCCTGTCCCGGAGTCGCGAAGACAGTGGTGCCTTGTCAGCCGGCCCTGTGGTGGCTGTGGAGCTTGTTGCCACAGACTGCTTGGCAACCGCAGCAGCACTCAGCCGCAGTGCCCCAGGCTTGCGCGTGTCCCCAAGTGCTGCCTGTGTGGACGCTGAGATTGCGTACTGCTTCGACCCGGTTCGCAGCGGCACGGCGTTGCATCGTGACTGCAGTGTATGCGTCATCCGCCCCTACGCAGTTGCTGAGGGCAAAGCTGGTGCTATTGTTCGCGCTATCCAGGCGGCTGGATTCACCATTTCTGCCATGGAGTCCGTGCAATTCGCGGGTACAGATGCTGCGGACTTCTTGGATGCGTACAAGGGCGTGTTGCCTGAGTTTGGAGAGTGGGTACGAGACCTGGAGTCGGGTCCCACTTTGACGATGGAGTTGGTGGGTGAGGACGTAGCTGCAAAGTTCAGGGAGTTCTGTGGACCGTACAACCCGGAGATTGCAAAAATACTGCGCCCGGACACGCTCCGCGCAAAGTTTGGCGATTCCGCGGTCCAAAATGCGGTTCACTGCACAGATCTTCCTACAGACGGACCCTTGGAGTCGAAGTTTGTGTTCCACGTTATCCAAAACTCGTAGCGCTGCCTTTGCATGTGCCACACCTTGGGTACAGTACCGTGAGTGATAAGAGTCTGTGAGTTCGTTGGATGTCGTTTTCATCAACAAAGCGTGATGACGCCGCTGTGACAGTTGGGATGTTTGATGTATCGTGTCACACGCCTTCCGTGGACCCATGCATGTCACACAAATTGTGCGCCACACAAAGGCCATCGGCACGCTCAGTTCTCCAACAGTGCTCGTGAAACATCCCAACGAGCGGGGTCAGGCAAGCGCGGAATTAATAGTGACAATCATCAACCTTTTCCACCTTGAAGCGGAATTTCGTCTGCGGTCGACCGTGATGTTGAAGCGGGTGTTGAAATCTTTTGTCGCCCCCACCAAGGTGTTGTTCGAACACTTCCCACTTGCCCCCACGACATCGGACGCTTCGGAAGCCGTCGTTGTGTGACGGAGTTTGGATCTGTGCGGATTCTTGATCCCCCGAGCTTTGAGGAAAAACCGCCTCTGTGAAGTGTACGTAGAGCGTTTTCCAGCTGCATTGTGCAAAGCGCGCAGCTGGGTTCGCTGCAAGTTGTTGCTCGCCATGTGGCTTTTCATGGCTTTGCCGTGCGGGCCTCGCTTTGATACACAAGCAGATGTTGTTACTCACATTCCTGCGGCCCATGGTGCCCACTTCCATTGCGTTTGACCTTCGCCAGGTGAGATAGAGCAGCCCAAGCACCCCAATATCCGGTTGTCATCATGTTCCGCTTTGCACAAGCCGCGCGCCGCGGCGCAGTGACGTCCACACGTGGGGCCATGCGCCCCCTTGCACACATGGTTCGTAGCTCCTCAAAGGTGCTGCACTTGCGTGGCACACCACTGTCGGTCCGAGCTCTGCAGACCGTGCCTGTCGCCATGTCGGAAGCAGCCGCCGCCGCGGAGGCTGAGGTCGTGCCCGGCAAGCCCTGGAACACCATGACCATCGGTGTGCCCAAGGAAACGTGGGAGGGTGAGCGTCGTGTGGCCATGTCGCCCGCCACGGTCACACAGTTGACCAAGAAGGGCTTCACGGTGTATGTCGAGAGCGGCGCCGGCTTGGGTGCCAAGTGGGCTGACTCTGACTTCGAGGCCGCTGGCGCTGTCATCAAGCCACAGGGCGAGGTGTTTGCTGCCGATGTGGTGGTTAAGGTTCGCCCACCTTCGATGAAGGAGGCAGGCCGCATCAAGAACACCCTGTTCTCGTTCTTGTACCCCGCTCAGAACCAAGAGCTGGTGGACGTTCTCAAGAAGAACGGCGCGTCAGCGTTCGCCATGGACTGCGTCCCGCGTATCTCCCGGGCGCAGAGCATGGATGCACTGTCCTCCATGGCCAACATCGCCGGTTACAAGGCCGTGATCATGGCCGCCAACAACTTCGGGCGGTTCTTCACAGGCCAAATCACCGCTGCTGGCAAAGTGCCTCCGGCCAAGATGCTGGTCATTGGTGGTGGCGTGGCTGGTTTGGCCGCCATTGGCGCTGCGAATTCCATGGGCGCCGTGGTTCGGGGCTTCGACACTCGCCCTGCTGTGAAGGAGCAGGTGGAAAGCCTGGGTGGCCAGTTCTTGGAGATCCCCGGGTTCGAGCTGGAGGAGGGCACAGGTGGCTACGCTAAGGAGATGTCCAAGGAGTTCATCGACGCGGAGATGCAGCTGTTCGCGGATCAAGCAGAAGATGTGGACATCATCATCACGACGGCGTTGATCCCGGGCAAACCCGCGCCGAAGCTCATCACAAAGGAGATGGTGGCGTCCATGAAGGACGGCTCCGTGATTGTGGACTTGGCCTCCGAAATGGGTGGCAACTGCGAGCTCACGCGCCCGGGTGAGCTGTTCCGCACCGACAACGGCGTGACGATTGTTGGCTACACCGATTTGCCTTCTCGCATGGCAACGCAGGCGTCCACTCTGTACTCCAACAACATTGCCAAGCTGTTCACCAGCATTGGGGACGGCAAGACGTCGTACAACATCGACTTGGAGGACGAAGTGGTGCGGGGCTCGCTGGTGACACACGAGGGTGAGATGTTGTGGCCACCGCCGCCACCCAAGGTGCAGCCCGCGCCGCCCAAGAAGCCCGCCGCCGCGGTTCCTGAACCAGAGGTGATTGACCCTCGTGACACCACGATGCGGGTGGCCATCGGCACCTCCGCCGGCATGGCTGGCACCATGGGACTTGCGTTTGCCTCCCCCGACCCCGCCTTCCACCAAATGGCCACCACTCTGGGCTTGGCGACCATTGTGGGATACCAGGTGGTGTGGGGCGTGACGCCCGCGTTGCACTCCCCGCTGATGTCGGTGACCAACGCGATTTCCGGTATCACCGCTGTGGGTGGTTTGGTGTGCATGGGCGGCGGTGTGCTGCCCCACACCACGGGCCAGTTCCTGGCCTCGTCCGCGCTGTTCCTGTCTGCCATCAACATCGTGGGTGGCTTCATGGTCACACAGCGCATGTTGGACATGTTCAAGCGCGAGGGCGACCCGGATGAGCACATGCAGCTGATGGCCATGCCGGTGGGCGCTTTCTTCGCCACCTACCTTGCCGGTCGCGCCATGGGCGCCGATGTGACCACCATGTCGCAGCTCGCTGCCTCCCTGTGCTGCGTGGGCGCCCTGGGCGGTCTGTCCTCTCAGGAGACCTCTCGCATGGGCAACGCCTTCGGCATCGTGGGTATCACGGCCGGTGTTGCCACCACCGTGGGTGCACTCGACGTGCCCGGACCTGTCTACGCCCAGATCGCTGGTGCGTCGGCCGCTGGTGCCGCCATCGGCGCGGGCATTGCCAAGCGCATGGCCATCACGGACCTCCCACAGCTTGTGGCGTTGTTCCACTCTGGCGTGGGTGCCGCCGCGGTGCTCACCGCGTTTGCCTCGTACCTGGAGCACTTTGACCACATGGGTGAGATCTCTGTCGAAAAGGTGGCCATTTTCCTGGCCGCGTTCATTGGCGGTGTCACCTTCACGGGCTCCCTCATCGCCTTTGGCAAGCTGCACAACCTGATGGACTCCTCTGCGTTGAGCCTCCCGGGCAAGAACCAAATCAACATCGCCATGGCGCTGGCCAACGTCGGCGCGTTCGCGTGGTACCTGTCCTCTCCGTCCACCTCCGTCGGTCTGGCCATGCTCGGTGTCACCACCGTCGGCTCGGCCGCCATGGGTGTGCACCTCACTGCCTCCATCGGTGGCGCTGACATGCCCGTGGTCATCACGGTGCTGAACTCCTACTCTGGCTGGGCGCTGTGCGCGGAGGGCTTCATGCTGAACAACAACCTGCTCACCATTGTTGGCTCCCTCATCGGCTCCTCTGGAGCCATTCTGTCCTACATCATGTGCGAGGCCATGAACCGCTCCCTGCCCAACGTCATCTTCGGCGGCTACGGCACCAGCTCCACGGGCACCGGCGAGGCCATGAAGATTTTGGGTGAGGCCAGCTTCACGGACATCGACAGCGTTGCCGCCGACCTGGCTGCTGCCAAGAACGTCATCATCGTGCCGGGCTACGGTCTCGCCGTTGCCAAGGCGCAGTACGCCGTGGCTGACATGGTGAAGAAGCTCACATCCAACGGCGTGAACGTTCGGTTCGGCATCCACCCCGTCGCCGGCCGTATGCCTGGTCAGTTGAATGTGCTGCTGGCGGAAGCCGGTGTGCCGTACGATGTGGTGTTGGAGATGGACGAGATCAATGATGACTTTGGTGAGACGGATGTCACACTGGTGGTGGGCGCCAATGACACCATCAACTCGGCTGCAGTGGACGACCCCAACTCCATCATTGCAGGCATGCCTGTGTTGCACGTTTGGGACTCGGGCAGCGTGGTGGTGATGAAGCGCACCATGGGCGCTGGCTACGCTGAGGTTGACAACCCCGTGTTCTTCAACGATAACACCGACATGCTGTTGGGTGATGCGAAGGACACCTGCGACGCTCTGAACGTCAAGGTTGGGGAGCTGCTGGGTTAGAGGGCTTCGTGTGCTGGCTGTTTGTGGAGCCCCTCTTGTTGGGGGCCTCTTTTTCGATGTATGTCTTGAAACACGTGCGACACAAGTTGTTGTCTGATCGTGCGGCGGGGAAAGCCTTGTGAGCTATGTTCCTGTGCCGTCTACGTTGTCGTTTTACAGATCGTGCCATCATGGGATGGGCGTCTTTTGTGCCTCTTGAATGCCTTTGTTTGAAAGAACAAGTCATATCTTGCGTCTTGTCACCGAAATCAAACAAACAATCATGCTAAACAGTACAAGCGGGGAGGGGCTTCCCTTCACACACAGCCGACACAATGTGATACACTTCACACCACGCAGCTGTGGGGCAGGCACTCAAACGTTGCCATCACTACTGAGGTCATCATAGACGTCCTCAAGGTCGTCCATGTCACTGTCATCAGAGTCAAGCATATCCCGCAGCATGTTGTCTGCCTCAATCTCTTGCTTCTCCGCCACCGCAAACGCATCCGCGGCAAGATCTTCCCAACTTTTGTACACAACGCACCCCGCCGTGAAGGCGAAGCGTACTCCTTCACCCAGCACAATGCCCCACCACAGACCTTTGACTCCCCACGCCAGGTCGACAGCAAACACATACGCAAACGGCAGAGCAACCAACCAGTTCCCGAACATCGCGCCGGCAGTGGCGAGCTGAGACCGGTTCTGACCCTCCAACGTGCCCTGTGCTACGTAGCTGAGGGAGGACATCACCAACGCCAGCGCCACCACCGGAACAGCCGCGGCAGCGGTGTCCACAATGTCCGAATTCGAGGTGTACATTCGCGGCACCCACTGGTGGAGACCCGTAATCACTGAGCCGATGATGACCGCGACGACACAAGCCCCGCCAAGGCTGGTCAGCCACACGCGCCGGGCGTGCTTGGGGTTGTCGTCGCTCAGCTGGCTGCCGACACGGATAGAGACCGCGATGTACAGTGCCAAGAAAAAAGGTTGGCACAAGAACAAAAGGTTTATCAGCAGGCCCATGGCAGCCGCTTCTGTCGCTCCTATCGTTGCTGCGATCACAGTGGTGATTTCAACCGGCCAATCCAGAACGATTTGACGCGCAGAAATGGGGAACCCGACGCGCAGAAGCTGCGACACATGCTGGCAGCGAAACGCTTTGCGCGTGAGTGTTGGGCGCGTCTTCAGCTTTTTCACTGTATCACTCAAGCAGAACGCCCACAGCGCAAGCGCACAGAGCTGGACGGTGGTGCAAACGGCGTTTGCGACTGGGTTGCCGATGAAACCAAGTCCGTTCCACGAGCCAATGCCGTTCACAAGAAGGGCATTCGTCACGTAGCTAAGAGGTAGTCCCACCAAACTGATGCTCGTCGTGGCGAACCCGGCTTGCTGTGTTTCCAACCAGATCGTCAAGCAGAGGTATGCGATTGATGGCCACATCCACAGGCAACTCCACCGTCCAAACTTGTTCACTAAGTGGCGCAGCTGCAAAGGAAGGATCAGCGCACAGTGACACACAAGCACACACACAAGTGAATGCGCGCATAGTACACACACAATATGACGTGCTGAGTCAGAAAAGCAAGGAAAAAGCTTCACACATGCACCGTCGCACCTCTTCGGTGTCTTCGGCGCCAACTCGGTCCATGATGTCGCCGGCAAAGCACCAAACCACAAGCATGACCGGAACAAACAAGAGCGTGGCCCAAATCACGCCGGCCTGCAGCCACATGCCGACCTTTTCCACCTTGCCAGCACTAAGGGCGATGGCACAAAGTGGGTCCATGGCATTGAGAATGGCGGTGAAGCCAACTGAAAGTACACCATCCAAAACGCGTGTTAAGACAAGCACGGACACACTCGTTCGGCACTCCTTGCACGAACCGTAAAGGCTGTTGATGACGACGTTTCCAATCACAGCAGCAGCCAGGTAGCGTGCATCCAAGTACCCAAGAAAAGATAATCCAATCGCAGCCTGCGCGTATCACATCCCAAACAGCGTAAGCTCGAAAATCCCTCTCCTCGGACAGCGACCGCGACGTCGAAACAAGCTCGCAGAACACGTACGATTGCTTGTGAAGAAAAGTACCCAATGGACAGCGGAGCTGCTATTCCGACCAACCGCCGTACCTCACAGCCGACTGTGCCACCCCAACACAAGCAAGGCTTGTCCACGAAGTCACCTTCCTCACCACCCAAGCCCTCGTCCGCGTCGGTGCCACCGCGGCTGCCAAAGCTCGGGGCGCGGGTTTCACGAAGCGACGTGGCTGCTGTGGCGCCCCGAAGTTGCCCCGGAGTGGGTGCATTTCGTGGTGGTGGCGAAGCCAGCGATGCCTCGCTTGCAGGCGTGCTGGCGCCCGCAGCCCGAAGCTGCAGTGAGCTGGATGCCTGCATGACAGCGCGCCGCGACGCGGATTCGGCAAGAGCGGCTGGCCCCATGGTAACCACGGCGCCTGCCGTTTGCTGTGATGTTCGGCAGTGGCGTCGGTGTTGTGGTGTTGCCCCACCGTTGGTACCGCGGCTGCGGCGGCTGGCGGTGCCGCCCGTGGAGACAAGCGGCCGGCCAGGCATGTTCAGCACCCGTGGGTCAACGAAGGGCAGGAGGCACCACCACGTCGAACAGGGACTTCACAAAAAGATATGCCACATGCACTCCTCACACTACTGGGTATCAGTGCTTGTTTGCTTCCATGCTCGACCCGATCCCACACGAGGGAGGAAACAGGGGTAGGAGGCGGTCACGGCAGTGCGGTGTGCTGGCTTCACCAGTTTCAAAATCCAGAAATTTCATTGGCAGCAGCGAACCGCGCCAGTGCTGCTTGCGGAGCACTTTGACAGCTGCAATGATGGCAGGGCTGGACGAAGGGGGAAGAAGGCAGGGGCCCAAGACGACACATTTGACACGCGTATGTAGCGGGGGAGACATGGCGAGCACAGACCGTCGTGTGAACGGATCACCGGTTGTTGTTCCCTGCTCATGGAACAATCGTGTTTCGTGTGTTGTGTGCTGTTGCAGGACGTTTGCGGCGTGTCCACCGACATCGTGCAGATACTGTACTCTGATCGCGTGATGATCACCGTCACTCAGAACCAGAAGCTTGGCGCAGTGGTAGGAATCCCGCACCACATGCGAGTGCAATTGGCTTGGTTTGATCATGCCCTGTTGGTGCTGGTTTGTCTCTTCCGGCAGATGATGTGCCAGCACGACGCGACTGCCACTGCATCAACTGGCTCCAGTGACACAGGTTTTTCTATGCAAGTATTATTGGGGCGTAGGGATGACGAAATCGCCACCGTCTTTGCCCGCAACATCTCCAAGTTTGTTGCGAGTCGAACAAACCGCCCACTGCTGCTCACACTGTCGCTCAAGAACAAAACCCCTGAGACGCTACGTGGTGTGCTTGAGGTGATCGGTGAAGGGAGCGTTGTGTAGTGTGTTCGCATGTTGCATGCCGCTGGTCGTCTCCAGCAACACATTCCTTTTTGATGCACCTGCTTCATACGCTGCAACCACGCATGGTCTGCAGCTTTCGTCCTGTCAGTTCGGGCATGCTGGTTGTTGTCTTGTCTGCTCCACCGAACCTTGCTTGAGATGTTGGTGGTGCTACTAGCAGTGGTGTGAATACTTGGTGGTGCCAGTGGTGCGAAACTGGTGCAATTGACGGAAACGGGTGGGTGTTAAAAGTGACGCACCACTTACGCCATGCCAGCAGCGAGTGCCTCCAGCTCAGCCATGTCCGGATCAGCAGCCGCTGCAGCCTGCCAACACGAACAACAACACGTGATCACCCAACTGAACACAGCACCAAACATACGTGATGAATACCAACACAACGACGCACCGGTGCGGCAGCGACAGGTCCAGTCGGGGCACTGGGAAGGATGGGAGTGGCCGCAGCAGGCGCAGCAGCGGCGGGAGCAGCGACAGAAGGTTCACTAACGCCAGGGATGGACACCTCGCCCATAATGTCGTCGCCAATCTCCTCCTCGTCCAATTCATCTAGCTCCGCCAGCAGGTCGTCCTGTCACGCAACGGGAAAACACGGTCAGTCACTTGACTGCCGAAAGGGCTCACACACAAAAGGATGCACACACAACGCACGTCATCTTCCATGGCTCCTCCAATGGGGTTGGAAATGGCCTCACTAATTTCATCAGCGACCTGCATCTGCTCGCTGATCTCATCCATCACGTCGTCTACGTTCTCAGTGGACATTTGGCCGTGAATCTGTTCCATTGCGCTTGCTCCAGCACGCATGGCACGGAAAGTTTCAACGTTCACCGTAGCAGACTCGAGTGTGATAATTTGCTGCTCGAGAGTCAACCGTGCTCCTTGGTACTTTGCAATCTCCTTTTCGTACAGCTTCTTCCGCTTCAGGCACATGAGTGCCCCTGCAAACACGGATCAGTTAAACAACCACCGAAGCAAAGTGCACATGCCCTGATGATTCCACACCTCTCTTATCCTTCTTCTTGGCACGTGCACGAGCCTCCCGTGTCTGTGCATCGATCTTCTTTTGCACAAACTCCTCTCTGCGAGGCGTCACACCACCAACATCAGCACATGAAGCCACACTCGGTGCCCAACAGGACGCACCGCTTCTCAATTTGTGATAGCTTCTTGCGCAAGCCTGTGATGACATCAGCTGTCTGCTGTGGACTCGCTGCAGCGGGCTTCTTCTTCCTCTTTCCGAAGATGTTCATCGCTACTGCAACAGCAACGAATGAGTCACCCTGGGCACACCAACCACAGCAACAGAACCAGAGGCCTCCAACATGCAACGTACCGGATTGAGTGTACTACTGGTGGTGGTCAGGGAACAAGGTGTTCAGTATGACAGCGCAGTTTGGGAACGGCGAAACGAAACCCGATGTCAGGCTGTGTGTGCTTGGCAGCAAAGGTGGAGCGGATTGTTCCTGCTTGACGAATACACACATTGTCGGGAACAAGGGCAGTTGTGGGTCACGCCAGAATCGCCCCCGCAATGCGGGACTCCGCTGCGCTGGAGAGTGTCAGAGGACGCTTGGCGGACAACTTTGCTTCGTACACTGCCGATGCGCGGTGGGCTGGTTCAACCAACAACCAACTGTGTTGTGAGGCATTGAACTTGACGCTACACATTGCGGTGTGTCTTTGGTGGCAGAAGCTGCACATCAACCTTTTCCTCCCAACTCATCAGCACCCACACACTTCCTTGACACGACACTGCACCATCGTAGCGACGAGAGCTTCAGTGAATTAATCAGTAGCCACAACAGTAGCTCCTTCGACCTGTAAAGAAACACACGCTGAAACAAACTTCCTCCGCGCCTCAACAGCCCAACTGTGTGATGAACACAAGAGCCTCGACGCACCGGTGTTGCAGCGGCACGTTCGGTGGGAGCAGGAGTGGGCGCAGCAGATGCAACTACCACGGGCTCTCTGACACTACGTGATGCTTCGCCCACAATGCCGTCCTCAATCTGCTCTTCGAACAGCTCCGCCAACTCAGCAAGCAGTTCATCCTGCCACACGACGCGCGCAATGTCAGTTCCACAACTTCGTCGGCTCCATGCACACAGCATACATCATCTTCTTCAATCACTCCTGCGACAGGGTTCGGAGTGACCTCACTGATCTCACTTGTTTCGTCCATGATATCATCCACGTTGTCGCTTGGCGGTTGGCCGTGGGCACGTTCAAACGCACTTGCTCCAGCACGCAGGGCACGGAAGAGTTCCAGGTTCCCCGTAGCAGACTCGAGCGTGAGAATTTGGAGCTCCAGAGTCGTCAGTGCCTGATGGAGCTTTGCAATCGCTTGCCCGTACATCTTCCTCCGCCTCAGACAGCTGAGCGCCCCTGTCAGATCCAAGGCGAGACACGTCCCACAAACACCATATGGCTGATGGATGAACTGGTTGTGTAGATGCGCTCAAGCGATTCCGTACCTTCTTTGTCATTCTTTTTGACACAGGCACGTGCCTCCTGTGTCTGTGCATCGATTTTCTTGTGCACAACCTCCACCCTGCGCGCACGTACACGTTGTGACACTAGCACTGCGCGCACAGCACAACGCACAACGAAGGTCACTCTCAGTGCCTGCAGAGCGTACCGTTTCTCTACCAGTGAAACCTTGTTTTGTAAGCTTGTGGCAACGTCAGTTGTCTGCAGGTTCGCCGTCTTCTTCCTTTGCTTGCTCTGTCGGCCAAGACCGAACAGGGACTGCAGCACAGTGACACCGTGCCACCTGGCTCACCACCACAAGCACAGCATCCAGGCCCAACCCCGCAGCTACCACTGACCATACTGGGACTCACTCCAACCTTCTGCGGCGTTTGTGAAAGGGCGTGCTCAACCAGGTTGCATCTCTGGCGCCCACGGCGTTGTGATACAGATGAGAACATGGAACATTGAAGTGCAGAAAGTGTGTGTGACATTTTGGCGTGACAATTCTGTGTCCTACGGCTGGAACGTCCACCGGAGTGGGCCCACCTGGGCTGCTGCTTGCAGCAACTTGGGAAGCAGCGCGGGCGATAGAAGGTCGGCAGTCGTGACATGACCGTTCGATGTCGCATCGGTCTGGTCTGAAAGCTGAACCAACAAATGTGCGGCAGCGCCTGCAGCAGTGCCGGAAGACCATTCCACGGGGTGGAGCCGGGTTGCGCTGAGATGACGCACGGTGGGACGAGGTGATACAAAGTCATGAAGGGGTTCAACAACTGCGCTGCACTCAGGCACACCACCATACGGACCTGTTTGCATGAAACGTCTGGGCCATGGTCTTGCCAGCAACCAAGAGATTCGAAGCACCCGAATTCGTCAGGGCGCGGTAGGGGATGAAGAACCTGCCGCAGAGACGTCAATCCAGGCAGCCACTGCAGCATCGCATCACACGCAGTCATGGCATGCACATACGGCTTTATTGCTTTTTCGTTCATGTATGCTGGGTACTGACATGTGTCGAGCTTGTGGGTGTCAGCGTACAAATAGTCGCCGATGGCGACAGTATCGTTGAAACGAAACCCTGTTGGCACCGGCGCTGACTGTGGAGTGCTTGTATCGCTCGAGGAGTCCACAAGGGCTGCATATGTGAGCCGGAATCCATTGATGCCGATACTTCTGCGAGTATCACGCACGTATGAGACCATCGAGAGGCCTGTCAACGTTCCTGCAACATCTCGTGCAAGCTCCAGGGAGGGGTTTCCCCCAGAGAACGTATTGAACCTGCTCCGCGTTCCAAGCCACGCAGCGATGCAGGGTGTGGGGTCAGTGCCATGCCTGGAGACCCTACGCATGACGAAGCACGTACCATGAAAAAGCACGCAGCTCCGCGCCGCGAAGTGTGCTGACATTCACACCGCCGGCCCAAGTCCCCTCGGCCACCTGCTGCTGTGTGGCGGCATCTCCGAGGAACAAGTACCCGTTGGGGTAGTCGTTCCCGCCGCCCCAGTTCTGGTTGCTAATCTGCCCCGTGGGCAGCTCTTTCGGAAGGGCACCCCGCTTGTTGTGTGCCACCCGAGATGTCCGGCTTTCCTCACATCGTTCCAAGCGGCTCGTTGTTGCATTGGGATCAGCCACTCGACGGTAGCGCCAAACCTGGAACAGCGGTTGTCACGGCTGCGGCGCCATTCAGCAGCAACGCACGAACCCCTCAACGTACGCTGCCCCAAGTGTAGTTGAGAAAGGAGAGTGGGGGGTTCACCGATTGGGGAAGCACTACAGGTGGGGGGATGGCAGAAGGCGTAGCCAAGGCACGAACGTAAAACGGAAACACAGTGGATTGCCCACAGGTTGACAAGGTTGTCCAACTGGTTTCTGTGGGCACCTGAGCCAGGACACCGTCTTTGCGGTGACCACTCGCGCCTGAGCACCAAGCGCCGCGCCACACACAGGCCACACACCTCAACGCCTTGACGGTACGGCAAACGTCCCAGCGCCAGGACGTCCCCATACTCAGTCGCATCCACGACTACAGGGGGCTGCGAACGAAATCCTGTGAGACGGATCAAGCGTTTGGTGAAGCGAGAACTGTTTTTCGGGGAGTACCTGTGAGTTGTGACACACACAACAGGACACAGGCGATTCATATGACACCCTATCACAAACACTGGATCCGGCGACATACAAGCCCTGCACACACCAATCCGATATGTCTGCTGACAACAACCGTCCCCACACATCTCCACCCGGCCCAGGCTTGTGCTGCCGCGCGGATCTTTGCACCACGGTCAGAGACGTGAGGCTACGGGGTTGCTTCTGGTCCACTTCTTGTGGCTTCTGGGAGGCAAATGTGACATTTGCAACAGTAGTGTTGAGAAACACCGCCAGGTTGTCGGAGAGTGCCTCGAGCTGTGGAAAGATCCAGCGCTCCAGCAGGTGTTGGGGCTGGAAGCATGTGGTGCTCACCCAACACTGCCCGGGATTGTTGGGAACCGTCCGGAGCATTTGAACAAACATCGAAGGAAGGTTGGCCGGCAGTCTGTTGTACTCACCGAAATCCACCGCTGGCACGCCTTCTGCAGTTAATTGACCGCCAGGCCAGGCACTGCGGAAAACAACACCTTGAACAGGTCAGGGCGGCACTACAAAAAGTCGAGGATCACACACTGCCAGGGACACGAACGTTGGTTCCGTCAGACATACATGGTGCTTTCGCACAGGCGAGGGTGACAAAGCGAACTGTTCGGCAGCGACTAAAGCGGTGGCCAGAGCTGCGGTGCTCCCACCAGCCACAATGACATCACATTGCACGGTGCTCCCTTCTGCCCACTTTGGCAACACATACTCTCGCCCTTCGCAGCCTATGCACAATGCAAGGAGAAGCAATGAAACGACATGACGCGCATAGTATTGCAGCGTGGCCATCACTGGCCGGGTGTTGTTGAAGTCATGCAGCGGGACGGAAACCAGATCACGTCCAGCTACAACTTCATCACGGATGTGCTCGAGCACCGCAAAAGCGTGCCGACGTTCGACTTGCCAGCGGCCGAACCTGATCCTTGCGTACTTGCAGAATGGGTTTCGTTGACGTTTTGACTGTCGTTTGGCTTGTTCTTAGTGCTGGTGCACATTTGCACGGGGGATTGCCTTGGCTCGCTGCTGACCAGCTTGCTGATCCGGTGCTGTCCAAGTCCAACCCCATTCTGAAAGCCTACGTGGAGTGGTGCATCACCGACACTCGCTACTGTGCTCAGGATGCCTGCGTTATGTCTTTCCAAGGCATTACACTGGCATACGCTGCTCCAGGGTGCTTGCTGTTGGCCCTGTTGATCCTCACGGGAAGCCGGTGGCGGCACATTGTGCAGATCCCACTGTGCGGTGGCCAGGTGTACGGGACACTCATCTACTTCGTCTCTGCCGCCGTGAAGCACTTCACTGCCATCAACCCTGACCCTGTTCACTTTTGGGCGCTGTTTGTGGGTCTGAATGCTCTCTGGATCGTCATCCCAGGGGCGTTGTTCGTGCAAAGCTTGCGGAAATTCAAGAGCCTGCTGGATGCCGAGAGGCGACGCAAGGCGCAATAGAGCCGAGTCTTGTGTCCCCAACACCTCCGAGCCACACATGGTTCTTTGTTCTTCTGGGTACGCAATGCAACAAAATACACGTTGCTACAAACGAATGGTGTCGTATCGTACACACTCACTGTCCTCAAGCTGGGGAGGGGCAGGCCCTCCAAGTCCCACCGGCTCAATCTTGCTCACCGACGGGACCAGAGAGGCCAACAGCGACCCACGGAAACTCCCAACGGTCGGGTTGGCCAATGTGAGACACGTTGGCGTAGGGGCTGGTACTCCATTGAAACACTGGTTGCTGGACGTACGTCGGGGACGAAATGGCCCAGGTGGTTTGGTCACTGGCCATGAGGCCCGCGGTGGTGAACTTGCTGTCGATGGCAGCGTGGTTGCGTTGTGCTGTGGCATCAATCAAGAACAACGGCAGCGGAAATCGATGCACACAATGCAATTGAGAATCATGCCATGCCATGGTCCACCAGGAAAGGCAAACAAACAAAACAAAACCAAGCGGTTGGAAGGTGACGCACCGAAGGCCGGGATGGGGTAGACACCATCCGCAGGGTTGAGGTCCGACCGGCATGCGATCGCGTTCTCGCCAGTGTAGGGGGGCGTGCAAGAACAACGGCTCAGCGGATCATGCTTGAAGTTGTTGTACCTCATGAAGCTCTTCATCGTGTCGATGCTGTCCACCTTGGCGTGGTCGCGGTCCATAATTTGGGCACGCGTCGTTCCGCGGTAGGTGAACCACGAGCCACTGGTGCCATACTTCTTCACAATGGCCGAGATGTTGCTCAGCTGGATGGTCTGCGCACTCAATACCGCCCACATACAACGAACACGCTCGCAGGTGAGGACTTGCATACGGCCCACAATCAACTCCACCCCTGCGTGTGTGTTTTGCACAACAACGAAGTGCGTTCACGTCACGTACTTCAGGAAACAGCGGGAGGTTGTAGCTGCCAAAGTAGGATTGCTTGACCAGCATATCTGTCAGATCTCGTGCCTGGGTGTATCCCGGAAGCTGAAGGCGCCGCGTCGTACAACATCGAGGCGTCGTGTGAGCGGAGCAAGGGCGGCAGTTGTGGTGCCACTCAGCACTGCGACGTACTTGTTCAAGCACCCACAACGTTCCTGCGCTGGGGGCCGTACCAGGTTGGAAGCGCTTGTAGTCCACGACGTAAAACTGTGGGCTCAAGGAGATGAACCATCAGAGCCCAAGCACGCACACAGCACCCATGCCGAGCAGACCAGCCATACGTACTTGGTTGTTGTAGCAGCCGTTGTTGTACATACCAAAGAGCGACGACCATTCCTGCCCTGACGAAGCAAGGCGGTTGGCCACTGTATTGCGCGCAGCTTCGAACACCGTGTTGTACGTGATCAAGTCATAGGACGAGGTGTTGTACGTGCCTGGGCAGAGAGACCAAGGGCAGTTGTCAGACGAGTTGTACACGCCCCACAACACACACATGCAACACCCGGCACCGTGCATACCAATGGTTGTCTCGCACACCACAAGGCCCGACGACAGCGTGTAGTAATCATCTCCGCTGAACACAGACGCAGGATACGAGGAAAAGGATTGACGTCGACCAGGGATGGTGGTACCATCGGCCTTCTTGAATGCTGTGTCGTACGTTTTGTAGATCTGTGGTCACGCTGTGAGCTGTGGGCACACACACAGCACCCGAGCGATGACACGAACCCGCGTCATGGAGTTGAAGGATGTCCATGTGTCCTGTCCCACATACAACTCGGAGTACTTGTCGCCCACGAGTTTCACGAAACCTGTGCACTTGCCATCATCCTTGTTCAGCAAAGATGGGTGGTAGTCTGGGTCGTTGTTCAGAACGTTGAACTTCGCCGCAACCGTGCCGATGGTAGCACCAACATTCACGTTGAAAATGTGGTACGGCTGCACTTGGCATTCCGCCCCTTGGCACGCCGCTGCGAACCCCTTTGCGATTCCAGTGATCTGAGCCCTCCAAAGTCCCACTTGTTGCCAGTAGTCGTCCGTGGGGTGCGCCTTGACTTGTTCGTTCAGCCACGCGTCGCTTTGTGACACAAAATCGGCGACATCTGTCGGAAGCTTCGACAGCCCCCCAATGTTCACAACATACCTGTCGCCCCCAAGCATACGAGCACGAACAATATGTGTTACAGCGCTGGATTCACGTGCATAACAAGGACAACAAAGACAAAACAGGGACAACAAGGGTCCACGCACTGATAGATGCGAGTGGCAGTCAGCTTGCCCTCGACGTATCCAGCCGCAGATGCTTGCGCTGTGTTCGACATCGCCGGATTCGTAGTCACATGAAGAAACGACCATCCCACAGTGTTCATTGTATCGTTGAATTGGGCTCGGGCGGCCTCGTTTTGGCGCCATGGTGAGGACGGGCCACCCGACAAGCGTTGCAGAGTGAAAGCCTCCACTTCGCCACTGGGACCCATCGTCGCGAAACACGACATCCAGTCGCCAGACGCAGATGCAGCACCGACACATAATAGCACGAGAGAACAGGCGACAACAGGATTCCGACACGCCATGGCGAGCAGGGTGGTTCGAAACACGAAGACGCGACAGAAACGGAGCAGCGACGAGCCGTCCGGTGCACTACACTGACACAGCGGGAACATCCTTTCTTTTGTTGTCTCTAAACAAGCTAAATTCTCTCAGCTGGACGTAGTAACCCCCTTGTACGGATTCATGATCGATTTCGGATCGAATACATTCTTCATCTGATGCAGGCGCACAATGCCACGCACGTCATTCACTCGAACAACCAATTGCACACGCGCGAACAGCAACAACAACACGCACCTGTGTGCAGAGGTCTGTGAACAGCTCGGAGCGCTGCAGTGGGACATACTGTCGCTTGCACTGCCCCACTCCGTGCTCGGCACTGATACTTCCACCTCGCTTAGCAGTCCACTCAAACAAAAACGGCTCCATGATGGGTAGAATGGACGGCGCCCCCGTGGGTGTGGTGACCGTGATGTGGAGGTTGCTGTCACCGAGGTGACCAAACCTGCAGCCACAGTGTCGAGAAGTTGACACGGTTAGTACCACTCCGTGGGGTTGACTCAACACCACACTCCATACCCGGACACTGCTGGTTCATATCCCAAATCTGACGCTGCAAGACGCTTGCGGAGTTCTTCAACAAGCTCATACCTGTGATAGCATGCGTGTCGTCAGACTGCGGGCACACGAAGAAACTGCCACTCGCCGTACATGTGCACCAACGGCAGGGACAAATCATAGGCATACATCGTCCCTGTAGCGTTACAAGACAATGTTACATGGTGAGAAGCGACTGTGACACTTGCAACAACAGTCCAGCGACCCCACCTGCTGCATTAAAGGCGGTGGCAATTTGCTCACGCATTTCCCACAAGCGCAGGGCTTGCGTATCGTCCTGGGACACCACTCCATCGGAAACAAGACCTAGAAGTGTGCACACGCAGACAACATCACGCCGCTGGAACTGTACTACAACAGAACACAGTGTACAAACCTTCCTCCATCAGCGTTTCAAGGAACTGGTGCAGTTTCTCACGATCGTGTTCTTCATTGCTGCAAGAGCAAGAGCGACCACACAGCGGTGTCACAAGGCCATGATCACAGCAGCAAAGCTGTATCCGAGGCGTACCTTCCAGCAGTTTCTACGACAACGTAAAATGGGCTCGTAGAATCCAGTGGATGAGTTTCCTGCAGGGTGGGCGGTCAGGCATACGCATGCTGTTCTCATGCGCATCGTGCCTCGCTGCCCCAACGCACCTTGAGATACTCGATCGTCAGATCCAAACCCTCCGCATCTGTGAACTCGATGGCTGAAAGAATCTCACCCAACATCTTCTTTGCTTTACCAAGAATCTGTCGGACAGCGTCGAAGTCGCTGTGCACAAATCATGCACCATGGTCACATCATGCACACCGTTGGACCACATCGACGCAGTGCTCCTTACTCGCAAGCAAACATGGACACTTGGACTGCCGCGGGCTTTCGGGGCACTTGCAGCGCGACTTTCTGTAGGGTACGGCACGGCACATGCACCGTGACAATGAAGCAGACCCTCACACCTCACACCCCACACCTCACAACAATGGGGACAAAAAGCGCACAAGCGTACGCACGGTGACAACGCCAAGAGTGCCCTCTGCGCCGATGAACAGCTGCTTCAGGTCGGGACCAACGTTGTCCTTGCGCAGCTTGCTCAGCAGGTCCAAGACCTGGCGAGGAAGCAGCATGAGCACCCACGCACCAACCGCAACGCCAACATACCACATGCACCACCCTACCTCGCCGTTGGGAAGAACCACCTCCAGTCCAAGAACGTTGCCATGCAGGGAGCCGTACCTGCGAAACAAACTCCCGCCACGTGAGCAGCTGAACGGGTGGGCCAGGTCACATGGGTACGCACCGGATGTACCGCAGGCCCCCGGCATTGGTAGACACGTTGCCACCAATCTGGCACGACCCCTGTGTTGTGTGCGCACACACATTGCAAACACCCATCATAATCGCGTTTGGTATGGAAGACGACACAATGCAAGCGACCGAGCGCATCACACCTTGGCACCAAGATCCAAGGGCATGATATGGTCTCGTTCACGAAGCCAGTTGTCCAGCTCCTCCAACACACAGCCAGCCTGTTGCGAAGAGTGAGATCATGTAGACGTATGGTTGCGTCTTGCAAAGGCATGACACACCTCGCACACAAGCACGCCCGAGTCTTCGTCGAAGGAAATCACATTGTTCATGAGGCGTGTGGAGAGAATCACTTCATCAAACACAGGCACACCGCCACCGACCATGCCCGTGTTACCCCTACACAATAATAGAATCCCTATGTCAGTGTTCCACACAACATGTAGTCGGGCCTACAGCTGTTCACTTTACTCGCAGCGCGCCAGGTGCACGTACCCTTGTGGCACAACAGCCAGCGCATTGTCGTTACAGTACTTGAGGATCTGAGAGATTTCCTCTGGTGACACAAACACGAGACCATTAGCGAGAACCGCGTGAGGGGGGCAGAAACCAAACACTTTTGATTGGTGGCATCGCGCAGTGAGGGCGATTGTGGCTCAGTTGGTGTCGCACCTGTTGTTCGCGGTCGGAGTACAAGTGGTGCATCGCCACTCCAAACACCCATCCAGTCGCTGTTGTAGCTGCTCAACTGATCTGCATCCTCAATCGTGTTTACACCAACTGTATCACGAAAGAACTTCACGTCTTCTTGGGAGAGGTTCTTGAATGGAAGCCGCGTTGGGCGAGGAGCATCACCAAATGCAGGCGCAGACGAGGCAATGGCGCGCACAGCGGCCGGCGCACTGCTTGAGCTGACTGGGTTCACGGGCACGAAGCCTGAGAATCCTGCAATCGCCGAAGGATGAGCACACTGGCGTGAACGCACAACGCCAGAGATCGCCCGCACAGCACGCCTCATCGTGATTGCAATGGATCAATGGCTCGGCTCTTGACACGATGCTGCCGCTGCGGCAGTGCGCACAACCAGCATCTTAAGTACACAAACTTCCAAGTGAACACAAGGTGATGCGTCACGCGGATCTTCGCTTGCTCCTTAGTTTGTTTTCCTTCAATCCCTGTCGCGATGTTCTCGCTTCGTGTGGGGCATGGGTTGGCCTGCATGAAGTCTCGTGCATCATCACTGAGCCATGCTCGCCGTTTCCTGTCTGTGCGGGCCACCGTGGCGCCTGAGTGTGCGGCCGTGGATGCTTCCTCCGCGCATGCGGACCGCATGGCGCAGGTGATGGACATCCATTCATCAACTGGCCACCAGAACGCTGCCTCGCTCTTGCGCACTCCCTTGCTCGAACCGCGCTTCTGGACAGGCGAGCAAGCCGTCGACGAGGCCTTGTTCACTTTGGATTTTGCGGGTCGGGGCCTGCCGGACATCGCCTCAGAGCTTGCTGCTGAAGGGAGTGCGGCTGTTCCACAAGACGTTCGTGAGCAAATCCAGGAGACCTACGACCGCGCTGGTATTGTCCTGGCCAGGAATACGGGATTGGATGACAATTTGGCGGCGATGCGCGCCTTGTCTCAGGTGATTCTGACGGAAACGATGGAGTACGACGGCGGTTCCAATTCACGTGGTGAGATTCTGAGCAACGTGTTCGAGACTGGGGCACCAGCGGTGGCGTGGTTGCACTACCATCACGAGATGGCGTATGTGGGCCGGTCGACACGGCAGATCAGCTTCGCCTGCACGGCGGCGGTGGGGGACGGAAAAGCAACCGGTGCCACGTTCGTTAGTGAGGCCATTGGCCATACGAATGCGCTGATGGCGACTCCGCTGGGTCCGAAGCTTCGTGATCTGGGAATTTGTTACGTGAGGTGCCTTCCGGACCGCGACACCGGCCTGAGTGACTCCATCACGGCTGATGATAGCCCGGTGTACAACTTCTGGCAGAACAGCTTTGGAGTGGAGACCGTTGCTGAAGCTGAAGCAGAGGCGAACAAGCAAGGGCTGGAGTTTGAGTGGGGACCCAACCGCTTCTTACGCACGAAGTACTACGTGGATGCCTTTGAGTACTGCCCTCGCCTTGATCGCAACTTGCTATACGCAGCCGTGGCGGATGACTCCATCTGGTTTGACACATGGCCCGGGGTGATGCACTTACCAACCATGGATGATCCCAGCACCTCTCATGAGTATGACCGTCCTCTGAAGATCACCTTTGGTGACGGTAGCGACTTCACTCGTGAGGAACTCCATACTTTGATAGACGTCTACGACCAGCACGGTGTTCGCATTGACTGGCGGGCTGGCGACGTGGCTATCATGTGCAACCATCAGTGGGCACACGGCCGCCCAGGGTACACGTTGTTGCCTGGCCAGCGACGTGAACTTGCTGTGATGCTGGGGAAAACCTACGAGCGAGTGGGGCAAATGGATGGCAAGGGTCCCTAAACAGCTTGGGGTGACTGTGCTTTGGAATAGAAACAAGGCTAGGTTGGAGTTACGGTCTTTCCGTTCATGTAGCGTCGTTCGTGCCTTGCGCGTCTGCCAGTAGATAACCAGCACGGTGCCCGCAAGTTTTCGCTCACGTTTGGCTTGATACTGCATACATCCACCCCACCCATGACAAGCTTTGCCTGTGCAGCCAGCCACGAACCCACCACACACCAGTGGCGTGCGTGACACCACACGTTCAAGGGGGGGAGGGACACTAATTTTTTTTGCATGGAATTTGTGGCGTGAATTTGGTGCAAACTCCGGGCATTTCGTCAGCACGAGCACTGCACTTGCAGCTGCTGGTGCGGGTGCGAAACTTGGCCCGAGGAGTGCCGCGCTGCCCCAATATGCGGGCGGCGCTGGCCGCCGCGGTTGTGGTGTTGCTGTACAGTGTGTGCGTGCTTTCGATTGTCGCTGCCGAGGATGAGTGGCTCGTGGCGGCTGGTGCTGGCTCGGTGCGTGTGGCGTGTGGTGTGCAAGAGTGTGCAAGCGAACAGCCGGCCTCACGTGTAGTCCTCGTCGTGCTGCGCCGTGTGTTGGTGGACCAGGCGATGTTCACCATCATTGTGAATGGTACCGTGGCACCAGTGTTGGCGACACCAGACAATGGCATTGCGCCGATCCCACCGAGCGTGTCGGAGGTGCCGATCATGGTGCGGGCAGCGGCACACGTACGAGTTCAGGTCGACCTGCAGCCCGTGTCGTCTGTGTCGAATGTTGCGACGGCTTACTTTGACGGGTATTCACCCAACGGTAGGCCGTGTGGTGGAACAAGATGAGGGCGTGTGTGCGTGTGCTCGCTGCTGACATGCATGGGCTGACGTGTGTCACCCAGGCACAACCAACACAACCACACACACGTGGTTGGTGTTCAATTGTTCTGCCGACGGCCAACGCACGTTCAACATGACATTCACAGCCACACTGCACAACAGCCATCGCGTGGTTGCCACAGCCTTCTTCACAAAGACCTGTGGCGCCGCGGAGTCACTGTGCGCCGCGTGTGGCAGTTGCCTCACCCGGGGAACCTGCACCTGCACCTCGCGAAGTTCTGGCGGTGGGGTGTGTTCTCGTGTCGTGGCATCGACCGCATCGACAGCAGCCAGTCAACTGTGGACGACCGACCGTGTGGCTGTGATGAGCTGGAACGTGCACGGGGCGACAGGCGTGAGCAGGACACGGACACAAGCGGTTGCCGAAGCAGTGCTTGCGTCCGGCGCGCACATTGTGGCGTTGCAAGAGGTGTTCACAGCCGATATGGCAGATGACTTGCAGCAGGCGTTTGCCCATGCCTTGCCACACATGTCACACCGCTCGTTTGGGAACGGCCCCAATTCCGTGTCGGGTCTGCTCCTTGCTTCCCAATTTCCAGTCCTGGATGAGGCGTTCGAAGAGTACACCCACAACACCGGCGACGACTCGTTTGTTGACAAAGGCGTGTACTCTGCATTGATACAGGTTGGTTGTGCCATGCCTTGATCGCCTTTTCGGGAAACGTGTGCCCTTTTTTTGGTCCGCTGTCACTGACAATGTGATGCACACGTTGTTTCCCACGGAACGTACCATGCAGGTGCCGGATGGAAGGCTCATCCTCCTGTTCAACACGCATACACAGGCCACCTCCACCGCGAACACCTTGATCGTCCTGGAACAGCAACTCGATCAACTGCGTGATGTGGTGCGCCGACGCGTAGCACAGGTTCTGGTTGCCCACTCGCCCAGCGATCTTGCCGTGCTGTTGGTGGGAGACTTGAACAGCTGCGCCACAGGTTCGTATCGGCGACGTGAAGCTCTTGATCGGTAGCGTTGCTTACCTTTAAGCCAACCACCGTGGTGTTTGCCAGATGATCACTTCCCTCACCTCTTACCATACCAGGAGGTTATGGACCGGTTGCATGATGCTGCTGACACCGCCGCCCCGCGTGACTGATACCGAGAAGCTGTGCGTCTGCCACACCATGCTCTGTGTGACAACCAGACAGCTGGCTGCAAGTACGGCGAGACGATTGTGACGCACACTCGCTATGACTACGTGTTAGCATTCGATTCGTTGCTTGGCGCAAACCTGCGGGCGGTCGATGTTGCGGCCGCCAGATTGATCACGCCGGTAGCAAGTGGCAGCGGCCTGGGTGGCATTTACGGCTCCGCCCTCTCCGACCACCCCGCGCTCGTGGTAGAATTGGCGCCCACCGATGACTGGTTGGCAGTGATAGTTGTCACAGCTTCGGCGGCTGCGCTGCTCATTGGCTGCGCTGTGGCATTCCTGTTGTATCGCCGTGGCCTTTGGAAGGTGTCTCCAAGCACGCGCATGTTTGGTCGACAGCTCCGGTTGATGTTTCGCAAGAACATCACCACCACAATTCGCAACCGGCGAGCCGTGGCCGTCCAACTTTTGACGGCTGTGTTCTTCCTGGCCTTGCTTCAGCTGAGTCAGTATGCCATGGACTTTCACTACTTCCTCAGTGAACCCGCCACAGTGCGTCTGCATTCCAACGTTCAACCCATTCCCGCGATTCCCCGTTGCGTCATTGGCCCGCACAACAGCGGCTGCTTCTCCTTTGGGTACACGCCATGCGACGACCCTTTCCTGAACGACATCATGCACCAAGGTCCGAATGTTGTTGTTGATGTGTCGCTGCGGCTTGTTACGAGCGTGGCTTTGCGAGGGTGTCACTCTCACACTTCACTTCGGTTGTGTTGTGGCACGCACCGCAGTTCGACGCGATAGCTCTATCCCTCTCGATGAAGTGCGGTGTTGGGACACGCCAGAGGTGGCGGACGAATGGATGGACAGCCATCGAAACATGACACAGGGTGTGTACAACCTCCTGGCTGACTACGAGACAACCAGCAATGGGACCCAGCGCCTCGTGCTCCTCAAGTACGTCCATCAATGTTGAAGCCATGTTGGCACGAAGCTCACTCTCTCGTCACTTTATTATGCAGCTACACAGTGCAGTACAATCACACGTTGTACTGGGTCGATGATGCTCGCCTTCAACCACGTAATTACATTGTGGCGCCCATGGTTGCTGCACTGTCTGCGGCAATTGTCAACGCGGAATACACGGCGGCAACCGGTCATTCACCACAGACCGGGTTGCGTTTGCATAGCTTTCCCTTCCCACATCCTGACTTTGCCCCCATCAACTTGATTGGCTCGCAAGGCGTGCAGTTCATTCTTGGATGCCTCACCTTCAACTTTGTGCTGCAACTGGCACAGTTAGTGACGGAGAAGCAGTCCGGCATTCGAAAGGCGTTGCATGCCTCTGGACTGCGACACTCCGCGTACTGGCTGTCGTGGTTAGCATCCAACTTGCTGTGGAACACGTTGTCGGCACTCGTCGTGATAGCCATGGGTCTGGCGTTCCAGTTCCCTTTCTTCGTCAAGAACGATGTGCTGACGTATCTGTGCCTCCTTGTTGCCTTTGCCTGGCACTGGTGCCGCTTGCTTTGCTGCTGTCCAGTTTCTTGGCCGATGCGGGAACCGCCAATTCGGTTGGATTCGGTATGTTTGTGTTTGCGACGATCCTCCAAGCAGCTCGCAACGTGCTTTTCGAGCGTGACGCTTCGGGTGGAGTCATCGCGATTCGTTCTGTCTTGCGAGCAACCCCATTCTACGCACTTGCCAAGGGAATGTTTGACTTGGGCGAGTTCAGCGACCATTCATCCGATACCGGCATGCGCTGGCGTGACATTGGAAGCTACGCCCCCTACACGCTGTTGGATTGCCTGTGGACCCTTGCGCTAAACTTTGTCGTGTGTTTGGCGGCAACGGTTGTGCTGGAGCCCTTCATGGATGGTGAGGTGAACACAGGTTGCTGCGCCCGTACATTGTCACGTCGCCGCTCGCGTCCGGGCAGTGCAACCGACAAGCAAGGGGGCACCTCGGGAGGGCATGTTGGAGAAGCAGAGGGTGGTGCCATCCATGGGACAGGTGGCACCGACCACACTACAGTGACTGAGATGCCTGTGGTCAAACTGGTGAGCCTTCGCAAGGAGTTTGTCAAGTGTGGGTGTGGATGGTGGCGCTCGTGGTGGCCTGGTTGTGGACGCCATGCCGGGCATGAGCAACGGAGGCGCAGGTGCCGGGAGTCAGCGTTTGTGGCAGTGCACGACGTGTCGCTGGTCATGCGCCACAAGGAGCTGTTTTGTGTGCTCGGCTCGAACGGCGCCGGCAAAACTGTGACCATGTCCATGTTAGTCGGACTTCTCCGTCCCACCCACGGCGCTGCCGTTGTGTGCGGCAGGGATGTGCAGCAGCACTCGTCCCAGGTGCGGAGCATGATGGGCGTGTGCCACCAGCGAGACACGCTGTGGGACCGATTGACTGCCGCGGAACACGTGGAGTTGTACGCGATGATGCGAGGGTGGTCCCCTGCGCAGGCAAAGGAAGAAGCCATGCGTCGGTTGAAGCAGGTGTCACTGGATGGGGCGGCGACGTTGCAAGCAGGAGCGATGTCCGGTGGAATGCGACGTCGCTTGTCGCTCGCGATGGCGTTGGCCGGCGATCCCGCCGTTGTGCTGTTGGATGAGCCGACCACCGGCATGGATCCGGTGTCACGCCATGAGGTGTGGGAGGTGCTGAAGATCGAACGCCGGCGGCGGTGTGTGATTTTGATCACGCACGACATGGAGGAAGCTGAGGTGCTGTCAGACCGGTTGTGCATCATGCATGAAGGCCGGGTTCGTTGCCAAGGAAGCCCGCTTCAATTGAAGCGACGGTTTGGACAGGGCTTTACTGTGACGCTTGTGAGCACCGCGCATGACATCTCAAGCCTTGCGCGTGTGTTGGAGCGCCTGCTACCATTCTCAGCGGCTACTCCCACCGTGGCACCCATGGTGGCAGCGCCTCAAGGTGAGCACCTGGCCGCCACCGGTCAGGGTTCTACATCCAGGTCGCCCACTCGAGCAGCTTCGCTCTCACCCACGAGTGCTCCTGTTGCAACCACTGCGGCTGTGACTCCTTCACAGCTTCGTTGTGATTGTGCCTGCGAAGGTGAACAACACAACACCGCATGTGCCGCTACACCAGTGCTCCCAGAAACTGTGCCGTGCTGTGGTCCTCGCAGCTCCACGATGTCCAGCAACATGGCAAGCCCCTCCGTGCATGTGCCCGGGACATGAAACTCGAGCGAGGACTCGTCGCTGCGAGTCAACAGAGCTTGTGGGACACAGGACCACATGAGCTGCAAGACGTGTTGACTGTCAAGGGACAAACCCACGAGTGCATCCTCGTCGAGGGGGGGAACTGGGGAAGGTGCACTTTGCACAGTTTCTGGGAGCACTGGTGTAGCGGCACATGCGGTGTTGTGTTGTTCACCTTCGCAGGCACAATCACAACGAAGCTGTGAAGGAGTCACAGCCG
>Ga0213833_1000563_pt1 | contig 35112 bp, 38 predicted proteins | sample SWATP21_FD_160575 | JGI IMG/M metagenome (GOLD analysis project Ga0213833, IMG submission 160575) | Coastal seawater microbial communities from Marineland, Florida, United States - SWA TP2 #1 | ecosystem: Environmental > Aquatic > Marine > Coastal | place: USA: Florida | collected 2016-08-14 | reverse complement strand
AGATTCCCGAGGATGTGCTGGCGCCCTGGCGCGAACGCTACCTGTCACAGTATCGCGAATACGGCCTCATGGGCACGCGCTACGTCACCGACAAACAGCCGGCGAACTTCCTCGCTGTCGGCCTGATCCGCCAGATGTTCCCCGAGGCGCCGGTCATCCATATCCGCCGCAAGCCGGTGGAAGTCGCCTTCTCGATCTACCGGCGCAATTTCTCGCGCATGTGGCCCTTCGCGCATGATCTCGACGATATCGCGCACTACTACGCGCTTCAGGCGCGGCTGGGTAAGCACTGGGCTGTGACCTATCCCGATCATGTCACGCCCCTGCAGTACGAGGAACTGGTCGGTGACTTCGAGGCGCGGCTGCGTTTCGTGCTCGCGCGGTGCGGTCTGACCTGGAGCCGGAAATGTCTCGAATACTACGATGTCGAGCGCACGGTGATGACGTTCAGCGCGACCCAGGTCCGCCGGCCGCCGTCGAAGGAACATCTCGACTCGACCTCGCCCTATGCGACATTCCTGAGCCCGTTTGATGACGCTTTGTCGCGCTTATGTGTCGACAATGAAACCGGTATGTGGGTGGAACGCGACGGCAATGCAGACCCCGATCCGGACCGGCCGGCCCCGAAGCCGGGTCTTGGCGGAATGATGCGGCGGGTCCTGTCGGGCGGCCGTGCGCGGACCCGGTCATGAGTGCCGATCTCCAGCTTGCGATGCAGTTGCTGCAAAGCGGCCGGGCCGGAGAGGCCGAGGCCAGGCTGGACGCCGTGATCGCGACGCGGCCGGACGATGTCGAGGCGCTGCATCTGCGTGGTGTGGTCCGTGGCCGGTTGGGCCGGTTTGCGGCCGGCATCGCCGATCTGGAGGCGGCAGCAGGGCGGCACCCGCAACCGTTTGCCGTCCTCAGCAATCTGGGAAATCTCAAGCGCAGGGCCGGGGACCTCGCCGGTGCAGTCGAGGCCTATCGTGCGGCCCTGGCGCGCAAGCCCGGTTTTGTGGACGCGATGACCAATCTGGCCATCACACTGTCCGATCTGGGCCGCAGCGAAGAGGCGGAAGCGGCTTTCCGCGATGTTCTCAAGAGCGTGCCGGACAGCACGGCGGCGCTCAACGGGCTGGGCAATCTGCGATCACGGGCCGGCGATGAGGCGGGGGCGCTGGATTTCTATTCTCGCGCCATTGATGCAAACCCCCGTGCGCCGATGCCACGCATCAACCGCGGCAGCGTGCTGCGGTCCGTCAATCGGCTTGCGGATTCCCTGCAGGATCTCGACACGGCCTGCCGGCTGGCACCGGGTCAGGCGGAGGCTCACTTCCAGCGTGGTCATACGCTGCGCACGCTCGGACGTACTGCCGAGGCGCGGGAAGCCTACTGGCAGGCGTCGCGGTGTGCGCCTCTGCGGGCGGATATCCACAGGGATCTGGCGAGCCTGCTCTGGGAGCTGGGAGAGGGGCGTGGTGCAACCGCTGCACTGGACACCGTTCTGGCAAGTCAGGCGGATCCTGAACTGGCTTATACCAAAGCCCGTGTCCTGCTGCGCACCGGCTATCCTGCCGACGCACTCGAAGCGCTCGAAGCCGCACTGGAAAAGGCGCCGGCGCATGCGCGGGCCCTGGCCCTGCGCGGGGAGATCCGGAGCAAGCAGGGAGACGGGGAGGCGGGGCTTGCGGACCTGCATGCTGCCCTCGCAGCAAGCGGTGGTGAGGATTTCGAGATCCGTCACCAGCTGGTCGAGGCGTGCCTGATGCACGGACGGACCGAAGACGCGGTCGACGCACTTCGCGTCGACCCGCCCGCGGAGCATCTGCAAAAGCATGTCGCCCTGCAGGCGACCGCCTGGCGCTGCGCCGGCGATGATCGTTACAGGCGGCTTTATGATTATGACCGGCTGACGGCGAAGCGGTTTATCGACACGCCCGCGGGCTATGCGTCGCTGGACGCGTTCAATGAGGCCCTGGCCGAGCGCATTGCTGCTCTCCATGCGACGCAGGCCCAGCCGATCGAGCAGACCCTGTTCGGCGGCACCCAGTCACCGGGACGTCTGTGGGATAATGACGACCCGGTCATCCAGGCGCTTGCCCAGGCGCTGCAGGCGGCCGCACAGCGTTTTGTCGCGGATTTGCCGGATGATCCCGGGCATCCTTTCCTCGCCCGCAAGTCCGACCGGTTGAAACTCACCGGCGCCTGGTCTGTGAGGCTGCGCTCGGGCGGCGGCCATGTTGACCATATCCATCCGGCCGGCTGGATCAGCGCCAGCTATTACGTCCATGTTCCGGAGACGGTGCTGCGCGGCGAACGTGCCGGATGGCTTCGTCTGGGGGCTCCGGGCCTGCCCGGTCTCGACCTTCCGGCCGAACGCTATATCTGTCCCGAAGCCGGCGCGGCGATCTTCTTCCCCTCCTACATGTGGCACGGCGTCGAGCCGTTCGAGAGCGAGGATGTGCGCGTGACGGCGCCTTTCGACCTGCTGCCGGACTAGCTAATTGTACGGTGTATTGTGACACCCGATTCCCGCGAAAAGGCTTGGTAAAATCAGGTCTTGTTGAAAGGTCTGCGGCATATGCGCAACAGTGCAGCGTGAATGACGCTTTGCATGGGGATGTGACGGACGTGTGTCATTGACCCTTCGCATTCTGCATGGGTACCTTGCAGATAAGGCGGGGAATCGTGAGCTCCGCCGAGCCGGGGGGATGCTGCCTGAAAAACCAAGTGCGGGCGGGTTTCCCATTACAACCTTACTCGGAGGGATTAAGAGTGAGACCGACTTCCTTGAAGGCTTGCCTCATGGCGAGCACGCTCATCGGTGGCTTGGCTGTAGCCGCGCCGGCGATGGCACAAGACGGCGCCGCTGATGATGACGTGGTCGTCATCACCGGTTCGCGCATTCAACGCACCGACACGGTGGCCCCGAGCCCGATCACTTCGGTTAACGAAGAGCTGTTCGAGCTGAACAACGTGGTCAACACCGAAGACCTGCTGAACACCCTGCCGCAGCTGATCCCGGCTTTCGACGCCACGTCGAACAACCCGGGCGATGGTACGGCGACGGTGTCGCTTCGCGGTCTCGGCACGTCCCGGACCCTGGTTCTGGTTGACGGCACCCGTTTCGTCGGCTCCGGCGCTGCCCAGGTCGTCGACCTGAACAACATCCCGGCCGCCATGGTCGAGCGCGTTGACGTCGTGACCGGTGGTGCATCGGCCGTTTATGGTTCGGACGCTGTTGCCGGTGTTGTGAACTTCATCCTGCGTGACGACTTCGAAGGCGTGGAAGTTTCCACCTCGCACGAATTCTCCATGGACGAAGGCGATGCGGCCATTTCCGACGTTTCCGTCACGGTTGGCGGTAACTTCGACAACGGTCGCGGTAACGCCGTGCTGTCCTTCGGCTACACCAATCGTGAAGCTGTCTTCCAAGCGTCGCGCGACTTCTCGGAAGTGGCCTACTGGTCGCCTGGTCCGGGTACCGATCCGTACATCCCGGGTGGTTCCTCGAGCATCCCGCAAACCTGGATTCGTCCGGCCGCCGGCAACTACTTCGACACGAACCCGGTCGATTCCAGCGGCGATCCGTACTTCCTGATGACCCAGCCGGGCGGCGCTATCGCCGAGCGTCAGGTGTACAACTACGCCCCGACCAACTACCTGCAACTGCCGCAGGAACGTCACATGATCTCGGCTTTCGCCACCTATGAGATCAATGACAATATCGAGATGTATGCTCGCGGCATCTACGCGAACAACGTTGTCGATTCCCAGCTCGCCCCGACCCCGACGGGCACGCTGACCATCGACGTCAATCTCGACAACCCGCTGTTCTCGACCGAGCTGCGTGACCTGTTTGCCAACGACGCCAGCTCCAACAATGGCGATGGTACGGCCACGGTGCGTATCGCCCGCCGTATGCAAGAGATCAGCACCCGTAACTCGCTGCGCGACACGAACACCTTCCAGGGTGTGCTCGGTTTCCGTGGCGACATCAACAATGACTGGTCCTACGACGTCTTCTACAACTACTCGCGTTCGGCGGTGTCCCAGATCCTGTCTGGCAACATCTCCGTTGCGGCCTTCCAGGAAGCTGTCCTTTGTGACGGCGGCCCGACGGCTATCGCCAGCGGTTGTACGGCTCCGACCTTGGACATCTGGAATGGTGCCGGTTCGGTCTCCGCGGAAGCGGCTGACTACATCGCCCGTACCGGTGCCCAGATCGACGTGATCGAAGCCACCCAGGCGGTCGCCTCTGTGTCCGGCGAGCTGTCGAACATGGCGTCCCCGATGGCGAACATCGCGCCGGCGCTCGTGCTCGGTGTCGAGTATCGTGAAAACTCCGCGTCCATCCGCCCTGACTCCGTGCTGGGTCCGGATGTTCGCGGCTTCAACCAGTCGCTGCCGATCGAAGGTTCGTTCGACGTCTACGAATTCTTCACCGAAGTCGACGTTCCGCTCATCACGGACCGTCCGGGCATCCAGAGCCTGAACTTCACCGGCGCCTTCCGTATGTCGGACTATTCGACGGTTGGTAACACGCAGACCTACGCCGCTGGCCTGGGCTGGGAGCCGGTCGACAGCCTGCGTATCCGTACGCAGTACAACCGCGCTGTTCGTGCGCCGAACGTGAGTGACCTGTTCTCGCCGGCGACCAACGGCTTCCCGGGTGCGACCGATCCGTGCTCTGGCGGTCTGGGTTCCTTCGACAGTGACGTGATCGTTGCCAACTGTATTGCTTCGGGCGTTCCCGCAGCGTCGGTCGGCACGCCGTTCCAGTCGAATGCGCAGATCGAAGCCCTGTTCGGCGGTAACGCCAACGTTGACGAAGAAACCGCTGACACCTTCACCCTGGGTGCTGTGTGGCAGCCGAACTTCATCAGCGGCTTCACGATGCAAGTCGACTACTACAACATCGAGATCGAAGACGCGATTGCGACTCCGTCCCTGCAGAACCTGCTGGACGAGTGCTATCGCCAGGACATCCAGTCGGCTTGTGCCTTCTTCGCAGGCGCTCGTAACCCGAGCACCGGTGAAATGGCCAATCCGTTCATGCCGGAACTGTTCTCTTCGAACCTCGCTGTGTTCGAAGCTGAAGGCGTCGACGTCCGCGTTGACTACATGTGGGATGCCGAGCAAATGGGCCTGTCGCCCGACCTTGGCTCCTTCTCGGTGAACTACTACTCCACCTTCACCATCGGCAACGGCTACCAGACGTCTGAAGTCGCTGGTTTCGTCGCCTGTGAAGGTCAGTTCTCCGGTCAGTGCGGTGAGCCGACCCCGGAATACAAGCACGTCGCTCAGGCGAGCTGGTACTGGGGCAACCTGACGACCTCCGTCCGTTGGCGCCACATTGGCGGTGTCGACATCGAACCGTCCTACGCCGGTTTCGTTTCGGATCGCGAGCTGTCGATCGACTCCTACAACTACTTCGACGTGACCTTCGGTTACGACGTCAGCGAAGCCGTCCGCGTCTCGCTGGGTCTGCAAAACGTGATGGACGAAGAGCCGCCGGTTCTGACCTCCACCTCGTCCGAGCAGGCCAACACCTATCCGGCCACGTACGATCCGTTCGGCCGTCGTCTGTTCCTGGGCGCCAACCTGCGCTTCTAGTCGACAGACTTGATACACTTGGGGAAGGGCGGGTCTTCGGACCCGCCCTTTTTTCTTTTGGTCAGGCCCGTGCCCCGAGGGCAGCAAGGGAGTTGCCTTCGCGAGGCGCATCCCTAACATGCTCTTAATGTTAGGGGATCGCACTCAATCGAGCGAAGTGACTGCCTGGAGGCAGTTCTGGACCGGGCGTCGCCCAGGTGACGAGCATCGCTATCGTGACCCTCGGGTCGCCGAAGTGCTTGATGCGCATTGGTCCCGGTATTTCTCCGACAGGATCGGGGAGGGGAGGGTCTCGTCCCTGCTCGACTTGGCGTGTGGTGAAGGCGAGGTCCTTCGCTTTGCCGAGCAGGTTTTTTCGCGAAGTGCCGATGACCTGCCGAAGGCGATCTGCTGCGATGTTGCACCTTCTGCTGCTCTCATGGCGGCCGGCGCGCTGAATGCGCTGCCCGTTGCGGCGGACAGTTCGGCTTTGCCCTTTGCGGATGCGGCGGTCTCCTGCGCCGTCAGTCAGTACGGTCTGGAATACGCGGGGCAGGAGGCGTTTTCGGAGGCCGCCCGTGTGGTTGATGAGGGTGGCCACCTGCATGCGCTGGTTCACTGCAGTGGTGGCGTTGTTGAAGCTGCGTGCGCAGATGTGGCAGCTCTTCTGTCGACTGTCGTTGATAGCAGCTTGTTCGGGCGGATGGCTGACTATGCTGAAAACATTCCACTCGCGGCTGCCGGGCAAGTGTCCGATGCCCGGGCCCGGGAATGTGTCGACAAGCTGCGCGCCGCACTCGACGCCGTGGGAGAGGCTCTGGCCGTCGCCAGCCACGGCCCGGCACGGGAGCATGTGGCCCGGCTTGTGGCGGACTGTCGGACCCTGGCGGGGCGCCTGGGTCACTTTGCCCCCGCCGACGTGACCACGTGGATCGGGACGCAGAAGTCCGATATTGAGGCTTTCCATCATCGCATGATGTCAATGCTGGATGTGGCCCAGTCCGAGGACGACATGCGCAGTATTGTGGAGCGGCTGGATGCTGCTGGCCTGACGGTGTCGCCGCTTTCGGTGCTGGAGGCTCCGGGCAGGGGCGGGGCACTGGCGTGGGTCGTTGATGCGCGGCGGAGCGACGCGTGCTGAAGCCGGGTTACGAATAAGCGCAGCAATATGCGTTTTAGCTGTTTTCTTATGGCGCTCTGCATTGTAGACAGCTGCGCTTCGGATGTGGCGGTGGCAGGCTCACCGTGCTACTCCGCGCGCGTGGTACAGGGGTGTAGCTCAGTTGGTAGAGCATCGGTCTCCAAAACCGAGGGTCGGGGGTTCGAGTCCCTCCGCCCCTGCCATGCCGCTCTAACGGAATTTTGCGCCGCATGATCCTGGCGCCGATTGCAAACAGGGCCCTGAGGGGCCAGATGGAAGCGAATGACGCGGAACGCGAATAACAAGACGCCGGCGCAGGCCAAGGCGGATACGGCGGCGCCGAAAAAGCGCCGGGCCGGCCCGTTCCAGTATCTGGCGCAGGTGCGTCAGGAGGCCCGCAAGGTAACCTGGACCGGACGGCAGGAGTTGATCGTCTCGACGATCCTCGTGCTGATCCTTTCGGCCATTGCCATGCTGTTCTTCTGGGGTGTGGACTTCGCGATCCGCGAAACCGTCCAGTTCCTGCTGTCGCTCGGTTCGTAGGAGGAGGCTTGTATGTCTGCCAAGTGGTATATCGTGCACGCCTATTCGAACTTCGAGAAGAAGGTCGCCGAGGCGATCCGGACCGAGGCGTCGATCCAGGGCCTTGAAGACAAGTTCGAAGAGATTCTCGTCCCGACCGAGGACGTGGTCGAGGTCCGCAAGGGCCGCAAGGTGAATGCCGAGCGCAAGTATTTCCCGGGCTATGTCCTGGTAAAAATGGACATGACTGATCAAGCCTATCACCTGGTCACGTCGACGCCGAAGGTCACCGGCTTCCTCGGTTCCGGCAAGAAGCCGATTCCGGTGTCCGAGAACGAGGTGAAGCGGATCCTTGGCCAGATGGAAGAGGATGCCGAGCGTCCGCGTCCGACGGTCAATTACGAGATCGGCGAGACGGTGAATGTCATCGACGGCCACTTCGCCAGCTTCAACGGCGTCGTGGAAGAGGTTGATGACGAGAATGGCCGCCTCAAGGTGGCAATCAATATTTTTGGCCGGGCAACCCCGGTCGAGCTGGAATACGCGCAGGTCGAAAAGACCCAGTAGCGCGTGTGACGTGCGGGAGGTGCCGGCGCCAAGTCCATGCCGGGCCGTACCGCAACCCCCCAAGGACGCGATGGTCGCGTCCTGTTGATGGAGTGGAGACATGGCCAAGAAGATTGACGGCTATATCAAGCTGCAAGTGCCTGCCGGCGCTGCAAACCCGTCCCCGCCGATCGGCCCGGCACTGGGTCAGCGCGGCGTGAACATCATGGAATTCTGTAAGGCCTTCAACGCGAAGACCCAGGAGATGGAAAAAGGGATGCCGATCCCGACCACCATCACCGTCTTCTCGGACAAGTCCTTTACCTTCGAGATCGCAACGCCGCCGGCGAGCTTCTATCTGAAGAAGGCCGCGAAGATCCAGAAGGGCAGCCAGGCCCCGGGCCAGACTTCGGCCGGTTCCGTCTCGATGGCGCAGTGCCGCGAGATCGCGGAAGCCAAGTTCAAGGACCTCAATGCGAACGACCTCGACCAGGCGACGAAGATCATCGCCGGCTCGGCCCGTTCCATGGGTCTGGAAGTGACGGAGTAGGGATCATGGCGACTATCGGAAAACGTCTCGCGTCTGCGCGTGAAACCATTGATCGCGATCACCTCTACACGGTCGATGAAGCGGTCAAGCACGTGAAGGCCAATGCCAAGGCCAAGTTTGATGAAACCATTGAACTGGCAGTGAATCTGGGTGTCGACCCGCGTCACGCCGACCAGATGGTCCGTGGTGTCTGCGAGCTGCCGAACGGCACGGGCCGTACGGTCCGCGTCGCGGTGTTCGCCAAGGGCCCGAAGGCTGAAGAGGCCAAGAAGGCCGGTGCCGACGTTGTGGGTGCCGAAGACCTGATGGAACAGGTCCAGGGCGGCAATATCAATTTCGACAAGGTCATCGCGACCCCGGACATGATGCCGCTCGTTGGCCGTCTCGGTAAGGTGCTCGGCCCGCGTGGCATGATGCCGAACCCGAAGGTCGGCACGGTCACCATGGATGTGACCAAGGCTGTTGCCGCGTCCAAGGGCGGTGCCGTGGAGTTCCGTGTCGAGAAGGCGGGCATCGTGCACGCCGGTGTCGGCAAGGCGAGCTTCACTGAAGTGCAGCTGGTCGAGAATGTTCGCGCCCTGATCGGCGCCATCGTCAAGTCGAAGCCGTCGGGCGCCAAAGGCACCTATATCCGCCGGATCGCGCTGTCCTCGACCATGGGGCCGGGCGTAAAAATCGACACGTCGGAAGCCTCCGCGGCCTAATTCGACGTAAAAGACACTTGAGTTTCAGCCCGGCAGGCTTTATCCGGCCGGGCTGATCCGGTTCTTCGCCGCGCGTTGTGAGGTGAAGGCCGGACCTGTCCGAGATCGCAGGGGGCGGGGCCTTTTCAAGGTTCTGCCTTAATCCAGTTTGGGCCCTGTGTGAGACAGAGCATGAACAATATGGCCTTGTCCGTAAGGTCTGTTGGTTCAAGCCCTGGGACAGGACGCGCCGTGGGCGCGCCCGAACCCTTGAAACGGGGAAGGCGTTCGACGGCGTTTTCACCGGACCGTCCGTGGTGGACGGTTCAAACAGGGAGTCCGCAAAATGGATCGCAATCAAAAAGAAGCGTCCGTTGAAGAGCTGGAAGGCATCTTCTCGAACGCTGGATCCGTGGTGATGGCCCACTATACGGGCATGACCGTTGCGGAAATGACGAATCTGCGTGCCAAGCTCCGTGAGCTCGGCGGCACATTCAAGGTGGTTCGCAACCGCCTCGCCAAGATCGCTCTGCAAGGCAAGCCGGGTGAAGGCGCTGCCGACCTGTTCTCGGGTCCGGTGGCCATCGCTTACTCGGAAGACTTTGTTGCAGCGCCGAAGGTGCTGGTGGACTACGCGAAGTCCAACGACAAGCTCGTCATTCTCGGCGGCTTCATGGAAGAGGAAGTGTTCGACGCCAAAGGCATCGACGCCCTGTCCAAGATGCCGTCCCGCGAAGAGCTTATCGCCACCATCGCGGCCCGTCTCACGGGTCAGGCTTCGCAGGTTGCCCAGCGTATCATGGCCCCGGGCCAAGGTCTGGCTGGCGCCATCGAGGTCATCCGCGAAAAAGCCGAAGCGTAACGTCATTCTCCGCTAACGAACTGACACACTGAACACGACAAGGAATTGAACAAATGGCTGATGTAGCTAAACTCTGCGAAGAACTTCTCTCGCTCACCATCCTTGAAGCCAAGGAACTGAACGATCTCCTCGAAGAAAAAGGCATCAAGGCAGCGGCTGCTGTCGCGGTTGCCGGCCCGGCTGGCGGCGACGCCGGTGGCGCGGCTGTCGAAGAGAAGGACGAATTTGACGTGATCCTGGCTTCGGCTGGCGACAAGAAGATCAACGTCATCAAGGAAGTCCGTGCCATCACCGGCCTGGGTCTGAAGGAAGCCAAGGACCTGGTCGAAGGCGCTCCGAAGGCGGTCAAGGAAGGTGCTCCGAAGGCCGAAGCCGAAGAGATCAAGAAGAAGCTCGAAGAAGCCGGCGCTACGGTCGAGCTGAAATAATCACGCTCCGGCGTGACCTGATCGGTGCTGCGGGCGCGCGGGGTTTCCTGCGCGTCCGCTAGCCCGTCTTTGCGTTTCGCGGTCCCTCCGCTGCCGTTCCAGGCGGGGCCGCATAATCCGGACCGGGTTGCTGCGTCTTTGACGCGCAGGGCCGGGCCACTCGGAACGGCGGCGCGGGGACGAACCCCGCATCTATGGCGCAGTGCTGTCTGCGAAGGGAGCCGACATGGGTCTGTCGTTCACCGGCAAGAAGCGGATTCGCAAGACGTTCGGTCGCATTCCGGAAACGGTCGCGATGCCGAACCTCATCGAAGTTCAGAAAAGCTCCTACGAGCAGTTCCTGATGAAGGAAGTCCCGTCAAGCGAGCGGGGCGATACGGGCATGCAGGCCGTCTTCAAGTCGGTCTTCCCCGTCAAGGATTTCGCTGAGCGTGCTGTGCTGGACTTCGTGTCCTACGAATTCGAAGCGCCGAAGTTCGACGTCGAGGAATGCCAGCAGCGTGACATGACTTTCGCGGCACCGCTGAAGGTCAAGATGCGTCTGATCGTGTTCGATGTCGACGAGGAAACCGGCGCGCGTTCGGTCAAGGACATCAAGGAGCAGGACGTCTATATGGGCGATATCCCGCTCATGACGGACAAGGGCACCTTCGTCGTCAACGGCACCGAGCGGGTCATCGTTTCCCAGATGCACCGTTCGCCGGGTGTCTTCTTCGACCATGACCGCGGCAAGACCCATGCCTCGGGCAAATACCTGTTCGCCGCGCGGATCATCCCCTATCGCGGTTCCTGGCTCGATTTCGAGTTCGACGCCAAGGACGTGGTCCACATGCGCCTCGACCGCCGCCGCAAGCTGCCGGCGACGACGCTGCTGTATGCGCTGGGCCTGGACAAGGAAGAGATTCTCTCGACCTTCTACAACACGGTCGAATACAAGTTCGCCAAGAAGGGCTGGACCGTTCCTTACGTGAAGGAACGCTGGCGCGGCGCCAAGCCGGTGCGCGACCTGGTCGACGCCAAGACGGGCGATATCGTCGCTCCGGCCGGCAAGAAGATTTCCGCGCGCGCGGCCAACAAGCTGGCCGAGGACGGTCTGGAAGCCCTGCTGGTTTCCGACGAATTCCTGCTGTCGGGCTATCTGGCCGAGGACATGGTCAATCTGGAAACCGGCGAGATCTTCGCGGAAGCCGGTGACGAGCTGACCCAGGAAATCCTCGACACGCTGAAGGAAACCGGCGTCAAGGTTCTCAACCTGCTCGACATCGACCCGGCCACGGGTATCGGTCCCTACATCCGGACTACGCTGGCGGTCGACAAGAATGAAAGCCGCGAGCAGGCGCTGGTCGATATCTACCGCGTCATGCGTCCGGGCGAGCCGCCGACGCCGGAAACGGCCGAAGCCATGTTCCAGGGCCTGTTTTTCGATCCGGAACGCTACGACCTGTCGGCCGTGGGCCGCGTGAAGATGAACATGCGTCTGGACCTCGACTGTCCGGATGATGTCCGCACGCTGCGCAAGGAAGACATCCTGGCCGTGCTGAAGACCCTCGTGGATCTGCGCGACGGCCGCGGCGAAATCGACGACATCGACAATCTCGGCAACCGCCGTGTGCGTTCGGTCGGCGAGCTGATGGAAAATCAGTACCGCATTGGCCTCCTGCGTATGGAGCGCGCGATCAAGGAACGCATGTCCTCGGTCGATATCGAGACGGTCATGCCGCACGACCTGGTCAACGCCAAGCCGGCGGCGGCTGCGGTGCGCGAATTCTTCGGCTCCTCGCAGCTGTCGCAATTCATGGACCAGACGAATCCGCTGTCCGAAGTGACGCACAAGCGCCGTCTCTCGGCGCTTGGCCCGGGTGGTCTGACCCGCGAGCGTGCCGGCTTCGAAGTGCGCGACGTGCACCCGACCCACTATGGCCGGATCTGCCCGATCGAGACGCCGGAAGGTCCGAATATCGGCCTGATCAACTCGCTGTCGACCTATGCCCGCGTCAACAAGTACGGCTTCATCGAGAGCCCGTACCGCCGGGTCGAGAACGGCAAGTTGACCGAGACTGTCGACTATCTCTCCGCCATGCAGGAGTCGCGCTACGCAATCGCCCAGGCGAATGCGCACGTGAACGAGAATGGCGAGCTGGACAACGAGTTCGTGAACTGCCGTATCGGCGGTGAAGTGACGCTCGTTCCGCGTGAGGACGTGGAATACATCGACGTGTCGCCGAAACAGGTGGTTTCGGTCGCTGCAGCGCTCATTCCCTTCCTGGAAAACGACGACGCCAACCGCGCCCTCATGGGCTCGAACATGCAGCGCCAGGCCGTGCCGCTCGTGAAGGCGGAAGCGCCTCTCGTCGGCACCGGCATGGAAGGTGTTGTGGCCCGCGACTCCGGTGCTGCCATTGCGGCGCGCCGGGGCGGCGTGATCGAACAGGTCGACGCGACCCGTATCGTTATCCGGGCCACGGAAGATCTCGATGCCGCCAAGTCGGGCGTCGACATCTACCGCCTGTCGAAGTTCCAGCGCTCCAACCAGTCCACCTGTATCAACCAGCGCCCGATCGTGCGCGTGGGTGATGAAGTGACTGCCGGTGACATCATCGCCGACGGTCCGTCGACCGATCTGGGCGAGCTCGCGCTCGGCCGGAACGTGGTCGTCGCCTTCATGCCGTGGAACGGCTACAACTTCGAGGACTCGATCCTGATCTCCGAGCGCATCGTGCGCGACGACGTCTTCACCTCGATCCACCTCGAAGAGTTCGAGATCGCGGCCCGCGACACCAAGCTGGGGCCGGAGGAAATCACGCGCGACATCCCGAATGTCGGCGAAGAAGCCCTGCGCAATCTCGACGAAGCCGGTATCGTGGCTGTGGGCGCCGAAGTCGGTCCGGGCGATATCCTGGTCGGCAAGGTGACGCCGAAGGGCGAGAGCCCGATGACGCCGGAAGAAAAGCTTCTGCGCGCCATCTTCGGCGAGAAGGCCTCCGACGTTCGCGACACCTCGCTGCGCATGCCGTCCGGTGCCACCGGTACGGTCGTGGAAGTCCGCGTCTTCAACCGTCACGGTGTCGACAAGGACGAACGCGCGATCTCCATCGAGCGTGAGGAAATCGAACGTCTCGGCAAGGACCGCGATGACGAGCTGCACATTCTCGAACGCAATATCTATCAGCGTCTGGGCGATCTCCTGCTCGGCAAGACGGCGGTCTCCGGTCCGCGCGGCTTCGCCAAGGGCAAGGTGACCCAGGAAGCGCTCGACGAGACCCCGCGTTCGCAGTGGTGGCGCATCGGTCTGGACGACGAGAAGGCGATGGGCGAAGTCGAAGCGCTGCAAAAGCAGTATGACGACAGCAAGGCCCGCCTGGACCGCCGGTTCGAGGACAAGGTCGACAAGCTGCAGCGTGGCGATGAAATGCCGCCGGGCGTGATGAAGATGGTCAAGGTGTTCGTCGCGGTGAAGCGCAAGCTTCAGCCGGGCGATAAGATGGCCGGCCGTCACGGCAACAAGGGTGTTATCTCCAAGATCAATCCGATCGAGGACATGCCCTTCCTGGAAAACGGTGAAGCCGTCGACATCGTGCTCAACCCGCTCGGCGTGCCGTCGCGGATGAATGTCGGCCAGATCCTGGAGACCCACCTTGGCTGGGCCTGCCGCGGTCTGGGCCGCCAGATCGGTGAGGCGTATGAAGCTTATCAGCGCGACGGTTCCGTCGAAGCGCTGAAGTCCGAGCTGAAGCGTGTCTACGGCGAGGACGAGCTGCCGGAAACGGATGCCGACATCGCCGAGCTGGGCCGCAACCTGGCCAATGGCGTGCCGATCGCGACTCCGGTCTTCGACGGTGCCCGCGAGCCGGACGTGTCCGCCATGCTGGAGAAGGCCGGTTTCGATCCGTCGGGCCAGGTCACCCTGTATGACGGCCAGACCGGTGAGCCCTTCCGCCGCAAGGTTACGGTGGGTGTGAAGCACCTGCTGAAACTGCACCACCTGGTGGACGACAAGATCCACGCCCGCTCGATCGGCCCGTACTCGCTCGTGACCCAGCAGCCGCTGGGTGGTAAGGCGCAGTTCGGCGGTCAGCGCTTCGGTGAGATGGAAGTGTGGGCCCTGGAAGCCTATGGTGCGGCGTACACGCTGCAGGAAATGCTGACGGTGAAGTCGGACGACGTGGCCGGCCGGACGAAGGTCTATGAGGCCATCGTGCGCGGCGACGACACCTTCGAAGCCGGCGTTCCGGAGAGCTTCAACGTGCTCGTGAAGGAAATGCGTTCCCTCGGCCTCAATGTCGAACTGAAAAACGGCTAAGGCCGAACCTTATATCGCGGGACAGGCCTGGTCCTGTCCCGCTTGCCCCTTTTGGGAGACGGCGACATGAATCACGACGTCATGAACATCTTCAATCCGGCTGCCGAAGGCCCGTCCTTCGACCGGATCCGGATTGCTCTCGCGAGCCCGGAAAAGATCCTTTCCTGGTCTTTCGGCGAGGTCAAAAAGCCCGAAACCATCAACTACCGGACCTTCAAGCCGGAGCGCGACGGCCTGTTCTGCGCCCGCATCTTCGGTCCGGTGAAGGACTATGAGTGCCTGTGCGGCAAGTACAAGCGCATCAAGTACAAGGGCATCGTCTGCGAGAAGTGCGGCGTTGAAGTGACCCTGGCCCGCGTCCGCCGCGAGCGCATGGGCCATATCGAGCTTGCCGCACCGGTCGCCCACATCTGGTTCCTGAAGTCGCTGCCGTCGCGGATCGCAATGATCCTCGACATGGCGCTGAAGGATGTGGAGCGCGTGCTCTACTTCGAGAACTATGTCGTTATCGAGCCCGGCCTGACCCCGCTGCAGCCGTTCCAGCTTCTCTCCGAAGAGGAGTATATGGACGCGCAGGACGAGTATGGCGAAGACGCCTTCACCGCCGGCATCGGCGCTGAAGCCGTCCGCGAAATCCTGATTGCCATGGACCTCGAGGCGGAAGCCGCGAAGGTCCGTGAGGACATGAAGGAGACCGGCTCGGAACTGAAGCTGAAGAAGTATGCCAAGCGCCTCAAGCTGCTTGAAAACTTCATCACGTCCGGCAACCGTCCGGAATGGATGATCATGACGGTCATTCCGGTGATCCCGCCGGAACTGCGTCCGCTCGTGCCGCTCGATGGCGGCCGTTTCGCGACGTCGGACCTGAACGATCTCTACCGCCGCGTCATCAACCGGAACAACCGCCTGAAGCGCCTGATCGAACTGCGCGCGCCGGACATCATCATCCGTAACGAAAAGCGGATGCTGCAGGAGTCCGTCGACGCCCTGTTCGACAATGGTCGCCGTGGCCGCGTCATCACGGGTGCCAACAAGCGTCCGCTGAAGTCGCTGTCCGACATGCTGAAGGGCAAGCAGGGCCGCTTCCGTCAGAACCTGCTCGGCAAGCGCGTCGACTATTCCGGCCGTTCGGTCATCGTGGTCGGCCCGGATCTCAAGCTGCACGAGTGCGGCCTGCCGAAGAAGATGGCGCTCGAACTGTTCAAGCCCTTCATCTATGCGCGTCTCGACGCCAAGGGGCTTTCGGGCACGGTCAAGCAGTCCAAGAAGCTGGTCGAAAAAGAGCGTCCGGAAGTCTGGGACGTGCTCGACGAGGTGATCCGCGAGCACCCGGTCATGCTGAACCGGGCGCCGACGCTGCACCGTCTGGGCATCCAGGCCTTCGAGCCGAAGCTGATCGAAGGCAAGGCTATCCAGCTGCACCCGCTGGTCTGCGCGGCTTTCAACGCCGACTTCGACGGTGACCAGATGGCCGTTCACGTGCCGCTCTCGCTGGAAGCCCAGCTGGAAGCGCGCACGCTGATGATGTCGACCAACAACATCCTCTCGCCCGCCAACGGCAAGCCGATCATCGTGCCGTCCCAGGATATCGTTCTGGGCCTGTACTACCTGTCGGTGATGAATGCGAACGAGCCGGGCGAGGGCATGGCCTTCGGGTCCCGCGCGGAAATGGAAGCCGCGCTGGAAAGCGGCGTTGTCTCGCTCCACGCCAAGATCAAGGCGCGCTGGGAAGGCATCGACGAGAACGGTGAGCCGATCACGAAGGTGATCGAATGCACGCCGGGCCGGAAGATGATCATCGACCTCCTGCCCAAGCACGCCAAGATGCAGCCGGAAATCGTCGGCGAACTGCTGACGAAGAAGGCGATCGGCGGCCTGATCGACCACGTCTATCGCCACTGCGGCCAGAAGGCGACGGTGATCTTCTGTGACCAGATCATGGGTCTGGGCTTCAAGGAAGCGGCGAAGGCCGGCATTTCCTTCGGCAAGGACGACATGCTGATCCCGGATGCCAAGGCGGATCTGGTGGGCGCCACCCGCGCGCTCGTCGCCGACTACGAGCAGCAATATGTCGACGGCCTGATCACCAAGGGTGAGAAGTACAACAAGGTCGTCGATGCCTGGGCGAAGTGTACCGACAACGTGGCCGACGCCATGATGGACGAGATCTCCAAGACCACGATCGGCGAAGACGGCCGGGTCTCCGAGGTCAACTCGGTCTACATGATGGCCCACTCCGGCGCCCGGGGTTCGAAGAACCAGATGAAGCAGCTGGCCGGCATGCGCGGCCTGATGGCCAAGCCGTCCGGCGAGATCATCGAAACGCCGATCATCTCGAACTTCAAGGAAGGCCTGACCGTTCTCGAGTACTTCAACTCGACGCACGGTGCCCGTAAGGGTCTGGCCGACACCGCGCTGAAGACGGCGAACTCGGGTTACCTGACCCGCCGTCTCGTCGACGTCGCCCAGGACTGCATCATCACCGAAGAAGACTGCGGTACGTCCGAAGGCTTCGAGATCGGTGCCGTTGTCGATGGCGGTGATGTGGTTGTCTCCCTGGAGCAGCGCATCCTGGGCCGCACGACGGCAGCCGAGGTGAAGAATGGCGAGGGCGAAGTGATCTGCCCGGCCGACACCTATATCGACGAGGATCTCGCTGCGGCGATAGAGGCCGCCGGCGTCCAGAGCGTGTTCGCGCGCTCGCCGCTGACCTGCGAAACCCGTGTCGGCGTTTGCGCCACCTGCTATGGCCGTGACCTGGCGCGCGGTACGCGCGTCAATATCGGCGAAGCGGTCGGCGTTATCGCGGCCCAGTCGATCGGTGAACCGGGAACCCAGCTGACGATGCGGACCTTCCACATCGGCGGTACGGCCCAAGTGTCCGAGCAGTCCTTCATCGAAGCTGCACACGAAGGCAAGATCACCTTCAAGAACCCGTCGACGGTGACCAATGCCGACGGCGATCTGATCGTGATGAGCCGGAACATGCAGGTCGCGATTGTCGACAAGGACGGCAAGGAGCGCGAAAGCTACAAGCTGGGCTACGGCACCAAGCTGAAGGTCAAGGAGGGCGACAAGTCGGAACGCGGCATGCGCCTGGCCGAGTGGGACCCGTATACCGCTCCGATCGTGTCGGAAGTCGGTGGTACGGTGAAGTTCGTCGACATCATCGACGGCGTGTCCGTGAAGGAAGAGACCGACGAAGCGACGGGTATCGCGTCCAAGGTGGTGATCGACTGGCGTGGCGGGGCCAAGGCCTCGGCCATCCAGCCGACCATCGTCATCCAGGACGAGAACGGCGATCCCATCAAACTCGCTTCCGGCTCCACCGCCAGCTACATGCTCGCCGTGGGCGCCATTCTCTCGGTCAGTTCCGGTGACACGGTGCGCCCGGGTGACATCGTCGCCCGTATCCCGACCGAAGGCGCCAAGACCCGGGACATCACCGGTGGTCTGCCGCGCGTTGCCGAACTGTTCGAGGCTCGTCGTCCGAAGGACCACGCCGTGATCGCCGAGATCACCGGCCGCGTCGAGTTCGGCCGCGACTACAAGAACAAGCGCCGCATCGCCATCGTGCCGGATGACGAGAACATGGAGAAGGTCGAGTACCTGGTGCCCAAGGGCAAGCACCTGACGGTCCAGGAAGGCGACTATATCCAGAAGGGCGAATACCTGCTCGACGGTCACCCGGCGCCGCACGACATCCTGTCGATCCTGGGTGTCCCGTCGCTGGCCAACTACCTGATCAACGAGATCCAGGAGGTCTATCGACTGCAGGGCGTGCCGATCAACGACAAGCACATCGAAGTGATCGTTCGCCAGATGCTGCAGAAGATCGAGGTCAAGGATCCCGGCGAGACCACCTTCCTGGCGGCCGAACAGGTCGACAAGATCGAGTTCCTGGAGACCAATGAGAAGCTCGAGGCCGAGGGCAAGCGTCCGGCAACCGGTGAGCCGGTCCTGCTGGGCATCACCAAGGCATCGCTGCAGACGCGCTCCTTCATCTCTGCGGCCTCCTTCCAGGAGACCACACGCGTCCTCACCGAGGCCGCCGTGCAGGGCAAGGAAGACATGCTCGAGGGTCTCAAGGAGAACGTCATCGTGGGCCGACTCATCCCGGCCGGTACCGGCGCGATGATGCGTCAGTACCAGGCGCTGGCCGACGATCTCGATGCCGAGATGCTCGCCGAGCGGGCGACAGCCGTGGAAGCGGAAGGTCTGCCGGCGGAAATCGCCGAGGCCGCTGCTGAAGAAATGGCGTCCGAAGGCAAGGCCGAGTAGGCGTATCGGGTCGGAAAGCCCAATCTAAACAGGCAAAAGGCCGCCGGTCACCCGGCGGCCTTTTTCATGACTGCAGCGTTTACCATGCAAGCCTCTGAAAATGTCTGAACAAGCGCTTGACGGAACCGAGTCGCATGCGTAGTTTCCGCGCTCGTTTTGAGGATGAGCCGTAACCCAAGCGGTTAGACGTCATCCACGGTAACGGAAAAACCCCAGATGCCGCCGTACGGGCCTCGCGCTCGAACGTCGGTGTCGTCATTTGCGTCCATCAGTTCCATTCCGGTGCTGAGGGGCGTGGTCTTTGAGATTAGGAACGGATTAGAGCGGGATGCCGACAATCAACCAGCTCATTCGCAAGCCGCGGAAAGACAAGCCGAAGCGCAACAAGGTGCCGGCCCTTCAGGCTTGCCCGCAGCGCCGTGGCGTCTGCACGCGTGTCTACACCACGACCCCGAAGAAGCCGAACTCGGCCCTGCGTAAAGTCGCCAAAGTGCGTCTGACGAACGGGCATGAAGTTGTGAGCTACATTCCGGGCGAGGGGCACAATCTTCAGGAACACTCCGTCGTTCTTATCCGCGGTGGCCGCGTGAAGGACCTTCCGGGTGTCCGCTATCACATTCTTCGCGGCGTTCTGGATACCCAGGGCGTCAAGGACCGCAAGCAACGCCGTTCCAAGTACGGCGCCAAGCGTCCTAAGTAAGGGAGACGTCCATGTCGCGTCGTCACCGCGCAGAGAAACGCGAGATTCATCCGGACCCGAAGTTCGGAGATCGCGATCTCACGAAGTTCATGAATTACATCATGCTCGACGGCAAGAAGTCGGTCGCCGAGCGTATCGTCTATGGCGCCCTCGATATCGTCGAGGACAAGCTGAAGCGCGAACCGATCCGCGTCTTCCACGATGCCATGGACAATGTGGCCCCGGAAGTCGAGGTTCGCTCCCGCCGCGTCGGTGGTGCGACCTACCAGGTTCCGGTCGAGGTCCGTGCTGACCGCAAGAAGGCTCTTGCGATCCGCTGGCTGACCGGCGCTGCGCGGGGCCGCAACGAGAACACCATGCGTGAACGTCTTGCTGCCGAGTTGATGGACGCTGCCGCCAATCGCGGTACCGCCGTCAAGAAGCGCGAAGACACGCACCGGATGGCGGAAGCCAACCGCGCCTTCTCGCACTACCGCTGGTAACGATCCACAGGCACTGACCCGTACCAAGGACCCTTTGAAATGGCCCGCGACTACAAAATCGAGGACTACCGCAACTTCGGCATCATGGCGCACATTGATGCCGGCAAGACGACGACGACCGAGCGGATCCTCTATTACACCGGCAAGTCCCACAAGATTGGTGAAGTGCACGATGGTGCCGCCACCATGGACTGGATGGAGCAGGAGCAGGAGCGTGGCATCACGATCACCTCGGCTGCGACGACCTGCTTCTGGAAGGACAAGCGCCTGAACATCATCGACACGCCCGGACACGTGGACTTCACGATTGAAGTCGAGCGTTCGCTGCGCGTGCTCGATGGTGCTGTGTGCTGTCTGGATGCCAACGCCGGTGTCGAGCCGCAGACCGAGACGGTCTGGCGTCAGGCCGACAAGTATGAAGTGCCGCGCATGGTGTTCATCAACAAGATGGACAAGCTGGGCGCCGACTTCTACCGCTGCGTCGAGATGATGGAAGAGCGTCTGGGCTCCACGCCGCTGTGCACGCAGCTGCCGATCGGCTCGGAAAGCGATTTCGAGGGCGTTATCGACCTCATCAAGATGAAGGAACTGGTGTGGCACGGTGAAGACCTGGGTGCCACCTGGGACGAGCGCGAAATCCGCGCCGAGCTTGCTGACAAGGCTGCCGAGTACCGCGAAAAGCTGGTCGAGGCTGCTGTCGAGCAGGACGAGGCTGCGATGGAAGCCTATCTGGAAGGCGAAGAGCCGACCGAGGAAAAGCTCAAGGCGCTGATCCGCAAGGGCTGCATCGCTCTGGCCTTCAACCCGGTCCTGTGTGGCACGGCTTTCAAGAACAAGGGTGTTCAGCCGCTGCTCGACGCCGTTGTCGATTACCTGCCGAGCCCGATCGATATCGCGGCCATCAAGGGCATCGACGTCAAGTCGGGCGAGCCCACCAAGCGCAAGGCTTCGGATTCCGAGCCGGTGTCGCTGCTGGCCTTCAAGATCATGAACGACCCGTTCGTCGGTTCGCTGACCTTCGCGCGCATCTATTCCGGTCACCTTGAGACGGGCGTGTCCCTGCTCAACACGGTGAAGGAAAAGAAAGAGCGTATCGGCCGTATGCTGCTGATGCACTCGAACTCGCGCGAAGACATCAAGGAAGCCTTCGCTGGCGATATCGTCGCCATTGCGGGCCTCAAGGACACCACGACGGGTGACACGCTCTGCGATCCGGCCAGCCCGGTCATCCTGGAGCGTATGGAATTCCCGGATCCGGTGATCGAACTCGCGATCGAGCCGAAGTCGAAGGGTGACCAGGAAAAGCTCGGCATCGCGCTGCAGCGTCTGGCCGCCGAAGACCCGTCCTTCCGCATGAAGACCGACGAAGAGTCCGGTCAGACCATCATTGCGGGCATGGGCGAGCTTCACCTCGACATCCTGGTCGATCGCATGAAGCGCGAATTCAAGGTCGAAGCGAATATCGGTGCGCCGCAGGTGGCCTACCGTGAATCGCTCGGCCAGGCCGGTACGGTCGATTACACGCACAAGAAGCAGTCCGGCGGTTCCGGTCAGTTTGCCCGCGTGAAGATCGAATTCGAGCCGGGCGAGCCGGGTTCGGGCTTCGTCTTCGAATCCAAGATCGTCGGTGGTTCGGTGCCGAAGGAATACATTCCGGGTGTCGAAAAGGGCCTGAATTCGGTGATGGAAAACGGTCTGCTGGCCGGCTTCCCCGTCATCGACGTCAAGGCGACCCTGATCGACGGTGCCTATCACGACGTGGACTCCAGCGTCCTGGCCTTCGAAATCGCCGGCCGTGCGGCCTTCCGCGAAGCGAAGCACCACTGTGCGCCGAAGCTGCTCGAGCCGATCATGAAGGTCGAGGTCGTGACGCCGGACGAGTACACCGGTTCGGTGATCGGTGACCTGAACTCCCGCCGCGGCCAGATCGCCGGGCAGGAAATGCGCGGCAACGCCACCGTCGTGAACGCGATGGTGCCGCTGGCGAACATGTTCGGTTACGTCAACAACCTGCGTTCGGCCACTCAGGGCCGGGCCCAGTTCACCATGCAATTCGACCACTACGAGCCTGTGCCGAAGGCGGTCGAACAAGAAGTCATTGCCAAGTCCGCCTAAGGCGTACCTCTGGTCACTGTAGAAACGAATACGAGATTTCGGAGCGAGATCGATGGCGAAGGAAAAGTTTGAGCGCACTAAGCCGCACGCGAACATTGGCACGATTGGTCACGTTGACCACGGCAAGACGACGCTGACGGCGGCGATCACGATGGTGCTGGCCGAGCAGGGCGGCGGCACGGCGAAGAAGTATGACGAGATTGACGCTGCGCCGGAAGAGAAGGCGCGCGGCATCACGATCTCGACGGCACACGTTGAGTATGAGACGGCGAACCGTCACTACGCACACGTGGATTGCCCGGGTCACGCCGACTACGTGAAGAACATGATCACGGGTGCGGCGCAGATGGACGGCGCGATCCTGGTTGTGAACGCCGCTGACGGCCCGATGCCGCAGACGCGCGAACACATCCTGCTGGCCCGCCAGGTTGGCGTTCCGGCTCTGGTGGTGTTCCTGAACAAGGTTGACCAGGTCGACGACGAAGAGCTCCTGGAGCTGGTGGAGATGGAAGTTCGCGAACTTCTGTCGTCCTACGACTTCCCGGGCGACGATATTCCGATCGTTGCGGGTTCGGCTCTTGCGGCTGTTGAAGGCCGTGACGAGAACATCGGCAAGGAGAAGATCCTCGAGCTGATGGCAGCTGTGGACGAATACATCCCGACGCCGGACCGTCCGATTGACCAGCCCTTCCTGATGCCGATCGAAGACGTGTTCTCGATCTCGGGCCGGGGTACGGTTGTGACGGGTCGTGTCGAGCGCGGCATCGTGAAGGTCGGCGAAGAAATCGAGATCGTCGGCATCCGTGACACGCAGAAGACGACGTGCACGGGCGTTGAGATGTTCCGCAAGCTTCTGGACCAGGGCCAGGCTGGCGACAATGTCGGCGTTCTGCTGCGCGGTATCGACCGTGAAGGCGTTGAGCGCGGTCAGGTTCTGTGCAAGCCGGGTTCGATCAAGCCGCACTCGAAGTTCGTGGCCGAAGCCTACATCCTGACGAAGGAAGAGGGTGGCCGTCACACGCCGTTCTTCACGAACTACCGTCCGCAATTCTACTTCCGCACGACCGACGTGACCGGCGTCGTGACGCTGAAGGAAGGCACCGAGATGGTGATGCCGGGCGATAATGTGGAAATGAATGTCGAGCTGATCACGCCGATCGCCATGGAAGAGAAGCTGCGCTTCGCTATCCGTGAAGGCGGCCGTACCGTCGGCGCAGGCGTCGTCTCCAAGATCGTCGAGTAACAAGAAATCCGGGCAGGGCGGTGCCGTGTGTGCCGCCCCGCTCATTGCTCTTTTTGAAAGTTTAGAAACGGGATCGGTTTGATGGAACGTCAAAACATCCGCATTCGCCTGAAGGCGTTCGATCACCGGGTTCTGGATAATTCCACCCGGGAGATTGTCTCCACCGCCAAGCGCACCGGCGCGAACGTTCGCGGTCCGATTCCGCTGCCGACGCGCATCGAGAAGTTCACGGTGCTGCGCTCGCCGCATATCGACAAGAAGTCGCGCGAGCAGTTCGAGATCCGGACTCACAAGCGCCTTCTCGACATTGTTGACCCCACCCCGCAGACAGTTGACGCGCTGATGAAGCTCGACCTGTCGGCCGGCGTGGACGTCGAGATCAAGCTGGGAGCGTAGGGTTATGCGCCAGGAAGATCGTAGAACCGGCGTGATCGCCCGCAAGCTGGGCATGACGCGTATTTTCGCCGATGACGGCGTGCACGTGCCTTGCACCGTGCTGCAGCTGGATGGCGTCCAGGTCGTGTCTCACAAGACCGCCGACCGTGACGGCTATGTCGCGCTGCAGCTGGGTGCTGGTGAAGCCAAGGCCAAGCGGACGCCGAAGGCGCTGCGCGGTCACTTCGCCAAGGCCAATGTGGCTCCGAAGCGCAAGCTGGTCGAGTTCCGCGTTGCCGAGGACGCCCTGATCGAGGTCGGCGCCGAGCTGACGGCCGATCACTTCGTTCCGGGCCAGAAGGTCGACGTTGCCGGCATTTCGATCGGTAAGGGTTTCGCCGGTGCCATGAAGCGGCACAATTTCGGCGGCCTGCGCGCCTCGCACGGCGTGTCGATCTCGCACCGTTCCCATGGTTCCACCGGCCAGTGCCAGGACCCGGGCAAGGTGTTCAAGGGCAAGAAGATGGCCGGTCACATGGGTGCGACCCGCGTGACCACGCAGAATATCGAAGTTGTCCGCGTCGATGCGGATCGCGGCCTCATCCTGGTCAAGGGTGCGGTGCCGGGATCGGCTGGCGGCTGGGTCGAGCTGCGCGATGCCGTCAAGGGCTATGGCGACATGGAACTCCCGCTGCCGGGCAAGTTCCGGACGCTGGACGAAATGAACGCACCGGCTGCTGAAGCAGCGCCGGCTGTCGAGAACGACGCTGCGCCGGCGGAAGCCGAAGCTGCAGCGACGGACGCGGCCGCCGAAGGTGAAGAAGGAACGCAAGCATGAAGATCGAGGTAAAAACCCTCGCGGCGAAGGACGCCGGTGCTATCGATCTCGACGATGCCGTCTTCGGCATCGAGGACGTGCGCTCCGACCTCCTGCAGCGCGTTGTGAAGTGGCAGCTGGCTGCACGCCAGCAGGGCACGCACAAGACGCTCGGCCGCTCGGAAATCGCTCGCACGAAGAAGAAGTTCGGCCGGCAAAAAGGCGGTGGCGGTGCACGTCACGGCGCCCGTTCGGCTCCGATTTTCGTCGGTGGCGGCAAGGCACACGGCCCGCGGGTTCGCTCGCACGCTCACGACCTTCCCAAGAAGGTCCGTGCGCTGGGTCTGCGTCACGCTCTGTCGTCCAAGGCCGGTTCGAAGGCACTGATCATCCTGGATGATGCCGTGCTGACCGAGCCGAAGACGAAGGACCTGCGCGCTTCTCTCGAAGGCCTGGGCATTTCCAACGCCCTGTTCATCTCCGGTGAGCAGGTCGACGAGAACTTCGCCAAGGCCGCTCGCAACCTGCCGCTCATCGACGTGCTGCCCGCTCAGGGTCTGAACGTCTATGACGTGCTGCGTCGCGACACCCTGGTGCTGACGAAGGCCGCCGTGGAAAAGATCCACGAACGCCTGAGCGCGAAGGAGGCTTAAGATGACGGCTGCTGCGCGCCATTACGATACGATCCTGGGACCGGTGATCACGGAAAAGTCCACCCTGCTGTCGGAAGACGGCAAGGTCGTCTTCTTCGTCCCGCTGAGCGCCAACAAGAAGGAGATCGCGGAAGCGGTCGAACAACTCTTCAAGGTGAAGGTGACAGCGGTGAACACGATCAAGGTTCACGGCAAGACCAAGCGTTTCCGTGGCATTCACGGCAAGCGCAATGACCAGAAGAAAGCGGTCGTGACTCTCGCAGAGGGTCACTCGATCGACGTGACGACGGGTCTGTAAGATGGCTTTGAAAACATTCAAACCGACTTCTCCGGGCCGCCGCGCCCTCGTGCTCGTGGATCGCTCCGCGCTGCACAAGGGCCGTCCGGAAAAGACGCTGGTTGAAGGCCTCACCAAAAAGGGTGGCCGCAACAATACCGGTCGCATCACGGCCCGCCGTCGTGGCGGTGGCGCGAAGCGCCTGTACCGTGTGATCGATTTCAAGCGCCGCAAGTGGGATGTTCCCGCGACCGTCGAGCGTCTGGAATACGATCCGAACCGGACGGCTTTCATCGCCCTCATCCAGTATGAGGACGGCGAGAAGGCATACATCCTGGCGCCGCAACGCCTGTCGGAAGGCGATGTTGTCATCGCGTCCGCCAAGTGCGACGTGAAGCCGGGCAATGCGATGCCGCTCAAGGCTGTGCCGGTCGGTACGATCCTGCACAATGTCGAGATGAAGCCGGAGAAGGGTGGTCAGATCGCCCGTTCCGCCGGTGCGTATGTCCAGCTCGTCGGCCGTGACGCCGGCTATGCCCAGATCCGCCTGTCTTCCGGCGAGCTGCGCATGGTTCCGGACAGCTGCATGGCGACGGTCGGTGCGGTGTCGAACCCGGACCACCTGAACATCAATCTCGGTAAGGCCGGTCGCAATCGTCACCTGGGTCGTCGCCCGTCCGTCCGCGGCGTCGTGATGAACCCGGTCGACCACCCGCATGGCGGTGGTGAAGGCCGGACCTCGGGCGGCCGTCACCCGGTGACCCCGTGGGGCAAGCCGACCAAGGGTGCGAAGACGCGCAAGAACAAGTCTACGGACAAGTTCATCATCCGCTCGCGCCACGAGCGCAAGAAGCGATAGGGAGCCGACGATGCCTCGTTCTGTCTGGAAAGGTCCGTTCGTCGACGGCTATCTGCTGAAAAAAGCGGAAAAGTCGCACGAGGGCGGGCGCAAGCAAGCGATCAAGACCTGGTCGCGCCGTTCTACCATCATGCCGCAATTCGTGGGCCTGACCTTCCAGGTCCACAACGGAAACAAGTTCGTGCCGGTGCTGGTGACCGAAGACATGGTCGGCCACAAGCTCGGCGAGTTCGCTCCGTCCCGGACCTATTACGGTCACGCGGCGGACAAGAAAGCGAAGCGGAGATAAGCGATGGGACAGTCTGCCAATCCCCGTCGCGTCGCTGACAACGAAGCGCGCGCCAAGCTGCGGATGATCCGCACCAGCCCGCAGAAGCTCAACCTGGTTGCCGCGATGATCCGCGGCAAGAAGGTCGAGCGTGCGCTGGCGGATCTCGAGTTTTCGCGCAAGCGCATCGCCAAGGAGGTTCGCAAGACCCTCGAGTCCGCGATTGCCAATGCCGAGAACAATCATGGTCTCGACATCGACAGCCTTGTCGTGTCGGAAGCCTTTGTCGGCAAGAACCTGGTCATGAAGCGGTACAAGGCGCGCGCCCGCGGTCGCGGCGCGAAGATCCTGAAGCCGTTTTCCGAGCTCACCATCGTGGTGCGCGAAGTCGAGGAGGCCGCCTGATGGGTCAGAAAATCAATCCGATCGGTCTGCGCCTTGGCGTCAACCGCACCTGGGAATCGCGCTGGTACGCCGGCGCGGGCGAATACGCCAAGCTGCTTCATGAGGATCTGAAGATCCGCAAGATGCTGAAGGCGCGCCTGAAGAATGCCAGCGTGTCGAAGATCGTGATCGAGCGCCCGCACAAGAAGTGCCGCGTCACCATCCACACGGCCCGCCCGGGTGTGGTGATCGGCAAGAAGGGTTCGGACATCGAGACGCTCCGCAAGGAACTGTCCAAGATGGTCGACGGCGAGGTTTTCCTGAACCTGGTCGAGGTGCGCAAGCCCGAGATCGACGCCAATCTGGTGGCCGAGTCCATCGCCCAGCAGCTCGAGCGCCGCGTGGCTTTCCGCCGTGCGATGAAGCGTTCGATGCAGTCGGCGATGCGCATGGGCGCCAAGGGCTGCAAGATCGTCTGCGGCGGCCGTCTCGGCGGCGCCGAGATCGCGCGCTCCGAGCAGTACCAGGAAGGCTCTGTGCCGCTCCACACGCTGCGCGCCGACATCGACTACGGAACCGCCGAAGCCAAGACCGCGATGGGCATCATCGGTATCAAGGTCTGGATCTACAAAGGCGAGATCATGGATCACGACCCGATGGCCCAGGAGCGTCGTCTCCAGGAGTCGGGTGAGCAACGTGCCCGTTCGGGCCGTCAAGCCGCGTAAGGATATCAGCCATGCTGCAACCGAAACGCACAAAATTCCGCAAGGCGCACAAAGGCCGCATCAAGGGTGCTGCGAAGGGTGGCTATACGCTGAACTTCGGCTCCTACGGCCTCAAGGCGCTGCAGCCGGAACGCGTCACCGCACGCCAGATCGAAGCCACGCGCCGGGCCATCACCCGTCACATGAAGCGTGCCGGTCGCGTGTGGATCCGCATCTTCCCGGATGTGCCGGTTTCCAAGAAGCCGACCGAAGTCCGGATGGGTAAAGGTAAAGGCTCGCCCGAATTCTGGGCGTGCAAGGTCAAGCCTGGCCGCATCATGTTCGAGATCGACGGTGTTCCGGAGAGCGTCGCACGTGAGGCCCTGGCACTCGGCGCCGCGAAGCTGCCGATCAAGACCAAGATCGTCGCCCGGTTGGGCGAGTAGGAGATCGGGCAATGAGCGATAAAGAACTCAAGGCCGTCGACGTTCGCGCCATGACGGACGACCAGCTCCAGGACGAACTCCTGAAGCGCAAGAAAGAGCAATTCAACCTGCGTTTCCAGCAGGCCGCCGGCCAGCTGGAAAACACCGCTCGCTACGGCAAGGTGCGCCGCGACATCGCGCGCATCCAGACCGTTCAGAGCGAGCGCAAGTCGCAGCAAGAGCAAGGGAGCTAGCGATGCCTAAGCGTATCCTGCAAGGCGTCGTGGTGAGTGACAAAGGTGCCAAGACCGTGGTCGTGCGTGTGGAACGGACCTTCCTCCACCCGCTGCTCCGCAAGACGGTTCGTCGCACCAAGCGTTATCACGCGCATGACGAAGCCAATGCGTTCAAAGTGGGTGACCAGGTCCAGATCCAGGAATGTGCACCCAAGTCGAAACTGAAGCGGTGGGAGGTTGTCCCGGCGCAGGCGTAAGCCCGCAGGCCGAGACCCTTTCCTAAGGAGGATCTGCCATGATCCAGATGCAAACCAATCTGGACGTAGCCGACAATTCTGGCGCCCGCCGTGTGCAATGCATCAAGGTGCTGGGCGGTGCCAAGCGTCGCTACGCCCACGTGGGCGACATCATTGTCGTCTCCGTGAAAGAAGCCATCCCGCGTGGTCGCGTGAAGAAGGGTGATGTCCGCAAGGCCGTCGTCGTTCGCGTGGCCAAGGACATCAAGCGCAAGGACGGTTCCGTCATTCGCTTCGACTCCAATGCCGCGGTGATCATCAACAATAATAACGAGCCGCTCGGTACGCGTATCTTCGGCCCGGTTCCGCGTGAGCTTCGCTCCAAGAACCACATGAAGATCGTGTCGCTGGCACCGGAGGTGCTGTAATGGCTGCCAAGATCAAGAAGGGCGACAAGGTCGTCATTCTCGCCGGCCGTGACAAGGGCAAGACCGGCGAGGTCATGAAAGTGGTTCCGGCCGAGGACAAGGTCTTCGTGGCGGGCGTGAACGTGGTCAAGCGCCACACCCGCCCGACCCAGACCGACCAGGGCGGCATCAAGGAAAAGGAAGCCGCGATCCACGTCTCGAACGTGGCGCTGGCCGACCCGAAAACCGGCGAACCGACCCGTGTCGGCTTCAAGACGCTTGATGACGGCCGCAAGGTCCGTGTCGCCAAAGCATCCGGTGAGGTCATCGATGTCTGAGGTTGACACCTACACCCCGCGCCTTCGTGCGAAGTATCGCGACGAGATCAAGGCGCGCATGAAGGAAAAGTTCGGCTACGCGAACGACATGCAGATCCCGCGTCTGGACAAGATCGTGATCAATATGGGCGTCGGCGAAGCTGCCCAGGACTCCAAGAAAATCAAGGGTGCCCTTGAGGATCTGGAAGCCATTTCCGGCCAGAAGCCGGTCAAGACGGTTGCCAAGAAGTCGATTGCAGGCTTCAAGCTCCGCGAGGAGCAGGTGATCGGCGCGAAGGTGACCCTGCGTCAGGACCGTATGTACGAGTTCCTGGATCGTCTGATCACCATCGCCCTGCCGCGTGTGCGTGACTTCCGCGGGCTCAACGGAAAGAGCTTCGACGGTCGTGGCAATTACGCGATGGGTCTGAAGGAACATATCGTGTTCCCGGAAATCGACTATGACAAGGTCGAGAAGATCCGGGGTATGGATATCGTTGTCTGCACCACCGCAGGCAATGATGAGGAAGCGAAGGCCCTGCTGGCCGAGTTCGATTTTCCGTTTACGAACTAACGCAGCAGGAGAGCAGAGCCGCTCGGGCTCTGCACGCAGGAGGACTTAAATGGCGAAATCTTCCGCAGTTGAACGCAATCGCAAGCGGGAACGCATGTCGCAGCGCTATGCTGCCAAGCGTGCCGCGTTGAAGGCGATCGCGCGCAATCAGGAACTGCCGGTTGAGGAGCGTTTTGCTGCTCAGCTGAAACTGGCCGGGCTGCCCCGCAATTCGGCTCCGTCGCGCATCCGCAACCGGTGTGAAGTCACCGGCCGCCCGCGCGCATTCTATCGCAAGCTGCGCATGTCGCGTATCGCGCTGCGTGAACTGGCCAGCCAGGGGATGATCCCGGGCATGGTCAAGTCGAGCTGGTAAGAGGGGGCCCGACATGTCTGTGAACGATCCTCTCGGCGATATGCTGACCCGTATCCGCAACGCGCTGATGCGCAACAAGCGGAACGTGAACACGCCGGCTTCGGCCCTGCGCCGCCGCGTGCTGGATGTGCTGAAGAGCGAAGGCTACATCCGCGATTACGCGGAAGTGGAGCACGCCAACGGCCAGAAAGAGTTCGAGATCGAACTCAAGTATTTCGAAGGTGACTCGGTGATCCGCGAGATCAAGCGTATCTCCAAGCCGGGCCGCCGTGTGTATTCCGGTGTCAAGGACCTGCCGCTCGTCCAGAACGGCCTCGGCATCGCAATCCTGTCCACGCCCAAGGGCGTGATGTCGGATGCGACTGCTCGCGAGGCCAATGTGGGCGGCGAAATCCTCTGTCACGTGAGCTAAGGGAGCGAGCCAATGTCACGTATCGGTAAACTCCCCGTCGCCATTCCTTCCGGCGTCACCGCGACGCTCCAGGATGGCAGCCTGACCGTGAAGGGGCCCAAGGGCGAACTGTCCATGTCCTTCGTCGACGACGTTACCGTCAGCCAGGGCGAAGATGGCATCACCATCAAGCCGGTCGACGAGTCCAAGAAGGCGCGTGCCATGTGGGGCATGCAGCGGGCACTGGTCGCCAATCTGGTGAAGGGCGTCGCTGACGGCTTCGAGAAGGATCTCGAACTGGTCGGCGTCGGTTACCGCGCCCAGATGCAGGGTTCTTCGCTGAAGCTGTCGCTGGGCCTGTCCCACGACGTCATCTATGACGCGCCCCAGGGTGTTACTCTGGCCTGTCCGAAGCCGACCGAGGTGAAGATCTCGGGCGCGGACAAGCAGAAGGTCGGTCAGGTGGCTGCGGAGATCCGTCGCTTCCGTCCGCCGGAACCCTACAAGGGCAAGGGCATCAAGTATGTCGGCGAATACATTCGCCGCAAAGAAGGCAAGAAGAAGTAGGGCGTGCGATGAAGACTCAACGCGAAAAATCGGTCCGGCGCGCCCAGCGCAACCGCACCCGCCTGCGCAAGTTCGCCAATGGGCGTCCGCGTCTGTCGGTGCACCGGTCCGCGAAAAACATCTATGCCCAGATCATCGACGATGTGGCGGGCAAGACCCTCGTTTCCGCCTCTTCCCTGGAAGAGGTCGCCCTGAAGGAGCATTCCAAGGGCTGGGACACGAAGGCCGCGGAAATCGTGGGCAAGCTGATTGCCGAGCGCGCGGTGAAGGAAGGCGTCAAGGACGTCGTCTTCGACCGTGGCGGTTACATCTATCACGGGCGTGTCAAAGCGCTCGCAGAGGCGGCCCGCGAGGGCGGCCTGAACTTCTAAGGGAGCGGACGTATGGCTCATCAAAACGAGCAGCAGCGTGACCGCGGTGATCGCGGTGATCGCGGCGGCCGTGGCCGCGGCCGCGGACGCGACCGCGAACAGGAACGCGACGACGAGCTCGTAGACAAGCTCGTCCACATCAACCGCGTTGCCAAGACCGTGAAGGGCGGCCGGAACTTCCAGTTCGCCGCGCTCGTGGTTGTCGGCGACGCCAAGGGCCGTGTCGGCTTCGGTCAGGGCAAGGCGCGCGAAGTGCCGGAAGCCATCCGCAAGGCGACCGACGAGGCCAAGAAGACGATGATCCGTGTGCCGCTTCGTGAAGGCCGCACCCTGCATCACGACACCAAGGGCCGTCATGGCGCTGGTAAAGTGATCCTGCGGGCTGCCCCTCCGGGTACCGGTGTTATCGCTGGCGGTCCGATGCGCGCCGTGCTGGAATCCCTCGGGGTCCAGGACGTCGTTGCCAAGTCGGTCGGCACCTCGAACCCGTACAACATGATCCGCGCCACCATGGATGCGCTGCGGTCGCAGTCGAGCCCGCGCTCGGTTGCTGCCAAGCGTGGCCTGAAGGTTGGTGATCTGGTGAACCGCCGCGATGACGGTGCGTCTTCGCCGGAAGCGATCGAAGCGTAAGGACTGCGAACCATGGCCAAGAAAACGCTCCGTGTTCGCCAGACGGGCAGCCCCACGCGCCGCCCTCAGGATCAGCGTGCAACGCTGACCGGTCTCGGCCTCGGCAAGATCGGTCGCGTTCGCGAACTGGAAGACACCCCGGCTGTCCGCGGCATGATCGCCAAGGTCAGCCATATGGTGGAAATCGTCGAGGAGTAGGTCCCTCAAGGGGAAACCGCTCCATCGAATGGAGAACGACATGCGTCTCAATCAACTGCGCGACAATGACGGCGCCGCCAAGCTGCGCACCCGCGTCGGCCGTGGTATCGGCTCCGGCAAGGGCAAGACCGGCGGTCGCGGCGTCAAAGGCCAGAAGTCCCGTTCGGGCGTGGCCATCAAGGGCTTTGAAGGCGGTCAGATGCCGCTTCACATGCGTCTGCCGAAGCGGGGCTTCAACAAGCCGAACCGCAAGGCTTGGGCGGAAGTGAACGTCGGCCGCATCGAGAAGGCCATCGCTGAAGGCAAGATCGACGCGAAAAAGCCGATCAATGCCGAAGTCCTGATCGCGGCTGGCCTGGTCCGCCGTGAACTGGATGGCATCCGCCTCCTTGCGAAAGGTGAGCTCAAGTCCAAACTTGACGTCACCGTTGCCGGTGCCTCCAAGGCGGCCATCGAGGCTGTCGAGAAGGCGGGCGGCAAGGTGACCGTCGCCGTGGCCAAGGCCGCGGAATAGGACCCACGCTGACCTTTCGGGGACGACTTTATGGCTTCAGCTGCCGAACAGCTTGCTGCGAACATGAATTTCAGCTCCTTCGCCAAGGCGAAGGAGCTGCAACAACGTATTCTGTTCACGATCGGGATCTTGATCGTCTACCGGATCGGTACCTTCGTGCCGATCCCGGGGATCGATCCGGTCCAGTATGCGCGTGTGTTTGAACAGTTCCAGGGCGGGATCCTGAACATGTTCAACACGCTCGGCGGCGGTGCCGTCGAACGCATGGCGATCTTCGCGCTGAACGTGATGCCGTATATCTCGGCCTCGATCATCATGCAGCTCATGTCCGCTACCATTCCGAGCCTTGAAAAGCTCAAGAAGGAAGGGGGCGAGCAGGGGCGCCAGCAGATCAACCAGTACACGCGTTATCTGACCGTGCTTCTGGCGGCCGGGCAGGCCTTTGCGATCGCGATCGGCATGAATACGCCGAACGCCGACGGCCTGACCATGGCCATCAATCCGGGACCCTTCTTCATCGCCTCGACGGTGATCACCCTGGTCGGCGGCACCATGCTGCTCCTGTGGCTGGGTGAGCAGATCACGTCGCGCGGCGTGGGCAATGGTGTCTCGCTGATCATTTTCGCCGGTATCATCTCGGCCGTGCCGGGTCTGCTCGGCGGTGCGCTGAGCCAGGCGGCCTCGGGCGCCCTCGCGGCGCCGGTCTTCTTCGGCGGCATCCTCCTGGTGCTGGCCGGCCTGGTTCTGGTGGTCTTCATCGAGCGCTCGCAGCGCCGGCTTCTGGTGCAGTACCCCAAGCGCCAGCAGGGCAATCGCATGGTGGGCGGTGATACCTCCTTCCTGCCGCTCAAACTGAACACTGCGGGCGTGATCCCGCCGATCTTCGCCTCATCGCTGCTCTTCCTGCCGGCGACCGCCGCCAGCTTCCAGCAGCAGTCGGGCCCGGAATGGCTGCAGACCGTGGTCGCCTATCTCGGCCAGGGCTCGCCGCTCTTCCTGACGATGTATGCGGCGATGATCGTGTTCTTCTGCTTCTTCTACACGTCCGTCGTCTTCAATCCGGAAGATACTGCGGACAATCTGCGCAAGTATGGCGGCTTCCTGCCCGGCATCCGTCCGGGCAAGCGGACCGCGGAATACATCGATTTCGTGCTGTCCCGCCTGACCCTGATCGGCGCGATCTACCTGGTCGTGATCTGCATGGTTCCCATGCTGATGGGCGGCGGCGCGGCCATCGCGCTTGGCGGTACGTCCATCCTCATCGTCGTATCGGTGACGATGGACACGATTTCCCAGATCCAGTCCCACCTGCTGGCGCACCAGTATGAAGGGCTGATCAAGAAATCGAAACTGCGGGGGCGCAAACGATGAACATCATTCTGTTCGGACCGCCGGGCTGCGGCAAGGGCACGCAAGCCAAGAAACTCGTTTCCGATCGCGGCTGGGTCCAGCTGTCGACCGGTGACATGCTGCGCGCGGCGATTGCGTCCGGCTCCGAACTCGGCAATCGCGTGAAGGCCATCGTCGATGGCGGGAGCCTGGTTCCCGACGCGATCGTTATCGAATTGATCGAGGAGCGTCTGCCGGAGGCCGAATCGGCCGGCGGTGCGATTTTCGACGGCTTCCCGCGCACCGTCGCCCAGGCCGAAGCCCTGGATGCGGCGCTCGAGAAGCGCGGTACGCAGGTCGATGCGGTTGTCCGCCTTCTGGTGGATGAACAGGAACTTGTCGCACGTATGGAAAAGCGTGCGGCCGAAGAAGGACGTGCCGACGACAATATCGACGCGTTCAAGGTACGCCTGAAAGCCTATCAGGATCAGACCGCGCCTCTGCTTCCCTTCTACGCCTCTCAAGGCAAGCTGAAGGAAGTCGAGGGCATGGGGTCGATGGAAGACGTCGCGGCGAGAATTGCTGCGGCACTGGACACGAAGTGACACACACCTGTTGCAACCCCATTGACGGGGCGGCAACGCTGACTGTAGATAGCGCCCTTCGCGAAACGGGCGAGCTCATGCGGCGACCGAAAGGTTGCCCATTGGGTCGTCCGCGAATGGCGTTCTGACTTGGGAGATGGAAAGTGGCCCGTATTGCCGGCGTCAATATTCCGACGAATAAGCGCGTTGA
>Ga0213833_1000562_pt1 | contig 35368 bp, 36 predicted proteins | sample SWATP21_FD_160575 | JGI IMG/M metagenome (GOLD analysis project Ga0213833, IMG submission 160575) | Coastal seawater microbial communities from Marineland, Florida, United States - SWA TP2 #1 | ecosystem: Environmental > Aquatic > Marine > Coastal | place: USA: Florida | collected 2016-08-14 | reverse complement strand
AACCAACCAACCAACCAAACAACGGGTCGCGTCAGCCTGCAAGAGGTTATGGAGGCCCCACACCAAGTTCACACAACACACAACACACAACGTACGCACGCAAGGCGTGTCAACACACGCATGCTGGCAACGCAGCAACGCAACGAAACAAACAATCACATGTCACGACGGACATGGCTGTGGAGCACGGGCAGGCGATCCTTCCGCTACCATGCGAGAGCCATCAGCCGTCCGGTCTGCGTGCACAGCACCACCATGCATTGTTAGCCGCGCTGTGATGATAACTAACACCTCGCAACGCACACGCACACAGGTTGGAACCAGTCGCCGCACCCCCTCGAACAACGGGCTCGTATGCCGCTTCTGTGAGCAGCAAACAACAGCTCATGAAGCCTGACTGACTCCGCACGAGCGAAACACGCACTGAACACGATCTCACCTGGACCTCCTGACTTGAACTCCTCCGTCATGTTGTACGCAGTGATGTCAATTCCCATATTTCTGGCTTGCGTCTCCACCACATGCGCGTTGTTGCTGTTGTTGTTGCTACCATCGTTACGGCCGCTGCCGCTGCCGTTGTTGTCCTCGTCGTCGTGGTTGTTGTCGTGGTTGTTGTTGCTGTTGCTGTTGTCCGCATCGTTGTTGCTGGTCTGCACCGGAATCACGGCGGGTGGCGCGGCTGGGGGCACGACCGCCGGGCTTGGCGCGGGTGCTGGCGCGGGTGCTGCCACCATGGGCGGAAGCACAGCCGTCACAGAAGCCATGTTGAAAGCCGACGCATCCACGACTCCGTAGCCACCGCCCCCGCTCGCGGCCGGCGAGGCGAAGCTGGAGGAAGACACCGCTGCATACGCGGAAGGTGCAGAGGTGCAAGTGGTGGTGGTGGTGGTGGTGGTGGTGGCGGAGGTGGCGGAGGTGGCAGGACCGGCCGCCGAGGCGGGGGCAAACATGGAAGTCGAGACGGTGCCGTATGCACCATGGCTGGCACCCGCACCACCCGCTGTACCATCGTTGGAGGGTGCGCCGCCCGCAGCTGGCGCGAAGAACGACTCGGGCACACTGCCGTACGCGGAAGCTGACGCGGAAGCACCGGCGGCGGGGGCGTGCGTGTGGGTCGTCGTCGTAGGTTGGCCTTGTGGCCCCGGCGCAAAGAACGACTCCGGCACCGTGCCGTAGTTGCTGGTGGCCTGACGGGCGGATGAGGCTGCGGGAGCAGGGGCTGGAGCAGGAGACGGTGCCATAGCAAACGCAGACAGCGGAACGGCCGCGTAGCCTGTCTGTCTGGGTGCTGCGGACGAAACCGAGTGTGTGGCGGCAGGTGGTGCGAAGAACGACTCGGGGACGGTGCCGTAGTTGCTTCCCGCAGCCGATGCGGGAACACCACCCTCGGCGGCAGCAGCAGGAACACCACCACCGCTGCCACCTCTGGACCCCCAGCCGGTAGGTGGAGTGGATGTGGATGTGGATGTGGATGTGGATGTCGGTATGTGTGAGGGGGTGGGGGCGGGAGTTTGTGCGTGTGGACCTGCGGTGGCGGGAGCGGGTTCCCCAGTTGCGAAGAAGGACTCGGGAACGGTGCCGTAGTTACTCGCGCCACCTTGAGAGGGCCGCATCCCACCATCTGTGCCACTCGGAGCGAAAAAGGAGGCCGGGACGGTGCCATAGTTGCTGTTGGCGCGTGCGCCGGACGCGGCATGGGGTTTACCACCACCACCACCACCGCTGCTGCTGCTGCCACTCGCAGCAAAGAACGACTCCGCCACAACACCGTAGTTGGAGGACGCGGCTGGTGCAGCCATGGCACCACCGGTGAACATGGACGCAGGAACAGTGCCGTACGCGGACTGGCCCCCACCTGTACCCGCTCCACCACCGTCCCTGCCTCCGTTCCCAGCCGGCGCGAACGCGGTGGCAGGAATCACGCCGTATGCTGAGTTGCCTTCCGCATTGTTCGCGGTTGGGGCGGGCACGTGCGAGGTGGGTGTGGGTGTGCCACCTGCGGCTGCACCTCGAGCAGGTGGGCGGCTGCCGATGGCTGTGCGTTCTGGTCGTGACGAGGTGCCCGTCGCAGGACTGGAAGAAAAAAAGGACTCCGGCAGCGTCGCGTAGGCTGTTGCAGCACCAAAAGACGAAGCAGTGGCCGAGGTTGTTATTGCTGACGATGTTGTCGTCCTTGCGGTTGCTACCGCTGCTGCTGTTGTGGCGGTTGCGGCTGCGGCTACATTCGGCGGTGGGGAAGCGAAGAAAGGCTCGGGGATGGCTGCGTAGGCATTTGGCACGGCAGGTGCGGGTGTGGAGGGCGGAGGAGGGAGAGGCACTGGCCTTGTGGCCCCACTGGCACGGGGTGGAGCCGTGGGGATGGCAAAGTTATCGTACACCGGCCCGCTAGGCGCACCGACTGCGTCACCACGACCACCGGGGTGTTCATCCTGGTTGTTGTCGCCCGCCTCCACAGTTTCTGGACCGGCTGCCCCTGCACCCGTCACAAAGGATTCGTCGTCTAAGACATCGTAACTGAAAAAAAAAGGGGGACACCGCACAGCAGGAAGACACACGTGCATCAACACCGGGTCAGGTGGCAATATTTTTTGTAACGTGGGGTGCATGCACCCGCCCACCTGGCTCCGGCATGTGCCTCAATCCTGGCGGCTTCGCTTGCTTCCTTGGCCTGCACACACACAATAACATGTGGCCACAGGAACTCGCACAATGGTGATACTACATGAACCACATAAACAGCGAGCCGGGAGAACAAGCCACCCCAACAAAGACACCACAACACGCCCTGGCCACACAACTCACCTCACGCTCAATGGCAGATTTGCATTGTAGGTACAGCAGAGAAGCACACTGCTTAGAACATACCCAAACGCAGGGACACAGCACACTTTGTCACGTTAACTCAGCAGCGCATCGCAACAACGTGCCAGGGAAGAACGCACAGGCAGGCCCAGTTTCGCAGAATTCGCAGCCACAAAGGCCTGCACACTTGGGAAGCAGCGATCTGGCGATGCGGTGTGAAACACAGAGTATCCCGCCTGGTTGAGGAGGGGTGCGGAGGCAGCACATGTGAGCGATGACGCCACACAACACCATGAGCGAAGCAACGAACAAGCGCACACCCTCACCTTTCCGAGGTTGTACAACAGCACGTTGCGCATGACCACGCGCTGTGCGTTTTGAGCTTGGCACAAGTAGGAGAGGGTGAAACATTCTGGGCACGCACCGCTGAACCGCACCAGAAAGTGGCCCGTACGACTGGCATGAACGCCGGCATGAAGAAGTGTTTGCGCCCGTGCACGTGAAATGGGCCCATGAAACCACGGCGCCAGTGCAAGATCGTCGCCAGAGAAGAAGCACGCCACCATCTGCACATGTAGAACACAGCCCAACGTCATCATGCGAAATGGAAGGACAAGGAGACGCACGAAGCGCGCAACGCTGGCGAAGCATTGTCGGACCTTGTGAAGACAATCTTCGAAAGGACCAAAGTGATGCAGGAATAGTTCCCACTGCGAGGTGAAACAACAAGACAGTGGAGCAACACACAGCTCATGGTGAGGCAATTGACATGGTACCAGCAGTGAAATGGTGCCACGAACATCCCGAAAAGCTACGTCAGTGTTCAGTGTCAGCATGTACTTGAGCACGCGTTGGTACTTGATGTGTGAACCACGCGGGACATTGAAGCGTGCCTGACAGCAAAACCCAAATGCACACAAACAAAATTACTCTCGATTTCACTAATCTGTGCCACTGGCAGAACTCCCAATACCGCACCAGGAGCTTCTCCACGAATAGTTTTCGCGGGCATGATATGGACTGTCCGGCAGCCGATGTCCTGTGGTCGGCATCTCGTCGTTACGCACTCCACCCCGCATGACCACACACACACACACACACACACACACAAAGCCATCGGTGCTTCACCTACCAGAAGGACAGCCCTGCATCTCCAACGCCAACGCTCATCGTGAGACGCACTGGGCACACGCTGGGTGCTGTGTGCCTCCGGAGAGTCGCGACACTACACGAGCGGGCTGGTGATGTTTTAATTATCGTAACTATGGATTCCGCCGCGGCTGCTGCGGTGTGCGCTCACGTACGCAACGTGCGGCATGTGCAAGCGGTGGATGTTGCACAACCCTCGGCCTTCAAAAACTCTCAACAGAAGTGCAGTGCAGCGTCACGCGAAGCACTTGGAGCGCGCGTCTGGCTTGGGCCAGCGGCTGGCACCGCTTGGCATGCAACGGCTTGGTGTCTGCTGTTTTGGTTTTCGTTGACAGACCCTCCCTCACGATTCCTCCTGAATGCTGCACGATGCCTTGACCAAACTGTCACCGAGGCTCGTCCCGAAGCCACTTGTGGACAAATACCAGGCCATGTGGGTGCAGTACTATTTTCATTTATTTACCGCGGGTGTCACTTGGAAGTGTACTTCCAGCATGGTTGCTGCTGTAGTGTGCGTTTCGGCTGCAGCCGAAGCTGCAGGTTGGAGACGCCCTCGCGACCTGGGCCGCACCTTAGGAGTGGGAGCCTGAACTGGGGTTGTTGAAACCTTTGCATTGATCCGTACTGTCCCTGTACCGGGTTGCCCATGCCTTTGAACTCGTGAAAAAGACAGCCCCCCTTCCACAACAGCAGCAGCACTGTTGAGATGCGGAGCGGGGCCGCTGATCGAGCAACTGCAGCGTCGGGGTCTGGATCTGGCAGTGCTGGGGACGAGGAGGATGAAGAAAAGGACCACCAGATTGGTGGTCCCGATGGCATCACGCTGGAGTCCTTGCGCAAGCTGCAGAACTTCTTCGGCAAGTCCAAGGCGTTGAACGAACGCCAGTTCGTGGAGAAGCTGGGTGGCGTGCTTGGACGCAACCTGAGCAAGCAAAAGTTGACGCACCTGTTCATGAAAATCGATGTCAATAGTGATGGTACCGTGGACTGGGACGAGTTTACGAACTTCATGTTCCTGGACAAGAAAGAGAGTGCCGTGTCCAGGATTGACATGGGCAGCGAAAACGCGTACAAGTTTGTCCCTGTTGACAGCAGCGTTATCACCTCCGTCAATCGATCAATTCTGCAAGGGCGCCACCCCCATCGAGATGTGATCCGTGCCCTCATCCCACTGCCTGACCAAGGCAAGTTCTTGTCCTGCTCACGGGACGGCACGATTTGCTTTTGGAACCCCGCCACGTTTCAGCTGTTGAAGCACTTGCAAACAATTGAGCAACCGGACATGTTCCGTCGGGGCATCAACACGCTTGGTGCAGATTATTTAACAGCTGCCGTGTACATGTCATACTCCAACCGCTTGGCGGTGGCTTCTGTGGACAACAGTGTCTCGTTTTACGACATCCACGGCAATGAACGGGTACGTTTGCCTCACACAAGCGTTGACATCCAGCCGTGTCTGACTGTACTTGTGCCCCACTTTTGCTCCACCCTTGCAACCTTCCCTGTGCGGTTATTGCTGCTGGTGCTGGTGTTGTTGTTGTGCGTGTTGTTGTTGTGCTTGTTTGGCAGTCTCTGGTAGGCCGCATTCCGTCCGTTGAACTTCGACAAGCCGCACCACTGTGCCTTGGTTATCACCTGGACAAAAGCAACCTGCGGGAGCGGTTGGTGATCGGAGATGATAGCGGGGCGGTGTCGTTGTACAACCTGCGCCCTGGTTGGCATGTTTGCGACGGCACGATGCCATGTCACTCGAAGTTGGACGTGTTTCCGAACGTCAGTGTGGCAGGCAAGCGCAATCGACTGCGGGAGGGGCCACAAACCCACAAGCGAGCACTGAAAGAGTTGGCACACCCCCTGCAACCTACTCGCTTTCTCCCCAATACTGAGTGTGGCCACACGGATCACGTGGTCCAGGTTGACATTGTACCAGATCTGAACTCCATTGTGACGGCGTCGCTGGATACCACGTGCAACGTCATCGACTTGGAGCGTGGGATATTGAAGCGAAAGTTCAAGAACCACAAGAAGCCGGTGTACTCGTTCGCTTGGTGTGGCCACAACAAGGTTCTGGCTTCTTGTGGACTGGAGAGAGACATTATCCTGTGGAGCCCTTACTCTGAGCGTGCAGTGGCTACCCTGACAGGCCACCTCAGTGCTGTGAGGAAGGTGATCGTCAATGACAAGAACAACCAGCTCATCAGCCTCGGAGCTGACAACGTGGTGAAAGTGTGGGACATTCGGAATCAGCGGTGCATTCAGACGCTGAACGACGCTCGCACCATGGACAAGCCAACCACAGCCAACTCTCTCAACATCATCATGTACAATCGCGAAACCCAGCGACTGTTTGCGTCTTCGTCCAGCATTCGAGTGTGGGACACGAAACCGGTGTTCAAGATCAGTCACACCGCTAGCCACGACGCCTGCGTGGTGTCAGCCCTGTACAATCGAGGGTTCAACCAGGTTGTGTCAGCCGATACTGACAACCACGTCGTGGTGTGGGATGTTGAAACGGGCCAGGTGGCGTCCCAATTTGAGATTGACAGCAATGAAGGCGCGCTGACGGCGATTGCGTTTGACAACGGCGGTCGTAGACTGGTGACCGGCACCCACAAGGGTGCCCACTGCTCCCTATTTAACTTCAGCAATGGGTGCCTGCTCACCCAGTTGGACAAGCGGCACCAAAACAAAGCAGACGAAGAGGACTCGTTCGACAATGGCGCTGCGGCGGGGACGGCTGGGGCCCCCAGTGCCCCCAAACCACCCACCACCATGTCTGAGCGCGCCCTGCACCGCACCCAGGCGTCCGGCACACGGGGCAACCGACTGCAGCGCGGCATGAAGCCCCGCCAAGTGGACGCCCAGGCATTGCTCACCCTCAGTCCGAAGCGCAGCCGGCGCCGTGGCGTGAAGCCGTCCACCTCACGCGGAGCCCCCCACGCCGGCGTCGGCGCTCGTACCAGGCACGGCAGCGGCAGCGGCAGCAGCAGCGGCAGCAGCAGCGGCAACGTTCTGCCCCGTGCCTCCCCGCCACAAGCCCGATCGCGTGGGGTGGCCTTCGGGTCACGCGTCCGCGCCCATCGTTTCGACTTTGGCTTGCCCCACCGCGCTGGGGAGGGGCTTCGGCACAGCACGGAGCCGGCGCGACGGTTGTCGTCACGCGGTGGCGGCAAGCGTCGGGGCAAGCCACGGCGTCGCGGGCGTACGCAAGCCAGCCAAGCAGCGCGGTTCTCGGCCACCACGGGCAGCACCCGTAGCAGGGATGTACACCATGGCCATGCTATGAGCGCGACGACGGGAGGCTTGCACCACCAGCACAGCGACCCAGGTGGCGCGGGGCTTGATAATACCGGCACTGGCGCTGTTGGCCCCGCGATCGGATCGCCACGTGGTCGACAGCCGCTGGGCCTTGCAAGGCCTGTGGGGCCCGACGCGTTGGAGGCGGCCCTGGAAGAGTTCAATCGAGACGCGGTGGAGCGTGAGAACGCGACATCGGTGGCCACTGTGGACGGCCGCTCCGTGGGGTGGGTGTCTGCGGCTGCTCCGAGTCGACTACAGCAAGCTGGCTCGGCCCTGTTGGGCGCCGACGCACCTCAAGTCCACACTGGATTCGCACCAGACGTGTCACTGTTCGGAGCCACGCTGGGCACAGACTCCATGGTCTCCGTTCGGCCGTCGCCAGCCCAGCAGCTGCGTCGACCCGCTTCTGATTCGGTATCCGAGGTCACAGCGATTGAGTACTGTGTGCACGAGCTACCACGCATGCGTGGACAGGTACGGACGGGTGGTGTTGCATGTACTAGCTGGTGCGCGGGTTGGAAGACTCCAGAGCACGAATTTGCAGTGTGTGTGTGAAACCACTGGCGTACTTTTGTGTCGTGTCTGACATCCTCGACGACGTGTCATCCTGTCCCACGTGCCCTGTTCAGGCCTCTATTCAAAACAAATTCATTATTTCTGTTGGCTGGGACCGCCGCGTGTATGTGTGGCAGGACGATGGTGACTTTGGAAAGGAACATGGGTACTTGATGAGGTTCCCAGATGACACCAACACAGGACACATGGATGACATTCTGTGTGTCTCGTTCTGCCCTCCAAGCGTGGTTGCCACTGGCGGGTATGATGGCTTGGTCCTGCTGTGGAGCATCAACTCGAAGTACGTTGGTTGTTTGTACAGGGGGTGTTGCGGTGCCATGCGAAGTTCGCCGGTGTGCTGTGTATGACACACACCTTGTACCTCCGTGCCAGGGGCGTTCTTGCACGATTTGACTTAGAGGCCCCGGTGGAGTGTATGACCTATGTCAAGAAGCTGCAATTGCTTTGTGCATGCACGGCCAAAGGGTGGATCTACCTTGTAGACACACGTACGTTGATTTGGCGCCACCCCCTGTTCCACAACAACACGTCTCACGCTCCCACCGCGCGTACGCCATCCCCAATCAGACGAATGCTCTATCTCGTACACAGTCGACGCGTTTCATCCTGTTGGGGCGTCGATCCAAGCACTGTACACGGACTTGACGAACGATCATTTGTTCACCGGCGATTCGGAAGGCTGTGTCAAGGTGTGGGAAATGGCACCAGATGCTTCAGGTGCCCCCATTCGGTCGTTTTCATTGTGGAGAGCCCATGACATGCCCGTGACATCCATCAACTACATTGAACAAGCTACCATGATGGAAACGTTTTGCATCACCTCGAGCGTGAGCGGCGAAATTTTCGTGTGGACACTGGCTGGGGTCAAGGTGGGCATGTTTGGTCAAGAGAAGGTACGGCTTGCTCCGTGGTATCACACTCCATAGAACACGTTCATTGCCTCTCGACCCCATCCTCATACCCTTTCGTGTCCGTGGGCGTCGTTCCACATTGTGTGCGACACAGCCGTGGGAGCTGGGGGATCTGTCCACGTGGACAGACTCGAAACCATCGCCACTGCCCGCGAACCTGCGAATTCGAAAGAAGCAACGCAGAGCTTCTGTGGCAAGCATGCAATCGCGCCGCTCCAGGTCACCATCGCGTGTCTCGTATGCTGGCGAACGTCGTGGATCAAACACGTCAGTGGCTGCGGACTTTGGGCGTACGTTGCATGCAGTGCGCGTGCCGCGTGTGGACTTTCAAACGGTTTCGCTCATCCTCGACTGACCTGTCATGACCTGTCATGGGGTTTAATCATCCCCATGCAAACTGGCCACTCGATGGTGTGCTTGTAATGCGTTTCATGTTTGCCTACTGTCGACGTTGTGACTGTGCAGTGCACCAGCAACTCCCAGCAGTCGGCGACGTGTGGTACCGTGTGACCGACCTGGGTTTGCATGAGGACGTCATCACGATCACACGCATTGACGATGAACAGGACATTGTCGCTGGGTACGACGGATTGGCTCACCACACGCAGGGGGACCTTCTTCGAGGCTGGCCGGTGCGGCGCATGTCGTACCGAGCTTTTCTCAAGGACGTTGCATGGGAGTGCCATGAAAACATGTCCCACCGCGTTGGTCGCATCTTCCAGAACCCACACACAAAAAAACCGTACGCCTTGTGAGCTGTTCGCTAACACTCAATGTGCCCCACCCCGCTGACAGCTTGTTCGTTGTCACGGCACATCTTGGCCAGGTTCAAGGTGTTATTTGCTCGTGTCGTCCTTGGGCAGTGGAAGGTTGTTGATGTTCTCATGCAAGAGCATGACCCACCTGTCATTCCGTTGACGCACCCCGCCACACGCTCGTTGTCTGTATTTGCACAGCGCCAGGAACAACCCAAACAGGTGTGTCCGCATGTGGTACACGTGCCTCGGGGCAGGGGACATCCACTCACTCCTGTTTTGGGTCATGCTTGGTGTGTGCGCTTGGCTTGTGGGATCCCGTGCGCGCTGTGTGTGCTGTGTGTGCTGTGCACACTGTCCGTTTATTCTTCTTGGTGCGGCGGCGATGGTGTGTTGGTGTTGCACCACTGCTTTCACTCCACTCAGAAGTCCCATGTTCTTGGTGCTGGACTGCGAAGCCGGCGGCGGAACAGGGGTGTGACAACGCCTTCCGGCACCACCAGCCCTCACAAGTCGACCACGTTTGCGGTGGGATCACCGCACATTGGGGCGGTACCATCACCCACATTCGGTTTGAGCACAACAAAGTCGGAGCACGCCTTGTTCGAGGCCTTCGGTGATGCCCTCAGCGGCGAAGTGGGATCTCCTGTTGGAACCCCTACCCGGAGATCGAGGGTACGTGTTTGGATTGGAGCCCCGGTGCTACGTTTGGATTGTCTGTTTCTGATCGCAGTGCCCACACCCAACCTACTTGCTGACTTGCCTGGGTGCGTGTGCTCAGAGCGCCACACGACGACGCATGTCCAGGTCCATGGAACATGCGACGGGCGAGGATGTGTTGGACACCCACGACACGACCGACGCCACCATCGCCCGCTTTGTCGAAAAGATGCATGGGAGTGATTCCCCCATCCCACCGCCGCCGAGTAGTGCGGCTGAAACCAAAACCACGCCCACGCTGCGCACACAACGAAGAGTAGCTGTGCCGCCTCCACCGGTGTCACCATTCACCACCGCCAGTGACGCTGAGTACGTGTCCACGCCACGGCATTCACGCTTTGGTCTGTCGATCGGTTGCAGGGTGCAGCATGAGTGATCGCAGCCCCATTACCGCCGGCGGTGGCGCTTCAGTACGCCACTCACACTTGTGGTTGTGGGGTGTTGTGCCCGGCACAGGTCCGAGTTGTCAGACGAGGACCACGCCTTCCAAATGTCCAGGGGCAACCGCAGATTGAGCTTCGTCCTGCGGCAACAAGGCTCACCACTCGCCGGTGCATCGAAATCATCCATCACCGCTGCCGCCGCTGCTACCACGGCCAGTGCAACTGCTCGCCCTTCAAGTGGACCTGCCCCCCAGCCTTCGTCGAGCTTCATTCCGCCTTCCCCTGCCGCCACGCTGGCTCGTGATGGGAGGTTCCGTGTGAAAGAGTCGGAACAACCGGTTGCAGCGACCAGTCCCAAGACTCATGCTGCGAGGCCCGGACCCGTCTCGCTTCTCAAGCATCGGTACGTGCGGGTGGAATGGTGTGTCTGTGTGGGGACTTGCTGCATGAGCGATTGCTCTGCAACGGGTGTAGTATCGTACGGCAGCACGTTCGGAGTTTGCATGTGTAACAAGCTGGTGGTGCTTCCTGTCGTGGGAATCTGACGTGGCTTGCGTGCTGCTCTGCTCTCGCTTTGCTCTGGCACAGACACGATGTGTCTGCGTCAAGCGCCCGGTCTTCCGGAGATGCATCCATGGCAGCCATCAAGGCCATCAACACTGATGCGTTGCTGCGTGCCACAAACCAGTTCCAGCGAACAACGCGGGAGCCGAAAAACTACACGCGCCCGCTGTTTGGGATGAAGAAGTTGCCCACAAACATGCGTGACATGCGCGAGTACATCACTGATTTGCGTGGTGGCGACGAGACATAGTTACGACAGCCGTGCAAGCGCGAGCCTTCGCGCCATGGGGCACGGTGCTGTGAGACGAATTTCACAGGATTGTGTGTAACCAAGATAGATACCACGAGGCGCGGCGCGGGTCGTCGCAAATAGTACTACACCTATTCACGCTTCACATGTAACCGACCGCACGAACGGCATCAGCTTGTCGTCGGACTGTCGTCATACTCCCCATCGCTGCCACTGGCATCGATGAGAAACTCGGCCATCATTGCCCTGCAACAACACAGCCACCGCCGTGAGGCTCACGTCGCAACATGCAAACAGAAGAGCCGATCACCACAGGCGTACGACGCACTTCACTTCCGGGCGCGTCACTCGGCGGGCAGCACTCTCACCCACGTAAGACGGCAACCATGCCACATCGTCCATGAGTGTGGGTTCGGGTGGGCTACTTTCATGTTTGGCTTCAGCCTCGTCCCCACCGCCAGACAGAGTGGAGGTGGCCGGTGGTACACCGCACTCCACCAGGGTTCGGGTGCACGCTCGGCATAGCATGTCACACAGACGCGGAGCGGTGGTGTCAGCCGCTGTAGCACTTGTGGGGGGCGTCAACCTGACCACACAGCCACAACAACCAACAACAACAGCCAAAAAGTGCAACGGCAACACGAAGGGAGCACACAACAGCAGCAAAATTACATGGTAGTCACACTGTGTGAAGAACGACGCGCGAGGGCAACCAGCCATGGGCACCTACGTGAAGCACAGCACACAATGCGGCGAACTGCTCGATCCTTCTTTGCCCACGGCACCAATGTTCACCAGCTTCAGCACAGTGCGGTTGATGTTGTGAATGGTGGATCTGAACTCAGACTGCAGACGTGTGACCAATGCTGCGCACCACACAGGTGTCGCAATGAGTGGGGCATGGTCGTGCCCCGCAAGAAAGTCCAAAACAACACAGAGAAGCAACATGGCACGCAGGAAACAAACCTTGTGTCACTTGGGCGATGCTGGAACGAACTGGGGCTTTGGTGCTGAACTCTGGCAAGAAGACAGTGCGCAACTTTTCGGCGTGACAAAAAAAGCCGACTTCGCGTGTTTCCACGTCGCGCATCAGCAAACAGTGCGCAACCTTCGAGTCTTCATGGGAAACATACTGCACCTCTGCGGGAAGGGCATATCCCACACCCTTGCACACCCGTTCGATTATCTGTTTTCCACGGCCCACATGGCGCGCGGTGCGACATTGTCCACATGAACAGCCAGCATGGGCAGGCATGCGGCTGCAACTGAGCGTGACAAACCTTCTCCGCAATGCGAGTGCATGTGAGACCGAGCGCTAGGTACACCTTGTCCGCTGGCGCAACCTCTGAAAGCCACCAAACCGAACAAGAGTGGAACTCACAAAGTTAGGAAACGTGATGTTGCGTGCAAGCCGGTTACGTGCAAACCGGTTACGTGCAAGCCGGTTACGTGCACACACACTCGCACACAACACACGCACGAAGGCCGCCGGCTGGCTCCATGCTCTTCCCTATCGCCGCAGCACCAGTACGCAACACGTGAGTTCGAAACGCCAACAACAAGTCACTCCGCGCGTCTGGTGTGGAGGCTTTGACAAAGCACGCCTGCAACCGGGCGGTACAGTCTGCAGCCGTGCTGCTGCGCTCGAGAGACATCACCTCTTCCACATTGTCGCTTGTCACCTGGGGCGTGGGAGCGAGCGGCAGCGTGTGAGCCCACCACACTTTGCCTGTCACACTTCACAGCCCACATAGATGCAAACGGGGCGGGTGGGAATAACCAGGCGATGGAACGCACCTGTACAGGCTCGGCAGCAGGCCTGAACACGTCTTCGAGACGAGACACGAAAAAGGGGTACGGGAACGACGCTGCTTCGCGCGCGGCAGCTGAAGGGAAACGGAAGGGAGCCGCCGGTTGCGCATAGCAGATTCAATGTCAAGGCACAACAGCGTGGACTGAAGCCGACAAGGGACAAGCGGCGCACAGCACGGACACTTAAGCTCGGCGCGGTACTCCGCTGTGCTCATGTGAGACTCGTACTTGCACGTGACAGCCGAGTCGTCCACCATCAACACAGCCAGCTCAAACTTCATGATCTTCTTCCCTGTCTTGGCGTGGTGCAAAATATTCAACAATGCCCTGCGTAACATTTATTCATTCGAGCATGCATGAACTGACAGAACAGACGCGTCCAGAAGACAGCGAAGTGCACATGCACGTGACACTCACCTGGACGCGGGACCTCCAGAAAAGGCCAGGACGAACTTCTGCCCGGGCTGAATGCGCATGCGTCGGCGAAGAACGGTCTTTGGCTTTGATTCAACCCCACGCACAAGACATGACGCGCAGTATGGTGTAGCACGCGTGTAGTACACTGCAGAAGCGTCCTGAGAGTGTGCCAATGTTGTTCATTAGCGGGTGGCGTGACCAGCAACAGCAACGCCTGTAGGTCTCACCTTGCACTTGTGGCACTGCGCACGTCGTGGTGCGCCTGGTGTTGGCTGCGGAGCACATGCACCGCCATCTCCCTCGCTACCACAGCCTGTATGAGACATGATCGTGGCCGGCGACGCTATGTGCACGAGCACCAGCGAAGGTAGCGACGACACGCGAGGTGTCAATTTGTCACGCGAAGTAAAAAAAGCATTGGTTGCGGCGGTCATAATGACTACAATAAAAACTAGTGAGGCCTCGCCGAGGGCCCGAGGCGGACGGAATCGCCGCGCGGCTGACACATTCGTGGGCGATCCAAGCGAACAGGCACGATGAAGGCCCCCCTCCGGGTGTTCACGGGGCTTACCCTCTTGTTGGGTGGCTGCATTGCAAACAATTTCTTCCTTGAACTTATCATTAGGTGCGACAGCGTGCTGTGGTTATGGCAGTGGTCCGGCCGGGTGTTCACTACCATGTGCGAATTGCTTTGATGGGCAGCCCCAAGATGAATGAGTTCGCGGATCCCGGGGCAGGATCGCTTCTCACCATGCTGCAGTTTATGGGTGTATCGTTTTTAGCATTTCTCACTTCACTCGATTGGGGGAGTGGCTTTCCCCGGCTTCCTCCTCGTGCGGCACCATTGCAAAGCTACGCGAGTCTTGTCGCCATGTTTGTGGTGATGAGCCTCTTGAACAACTGGGCTTTCGCACTTCATATATCTCAGCCCATGCACATGGTGTTTCGATCTTCTGGCTTGGTTGCGTCCTATGTGATTGGGCGACGCTTCTTCTCGAAAGTGTATTCAACGGGCCAGTTGCGGGCGGTGGTGCTCGTCACTGTTGGGACGTTCACTGCCACTACCGCAGAGATGTTGGTTGGGGAGACTGCAGAGGCTTCCGCTCGAGGGTGTTGTGATGATGTGGCTGGTATCGGTGCAAAGAATAGCATGCAGGTAGCCTGCGTGGCGTTGTGTCCGGTGATGAGGGGTACGCTGCACCGCTCACGCGTGTGGCCCTCGTGCCCCAGGTGAACTCGCTTCAGGAGGACGCTGCGACTGAGTCCGCATATTTGCTTACATGGGCTCTTGGTATTGGTGTTCTTTTGGCGACATTAGTACTTGCAGGTGCGTGGACTTCCACGTCGTTGAAGTTGCGGCTGCGTGTCCTGACCACTGTTTCCTGCTGCAGCTGTGCTTGGGCAGTACCAAGAACGAGTGCGAGTCATGTACCGTCCGAGTTCGACCGAAATGCTTCTGTACCAGCACTTGTTGGCGTTGCCAATGTTTCTTGTGACTGCACAAGGCATCATGGCACGAGCGACCATGTGGTCAAGCTCTGGTCCGGTGTCCAAGGAGCTTGCTGTCTTGTTCTCGCAGTCAGAGGAGTTCAGCTGGTTTGGGCCGTTGGCACATCTTCCCATCATGTGGTTTTATGTCGTCGCCAACGTTCTGTCGCAATTCATCTGTGTGAAGGGCGTCTTTGTGCTTGCTAGTGCCAGTGACGCACTTACCCTAACGATGGCGCTGACCGTGCGGAAGATAATCAGCTTGTTCCTCTCCATCTGGTTTTTCGGCAACAAGTTCACCATGTATCACTGGGGCGGCGCTGGGTTTGTGTTTGCTGGTATTGTGCTGTACAATATGTCAAGATAGTTGTTGCTATCGATGCACCGACCTTTCATTGCACACCCTGTCGAATGCGCATCGAGAAATAAAATGGAACAAGTGAAAGGAGAGGGGCTTGATCAGAGAGCGATTGGAAATGGTGGGAGGAGCGTCGTGAGCACTCGCGTGCCTCGGCATGTCCATTCCGTCGCGCATGTTGGCGTGGATTGGTAAGCTAGGCTGTGCCCCATTTGTTGATGTTAAGCTCTTGTGTTTTGGTTTCTGTGTGGTTGCATGTGCTTGTTCTTGTAGATTCTACCATCCAAACTCGAGCATGTCCACTACACCCGTCTCTGGTCGCGACACAGTGGTGAGGCTCGCTCGCAAGCTCCTGCGTGGCGTCGAAACGTTTGCGCGACGCGGGATGGACAGCATCAACTCAAGCACCAATGAGCTGGAAGCATGAGACCAAAAGTTGATGGGATGAATCACAGAAGCGTTCACAGCGTGGCCCAGACCAACAAGACGTTCCTTGTCATGCTTCGAGGGAACTAATACACCATCCAAGTATGGCAGTGCAGCCGCTGTTTGATTGGACTCTGGATGCACGGTGACAGCCACAAACGCAGGTTTGCTGTCGAACAAGTGCCGCAAGTGGCCCACAGTGGCAAGACCCAAAGGCTGCTCCAGTATGACGACGCGATTGATGCGCCGGCTCTTCAATAGGTGGCCCAAGAACGCAACTTGGTCGCCCAGAGCACAGAATGAAGGGAGAACAAACACATGTACTCCGTGAAATCGGAGCTCTGTCTCCAAGTCACTCGATCCATGCTCTGGATCGTGGTTGCTGGTGGCCAACGTGACTGTGCATCCTCGGTCCTCCACCAGCGCCCGTGCCATGGTCACAGCCAAAGTGTGCAGCGGAGAAACATGCATGGTTTCCAACAGGAAAAGGACCGAGCAGTTGTGGGTGCTGTTGGATAAAAAATGGGCACACAGCACCACCCAAGACGGTGAATGAGTGTGAGACACAACCCTGCAAGGCGTGGCGACGAAAGATCTCACGTACCCAGGGAGAACAAAGTCGAAACGCCGCGGCGGTTGTGTCGACACCACTGCTGCATGGTCAGGAGAATTGAAAGGCGTGCCGTATCCACTCGACGGAAGGTTCGTACGCTCGCGAAGCGGCGTGTGTAAACCCTGAATGTACTTCTTGGTCTCCTCATAACGCACAAACAAATTTGGCCATCGCTTCTTCCGAATCTCTGGATCCCTTGTGCGGTACCAAAAGTCATTCGTAGGAATCGTGTGACCCGCCATTCCGCATTCTATCAGCTGAAGCCAGTACTCCCAGTCCTCCATGCCACCACTCAGATCAAGCCGAAACGTTGCGGAGCATCGCAAGGCATCATCCCTTCGCACAACGCTTGACACAACAAATATATTGGTGTCGTACACGTGGTCGAGCGTGTGGAAGCCGGCTTCCCACGTGTTATCGGTGTGCCCGAACTCCTGCAGGTGCCAACCGACAAATGTCATGTGCCTTTGCGTCTCCAGTACCCAGACAGCCTTCTCATAGGCTTCAGGCACAATCAAATCGTCACCGTCGAGCATAGCTGTATAATCAACATCGTTTCCCAATTGATCCAGCACAAACTGACGGGCAGGACCAAGTCCACGAGGCCCCGTATTCTGTACGACCAGCGCTGCTTGGGACGCCACGTCGCACAAGGGTTCGCTGGAGTGGTCGTCGACAATCACCCACGTCACGGGGAACGTGGAACTCGCCACGGCGCGTGCTGTCTTCTCAAGCATGTCACAATCCGCGTTGAAAAGAGCAGTGACAATGACGAGTGGCTGGGTGGGCAGACCCTTCGCCGTGTTTGCGGTGATGTTTCGCAAGCTCGGGCACTCAGTACCAACGACAGGCAGACCCGAGGGGGCACTCACGATAGCCAGGTACACCGTGAACACCATCACAGCTGCAATGCAAGCAGCCAACAACTTCCATAACAAGCGCCGCCGTTCTGTTGTGGTCGTGGCCATCGTTCCACTTCCACTGACGAAAGCTATCGTTTAGCTACTAAGTGTCGACAGCAGTAGTGGACACCATAATTCGTGCTGCGCCTGGTGACAACAAGTTCTGGCTGCCAACAACCGCACACTGTGCCAAACTTCTGAAACTTCGGTGAATTCAGATTCTGAATTCCAGATTTCCAAGTGATGAATTTCTAATGTCTACTGCTACGTCTGCTTGCAGACATGTGCCATCCTCCGTGTTCCATCTTCACGTCTTGTCCATCGACGCCGTCACCAACTGACACGTCGGCGTCGGGAACCACTTGCACAGTTTTCATCATCAAAATGTCATGTCGAAGCGTCTGCCGTGTACACGTACTTGCCTTTCTTCATGTACACTTGTTGATTCTTGTAGTATCGCTTCTGCAACGCGCCAGCATAGATTGAGAACTTGAAGCAAACAATACGTGCGCATGTTCGCAAGTGGACGAGCCACGAACCTCCTGCCGCATGGTCTTTCTATCACGGCCGTCAAAGCGCGCTTTTGGCCGGTACGTCTTGTCTTTCGTATCGACCTCTTCGTCGTAGCGATTGAGGACGCTGCGGCGCGCAGCAACCGCTCTCTGCAAATTGCACACTTCCTGTGAGAAGTAACCAACTCACTCCGCTGGTTACACAAGCGCGTACACGTTCGTCCTCCAGCTTTGCCGCCTTCTCCTTCTCTTCTCGTAATCTTCGTGCCTCCATTCTGGCACGTTCCTTCGACTCAGCGTTTGGCTCAAGTGCATATGCGGCCGCGTCATCCATGTTGCCGTTAAATAAACCAATTATGCCAGGAATCAACTCCACAGGCATGGCTGGTGCCAACTCATGAAGCATGACCACGCGGGGATCATCGCGGGCAACAGAACCTTTCGAGGAGCCACCTTTCGACGAACCAGCAGGAGAAACCGGCGTTGCAGGGACAACATTGCACGGCTTGGGGCGCGTGCGTGGAATGGATACGGGTACATGGAAAGAAACTTGTGCAGCCACCCTCTTGGAAGAAGAGCGCGCCATGTAATCGGACGCAACCCGCAAAAGCGCCGCAACGCATTCTTGCCGATGCGCCAATGGTTCCACGTCAAAAGTGGACACCATCGATGCAAGCAGTGAATGGAGTGCTTCCTTATCATTGTGGTGCTCTGCATCTTCCAGGTAGCCTGGGGGCACTTCGTTGTAAGACAAAACTTGCGAATCCTTGAAGGCTCAGGTTCAAGCAGACTTACCGCCGATGTACTCCGCAATGGTATCATCCACCACCTCGCCAACAAAGTGCTCGATAACTGCCGCAACTCGCTCTGCGAGCGTACCACGAAGTGAAGATGAAGAAAAGTGCTTGGGCGTTCGCGCCGCACCGCGTTTCTTGGCACGCCGGCCACGGCGTTTTCTTCTGGCTTCAGGACGCTGGGTGCCAGTTGAGCCGGACGATGTGGCTGGATGCGGAGCAGCCAACAAGTTCCTGGGGTGTCTTGGGCAAGTGCTGTCGTTGTCTGAGTGCCGGAAATCACGGCTCGATGTACCATCGGCCTTTGATGGGCACCTCTTCATCAGTTCTGCGACCAACTGTCTCCGCTTGCGCTTTCCCATTGAAGCAAAGCTGGCGGACACAACAGCGAGGTACTCCAGCACATCCGACACGTTTGGAGACTGTGCCAATAATTCTGCACGGGCGCACATTTATTGATGCGTTTGAGCACAAACACGCACAAACGCCATCCCCACTCACATGCGGCACGCAGACAAACGGCACGAACCAGCAAGATCGTGTTGCAGAGATGCGGGGTCTACATCATGCACAGCCCGGGCAAACCAACGAGTCGCTTCCACAATAGCAGCACTTCCGTTCTCAGCTGTGTCCCCTGGCGATGGTACTGGGGCAGCGACCTTGCACTCGTCATCGGTGGTTTGTGCAAGTGGTGCCTTCTCTTTGCACGACATGCTTCCGGACTCAAGTGCCGCGGATCGCAGCTGCGAGGCAAGCTCGGCCTTTCGCGCGGTCGGCAGCTCATCAAATGGCTCGACAAAGGATTGGATGCACTCCACCAGCTCTGAGGTGTCGGTGCAGCTCTCGACAAACCCTGATGGAGACGTACGCACAGTGGTCAGTTGCCTGTTGTGTTTGCACTGCAGTGTGTCACACTCACCCACAAGGTACTCAACAATGTCGTCATCCAACACAAGCGTCGAACCTCCAACATCACGCAAGAAACACGTGACACACGTCTTGATGTGCACGGTTGAATCCATGGCCGCGGAGGTTGGTGCAGACAGATCCAGGACACATTTCTCGACGCCCTTCCCGCCGAGCCGTGTGTTTGGCCAAGGCCCTGCTGTTACTACACCCTGCTGTTACTACACCTGCTACACCCTGCTGTTTCTGCACCCTGCTGTTACTACACCCTGCTGTTACTGCACCCTGCTGTTACTACACCCTGCTGTTACTGCACCGCTGTTTCCGCCCTTGCTTGCTGTGCTGCTCGTGCCGATATTGTTGAATCACGCTCTGCGGTGTGCTCTCGGCGACTTCTGCAGGTCTGACTCCTCGCGGCAGCGCGCTCGAAATTGTTTTGTGCTTTTATCACACTTTGTTTGCATTGGTTTGATTGGGTGGACAGCTTGAGCGCCAGACACAACCTCGCAGCAGGGTCGCAAACCATGGCAGACACCCCTGGCGATAAGAAGAGCAGTACGAAGGCAGATAGTGACCGCAAGTCACGACTTGGAAAGATGGTGTCTGCTCTGATTTCAAGCACAACAAAGCGTGAAACCCACAAAGCCTTGCGGAACGCGGCCGTGTTTATTGTCAGCGTTGTAGCCATCGCAAAGTATGGCGATGTTGTGCGCATGGACTAGCTCGCACGATTAGGCTGCTTGTTGCCGCGCCGACGCTGTTTTCACACTAGTTTCCATTGCTTGAGTCGATACCACGCGGGGGCTGTTTCTATTTCGTTTGTTTGGGGCGTGGTGGTGCATCAACGCCACGAGCTTTCTGTTGGCAAGACAATACATCGGACAACCACTAGCACTGTATTGTGGTTCAGCTAAGCATAGTACTGCAGGCTCTGCTTCTTCTTCATCTGGACTTGGGAGATACCTTCCATGAAGTCCTCGTGCTGGATTGTATCGGCTTCCCGACGGAGGGCGATCATTCCTGCCTCAACGCACACCTGTGGGGTGGGCGGCTGGTGAGACACTCTTCCGCACATGGCACTAATCACAGTCACACGTACTGCCTTCAACTGTGCACCATTGAAATCTTCGGTGCAACGTGCGAGCTCTTCAAAGTTGACTGAGGAATCACAAGATGGTGACGCCAATGGAGCAACACACGAAACTTGTGGGAAACAAACCTTCGGAGTCGACAGTCATCTTGCGCGAGTGGATTTGCATAATCCGTGCTCGTGCATCTTCGGTGGGCAATGGGAGCTCAATCTTGCGATCAAGGCGACCAGATCGGAGAAGTGCGGGGTCCAAAATATCGGGTCGGTTCGTGGCGGCAATCACCTTGACTCGAGTGTCGCTTGAGAAACCATCCAGTTGGTTCAACAGCTCCAGCATCGTTCGTTGCACCTCCCGATCACCAGACTGCTCACTGGAGAAGCGCTTTGTGCCAATCGCATCAAGCTGATCGCGAGAGCACTCTCGTGAGGATGAGCGAACAACAATCATGCAAACGACACGACAGTCCCACCTCATCGATGAAGATGATGGCTCCCTTCCTGTCCTTCGCTTTCTCTTTGGCCAAGTCAAACGCATCGCGAATCATCTGCATGCAAAGTGACTGAGATATCGCAATAAAAAAAGCAGTGGAAACCAACACACCTTGGCGCCATCGCCAATGAACATTTGCACAAGCTGAGGTCCTGCTAACTTGAGGAACACTGCATCCGTTTGGTTTGCACAGGCTTTTGCAAGAAGAGTCTTGCCCGTTCCAGGTGGTCCGTGCATGAGCACACCTGAATCACACCAGACAAACGTTCAGGGTGACCGCAAACGAAAAAACAAACACAAAACAACATAAACGCAGGAACACACCCTTCGGCGGCTTGATGCCAATGCTCTTGAATTCCTCTGCGTGGGTCATGGGCAACACAATCGCCTCTCGCAATTCCTGGATCTGCTTTCCCAGGCCACCAATATCAGAATACTGCTCTGTGGGCTTCTCATCCACCTCCATCGCCTTCACACGGGAGTCATACCTGCGGCGGCGTGTGAGAACAAATGTGCGAGCATGCACACCGCCACGCACTCCGCCACACTCACTCCGTCGGAAGCTTCTCCAACACAAGGTACGTATCCTTGTTTGAACCAATCAAGTCAGCTGGTCTGAGTTCTGCAGGGTCAACCAGGCCAGGGATTGGAAGAAAAACACTCTGGCGAGTGGTGGTCTTGATCACCATGCTCTTGCCTGTCGTGGCAGCCGTCTCGTCAATGTCGTCCTCATCCTTCTCCGCGGGCAAGTCAAGCACCTGGCCCAACACGAACGTGCAACGGTACCACGGTACCACAAAAATGTGTCAACAACCAACCAACAAAGATGGAGGCATGGGATGAGGCGCGTTGCTGAGAGGTGTACCTCGGTGACAGACCCCACAAGCCACGGAAGCTGCTTGTTCAGCTTGATCTTCTTCAAGTTGTCCTCAAGCTTCTGTGTCATCTTTTGCACTTCGTGAGTCATTCTTGCGTGCTTGGATCGGATGCTCCGCTTCTGATTGTCCATCTGACGCGTTGCAGAACGCAGTTCTGCTGTTGTCATGGAAGTGGTCGGATCGTCTTCGGCTTGCTTCCCGAAGATGTCATCGGACGCAAGCGACGGCTTGTCAGATGCCATGTTGCCAAACCTGTTTCCGCACGTTCCCGATCAAGACCGGTCAATTGCAGCCCTGGTGACGACCGGCGTCGAGAACAGCACAGTCAACCCACGGCTGATGTTGGAAGTGGAATGGAACACACGTTCAGAACCAAACATGCGTGTTAACTTGACATGACAAATCCACCGCGCTCGTCGCCGTTCAGGCACGCCTTCGCGCGCAAGTTCTCGTGTGGTTGGGATAGTTTTTCGATCAATCAAAGCGTCGTTGTCGCCGCTCAGCTCCGCACTGTTTTGTGGATAACGGGTCAACATGTCGGCCCTCAATGCGTTTCTTGCGAAAGGGCGCAAGAAGAAGAAGGGGCGGAAGGGACGGAAGCCCGTGAAGGAGCAGGCACCGTACGTTCAATGGGCTGTAATCAACGCGCATGCATGGTGCTGCTGGCCATTTGCCTCTTTGACACATGTTCGTTTGCAGTGCCCCTGCTGCAGCAGCTCCGGTCCCGGTTGTGCGTGTTGTGAAGAAGCCGACAAGTGGTTGGGTTGAGAAAACGTATCAGCAAACCATCCTGAAAGACAAGAAGGTTGCTGACCTCAGGTACGTTTGCTGTGGGCTCCCCTGCACCGGTTTGCAACGTAACGACGCGTCCTTGCAGCGAGTTGACCTACTCTGATGACGAGCCAAGTGAGGATGAGGATGAAGTTGCTGAGAAAGCCCAGGCGAAGTGAGTTGGCTGTGCCCGTGTTCTGTGCCACAACAGCTGCTCATGCTTTTGTTGATGCAGGGCTGCTCTGGCGCGGACAATGAGAAGGGCTCGTCGTAAGGCCGAGAAAGCAGCTGCGCAAGACACCGATCCCCAGGCACAAACAGAGGACCAGCCCGCGGAGCCTGAGAAAAAGAACGCCTACGTTCCATGGAGACTGCGCCAAGCTCGGGCCGATGCCGCCAAGAAGGCTGGCAAGCCTCCAAAGATCGACGACGAGTCTGCATTTCCGTCTCTTGGTGGTGCCCCAGCAGCTGCGGCGTACGTGGGTTATCTCTCTTGGCTTTTCCACTCGTGAGTTGTGGCCAGTCCTTCGTGTGACGTCCTTCGTGTGCTGTTGGTGGTTGTTTTGCTGTTGTTGCAGGCCTGCCGCCGCTGCCCCTGCCCCAGCAAGCGCGTGGGGCGTTGTTCCAGTGAGTCCCCTTGGTTGCACCTTGGAACATACTGCGTGTGATTTGCCCATCATTCATTCACTCATTCGTGCATTGGTTCATTGATGTATTCTGTTGTTCGTTGACAATGTGGCGTTCGTTGTGGGCTTGGCGTTGGGCGCTTGCGGCGGCCAGGAGATGGAAGGCTTGGACGAGGAGTCTGACTCGGATGACGAGCCGCCGCCGCCCCTGGAGCCGGTGGGCGCCCACTTGCGTCGCCAGGCGAAGGAGGAAGTCGCAAAAGAGCCAGAGGTCGACGAGATGGAGGACGAGGTGTTCAACGCGAAGGTTGAGAACATGATTTCGGTCCGTCGTGCTGCGGTCGCTTTCGCGTCCCACGAACCCCGCAGCTGACGACAGGTTGCATGGCAGAACTTCCAAGACACCCATCGCCACACTGACATCACAGAGCCCATGGAGGACATCCAGGATCGTGTGTCAATGAAGCGGCGCAAGCGCATCGCTATTCAGGCGATCGTTATGGGAATTTGGGGAACACAGAAGGATCGTGAGGCTGTCAACCTGTTGCTTCCCAAGATGCTTGAAGCTGGTGTTATGGATCGCCCAACTGTACGTGTTTTCATGCCGTGTTTTCATGCCGTCTTGGGCCGCAGTTGTTGGCGTTGGTGCCTCCTCACCATTTTCGTTGGCTCGAGACAGCTCCGCGAAGGTGTCACCAACTTCTTCGAGACTGAAATGGCCGACCACCAACAGGATGAGCCGATGACGCCTTTGTTCGTGTCGCAAATGATCAAGAAGCTGAACTTCCGCAGCGTTCGTTGGTGGTGGCGATACGCGGGGGCGGGGGGTGCTGTCATTTGTGCGTGTGACCCGGTGATCCGTTGTTGCACGTCCTCCAGGTCATTCCGGATTCCGCCTTGCCCAAGTCTGTTGCGGATGCTCTGGCTGGAAACTTCAAGCCTGTTGACCCGCGTGACACAGCTGCCGCGCCGGAGCCCGAGCCTGCCGCGCCCCCAGCTGCCGTTCCAGCACCCGCACCAGCCGCTGCCGAGACTAGCACCGCCACGGCCGCCCCGCCGGCAGCCCGCGCAGCCCCTGAACCTGCTGCAGTCACTGCGACAGCGCCAGCTGCTGTTGCAGCCGCTGCGGCGGCCTCCACAGAGGAGGATCCCAATGCGGATTTGTTCAAGAAGGTGAAGAAGAAGAAGAAGAAGAAGAAGAAGTTCGTGCCCTCGGCGTAGACCTGTGGCTTTGTTGGTGTGTGAAACGCATAGAAAATAACGAAAGAACGCAATCATGGGGTATTACGGCTGGCGGCAACCTGAACACAACCCCCCGCGGAGCAGTTGAGCAACTTCTTCAGCTACATGCGGAGGGCGCGAAGCACGGGGATATCTTCGCCATAGTGGTACTTGATGTAGGGCAGGCCGATGAAGAAGGCGGCTCCAGCAATTGCCCCAACACCAGCTGCTGCCACTGCAACGTGCGGACCAGCGGCTGAACGATAAACTGCTCCTGTGAGCGCCGCTGCCACAATTGGAGTAACCCACTCCGAACCGGGCATCCGAACATGTTTGTCAAACTCTATTGCATCCAACGCGGCTTCAATTCCAACAAACCCAGCAGCTGCACGACGAAGACCAGGGGTTAGACGGCACGCAAGGGCACATGGAAACAGACACGATACTGCAGTCACGGCACAGTACACGACTTGACGCACCCAGAACTCCAAGCGAGTTGCCCAGTCTTGCGCCTCGGCCACATGCGTTGAGGACGCTGTTGATGCGGATGCGAAGGCGGCGATTAGGGGCGTTTCTCAAGCCGACAAAAAAGCCTCGGAGGCCACCAAGCGCGATGCCACCCATGTAGCAACAACCAGTGGCATATGTGGCGCGCTCAAAGGCGCCACGTTTGTTGGAATGAAGGAACTGCTCCTGACCAATCATGGGAAGTTGTGCAGTCTCCATCATGGGCTTCATGCCGAGCATGGCAAGCATGTTATCCTGCTGTTGCTGCTTCATCTGCATCAAATCTTCCTCTGTAGCATCCTCGTTGTGGAAGCCCGTGCCAAACGGGTCATTAGGCAGGGTGTTGTCAAAGAAGTGCTCATTGTCAGGGGAGTCCCATGATGACGACATTGCTGTGGAGAGGCTGAAGGGACCTGTTAGAGTGTCCTCTTCAACGCCAGCCAACCCCTACCAACACAATATCACAATCACAACGATGAACTGGCAGCGCACGCCAGAATGGGTTAACACAACCGCGGTGCCTGCTGCCTGGTGCTCGTTGGGTCAGATGCCGTGGTTGCGCAGCGATTGATGGCACAGCGCGACAACGCAGATCTTGTCTTTTTTGCACTTCAAACATAATTTGCGGACATAAAAAACGACGCCCGTGACGACCGCGTGCCTCCCCCCGGCCGCTCGTTCGCTTCGTGTCACCATGTTGGTCGCACTTGTGAGCTACCTGAGCATTTTTGGGTTGTTGGCATTCATTGTGCTCTGTGGCGATCCCACAGAGTTCGTTGCTGGATGGGGCTGTGCGTGACAAGCGGACTAACACACATGTGCATGCAGTGACGGGGTTCTCGGGTGGCTGAATTGGCTGCTGACATACCGTATCCCGAGGTTCCTCACGTTCGTACGGTGCTCCTGCTTTTGTAGCTGCGCGCGCTATTGACATTGGATTTGCCAGAACCACGCTCAGCAAGTGTGGATGTGGCTTCATCACGGGATGGGGCGGTAAAACGGCGCATTTCTTTTGTGGGCAGCGAAATCCGATTGTGCAGGTGCGGCTGGCGCTCTGCTGCATGTTTCACGGATTCTTCTCCCTTTGTACATCTGTTGTTGTGATGACAATGTGTTTCTGCTGCAATGGTGTCAGATTGGATACATGGTGTTGGTAGTTGGCGGTTTTGGGTTGTTCATCTCGGAGGGTTACCCGCTGATCCCGAATCCCTACATGGCTGGGTACCACAAGTACGCTTGATGTGCAATGGGTGCTCGAGTTGAGTTGAGCTCACAGTACCTTTCGTGGTAATCGACCGTAGGGTCATTGGCTACTTCTGCATGGCTGGCTGCTTGATCAACTTCGTTGTGTGTTCTATGGTTGGACCGGGTGTCATCAAGAAGAAGAATCTCACCAAGTACATGGTGTTTCCGTACGATAACGTACTGTACTCGCCACGAGATTGCACGACGTGCAAAATCTCAAAGTAAGCTATCCTTGTTTTGCCAGAGCCCGCGTGGTCTTGTCTTAACCGTCTATTTCGCTGCAGGCCGCCGCGTTCCAAGCACTGCTCCGTCTGCAACCATTGCGTGTCGAAGTTTGATCACCACTGCAGTACGTTTATCACGTTGTCAGTGCTGTGGTGTTTTGTTTCTCTTCGCTGCGTGGTAAGTGTTCATGTTGTTCTGTCACTTGTGGTCTGTTTTGTTCTTTTCAGTTTGGTTGAACCAGTGCGTCGGTGAGAACAACTACCGTTACTTTTTGTCGTTCCTCCTGGTTCGTTGTTGCGTGCAAGCATGTTGGAACAGTGTGACTCACATTGCTGACGCTTCCACAGCTCCACGCTTGCACGTTAATGTACGCAGCGGTGGCTATTGTTGGCATTGTGATGACGGAGATCGACAACAAGAACCTGTTGACTGCCACGTTTGTGCAACGAAGCACGGGCAAGAAGATCAAGGCATCGTACTACGTTATTTTCCAGGTGGGCATTGGGCACGCGCTTGCATGTTGTGCGTGTGTTCACCACGGTTGTGTGCGCAGTACTTGATGCACCGCCATTCCACGCTGATGGCTCTCTTCATTCTCTCTTCCTTGATGGGAGTTGTCCTGTTTGGGTTTTTCTCGTACCACCTGTACCTGGTCAAGTGCAACACCACGACCAACGAATCATTCAAGTGGCGCCAGGTGGCTTGGCACGTGTCTGAGGTTCAGGACGAGTTTGATGAAACGGTGCAAACTCGGAAGCGCCTTGTGGAGAAGGCCAAGGCTGCTGGGGACGACGCTGCTCTGGAGAAAGTGAAACGCATCCCAGATCTGTCCGAAAGGCCCGTCATGCCACGCAACATCTACAACCGCGGCTTCGTGGCGAACCTTCGAGAGGTTTTGTTTCCCCTGTCCTCCCGTGTGAAATTGCCCACGTTTGTGGTGGACGCTGAGCCGTTTTCTCAGTCACAAGACACACCAGCACCTCCTCCTCCACCAACGGCAGGGGACGCTTCAAAAAAGGAGAAGGGTGATACGGGACGAGTACGCCGTCGAGCCAAGAGCAAGGGGAAGCGCACGTGAGAAGTGTTCTCATGATTTGTGGTGCTTCATTTCGTTCAGCACAAGAGGGAAGCGAAATGCGGAGCATTGTAGGTGCTTTATGTGTTTGTTGAAAAGGTAACAGACGTTCTTGCGCTGGAAACGTACGCCCACAGCTGCCACATGCCAACAGCTACTCTCAATAGAGCAGGCGGGCGCTAAGTGGAGCCATCCTTGCGGTGTGAGGATCCGACACCGTCGTTGCTGCAGCGACATGCACAAGTGAGATCACAACACAACTAATGTTGGTCTAGACGACGTTGCATTGCATACCTCCCGTCTTCCGTGTCACCAGCACTGTTGGGCAAACTTGCTTTCGCTGTTGTAGCGCTCTCGTCTGCCGCAGCGGCATCATCCTGTCCAACGCCCCACAGGTCAACGACCGAGCAGACGAAGCAAGGGAAGGACAGTGTGCACCTTTGATTCGCCCACATCGTCTACTGGAACAACTCGGTCGCCTGGCTCGCAGGGCCCATATGTAGAGCTCACAGATAGCAGCTGGACATGTGCCGTGCGGGTGTCACTCGGGAAGCGGACTCACATTGCCTCCTACCACGGACCTTATCCAGTCCAGCCAGGAGCTTATTCGTGCTTTTGTACTGCCTGTGTGGCTCCAACAAAATCTCACACAAGCGCTGGAGTGTGAATGGTGCCTCATCAAACGCCTGGAGGGCATCAACCAGTTGCTGACGTTTCTCCTTGAAACTCTCGAACGGGCGGTCGGGACAGTCAGCCACCTTCTTGTGCGCCTTGTCAACCACCTGCATGGGTGTGAGTAACAGCACTATCGAACGATGCTGTGACAGAGCACGGCCAATAGGACGGACCTCTTTCAAGCGCCTCACAAGCAGGGGAACCAAGCTGGGCCACGCGTGGACGTAGCCACCACTGATGGCGATGTCTCGAATGATCTGTCAGGGGATAAACGTCTCACGACCAACCAACAACGAGCAGCCGCTGTAACCGGTTCTCACCTTGATTCCACGAGCCGGAACGTCATCATCACTCCCCAGGGATTGGATCTCTGTGCACTGCCGATGTGACACCTGCTGCACATGCATTGGCGTCACCACACCACGCACCGTCAAGAAGCTTCTGCTCTTCCTTCTTCTCTGCTGCCATACTCGCCAGTGCAGCGCTTCGTCTCCAAGTGAGAGGAAACGCTTACCTCAGTCGTGGTCCACCCCGATCCACCCGCCACGCCGGGAGACAGGCTGACAGACTCGCTTTGCTGCTGGCGTGAGTGTGTTGCTGCTGTGCGCGTGTGACGTGATGTTTCGCTGCGCAGAAAAAATAACTCAATTTTTCAAGGCTGTACACATATTTAACCTTGGAATGGAGCCCATCAGCATACTTTTTCATCTGCTGTGTGGGCTTGGTTTTGTGGGGTGGACGCCGCTGCGTGTTGGTGCCCGTCTGGTTTGTGCGGTGTGACTCCGTGTGCCGCCCTCCTGCTCGCGGCGTTGCGTAACGCCTGCGAACTGGTCGGTGGAGCGTCTGTCTGTGGTTTGCGTCGGCCCTGTGCGGCAAGGGCTGCATATCTGTTGTGACTTCGTGTGCTCTGTTGAGCCACCGTCACCATGGCCGAAGATGCTGTCCGCAAACAGCAGTACCAGTACTCATCCAATGCCAACCTGGTGCTGCAGGCGGAGCGTGACAAGGGCTCACGTGCACGTGAGCCCACGGGCGAGGTCGAGTCACTGCGCAACCACTTGGGCGGAACACGCATGGGGGACTTGGCGCGTCGCGCGCGGCCGAAGCAGCTGGAGGAAGAGTACCAAAAGAAGAAGGAGCGCAAGAAACGCCGGCGCGATGAGAAAGGAGACCGCCGTGACAAGCGCAAGCGCGCACGGGACAAAACCTCCAGCGTGTTCGTGGCTGGCCGGGGTGCCAATGTGCTTTCGGAAACTCAGGACATGGAGGCATCCACGTACCGCCCGAAGACAAAGGAAACAGCGGCAGTGTATGAGCGCGTGCTGACCTTTGTGCAAGGGTGCATCGGTGACCAGCCGCAAGAAATCTTGCGTGGGTCTGCGGAGGAAGCACTGTTCATCATCAAATCAGACACGTTCGCCCCTGGCGCAAAGCAGGCGGAGGTTGCAAAGCTGCTTGGCAAGATGAGCAATGAGAAGTTCAACAAGCTGGTGAACCTTGCCAAGGCAATCACCGACTTTGTGAAGGATGCACAGGATGAGGATGAAGATGTTGATGCCTCCAAGGTGGGTCGTTGTGTGTTGCTTTGGCGCCGTTGTCGCAAAGTCACACCCGCACCTTTCACACCCCTTCTCATTGTACGTGGTTCGTGGTGCAGGCCGCCGAAGAAACACTGGCCGTGGTCATGGACTCCGACGACAGTGATGGGTCCGACATCGAGTCCGTCATCAATGAAAGCGAGTCTGACGACGACGAAGGGGGCGTGGAAGCTGCTACTGGCACCCAGATCGGTGCTGTGGGGGCGGATGAAGAAGACAGCGATGAGGATGCGGAGGGCGAGATGTCGATCCCTGTTTCCAAAATTGACGCGTTCTGGCTCCAGCGTGAACTCGCGAAGTTCTACAGCGACGCCACGGTGGCACAGAAGCTTGCAGGCGACGTCTTGCAAGTCTTGCAGGTGTCAGACGAGCGCGAGTGCGAGAACAAGTTGGTCATGTTGCTTGACTACGACAAGTTCGAGTTCATCAAGCGCCTCATGCGCAACCGCTCCAAGATTGCGTACTGCACACGCCTCAAGCGCGCCCAGACCGATGAAGAGCGCAAAGCCATCGAGGAAGAGATGCGGCAGGACGTCGCGGGCGGCGGCCCGGCTATTTTGGAGGCCTTGAACAAGACTGTCACCGCGGAGACGTGGGCTCAAGACGCCACGCGGCAGTTCAAGAGTCGTGTTCGAAAGGAAGCGCGGCAGCTTGGCCGCGCGGCGAAGGCCGTCGGTGCTGCCAACGGAGTCGATGAGGACGGCGACGTCGTCATCGGCGCCGTGGCATCGGCGGGTGCAGGTGGTGCCGGCGCCGGTGCCAGTGTTCGCATGGCCGGTCCCCGGCCGGACCGCGTGTTGGACCTGGACGCGCTCACGTTCAGCAGCGGCAACCACACAATGACCAACAAGCGGTGCGAGCTCGGCGAGAAGGCGTGGCGTGACCAGCACGACGGGTATGAGGAGGTGCACGTGCCTGCCGTGAGTGCCAAGCGTTTTGCGAAGGGCGAGCGCCTGGTGCCCATCTCAGAGCTCCCCAAGTGGGCCCGACCGGCGTTTGCGGGCATGCGCAGTCTCAACCGTGTGCAGAGTCGTTTGTACAAGGCAGCGTTCCAGAGCCCCAAGAACCTGTTGCTGTGCGCGCCCACTGGCGCTGGCAAGACGAACGTGGCCGTGCTGACGGTGCTCAAGGAGATTGGCTTGCACATGCTGCCGGACGGCACCTGCGACACATCCAAGTTCAAGGTGGTGTACGTTGCCCCCATGAAGGCGTTGGTGCAAGAGGTGGTGATCAACTTCACCAAGCGCTTCACGGAGGCGTACGGCGTGAAGGTGCGGGAGTTGTCTGGTGACCAGAGCCTGACTCGCGCAGAGATTGCGGACACACAGATCATCGTCACGACGCCAGAGAAGTGGGACATTATCACCCGCAAGTCTGGCGATCGGACGTACACGCAACTGGTGCGGCTGATCATCATTGATGAGATTCACCTGTTGCACGACGAGCGCGGCGCGGTCCTCGAGTCCCTTGTGGCACGCACCTTGCGCCAGGTGGAGACGACCCGCGAAATGACGCGCATTGTGGGTTTGTCCGCCACCCTGCCCAACTACGGCGATGTGGCCGTGTTTCTGCGGGTGGATCCGCGCGAGGGGCTGTTCTACTTCGACAACTCCTTCCGCCCTGTTCCGTTGCAGCAACAGTACATCGGCGTGACGGAGAAGAAGGCGCACAAGCGGTTCCAGCTCATGAACCAGATTTGTTACGAGAAGGTGTTGGAGCACGCCGGCAAGAGCCAGGTGCTGGTGTTCGTGCACTCGAGGAAGGAAACCGCCAAGACTGCGACGTTCCTCCGGGACGCCGCGTTGGATGCCGGCGAGCTGGGGCGCTTCGTGAAGGACGACAGCGCCACAAAGGAGATCCTGCGCTCGGAGGCGGAGGATGAGAGCATGAAGAACCCCGACCTGCAGGACCTGCTGCCGTACGGCTTCGCCATCCACCATGCCGGCATGGCGCGAAAGGACCGGTCGTTGGTGGAGGACCTGTTTGGCGACGGCCACATCCAGGTGTTGGTGTCGACGGCGACGCTTGCGTGGGGTGTGAACCTGCCCGCGCATGCCGTGGTGATCAAGGGCACGCAGATTTACAGCCCGGAGAAGGGCGCGTGGGTGGAGCTGTCCACGCTGGACATCATGCAGATGCTGGGCCGCGCCGGCCGGCCACAGTACGACACGTACGGCGAGGGCATCATCATCACATCCCACGAAGAGCTGCAGTTCTACCTGTCGCTCATGAACCAGCAGCTGCCGATCGAGTCCCAGCTCATCAAGCGCCTGGCGGACAGCTTGAACGGTGAGATTGTGTTGGGCACCGTCACGAACGTGCGCGACGCGGCAGACTGGCTGCAGTACACGTACCTCTACGTGCGCATGCTGCGCAACCCGGAGTTGTACGGCGTGCCCGCAGAGGACGTGACAAACGACAAGGAGTTGCTGCAGCACCGGTTGAACCTCGCCCACACCGCCGCCACGATGCTGGCCAAGCACCACCTCATCAAGTACGACAAGCGCAGCGGCATGTTCCAGGTCACGGCGCTCGGCCGTGTGGCGAGCCACTTCTACGTCACCCACGAGACCATCGCGCGGTTCAACGAGTTTTTGAAGCCCACCATGTCCGACATTGAGCTGTTCCGGCTCTTTTCCCTGGCGTCCGAGTTCAACAACGTGGTGGTGCGCCAGGAAGAAAAGGGCGAGCTGGCGCGCCTGCTGGAGCGCGTGCCCGTCCCCGTGAAGGAGAGCATCGAGGAGCCGTCCGCCAAGGTGAACGTGCTGCTGCAGGCGTACATCTCGCGGCTGAACATGGACGGCCTTGCGCTGCTGTCCGACATGGTGTACATCCAACAAAGCGCAGGCCGCCTGATGCGCGCGCTGTTTGAAATTTGCCTGCAGCGCGGCTGGGCCGCGTTGGCGCACAAGACGTTGGACCTGTGCAAGATGGTGGACCACCGCATTTGGTTGAGCCACTCTCCGCTGCGCCAGTTCACCGCCCTCAAGCCGGAGCTGGTGAGGAAGCTGGAGCGGAAGGACATTCCCTGGGAGCGGTACTACGACATGCGCGCCAGCCAGTTTGGCGAACTCGTCCGCGCGCCCAAGTTGGGCAAGGTGCTGCACCGCGCGGTGCACCAGTTCCCGCGCCTGGAGCTGCAGGCACACGTGCTGCCCATCACGCGCTCCGTGCTGCGCATCGAGCTGTCGCTGTCGCCCGACTTCCAGTGGGACCAGCGCATCCACGGCACCGCCCAGCGGTTCTGGATCTTGGTGGAGGACGTCGACGGCGAGACCATCGTGCACCACGAGGCGTGGTCGCTCAAGCAACGGTACGCGGAGGACGAGGCGACGGTGACGTTCACGGTGCCGCTGTTCGAGCCGCTGCCGCCGCAGTACTTTGTCCGTGTGGTGTCGGACCGGTGGTTGCACAGCGAGTGCGTGCTGCCCATCTCCTTCCGCCACCTCATTCTGCCTGCCAAGTACCCGCCCCACACGCAGCTGCTGGACCTGCAGCCCCTCCCCGTGTCCAGCCTCAAGAACAGCAAGTTTGAGGCCCTGTACCCCGGCACCCGGCACTTCAACTCCATCCAAACGCAGGTGTTCAGCGCCCTGTACGAAACCGACGACAACGTGCTGCTCGCGGCGCCGGCGGGCAGCGGCAAGCTATGGTGCGCCGAGTTCGCCATCATGCGCATGGTGAAGGAGCACCCGCAGGGTCGCTGCGTGTACGTGGCGCCGCTGCCGGAGATCGCCTCCGCGCGCTTTGCCCTGTGGTCGCGCCGCCTGGGCCAGCAGCTGGGCCTGCGCGTGGTGGAGCTGACGGGCGAAACCGCAGCCGACGTGAAGCTGCTGCGCAACGGGCAGGTCATCGTGGCCACGCCGCAGCAGTGGGACGTCATGTCGCGGCGGTGGAAGGTGCGCAAGCCGGTGCAGGAGGTGGCGCTGTTCCTGGTGGACGAGATGCACCTCATCGGCGGCCAGGCCGGGCCGACGTTGGAGGTGGTCACCTCCCGCATGCGGTACATCGCGGCCCAGCTCGAGAAGCCCATCCGCGTCGTGGCACTGGCCGCGTCTGTCGCGAACGCCCGCGACCTGGGCGAGTGGATCGGCGCCTCGTCCAAGGGCGGCCTGTTCAACTTCCACCCCAAGGAGCGCCCGGTGCCGCTGGAGATCCGGGTGCAGGGCTTCGACATCTCCCACTTTGGCTCCCGCCTCATGGCCATGTCCCGCCCCGTGTACTCCTCCCTCCACAACCTGTGCCGCGGCGGCCACCCCGCCGTGGTGTTTGTGCCATCACGCAAGCAGGCGCAGCTGACGGCCGTGGACGTGTTCACGTTCGCCGACGCCGACGGCGCCGGCGACGAGTTCTGCGGCGGCTCCGCGGAGGAGATGGAGTCGGCGGCGCGCAGCGTGAAGGACTCTACACTGGCCCTCGCCATCAAGCGCGGCGTGGCGTACCTGCACCAGGGCATGCGCGACTCGGACCGGCAGGTGGTCGAGCACCTGTACCGGTCCGGCCGCGTGCGGGTGTTGGTTGCGACCGCCGCCTCCGCGTGGAGCTTGGGGCTGGACGCGTCGGTGGTGGTGGTGATGGGCACCCAGACCTTTGACGGCAACGAGCGCCGGTACGTGGACTACCCCATCACGGAGCTGCTGCAGATGATGGGCCTGGCGTCCCGCCCTGGGTTGGACCACACCGCGCGGTGCGTCATCCTGTGCCACGCCGCACGGAAGGAGTATCTGAAGAAGTTCCTGTACGAGCCGCTGCCGGTGGAGAGCCACCTGGACCACTTTCTGCACGACCACATGAACGCGGAGGTGGTGACGCGCACCATCGAGAACAAGCAGGACGCGGTGGACTACATCACCTGGACGTTCCTGTACCGCCGCCTGGCCCGCAACCCGAACTACTACAACCTGCAGGGCACCGGGCACCAGCACCTGAGCGACCACCTGTCGGAGCTGGTGGAGTCCACGCTGGCTGACCTGGAGGCGTCCAACTGCGTCACCATCAAGGACGAGATGGACGTGCTGCCGCTGAACCTGGGCATGATCGCCAGCTACTACTACATCACCTACACCACCATCGAGCTGTTTGCCTCCTCCGTGCGCCCCAAGACCAAGACCAAGGGCATCATCGAGATCCTGGCCAACGCGTCCGAGTACGCGCGCCTGGCTGTGCGCCACCGGGAGGACAACCAGCTGCGCAACTACGCACGCCACCTGCCCGTGAAGATGCCGGCCAACGCGCGGTACGACGACGCCCACATCAAGACCAACGTCCTGCTGCAGTCCCACTTTGTGCGTGGCAAGTTGAGCGCCGACCTGCGCGCGGACCAAAAGCT
>Ga0213833_1000558_pt1 | contig 35700 bp, 47 predicted proteins | sample SWATP21_FD_160575 | JGI IMG/M metagenome (GOLD analysis project Ga0213833, IMG submission 160575) | Coastal seawater microbial communities from Marineland, Florida, United States - SWA TP2 #1 | ecosystem: Environmental > Aquatic > Marine > Coastal | place: USA: Florida | collected 2016-08-14 | reverse complement strand
AAAAAAAAACAAAAAAAAAACAGAACAAGCAAAACAAGCGACCTGTGTCGCAGCACCAACCTGGAAGGATCATTGATGAGGCACTCGGTGTCGTAGAAGCAGTTGCTGGCGAAGTCTGCTCCCCACAGTGTGGTTGTCAGGTTGGCAAACGCCTTCGCCAGGTTCTCGCCGTTGTTCTTCGCAGCGGTCATGTATTCGCACAGCATGACACGGTGCCCATACTGCACCGCTTGCGCACCAGAATCCGCAACCATGTCTGACATGACAGGACACACGAACAACCGTCAGTCGTCGCGTGCAGAACATACCACTCACACCCACACAACGGAACGGACAGTAGAAGTCTCCATCACTGAGGTGGCTCGGCGCACCGAACAGGGCGCGCACGTCGGTTCCAGAGGCCTGCTCAGCCTCAATCACGGCAGTTGTCTCGCGCATGATCGCAGCGCAAGCGGAGCCGCACGACGTTGACACCTGCGTGTACAACACATGAACACTGCGCATCCACGCGTACCACCAGTGCACACGCAGTCCGCACCTGTTGGTCGAACTGGTAGAAGTCAAAAATGGTGTTCACAACACCGCTGGAGGACAATGAACCAATGGTGTACTCAGGATACTGAAGCCGGAAGAAGGCAGACAAGGCACCAGAGTAGCTTCCACCAAAGGTGAACCACTGATGGGACCCTGTGAGCTGGGTAGAGTAGAAGTCGATGAAGGTGACGTAGTCAGCGAGGACGTCGTCGAGGTTCAGGTAGGCAAGGTTCGCAACGGTCATGTTCCCGCCCGGAACGCTGTCGCCTGCCCAACATGTGCCGCCCCTGCCATGAGATGGATGTGCGCACGTCGCACCGCACCCCCCACACGAGCACAATCAGGGCCAAAGAACGGCAACACACACCGTAGAAGCGGTGCTCAACAGAGATGGTCAACGCGTTGTGCTGCTTGGCCAAGTCATTGACCCAACCACCCACGGGGCCGTCGTTGGGGCCCTCACCCTTGATGCCGAGGAAAACAGGTCCATTCTCAGCATCAAAGTACTGGTCATTGACGTAGTACCTGCGTTCAAACAGGGCAACCGCAGCGCGTGCGCGTTTGCGGGAAGGTACACCCGGCACGCGGCGAGGGGGAGCCACCTGAGTCCACAGACCACACCACCCCACGCAAGTACTCGCACAACCACTTGGGCACACCACCACCACGCACTTTTGCTTGAACGTGGGGGAGTCGGGGTCAGAGTGGTTCAGCACTTGGTTGAACCACTGGGCCGGCACACTCGCCAACATTTCCTCTTCGGGGGTGGCGGCTTCCGCGAGCACGCGTTCCCAGGCCAGACCACCACGCAGGCGGTGAGGGAGGTCACGTGGCGAAAACATAGCCATGGGTGTGGCAGAGCATACTGGCAAAGAAACAGCCAACGCAAGGACAAGGCACGCGCAGATCGAGGCGAAGCGAGTCTGTACGTTTCCTCGCACAGCAGTCGATGTCAGACAAGCAACATCCCCACCATACCCGTCCAAACATCATACACACGCTTTACACCATCACTGCTATGCTATGCCCACCGATAATCCGAAGTGAACGTACCATTTTTACACAGATACTGCAAAGCAAGACCAGCAGCGGGGCGCCACAAACCTGCTGTGACAAGCAGCACGCCACCCAAAATATTGTGGGTAATTTCGTTTTCGAGGGTCTCGGCGTGGCCCAAAACAGTTTGTCCCTCCACTACAACGGTCGTTGCGCATCAAGGCACACCAATGTTTTTTTCTTGCTAATGCGTGTCGCCCTCTGACATGGCCCATGAGTACCATGAGCCTGCTGCCTTGAGTCAGGGGTGCAAGTACCTCGACGCTCGTGCGGAAGCTTGGACGCACATGGAGGCTCAAGTGTGAGCTGTAAGACGCGTATTTCACAGCACAGCCATCGCGTGTATTCCCAACTGGTTGTAGCCAGACGTGTGACCGCTTGTCCAGCCCACTTGCTCGCACCGGGGTGCACGGGGGTACTCGGTTCAGCAGCCGTTCGCAGCAAATATGGGGCAGACTGCCCCGGGCAGTAAGGCACTCCTTCACCAACACGTCCATGGTACAGTTCAGAGGGTTGTGGATTATAGGTCCAAGAAGCGACAGCTGCGCCGCGACAGCGACTACTACGAAGCACATGACCCACACAAGGCCACAGGCTCCAGCCCACAGCACGTTACTCAACAGTACAGGCTCTGTCACCCCGTCAAGTCGTTCTCTTATGCCTATCATCACGAGCAAACGAACTCGCAACGGCAGCAACAAGACCAATCAGGGTGATCAAAATGGCCATGAGGAGGATGTGGGTCATGTTAATCTTCAGCGACTTGGCGGAGCCTGCACACACATCACGCAACAGGCCACACAACCAACTTGTATCAGCCCCCCAACAGGCACGATACATCCCGTACGCACACCACACTCTCATGGCTATGCGCACCGAATAAAGCATAGAGGATCTTGTTTAGCACGTTGAACACAGGCTGCACAAACGATGCCATGACAGAACCCTTCGCATATCGTTGTCTGGCAACCTCGCTCACCAGTTTGAGCAGCGACACCAGGTTGTTCAGGCTCGCAGCTGCAAATATCACCATCGCAACCGGTGCTACCACCGCTGTAAACACAGAGACTCCAGACAACATGGTGGAAGCACCAAGATCCACGAGCACAGCACGCACGCACATGCGCGAGTCGTCGTTGTTTTGTTGTGTTTTGTGTTGTTTTTGTTGTTTACCACACTCTCCCGCTTGGTCGTGCAGCTACAGCAACAGTGGTCATGCGAACACTACTGGCGCTTCTCGGCGTGATTACGTTGAGCACCAGCGTACTATATGGTACGTTAGCACATCGAAGTGGCGACGATCCAACGACCCGTAACTCTTTTCCCTGGTTGTGTAATGTCTTCAGTTGCTGGGAACGAGTTCTTCCTCGACATGGCAGAACTATCAGCGGCGATTGCTGCCGGCCACGTCCACACACAGCGCGTGGGGCTGCAAGGACTGTCTCACGCTGACATCAAAACCCTTTCGACTTCGTTGCAGCAGCCCGATGCCATCGTGAAGACGTTGCAAGTGAGCGCCTCGACGCTGTCCAAAGCGGACGTGCGGTGAGTGTGTGTGTTTGTGTGTGCTGGTGCTGCTTTGGTCATTTCGTCGTAGTGCATGCATGTGTGACCAGATTGCCTTACAGATTGCTTGCTGATGCACTCGTGGTCCGTGGGACGGTGGAGAGCCTCACTTTAGGCGGCTGTGAGATTGGTGCGCGGGGACATAAGCGTTCCGATGCGGTGTTCTTCCATTTCGCTGTGTGTTTTGACTTGACTGTTGTTGGGATGGCCACACGTCTTTCACAGATGCTGCGGGGATGGCCATATTGGCTGAACTTGCTGTAGGCATGCCTCGTTTGCATGCATTGGTACGTGGCGTTTGAACCCTTGCTGCAAGTGGTCTTGCTGCTCACCTGTCGTCCTCATCTTCGCCAGGATGTAGCGGGCAACGCGTTTGGTGACCGGGGCTTGTCAGGTTCGTCTTCGTTGGTGCACTGTCAGGTGTGCCTCATCCCTCATGCGGCATTCGGCCTTCGACGTGCTTTGCAGCGTTTCTTGACGTCGTGAAGGAAGCCCCACACACGCTGCGGCTGGAGTCGCTGGACATCGGGCACAGTGGTGTTGGAAACGACGGCTTCCGAGAACTAGTCAAGGTGCTCGGCTTCACTGACCGTCACCCGCTTGGGCGTTTGCGGATTCTTACTGTGCGGAACACCGGAATTACGGATGCGGCGCTCCAACCTCTTGCGGACGTTCTGCGCACAGACAGGGGCTTGGAGGCACTTCGCTTTGGGAATGATGACCAAAGGTAAGGGGGGGGGGGGGGGGGGGGGCTGCTCCGGTGGCGTGCCGGGCTGGGTGGCGTGAAAGCCTGAACGTTTGTTGTGGTGAGTAAGGTACCGCACTGGCTTGACAAACTCTATCGGAGACTTTGGTTTTGTGGCTTTGGTCGCAAGCCTTGCTGAGAATGCCGCTTCCCACATGTCCACCCTGGATTTCTCTGATTGTAGTGTACGATGCGGCGTGCAAGGCTGTCGCAAAACTGCAGCTCTTATCAACCTTTGTAATGCAGGTCACTAGCGATGGAACAAGTGAGTTTGCCAAGGCGTCTGCCTTGGGAAAGGTGTGTTCCGTACAGTGTGTAGCTGCGATGAACGGGTTTGGCACGGCGACAAGTGACAACATGTGCTGTGCTGTGCTGCTGCTGCACAGGTGCGAGTATCGACCCTGCGGCTGGGAGGGAATTCCGTTTGTGACATTGGCGCTCATGAAATGGCACTCGCCCTATCGCACCACGCTTGCGAGCTCGTACAATTATCGCTCGGTGGTAGCATAACCTCTGTGGGGTTTGCGGAGCTCGGAAAGGGGCTTGCCAGCAATCACAAGGTGGGTGGATGCGTGCAAGCACAGTGGAAGCACTGTGCCTCCTTAGTCACCAGTTGTTTCTTCAGTTGGATGAACTGGACGTGAGCGGCAATGAAATCAATGCAACGGTACGATTATGTCTTCAAGTCAGTCGTGGTTGTGAGCCCATATGCGTGCACGTGTGTTTGGTTTGCATCGGCAGGGTGTGACGGAGTTCGGAGCAGCGTTGTTTCCAAATGAAGCGCTTTCTTCCCTCACTTTGAGCCAGAACCCCCTGGGTGATGAAGGCGTGCTAGCGGCAATCAATATGCTGTACGCATGGGTGCCTGCAAGCTCATCGTCAAGTTCTCACTTGCAAAACTATGCATGTGCAGCTACAAGCACCAGGGCGGTTTGTTTCAAGACGCGTCGCTCAACAAGCACATTCAATCCCTGTTTCTGGATGACGTCGGCATGACTCCAGGTTGGCCGTAAATGGTGCGATTAGTCGTGTGACGCTGGCAAGTGGTCACATAGTGTGTGCAGACGTTGGTGCCGGATACATTCGAGACGCGCTAAGTGCGGACGTTGGCTTGGCCTTGCTGTCGGTCTCTATGAACCCCCTTGGTGACGCTGTACGCGCTTTGCTCGTGGGGTTTCGGGTCGTGCGTGCACTGACATGACTACACATCCGATGGTGTGCCAGGGACTGGAAGTGATTACAAGCGGACTTGCGCACAACACAATTCTTCAAATTTTTATTGTGGAGAAGGCGGGTGTGAGCGATGACGGCGTGTCTGGATTCTGCCGCGTGCTTTATGACCATGCAACTGGCCTTGCATCCAGTGAGCTAGGTGTCCCAGTCAGCGGCTTGCGCTATGTTGCGTTCGGTTGTGAGTTTCCCTCGTTGCCCTCGTTGCTGTTGCGGCACACCTGGATTGTTGTGTGCCTCACCAACGGATCCTTGTGGTTGCTTACGACTCACTCTTACGTGTTCCAGCCAATCAAGTTGGGGACGTTGCGGCGGAAGGCATTGCGCAAGTGATGAGTCAAGGTCACACGTGGAGTCACGTTGATCTGTCTCGAACAGGAGTCACAGATGAAGGTGGCCAAGCGCTGCTTGCTGCGGTGAAACGGAATTCAGTCGTGCGCAGCGTCGTCCTACGCGAGACTTCCGTCAGTCCCTCCATCATGTACGCCACAGAGCAGTGATGCTGCGATTGACTGTACAGTGTAACGTTTCACTAACTGAACCATTCTTGATGTGATGCTCCCGCCACCGGGCTTCGTTTCGATACGTGTTTCTGATGGCTCCGCAGGGCTGGCATTGCCCGGGTGCGTCAGCGTTGAAAGTGGGGTGTTTCTGCACAGCGCGCGCCACGTGTGTTGAGAGATTGTTTGGTCTTGACGTAACCTTCTGTCAACACCATTTCATATGTCGTGTGTTCACCACTGTGGGTGTGCCCAGGCTGTCTTTGGACGCCATCAACCCGACACGTTGGAGAGCGCCAGAGAAACGGGGACGGAAGTTGGAGGCAGCGCGCTGCGGAATCTGGCCATGACGGCTGCATTTTTCGGGGGCGTGTATGTGTTGTTCTTTCGGCGACCACAGCGCTAGCAGTATGAATGCATGATGTGAAAACACGGTGCCACGACCACCCAACCTCGCGGCGTGCGTAGCCAAGCCGTAGCGGCTCTGCCAATTTATGGAGCATGATCATAAATCATAACAAAACTCGCATTATGTGTCCGGTTATTTACCCAACGAAACCGTCCGAGTTCGGAGAGTGCTGCGTGCTTTCTGCCTGCGCGCGTCGGTGCTGTTAACTGTAGTAGGATCGCCCACACCCTTCGATCACCCGCACAGCCTTCCAAACGAAACAACACCACGTCTGTGTGACACCTGAGATCACCTGGAGCGATATGCAGCTGTAGGATACGAGGCAAGCGCCAAGTAACAGCAAGCATGCGGTCCGGTGTGGCGGCTCAAATCGCTGAAGCACGCGAAACCGCGTCTTCGGCATCGGATAGTACCCATAGCATTCTGGTACGTGGTTGGCAGTGCATATTTGCTGTGATTCGATGCCATTGTACTAACCAAGCTGTTTCCACCTGCAGTCTCCACTGCCCGTGCGTCTGTGCTTGGTGTGGGTGTTGTTGGTGGCGGTGATGGGTGTGACAGTGAATGGAACTGACCTGAGTTTGCTGTGCTCCGTGTCCGTAACAACGCCTACAGACACCAGGAAGTCGTAGCCCTGGTCGCAGCGGTGGACGATCACCGGCCCGACGTCGCTCTGCGCGGGGCATGACCAACAGCACCTCCTCTCTTTCCAGTGTGTTATCGTCTGCACGCAAAGCACAGCCCACATACTCCCGCCATGCCTCCCACAAGCGCAAAGTTCCACACCACTCGTGCCCGTTTTGTTTCGGTACGAAGCCTGTTGCCCATGTGAAGTGGGTGCTTGGCCGGCGCATGATAACCATCGTCCCCACGCAGGTGACTTGGACGATGCACACGTGCGCAAAGTCCATGCTGCTTCAGGCTGTCCCGCCAGTCACGGCATTTTTGCAAACCGTGAAGTGGATTGGTCCACCGAGCTTCGAAAGCCAGAGCGCCTTGCATTAAAAGAGAAGCGAAGTCGCGAGCGCATGCGAGCCGAGCCGCAGCATGCCCGCCGTCGGCTGTCTCGATTGCGGGAGGGCAATCAGGAGTGGCTGGCCGAGTTGGGACCCGCTACCAACGCAGCCGGTGAGGCTGATGCTGCTGGCGGACGCCGTCGGCGCAAGAGCCCAGTGACTTTAAACAAGAAGAAGGTTCTTGGAGCAGTGGGAGCTGGGGCTGGGGCTGGGGCTGGCAAGAAAGGGAAAGGCGGCAGGCGGAAGCGCAGCAAGGTACGCCCGACCGACGGGAGCCTTTCAGAAGGATCCTTCAGTTCAGAGACGGGAAGCAGCTACACCGACAGCTCGGGTTCTGACGCGGCGCGTGGGCACAAGAAGACGCCCACATCGTCCAAGTCCAAACGCAAGCCAAAGGCATCCCGCCGAAAAGTCACTGCAGTGAAGTCCAAACGGTTGAAGAACAAGAAGGGGAGCTTGACTGCGCGTTCCGCACGCTCTGTCAAGAAAATCAAGACGAAGGGCAGCCTCACAGCTCGTGCATCACGCGCCAAGTCCAAGAAGCGGATCTCTTCCATCCGGAGCAAGAAGAAGCTCAGCAGCAAGAAGAAACTTGGCAGCAAGAAGGGGACCGCGGCTTCGCGAAAGGGCAAGGCCAAGGGGAAGGACGCCGGTGCCAAGAAGAAGGGCAAGAGACGGAGGCGTCGTGACTCAAGCTCCTCGTTCTCCAGCGATACGCTCAGTACCGGTACCGACACTGACGAGGAACGATGGGAACGTCGCCAAGCTGCCAAGAAGCGTCGACAAGCTGCTGCCAAGAAGCGTCAAGCAGAGGAAGAGGCACGGGAACGAAAGGAGCAAGAGGAGCGTGAGAAGCTGGAGGTTCAACGCCGAGCTCAACTGGCGCGCCAACGACGCCACGAGGACCGTGAAAAGGAACGACGCAAGCGGGACAAGCAGCTTGCGCCGTATGAGCAAAAAATAGAGGAGCTGAAGCGCCAACATGAGCGGGTCTTGATGGTCACCGACCGCAAGGAGCCTGACAACCAGAAGGTGGAGCAGGACCTTGACCTCGCTGAAAAGTTGATTGCCAAGCTCCACATTGTTGACAGCGACGAAGAGGAGAAGGACACGCGCAACGGTTTGGGGTTGAACAGAGCGACGCTGCCAAGCATGCTCAAACGACATGCCACGTTCGAGAAGGTGCAAATGGGCAAGGTAAAACGGCTAGCTGCTGATGCGGAGAGGGATCATGAGCTCTCCATCCAACATGCAAAGGAGGCTGCGATGGAGGAGCTCGTTGTCTTGCGTGTCAAGTACAACAACATCCACAAGCGAAACGAACGTGCTGGATCTCCTGACGATGATGCAACGACACGCATCGAGGAAGCGGCCGTGTTGCTTGCCAAGGCGGAAGCAACTGAGAAGCGTGCCGCCATGCATACTGGTCTTGAGTACGTGCCACAGGCTTCTGCAGTTTGTCTGTGTTGTGTCTAACTATTGTTTGCAACAGCTACATGATGGGCCTGGTAACCGCGTGCAAGAAGTGTGATAAAGCAGTCACTAAAGCTGCAAAAGCGCTGAAGGACCGTGGAAAACTTGAACGCTCCAAAACACTGCGAATCGACCGCACAAGTGCAACGGAAGAGTTGCGCGAAGCCCGTCGCAAGTTCAAGACGTTGAAGATTACAGCTGCTGAAGTCGAGGACCCCACAATTCGAGAGGAGCTTGACACGGCTGCCACAGCTCTGCAACGTGCTGAGGATCTGCTGACGCAAATAGAGCGCTCGCCTGACTCTGCGCATCTCAATTCACAGTTCGTTCAGGCCGTACCCATCGCGTCTGCTGCTGTGGAGCAAGCAGCGGCTGTCAGTACTCGCATCAAGCGCTTGGAGGAGCTTGAAGGCCGAGTGCAAGGGTCTGTCGACCGCCTTGCCACGGTGAAGGTACAGCTGGATACCGTGATCGAGGACGCTGACGAGATGGGCATGGAGGTTCCTTTGGAGCTCAAGGCGGAGCTGGATGAGGCCAAATCCGCCATGGCCACGGCAGATCAGAGTGTGGAACACTGCAACAGCAGTTTGTACAGCGAGGAAAACGCAGACTCGTTGCATCATGCGGTGGTTTGCGCTGAACTAGCGTCGCAAAAGGCGCGCAACCTGCTGGACGAGCACCGAACTCGATGGGAGAACGACGCCAAGGATCGCCTCCGTGCCAAGGTTGAGGCTGCACGTGACGACTTCGCGCGTTACCGGGCAGAAATTATGGCCATCCATGATCCCGACCAGCCTGCAAACGAGGCCGATCTGTGCCTGGTTGAGGTCGAGAAGTTGTTGAGCTACGTCCCCAGCGACTCTGCTGCGTCACCAAACGCCTCGGAGAAGTTCGTCGCTGCCGTGAAGAAAATGCCAGAGGCCATCCGTCGTGCACGGATCGCCACAGCTGGCGTTCGTGAGGCCCGTCGCAATCGACTGGCAGCCGAACTGGCAGAGGCCAAGGCGGAGGCCGAGGGCTGTATGATCGTGTATCGCAGTCAGGTGGACGCGCTGGACAGAAAGAACAAGGAGATGGGAAGCCCCTACGACGACGCGACACACGCCATCGATGTTGCCAAGGCGTCGCTCCTCATGGCTGAGAAGCTGCAGGTCCCCGCTGGTGCACCAGGCGCCAACATGGAGATCATGCAAAAGTTCGTGGACGCGGTCACGAAGACGCGCGACGCTGTTGAAGCGGCGGGCGAAGCCTTGAAAGAGCGTCAGGAGAGGTTGGAGCTAGAACGCGAAGCGGCCTTGGCCAAGGACAAGAAGGACAAGCTCACACAAGCACTGGCTGCAGCCCTGACGGAGATGTCTGTTGCGCGTCACAAGGCGCATGCATTGAAGGTGAGGTCCCAAAACTTGCCGACAGCCAAGGCCCGTGCCAGCACAGGCGCTCGCGTCACAGCTGCGGAGGGGCAGATCGAAGCTGCCCACACGCTGCTGGAGAAGCACCAAGCCGTACCCGACGACACTGCCGCGGCTCAACGATTTGTGGACTTCATGCCACGCCTCGAGGTGGTGTTGGCTGAAGCCGAAGCCGCGTTGGTGGATGAGGAGGTCAAGGTGGAACAAGCGGCGTTGGAAGAGCTGCAAGCAGACCTGGACACGCAGCTCCTCCGTTTGTCCGGAGTGGCCAAGAGCCTGCAAGCTTTGGAAGCCAAGCACAAGTCCGACTCTAATGGCCGGCCGCGCAGTGCAGTGAACGACGACGCTGCTGACGCGTTGAGTTCAGCTAGCAAGGCATTGGAGGCCGCTGAGATTGCTGCGTCGCGATCGAAGGCGCTTACGCAAGCGCAAAGCAAACGCGACAGCATCGAAGCCCTTGCAACGGCGGTTGATGAGGCCAGTGCCTCTGTGGACGCTGCAAGTTTGGCTCTCAAGGCGGAGAAATCGCAGTGGCAACAGCGTCAGGCCAAGATGTTGATGGATCAAGTAAGTGACAACCGCGCTGCTCACACGGCGGCTGCCACGCAACTGTCCGTCACTGAGGCGGCCGTGAAGGCGATGGAAGCAAACGCCGAAGGAGTTGGGGCCGCGGTTGCCGCAGTTGATGCTGCATGCAAAGCTCGGGACAAGGCCGACGCCGCGTTTGTCAAGCTGCCGCCGCTTGCGGAGCTAGGGTCGGAGGACAAGCGAGCTGTGGCAGGGTATACTGTCGCGGTAGAGAGCCTGCAAGCAGCTGTATCGGCGGCTGAATCGGCCGTTGCAGACGTGCACAAACTGGCTCAACGTCGTGAGCTTGTTGATTTTACTCACAAGCGCGCCGTTGCAGTTGGCGAGCTTCGCACTGCCGCCACAAAGCTGAGCAAGTTGACGCGGGGTCATTCGTTCACTGGCCTTCCCGACGTGGGGTCACTTGTGGACGAGGCAGAGTCCGCTGTGCTGAGCGCCCAGGAGATGCAGAAGACAAGCGAGCAAACACCCGAGTCCATCGAGTACATGCGGCGGTTGATCGATGCCTCAAAGCAAGCGCGCCAAGCCGTGGCCAAGGCGTCGGACGCGGCTGCCAGCAGCATGGCTGTGAAGCAACAGGGCGACTGGCAACGGGCCATGAAGGACGCGAAGCGACGCGTCACGGCAACGGTAGCTGAGTTGGACGAGGTAGATGGCCGGGTGCGGGCAGCTCCCGGAGAGATCGATCCAGAGGTGGCTGGCAAGCTGTCAGCTGCGCGAGCGTTGCAGGCCAAGACCGCGGCCGCTCGTGCAGAGGCGCTGCCAGAGGAGGCAGCGGCACTTGCAGCACACAACAAGGCACGCGGGGCGCTGGAGTCGTTCTTGTCCAAGGCAGAGGGAAAGGCGGCATTCTCAGACGACAGTGACGACAGCGACACCGACGACGAAACCGTGAGCTCAGATGAAGGTGGTGACTTGGAGCTATCCGATACGGAAGACAGCCGTTCTGGGTCTGCGGCGGCACCGCCACCGGACACGGAAGGATTGAGCGAGGAGGACGCGAATGCCATGAGGGAGGCCTTCGAGGACATGCAGCGGCGACGCAACGAACGCAAGCGTGCCGCAAAGGTCAAGCGGGCGGAAGATCGTCGCACCGCACGCAACAACGTCAAGGCCGCTACTCGTCAGGCTATCGCTCAGCGTCGGGCAGCTCGCGCATCACGTGCACAGTCCAAGGCAACTTCCCGGTCGCAACAGCGCGCGGCCCTCGAGAATGCTGAGACCAAGACAGCTGCGCTCGCGGAGGCATCTCAGGTTCCCACGAATGGGGAGGCTGTGGACCGATACGTGTCCTCAGTCGGGGCACTGGAGGAAGCTGTGGAGCGAGTCAAGAACGTTGAGCGTTCGGCTGCGGTGGGATCGCAAGCCACAACCCTATCCAACGCACGTCGCCGTTTGGATGATCTCCAAGCGCGCAACCGGTCGGTCGGCTGTCCGGATGACGAAGCCAGCAAGGCCATTGAGGATGCGGTGACGGCACTGGAGAAGGCGGAGGGTCTGTTGGCCAGGGTGAACGCTGCCAGCGATGATGTCGGAGCGGAGCTTGTCACGGCGGTTCAGCGAGCCGCGCAGCCACTAGACGCGCTTGTGGTGGCAGCTGAGGAGGCCATGCGCGAGCGAACCGCGAAGGAGGAGGAGTTGGCCAAGGACACGGTTCTGAAGGACGGGCTTGATACCCTGCGCCAGGCCGAAGCCAAGTGGGAGGAAGCCACGACGACGGTGAAGAACAACAGCAACTTGCTGGTTGTACCTGCGGTGCGTGCCGCCTACAACGAGGCCACTGAAGCCATGAAGCAGGCGCGCATGATGCGTGAACTCGTTGTGGAGGAAGATTTCACGGGTGTGGAGGATGGCAACGGTGCAGGCGGCGCCGGCGCGGGCAGTGCAAAGGTGTTAGTGGTTCCCCAGAAAATCCGGGACCAGTTCGTGCACAACGTTCAAGATGCCATGGAAAGCGTTACCAAGGCGTGTGAGGCGATTGCATTGCATGATAATCGGCCGGAGGCTCTGCACGCTGCTATGTCACAGCAACGACTGGACGCCGCCAGTGACCTGGCCGACTCGCAGCGCCGACTGATGGACTCAAAGCAACGACTGCGCACAATCCGCACTGAAGCCAAGGCGGCGAACGCATCACAGCAGCTGACTGACTTGATTGGCTCGGCCACGGGTGCGATTGCGGAGGCTGAGGCAAGTGTCCGCACCAGCAAAGCCACGTTGAAACGATTCGACACGAGTGAGAGCGCTGAGACGCTGCTGGAGTTTGTCACCGAGGTGGTGACAGCGTGTGCCCTCGTGAATGAGGCCTTCCATGAGGTGAACGAATGCGAAACGCTGCTCAATGATCCGACCTCAAATGTGCTTGAGCTGCGGAAGAAGCGTTTGGATGGGAAGCGCAACATCGTTAACCTGCGTCAAGGAAAGTCTGCGACGATCATCGCAAAGCTGAAGGCCAACAATGAGCTACTCAGCAACCTGGTCGAAGGACAAGAACCTGGATCCGCTGTCGCCAAAGCGGTCACGGGAGCCAGAAAGGCTGTCAAAGCGGCGATCCTTGCCTATGAAACGTTCATGGTCAAGGTTGCTGAGGCTGGGGACCCGATTCCAGACCACAAACTGGCTGGGCTCGCGGCCTTGGCTGCTCGAGCCAACATGCTTGCCACGGTTGCCGGTGGCTTGGTTCAGGCAGCAACACTCCAGGAACGCGATGGAAACCCTGTCACCGTTGAGCTTCCGCCACAGGCTACAGACGCGGTTGGTCGATTGGACCACGCGCGGCTGAAACTGGACTGGCTCGACGTACGTTGCGTTTTGCTGCTACTGTTATTGTTGTTGTTGTTTTCGCGTGGTTCCTCCACAGTCTGACCGCGTGGTGTCACTCAGGGCAAGGTCGAAGAGATTACAAAGAACCCTATCTCCGCGGAAAGTAACCGCATGGTTCGCGAGGCCATGACGGCAGCACGAGATGCCCTCAGCAACGCAGACGCCTGCCATCAGCACGTGATTCTGAGTGCCAAGGCAAACAAGTCGGAGGAGAACAAGTCAGAGCGTGACGGATGCAATGCCGATGGCTCGGGTCCGACTGATGAACGACTAACGGCACTGACCGTCGGAGTGGCTCGCGCCGTCGTGCTGGTTGACGGTGTGGGGTACTGCATTGACGCAGCCGCTGGAGGAGCCAGTGGCATGTCATCTACCCTGGCGGAAGAGGCAGCCATGCTCACTAAGGCCGGCAAGATGGGAGGCCAAGCCATGTACAAGAAGCGCGGCCGCGGTGGTGCTTTGGCCGATTTCTCCGCGCTCAAGGGGAAGATGGACGCGAGCAGCATAGCGAAACGTATTCGACGGATTCAGCTGGAGCGATTTGCGGCGGAGTTCTCCGACTTGGTGGGCCGCTTGAAGGATTGCGGGACGCACTACAAGGCTCTGATTGAGCAGGTGCGCCGCGCGAAGATGTCCAGCTTGCCGCGAGACATCGGCTACCCTCTTAAGGAAGCGTTGTCGACCGCTACCCAAAAGCTGCGAGAAGCGGATTTGAAGCTGCCAACTCCAGAAGAACGAGAGCGGAACCCGCCCACACTTGCCCAGGTGAAAGAATTCCACGAGCAGGTGCGGGGAGCATCCATCAAGGTGTACCTCTTCGAGCGCGCCACTCGAGCGGCAATCGAGCAGCTCGCGATTCAGGACGCACATGAAGCTGAGTTGGTTGCCGCACGCCAGTTCGCGTTGGCCAACATGGACAAGGACAGGTCGGTGCGTGCCAAGCGCCGCTTCAAAGCATCGATCAAGGCGGTGATGATGGGGGTTCGTCTGTCTCGGGTCCCACCCAAGCGAACTGGGAACCGTTCCAATGACGACGCCAAGTCCAGGTACACCATTCGTGAGGTTGACGAAGACAACCAAACAGTTCGCACTCGCCGAGACCGGGATGCCCGATCGACATCCTCGTCCTTTCGAGACTCGCCGGGCAGTGTGCGCTCGGGAGGCTACGACGATCGTGACCGAGAGCGCGACCGGGATCCTCGCGATAGGGATCGTGACAGAGATCGGCGCCGACGTCGCCGGCGTCGTGATGAGGATGACCGACGCTCGCAACGGGGACGTCGGGACGATGACGACAGGAGGTCGCAGCGTGGACGTCGGGACGAGGATGACCGTCGATCACACCGCGGCGATCGAGAAGAGAGACGTGGCCCCACAGGCGATCGTGTCGGCCGGCTTCGCCACCGTCGTGGAAGTGGGAGTAGTAGTTACAGTCGCAGCAGGCGTGATGGTCGTCGTCGCGAGCGAAGTGAGCGTGGGGAGCACCGACGCTACGACAGTGGTGCACGGTGGTAGGGAGGGGATATTATGTGGTGTTGGTTTTGTTGTGTGGTGTTGCAGTCCTGCGGCCGTATTGTATAGTGTCCGAAAACACCGAGCAAGCTTTCGTTGTTCACCGTTCTGCCATCTTCAGTGTATTCCACACAACTACAACAACCACACGCACAAAGAACACCACTCATCTATGACACCACTCACGCGAACTCAACGACGTAGTCAACGATTGCTTGATCATCCTTGTACACAACCACAACTGTCCCGTTCCTGTCCGAAGTAGAGTCAAACCTGAACTCTGGGTTGTCCTTTCGAGCAGGAGGCTCCACCATGTCTGATGTTCCCAAGGTTGTCATCCCCACAAGCACGCGGCATCGCGTGACATACATCTTTCCTTCATGAACAGGAGTGTAATCCTTCACGGAGTATCTGCTCAAAAGAAACAACGTAAGCGACGATTCGTCTGGGTGGGCAACTCCAACGTACGATGCATTTTGAGCGAAGTAAGAGCCCTTGCCATAGGCCACACCCTTTTTCCCACAAAGTGATCGATTGAAGCCATTGGCGACGATGGACTTCACGGCAGCATAGCTCGAACCATGCCACATTGAGCGTTCGTTCTCGCTTTGAAGTTCGCCGCCTGCTTCCAAGTTTTGCATCTGGATTTGCTCGCGTCGTGTCTCGAAGCTGGGGGAAAACTGCAGGTCAATCACCGCCCACACTGTTGTTTGCCACGCACCATTCCACGTACCCTTTCTCGCGGAACCTGTTTGTAATTTTCCAAACGTTGCTGACCTTGAAGCTCTTTGCGGTGCTGTTGAAGTCGTTGACCACAGTCTTGTACTCATTTGACTCGGCACTGAGTCGAAGCGCTTTCACGATGTTGGTTGAGCCGAAACGCGGATCGACGACCCCTTCAGTCTTGCCGTTTTCGAGGCAGCACGAGGGTGGAAGGATGGTGGACGCAGGTGGGCTTGCCATCCAGGTCATGCCACAAGACGCGAGGACCGTCCCATCCGGTAACACCCAGCGAAATCCTCGCGTGGTGCCATACTTGATGTTCTTGTACCAGCAAGCGGTGAGATCGACCAGGTACTGTTGATCCCCTCGCTTGACTTTGAAGTCAGAAATCGGGCTCGTGACACCCTGCTGCCACAGTTTCTTTGCAAAGTCGTTGTCACCTCGCCGCCACACACCTCCTTCCGCGTACTCCAAGCACGGCTGCACGTCACGGGCAACGTAGAGCCCAGCCGCGGAGGTGATTGGTGCTTGACACTTCGTTCCAGCAGGCGGAGCTGGCATGTTGGGGTCGCCACATGACGCGACCAGCGTGCCAATGATCACGATTCGCAGCGCACGAACAGTGCCGTACTTGTCGTTCTTCTGCGTCAAAGCCTTCAAGTTGCACGTGTACTTGTGTGTTCCTTGCGTCACCTTGAAACTCGTTGGAGGGGCGGCCGGGGCCGCGCGTGCAGCCTCCAACAGCGCGTTGCTCATGGCAGGATCCATTTCCTTCCACCCGGCGTCGAAGAACTGGAAGCGCATGTTGCCGTTCTTGTTCTTCAGCGTGGCTTCAAGTTTTGCTTCCTGAGCAGGGGGCGAGGAGGGGCGCTTGGTGGAGCCAGGCGGGGCGGGCAGGTCACTCGCGCCGCACACGGATAGCACCGTGTCCGAGCGGCGGATTCGGTAGCCCCTCATGACTCCCGTCGACTTGTTGGTGGCCACAAGGGTCCCCAAGTCCAAGGAGTACTTGAACGTTCCCCGCGAGAACGAGACTTTTCTTGGAATCTTCTTGCCGGACAAGGCGCTTGCAACCGCGTCACGGGTGGCCTTGTCAGCTCGCCTCCACCGCGCGTCGTGGAACTCCACCTCAATCGTCGAGGCGGTGGCTCCCTGGACACTGGACAGAGGAGTCACAGCCATGTCGACTGCGGGCTTCTTTGCCCGTTTCAGCGTCTTGACTGAGGGCTTTGGGGGAGGGTTTGGAGCGGCTGGAGCTGCTGCAGCGGCTGCAGCGGGCTTCGGTGCGGGTGGGGGCTGCTTCACTGCCGGCGCCGTGGCAGGCTTGGACGCGGCGGGTGAGGAGTCACTGTTTCCCATCCGAGTGGGACGCGACTGGAGGGGAGTTTCCTGGGGTTTGGAAAATGACCGTCGCACCGCTATCCGTCGCATTCAATCTGACAAAGGAGACGCTCGTCTTGGGGCTGCGTCTCCATTTAGTTCAACGAAGCCCCTTGCCCCACCTTGTTCGCCCCAAAATGATTCATGTCTTTACATCCACAACATTCAAACTACATCCAAACTTGCAACGCTTGCAGCAGCGCCACCGAGCTGTTCCGCCGCAAGTTGCCCTACTGTTGTCATGGGCTGGGGAAGGTATGGAGTGTGTGCATGGGGAGATGTTGAAGGGTGTTGAAGGAGTGCTTGTGTGTGTCGTGTGTGGAAGAGTGTTTCTGTGCGCGTTTTTTCTGTCGGCCCTTGTCTGTTCGCGGGCATGCATGCGACTCATCGCTGTGGTTGCTGACGCCCTGCACAGGGTGGGCGCCAGTTGGGCGTTTGGCGGAGCCATTATTGGGTGGATTGTATGGATGAAGCAGCCTAACGCTCCGAGCATGATGACAAGAACAGCAGCCGGGACGGTGCGAGCACGAGCACTGGTGCCCGCCGAGTACGAGACCTTGGAAAAGCAACTGGCAAACCCACCAGACAACGGCCCTCGTTTCATATCTCGGAACGAACGCCAGCAGCTACAAGCATACCGCCGTGCAATGGCAGCTGTAGAAAGAAGGAAGGCTCGTGAGGAAGCAGTCGCTGCTCATCAGGAGCAAGGCTGAGGGAGCACGAACATGTAATTTTGTTGTTCTGCAGCGCGTCGCATCGAACTCTACGACACCCCGCCCACAGGCACGCCATCTTGCGACAACACACGAGGACGAACACGTCGCGGGCGCTGTTCAGAGCGGTCGCACTGAGTGAAGAAGCTCAGGACGGTGTGGACCCAAAGCAAAATCAACACAAGCGAAGCGGCAATCAACACCCATATGAATGTGTCGAGCTGCTCCAACAACGCATCCTCCAACGCTGGGGGAAGAAACAAAGGCGTGGACTCGAACGACAGAGACCCGGTTCGTTGCCACTCGACGACCGCTTTCCAGCCCAGAAGAACAGGGATGGCAGCCAGTCCTTTCGCCAGCAAGCCGAGCACAGGCAGGATCCAATGACGCCAGTGCCTCTGACCCAGTGGCAACGCTGGGGGCGGAGTGGTGCGATCGCGTTCAGCGTCACAACCACAGAGCAGCAGTTTTCGTGGCGTAGACAACCACGTATCTGTCACACAACTCGTGTTACAAGAGGGGGTTTGGTCCAATCTTGCGACGTGGAGGCGGGTGCAGCACGAACCGGATTCAACATGAACCTGCATCACCAGGCGCCATGGGGTGGAGGTGCGGGCTTGCTCATCGTGGAAAGGACGGAGATCAATGTTTGGAATTTGTTCAAGAACAGGGATGTGTGGGGACAGCCGTTTGCCCTGCGTCCACCACGCTGCCATATGAGCAACAAGCAGCACGCACACCCCGCGCCAAAGGAAACACAACCTTGACACACCTGGTGCGTCACATGCACAGCTTGGCGTGATGTTCTGAGTCTGCCTTCACAAACCTGTAGAAAAAGCAAAGCAAGCATTGGGTTAAGTGCACTCAATACTGAGCATGGTGCAGGGCCGGCACGAACCTGAGGGATCAAGTGCTTGAGAAACGTGGAGGAATCTAGCACAGTTTTGACACGGCTCGACCCTGCCATGTGAGCAACACACAGCACAAGGCGAGAAGACATTAAATGCTGAGAAAGACAAGAACGAAGCAAGCACACCACAGGTTCTCCGCACCGAGTTGAAGAAGACACGGAACACCGGTCGCCAATGGTGCTGCATGAACTTGTTGGGCAGCTTCGGGAACGCGCCGTCTGCTTGTCACATCGGAAGGAACCGAAATCATGGATGAGCCACGGCGACGACGTAGTAGTGATGGTGCTGTGGATTCCACTTCCACATCAATGCCAGGACATTCAACCGGCGCGTGTCCTGCTTCGATGTTTCCTTCCTTCCGGTTCTCAGCTGGCTTGGCGCCATGATCCTGGAGTGGACCCCCACCAGCGGCCCGAGGCCCTCTCGCTGGCTGAAGCGGGACATCGTTGTCTAGCATGGCGTCCGTGGTAGAGTCGTGATGGGGTGGGGAACCACCAGGGGGGCGGCATGGCTGTAGGTGTTGCAGGTCATTGGTTGGATGCGCGGGTGGCTGCGTTTGCTGTTTGCTCTTCCGTTTCTTCTTTTTCTTGTCACCACGGCGCTTCTTTGCTCGCCGAGGCGGCATTTCGACAGGTGAGGTCGAGTCCGAGTGCGTAACACTGTGGTACGCCTCCCACGCGTGCGAGGCGAGGGGAATGCGGATGGGACGCAGGGTTGCCCGACCGCCGACCTGGCAGCCAGAGGAGCCTGACGCGGCACCATCAGTCCCACCCGCTGCTACCCCAGCACTGTCCGCACTGGAGCTGACTCCACACGGAGCCGGACCACCCTCCATAGCTGTTGTGAGCGCGTCAGTGCCGAGACATGGCACGAAGCACCTCCAGCACTGAAGACAAGAAAACGAGCCCACGCCGCCGTGTTTGTTTGATTGTTTGTTTGATTGTTTGTTTGTTTGATTGTTTGAGTTTTGTGTTCTTTCCCGCAAGCTGGCCACAATCGCCTGAGAAAAAAGACAAAACAGGAAGAACGATCACCAAAACAGAAGTGTGAGGTAGCGCCAACCGTCATGCTTGTGCTCTACCACTGAGCTACTCCCCTGCACACTGTGCGAGGAGGCGAGATTCGAACTCGCGACCCCAATCTCCCTGAAAGATAGATGAACCGGTTTGGCAGGGCTCACACAACCGAGCACTGAAGCTGCGCACATGAAGCGACTGCAACAAGGACTGGGAAGGTTCTCCGAGTTTAGATACCCCCACGCCCCCCCCAGTGAGCCTTCGTACGAGTGAATCAGGAGCACAGCAACGGTGTGGGTTGTTTCGGATGTTTTCATTGTTTTCGTGTATGTATTCTTCGGCAAGCCAGAGCAAAAGTGAGATAGCGCCAACCGTCATGCTTGTGCTCTTCCTACTGAGCTACTCTTCACACATGCGTGTGCAGAGGCGAGACTCGAACTCGCGACCCCAATCTCCTTAAGATAGATGAACCGGTTTGGCAAGGCTCACACAACTGAAACAAACGGGGTGCTCACATGAAGTGACAGCAAAAGGACTGGAAAGAAAGTGGAATGTTCTCGCCGGGTCTCAGATTCTCACATAATTTTGAGTCACCCCCACTTTCTACCGCAAGCGCGGCGGATGAATAACATCGTACTCAATCAATAAGCTCAACGCAACAAAGACACAATAGAGACCAAACATGGTCATGCCGAGAGCTCTAGTCATTCTCCACTTGTTCGCGGCGATGGTGCCAATCACGGCTGCAAGCATGAGCACCAGTATCATCACTGAGAAAACCAAGCTATCCGACTCAACCTGGCACATTGTGCACACAAATCAGAGTTGCCGACGCGAAATCACACCCAGCAACGCGTGTTCGCACCGTCACAGGTTCGTTGTACACAATGGTGGCGCAAATCCAGGGCAGGGGAAGCCCAACCAACACATCGAAAATGTTGGAGCCAATCGAGGAGGACACGGCCATGTCCCCGGCGCCCTGCCGCGCCACGATGACGCTGGACAGAAGGTCAGGGATACTTGTTCCCGCTGCCAGAAACGTGAGTCCCATCACCGGGTCAGGAATGCCGACGACCACACCGATGAGCGTTGCCCACCAAACCTGCATGCACATCCAGCGCGTTACAGTGGCGACACCAAGAAGCCCCATCCAGCGTGTTACAGTGGTGACACCAAGAAGCCCCTCCCCACACACCCATAACCCCCTCAAGGCACGTACCATGAAATACGAGAACACACCAATCCAGAGAATGGAAGAGAAGAATGACACGACAAACCAGTTTTCCCATCGGCTTTTTCGCACATCAGGTATGGTGAGCCACAGCGTGTACGTCAAGGGAGCCATGATGACGTATGTGATCTTCATGACAAGAGTTCCATTGGTTGGCCACCCGATGTCATATGCTTCGTCTTCGGCCGCGTCTTCACTCGCGTCTCCTTGGGGGAGGTCCTTCAAAGAAACGATGGAAGTGTGAGACCCAGCGCTGTGAAAGGAAATTTTGCGGTGCGGGTGCTGCTGGTGCGCGTGCTGCTCCGCAAACTGAGGCTCAGGCGCAGTCGCAGCACCAGACGCGGTATCAAACATCGGCTTGGGTCCGTCGGGCGTCGGTGTGGGCGTCGGCGCGTCTGCATTGCTCACAGCCACCACATCGTCGTCACCACCACTCCCAGCAGCGCTGGTCCTGTCCGCGCCTGCCGCGCCTTCCGTGGGTACAAAGCCCGAGCCAAATCCAACTTGGTCAAGAGACGCCTGCGGGGCGTTCACGTCTGGGGACACCGACGGCGACGGAGGAGCCTCGGCTTGTACAGAAGCTACAGCAGGGTGAACAGCTGGGGTGACTCCGTCGTGGCCGCTAGGCTCGTCCTGCGTCTTCACCTCCCCCTGGCTGTCCATTCCATCCACAACATCCGTCATCACGACGTCGGTCACCGGTGCGACCGGTGCGACCGCACCGGTGCTCACCACACCGGTGCTCACCACACCCTCTCCAACACCCTGACCAGGCGTCGGAGCGGGAGAGGCGGTCGCTGCCGGCATGCCATCGCGGCGGTGCTGTTGAATCACTTGGTTCGTCGCCGCCACCGCGGCATCAGCCATGCTCATGTCTGCTGTGTGCTGCAGGCGCCGGCGGAGGCGAATGTTTTGCAGCACCAACTGCTGTGCGCGTTGAAAGCGCTTTTCCTTGTGCTTGGCAGGACCCTTTCCCTTCCCATCCACTTCAGCGAGCATCATGCGCAACACACCCACGCGGAACGTGTGCGGCACGCTCAACACGTCCACAGCGTCCTTCACAACTTCACCGGCTGGCGGCAGGGGCTGACCAGTTTCACCGGCGCTCGTTACGATGACAGTTTCGTGAACCTCGGCACCGTGAAGGTCGGGGCGCGCACCTCGCTTGGCTTGCACCCAGTTGTACAGGCGCTCGTTGTAGGCCATGAGGGTGACGTACCCAAAGTACATGGCGAACAGAATGCTGGCTTCATACCAAGTGATCTCTTGGTCCCAGAAACAAGCCACGAGGGCCACCAAGGAAACCAAGTAGTACAAGGAGTCGCGGAACAAGGGCCACCACGTTAGCTCCAGTACCTCATGACTGAACACCGCACACATGCCGATGACAAACAACACGTTGAAGACAGCAGAACCTGAAACACATACAACCGGACAAGAAGTCAACAAGGAGAAGAGACGCACGGGTTCGTTCAAGAACACAACAAAAAGCAGCATCAGCATGTGCCACTGTGACAAGCGTGCGTACCAACGATGGTTCCGAAGCCGACGTCACTTCTGGCGATGAAAGTGCCGATGAACGACGTGAACAACTCTGGTGCACTGCCGCCAGCTGCCATGAACGTAGCTCCCGCGACATCGTCAGATACTTTGACACGGTCAGTGATGACTTCCAACGCCGGCACGAAATACCTGGTAGGGTCAACCACCATCAACAACGCGTCCTGACGACAACTATTCAGCACAGCACGTACTCATCGCACACAACCGCCAAGCCCAAGAACATGTAAATCACGCCGATGATGTGAAGAACAATGGCACCATTGGAACGTTCCTCCTCGGAGAAAATTGTCGGAGGATAGTTGCTGTTGAGTGAACGGCTTCCGCCACGCACGTTCGAGGAGGGTGTGTGCGCCGCGTCGCCACCCGGCACCATGTTGAAGTGGAAAGCGGTGTAACCCGCTACCAACAGCAGAAAACACGCAACGCGGACCACCAAGCGCGTTCCAATACGTCGCGGTGGTCGATGAGGTTCCTCATGCTGCCCACCCTCCTCTTGTCCAGGTGTGCTGCACCCTGGCACGTGCTCGCTTCGACGCATTTGTGTGAGTGAGTCAAGTCAATCAAGGGCCAGTCGAACAACGGCGGGAATGTGCCACCCCACCAACCAGGCCCACCAAAATAACAACGACTGGGCAGGACCGTACTGCAGATATGGACTGCCACAGCTGTCCCTCCGGGCCGCAAGCACTAGCAGTGCTCACTTTGAACGCATCCGTGCATCCTGAGCACAGTCATGCAGAACCGTTGTCGCCCGGAAATTCGATAATTTGAAATTCGATATTTTGACACCCAAATTTCCAACTGACATGTGGCGGCTGAGCAGCTCAGCTCGAGCGGAGCGTGAGAACGTGTTGGCAGTAGGCGCCCGTTGTTCCGTAGGAGCGCCTGGAGTCGGCCACAAGGTGAAGGTGCCTGTAAAACGTTTGCCCAAGAAGGGCTTGCGGTTGGTAGTGAAGCAGAAAGGTCTTCAGGACTCGCTTGTTGCGGCCGAGACACTCAGTAATCAGTGTTGTGGGGTCTCGATGCGCCTCATTTGGTATCACACAAGTCTCTTCACATGAAGTGCTTTTCATGCACCCGCGCGCAGATTCATGTGGGTTCACACCGTCCCCACCAACAAGTTTGTACGTACTGGGTGAACGTGCTCAAGATGCGTGTGCATCGTGTTTCACTTTTGTTGTCCCGACAACCAGCGCCCGCCGATCTTCCCAAGAAGGTGTTGAAGGTCATCGGCTCTTTCCTGACCACCAAAGACCGAGAGGCATTGTCTGTCACTTGTTATGATTTACTGCAGTACTCTCCCCACCCTGATCGTTCTTTCATCCACTTTCGCGTGTCATCCATCGCGGCTGGTGTGACATCATTCATATCGGAACTCGTGAAGTTCCCGCACACCAAGGAGCTTGTCGGTGCGTCCACGTGTCACTGGTTCGCTGTGCTGAGGGAAGTGAGAATCCCGCCTCAAGACGTTCACAATCTTGTGTTGTTGCAGTATCAACGGGCATCGGAACGCGTGGCGCTGCTGCACTTGCGGAAGTGCTACCGCACTTGCCAGAGCTGCAAACTCTTGACTTGGCATGTGCGTGTGTGGTGTGGGTACTCTGCCGTTTGCCGAAGCGTTTATGACTGTTGACGGTACCACAGGGAACCGTTTGGGCCCACGTGGGTGCGCACTGCTTGCTCCACGCCTCGCCCATATCAACAAGCTGCGAGTTCTGGATCTTGGTTGTGCGTCGCGCAAGTAGTGGGATCCCGTGTGCGAGGTGTGCTCAGAGAATGTGACCCTACGTTTGCCTTCCCATTGCTTCCTTTTCCTTTTCTGTTGTTTCAACCTGTGCCTATTACGGCGTCAATGCTCGCAGCGAACAAACTTGGTCCTGAGGGTGGGGGCTCTCTCGCGCACTGTCTGCCTAGTTGCCGTGTTCTTCAGCAACTTCATCTGCGTGGCAACGCGTTCGGGGCGGAGGGTGTTGCTGTGCTTGCAACGGCTCTTCCCTATTGCCACCAGCTTCAAGTCCTTGATTTGCGATGTTCGTTCGTATCCAGTGGCTGTGGGATGGAGTGGTGGGCCTCACACATGCTGTGACAATGCAGTCAACGGAATGAAGCGGGCTGGTGCCATGGCACTTGCAAAAGTGCTTCCTCGATGCAACAAACTTACTACCCTTTCCCTGCAAGGTGTGTCGCCATGGTACTTGTTTGTTGACTTTTGTGCCTGACTTGTGCGTTCAACCGCAGCGAACGACATAGCAGATGCCGGGTTGGCACACATTGCTTCCGCTATGCCCAACCTGACACGCTTGACGCGTTTAGGGCTGTGTGGTACGTGAAACGTGCCTTGCATGCGTATGCGTTTGTCCTTGTTCACATGTTTGTCCCCAGCCAACCGTATTGGGCAGCGTGGTGCGCTGGCATTGGCCCAAAACCTGGGTGCATGTCCCCTAACAGACCTCGACTTGAGCAGTAAGTACCCAATGGATGTGTGCATCCCGCTCGGTTGTGTGACCGTTCTTCCCTGGGAAATGCACAGGCAACAACGTTGATGGTGCGGGGATTGATGCGATCGGAACGTCGCTTCGAAGGTGTCCCCAGTTCACCACGCTAAATCTCGCTGGGAATCGCATGGGCCCGTCCGGTGTGAAAGCGCTCGCCGCACACATCCCAGCTTTACCTCGCCTGTCAGAGTTGACCGTCCACTGTACGTTGGCACCACTTTCGCTGGTGTAATGCTCTATTCACGGTCTTGGGGCACTATGCGGCTTGGGAAAACAGCGAATGATCTTGCCAGACTTGGAGTGGAGGCACTTGTTGTGGCTTTGCCTCACTGCGCAATCTCGGAGCTCGATCTTTCGCGATGTTGTGTTGGTGATGATGGAGCGCATGTGTTGTCGATGGCACTCCCCCCCTGCACCAGTATCACGAGCCTTGTTCTTGAAGGTGTGTGGTCAGTCTCTCAACTCGTCTCGTTCCACCATCTTGGTACACGAGCTCACCGTTTCCTTTTATTGACAGACAACAAGCTCGGCGCCCAAGCAGCTTCCCACCTGGCTTCCGCATTGCCCAGCTGCCCTCACATAAAACTGGTAAACTTGCAATGTAAGTGTCCGCCTGGCGTTACTTGGTCTACACTACTATGTTTTGCATCCCTGTGCCACCCACACGGCTTGGTTTTGCCTTAACACCCAGCGTGTGCGTACCAGGGAACCACATTGGACCTGGAGGTGCCGCTGCTCTCGCCGCATGTTTGCCATCGTGCCACGAGCTCGAGACCGTCGTCATCGCTCGTGCGTTTGTTTGTTTGTTCCGGGGTTTGTGCGTACCCATCGACCATTGACGAGAGTTCCTTCGCCTGCGTGGCGTAAACTGTCAACAGGTAACAACATTGGTGATGATGGAGCAAGCGCAGTTGCCCACGCGTTGCTGGGGAACACGTCGCTTCGAAGGTTGGACATGTCTTGTACGTTTTCCTCAATGGTGGCCGCGTCAGAAGCGCCACTTGATGTGTGGATGTGTGTGTGGATTGCGTGTATGGCATGTGTGCGTTGTGGTGTCCGGCGGTGGGTGATAACTTGCGTTGGTTCGTGTGCACGCAGCCAACAACATTTCCACAGCTACTTACGAGCTCAAGGGCGTCGCTGTGGCCCGACCCCGTCTAGATTTGCGGTGGTGACGGACTCACTGTTTGCGTTTGTCGCGTTTCCATTGTTTTGTACACTTTTATGTGTGGTTCGTGTTTACACAGCATGTACTCCCCCTCCGCATGTGTTTGGGTGGTGTGGTCGCCAATACGAAAAAAATGCGTTTACCGATTTCGATCAGCTGTCTGCCTTTGTCTCTGGCCCAGCATCAGCGGTTAGCTCCCCGTCCATCTTTGACTCGGTCTCCATCTTCGCTGCGGCCTCAACGCTGGCCATGTCACCTTCCGGGGCAGGTGTGGAGGCACCAGCAAGCAAGTCTCCTGTCGCTGCGGCGGTAGTATTGGTGTAGCCGTCAGCGAGGAGGGCATCTTCAATCTCTGCGAGCACAATGCCAACATCCTTTGTGGAGGGATGCTCCGCACCAAGGTGTTCCAAGTACACCGCTGCAGCAGCCTTCACACATGCTTTGGCGTTCGCAAGCTCTCCAGTAAACAGATGGAGCAAACCCTGTGGTGCAAGCTCCAAGTGAAACGGCTTGCACACCGTTCAATCATACATGCCTAGCTTACCATGGTGTATTGAGCCTCGCCGCTGGCGATATGTGCCGCCCCCAGAAATCGCTCTCTTGTGCCGGCAATGTTCTTCAGAATGGCCATGGCCTGGTGGAAGGGTCGCTTTTTAATACTGTGCTCAGCATCTGCGACACCGCACAACACATCACCAACCTCTTGTGTCGCTGCTTCGCTAACACCCTCAATATCCTCTGTTCCTTGTCGCACTCCAACCTGCGGAGGAAAGGGCAACAACAACCATCCCTCAGAACGCCTGCCCAACAGCACCGAATCAGTGCTCGCCTGACGTACCAAGAACTTGTACCAAATGTCGACAACCTTGTCGTAGAATCCCAAAGCGTGATTAATTTGGTTCTGCTCGAAACGGAGGTCAGCTCCAGCGGTAACGGACGAGACGCAGCGAACACGTTGCGTACCTGAGAGAAGAAGATGGTGGCCATGTGATAGTACCCTCCGGCGGTATCGATGTGCTCCGGTCCCATCTCCAAGCTGGAATAGAATACATCATTTGCCAGTTCTTTGAGGGCTTTCTCGAAACGCCCTTGTGACGCATACAGTTTGCCAAAGTTCCTATGCAGCTTGGAGCGCAGTGCGTTGCTGCAATCGGGGTTCTTGAGAACACTCCAATTCGCCATGGACAGGAACTCCTCGGCTTGGCGGTAGCGGCCAAGGCCTACACATCACAACACATTCCCTACAGTGAGACCCTGCGAAGCTGATGCAGGCACGAAACGACGGTTGAAATACCCAGGTTTGCTTCAGCCAACAGCAGGTACGCCGGAACAATCTCCACGGCGCCTTCTCCGAAGACCTTCAGTGAAAAGCGCAGGGCTTGCAACGCACCAGGAATCTGGATGCACCGGAGTGTTGAGGCTCAACAGTGGCGGGCACAATCAATCGCACAGCAGTACGTACCGCGAGCTCGAACTGGCCGGCAACCAAGAACTTGGACGCTTCACCGCGAGTGAGGTCAATCAGTGCTCGTCGGCTTGTCATCAGTGTGTGTTGCCGAAGCTCCCGCTCCTCCTCTGATCCAATCACTGGCGCTGACGTTCGGAGTGGAGGCAAGAGCAAGCAAATTTTCTCGTGGATTCCCTGCCAATCCATTGCTTGGTGTTCCTTGGTGCTGTGTCGGGGTCGCAAACCAAACAGCCAAGCAGCAAGCGTGAGGAAGGAGGAGGGACACGCCACCCTCGCGGACACGTACCAGTAGTACGTGACACCGCACTGGCACACAAAGAACGCCGGTTTTTCACAGAGTTCGCACTCATGGGTGGTTCCCTTCGGGTTGCTAAGCGGATTGATGGATCTGGCAGACCCGGACCTAGTCATGCCCTTTGCCATGCTGCCAGAAAGCGATGCAGCCATGGCACACGTCAGCCGGGCGCAATCGCTCCGCGTACTGGGGAACTTGTGCGGGGACAAACTGCGTTTCAGACCTCTTTGGGAGGAATACCAACACCCCGCGTGATGAAAGGGCAGGCAGACAGCAAACACAACGGCCACGCCCGAAGCACCGTGCCTCCAGCACCGACAACTTTGATTGATTGCTACTCAGCCAAAATCGTCACGTCATGTTGACGCATCACTCCGCAGCGACTGTTGTGCCCTGCATGCTCGAGCACCTGCCATGGCGGCGAGGGCGAGCACGGTGTGCAAGCTCATCCTCCTTGGTAACGGATCAGTTGGCAAAACAAGCATCATCAGCCGCTTTGTCGATGATGGATTCACTCGTGTGTACGTCGCTCCAAGAGGCTGCTTCCATGGTCCATGCTGACGCAGGATTGGTCGTGTGACACCAGCTACAAGCAAACAGTTGGGCTTGATTTCTTCGAGAAAACCATTGCGCTGAAGAGTCGGGCGATTGGTTTGCAAGTCTGGGATATTGGCGGCCAGCAGCTCTCGTCGAAAATGCTGCCGAAGTACATTTACGGCGCGAACTTGGTGTTTCTCTGCTACGATGTGACAGACCCTCAGTCATTCGCAGACGTCGATGATTGGCTTGGCCTGGTAAAGCGCACCTTTGCCGCCGCTGGCAAGGCCTTTCCTCGTGTATATCTTGTTGGCAACAAAATTGATCTGTTGCACCTGCGCAAAGTCAGTGAAGCAAAGCATGACAGGTGGGTGCCGCGAAGTTGTCTGGTGCAACCGCTGGTGTGACGTGTGACTGACCGTTGCCGTCTCCAGGTTCATCGAAGAGAACAACCTTGAAGGAGGGCACTTGATATCCGCACAGTCAGGTGAAGCTGTGCTCACCGCCTTCCACAAGGTTGCTGCGGCCTTGGCTGGGGTGCAGCTGTCTGCGGCGGAGCTGGAGCAAACGAAGCGAATTTTGGGAGTGTCGGTGGTGCGGGGTGAAGAAGAGCACGAGGAGTTGTCAGAAGAGGCCCGCAAGATCATGGAGGAAGATGCACGGCTTGAAGCTGAGAAGAAGCGACGAGCAGAGCGGAAGGGGTGCTGTTGTGTGCAGTAGTGTGGGTGTGAGAACAAGTACGTCTTCCATTTGTTTTTGTTTGTTTTGGAGCGTGCGACGGTGTTTTGGACGACGCGGAAGGAACATGAAATCTATGTTACAGCAGGAGCAAACTTGACCGTACGCACATCCAGCCTGCGCACAGCTGTCAAGTGAAACCCTTCTATTGGAAGTCAGCGGCGGTGGCTTCCACATCCGGAAGTACTGTCGCGGCGACATATCGGTGTGGTGGAAACAACCGCTGGAGTGCATTGTTCACAGTCTTGCTGGTGACGAAAGTGGACGCAATGTGGGCATGGTGCGACCGCAGCATGATACGCAGGGCGTCACTCAGCCCCACGTTCATGGCGTCTGGCGCGTGGACCATCCGCGTCCACATCAAGGCCGACGACAAGCGATTGACCATGTTGTCCAGGTTTGGCACGCCGGCAGCGGCGCCAGAAGCAGCAGCCACCGCCGGGAGTGCGGGAGATGGAGTCGGCACGTTCAGGGCGTGCTGCCCGCGACCGGGCCGCGGCGGCGACTGGATCGGAGTGCCCAGCGCGGAGGGCGCCGCATGGACGCGGAGGTCACGAAGCGAGGGCAACGCGGCCTCCACATCGGCTTCCGAAAAGCCTCGCGCCTCGGAGTCTCGGATGCAGGCGATGGCGGTCTGCACACACGCCCCGGCGCGCGCCGGGGGGCACACAAACTGGATCGTGGACCGTGCGGCGGCCAGGTCGAGGACGTTTGCGTTCAAGTTGACACTGAGGAAGTCAATGGACACGCCCCGGGCGGCAAACGCGGCCTGGAGCTGCGCCTTGAGCACGGCACACGCCACTCGGCTCGGCAAGAACAGCGGCGCGGTGGGGCTGGACGCAGAGAGGGAGACGGGGAAGGTGATGTAAATGGCGGCGTGGGACGCAATGCCACCGCGAATCGCACGTCGCACGGTTTGCTTGGGAAACACCGCGGGTGACGGAGTGATGGACCGGAGTGTGATGGAGTCATGGTCAACAGGGCCGGGCATCGCGGAGCGTGCGTGCGTGAGGGTGTGTGGCCGCACATTCGCACCCGACGACGAAAGTTGGGCGGCGGAAGCTGTGCGCTTCACACGCCTCTGTGCGGGTGACATTTCAGCCGTTCGCCACCGCTCTGGTGCCACGCACGGCTTGACAATAGAGCGTCCGGGCGAGGCTGCAAGGCTCCACCACCCGACTTCTGTGGCCTTGTGGCGAGTGCGATTGTGCACCCCAGCAATGGAACCAGTGCCAGCACCAACACGACCACCAGCACCAACACCGACACCAGTGGCCCGACCAAGAGCAAATCCATCAGTACCCGGGCGGCGGCGCGTGTTCGGTATCGGTATAGAGGCCAGGTACTTTGCCAGCAAGCCGTGCAGGCGACCGTGGAAAGGCAGGTCACCAGCAAGAATCACTACGAACTCTGACGGATTCTCGAAGGCAGCACCGTGCACACGCCGCACGTCGTGCAAGGTGGGAACGGACGACGAGGGGAGACGCATGAAGGAAGGTGCGCGCTCCATCGCTCGCTTGCCTTGTGACAGTTCGCCCACCGTCTCCAAGAAACCGAAGTCGGGCGAAATGGAGTGGTGGCGCACAGCGTCACGCATGGTCCGGATCGCCTCGTCAACGGATGTTTGGGACAGCGGTGCGTTGCGAAACGAGTGATGCAGCACTGCCAAGAGAACCTCCAAATCCTCCGGTCCACACATGCCATCCATGCAGCGCTCCGATGCCTGAATCGACTGCTGGAACGACAGGGACTGCGGGCCAAGCAGGGGTGAGCGAAAGTTGGACATGATATGAAACAGCAGCAAACTACCCACCACCCAGCCCACACACGACAACCGCACGTACATAGCCAGAAAGAGACTCCTCCAATTCTTGTGCAGACAAAGAGCCCAGTCCCAGCATCTCCATGGCAAAGCAGCACACGGCTGCAGCTTGCACGTTGCTGACGCTCAGTTCATTAAGACCCCCGGGCGCAACGCATCTCATATGCAAGTCCCCGCTCACGCCAGGAACACGACACGTCAACACGGTCATTCCATTGCCAAGGCGATACTCGGTCAAGTGAGACAAGTGTCGTGGAAACGTGCGGGACCACAGGACAGTTCCAACGGCGGTCGTCGGCGGAACTTTCAGGGCCTCCGGCACATGGTGACCCAGCCGGGCTGAGGTAACAATAGAGCGAGCCACCACATTGTCATCCTCCGAGCCACCATCTTGCAGCTTCCCACTGCTCACGCGGAGCTTCACAGCTTGTACGGCATCCTTCAACGCATCTGTGCCGAGCAAGTTGTAGCCTTGCTCTGCCATGTGTTGCCAAAGAACACGGCACCCGTACCCCAGACGAAGCTGTCGCGCGACTGACGCCAACTCCGGACCCGTGATGATCGACAACAGGCACTGCTCATGCCGCAGGTCTTCCACGGGATTCACCAGCAGCGTGGAACCATCGTGCAGGAAGTGTTGGCAGCACATCTCGGTCAACTCATACGAGTCACGACGACATCCACTGGAAGCGGAGGCCTGCAACTCGGCAGACCGGGCGGCTTTGGCAGCCAAGACTTCATGGTTGGCAAAACCACGTGCCTTCACCTCCTCCAGCGTCAACAACACCACCTCCACCGCCTGCGCCGCCGACTCCGACCCCCCAAGCACCTGGAGGGTGATAGTGAATCGCAGCAACTCCCGCAACAGCATGTCGCGCTCCACCAGAATACTATTATTAAAGAGGTGGGAGCACCGGGAACGTTGCACAGCCTGTAGCCGCCGCTGCAGGGAGACCACGAATAAATCGGACGCGAGTTCACGGCGTTTGGCTGCCAACGTGGCTCGGGCGGAGAAGGGAAGAATAAACTCGACCATCACGTGTGCCGACGCCGCGTCCACGTTAGGAAGCTCCAGAAACCTGGTGCCTGAAAGATCGGGCAGGGTGGCAGCACGCAACAGCTTCGCGACGACCACTTCGTCATCATCATCGCTGTGCACCTCCTCACTGTCGACCGATGCATGGTCGGGCACGTCGCCATTGTCGCCGCCGGTGTTGGCACTGGGGATGGTGTTGGCACTGGCGCTTCCATCGTGAGATGGAGTGCTGAGCGCGTCCTCATCTATATCCACATCTTCCACTGCCACATCCACCAGGCCTTCCATGGCTTCATCCACAACCTCCAGCCCCCCACTGCCGCTTGGGTGGGCACACGCATTGCTCCGAGCAGCGAGCTTGGTAGCAGCGTACGCTGCAGCTGCCACATTTGCCTGGGTCGAGTGAAGAAGCGACGCACCAGAGCCCGAGGGAGCAACTGTCGGCTTGGGTATCGAGCCAAACAGCTCTTCCACAAGGGTGAGCGCCGACGTGCGAGACGGAACGTCGCCGGCAATGACGATGGACATGAGGTCTGGACGGTACCAGCGACGGTAGTAGTCACGCACGGTGTTGGGGTCGGCCTCAAGCAGCACTTGGAGGTTTCCCATTGGCATGCGATCCGCGTATCGCGAGCCTTTGAACAGGGTGTGCCAATACGTGTCAGACATCACCTTGGCGGCACCCTGAACGATGGCCAAAGCGGTGAGCTGGGCTAGAGACACAGAGACACAGAGACACAGAGACACAGGCACACGCACACACCTGCATACTGCGCCATTCTTCCATGTACAGTCTAATCTCGTCCTGGATGTCTTCATCAGAGCACCGCAAGCTCACAGGCAGCTGACTCAGGAACTCAAGGCCCTCTCGAAGGGACCGTTTAGAGTGCGTGGAAATTGTCAGCTGAAACCAGCAGTCTTGTACCGACGTGTGCGAGTCGAACCCAGACTCCCCTAGTGCACTGGCCCTATGTACGAACGCGGCAAGCTGGGCACATGCAGGACACGCGTGCACACAGACCGGCGTGAACAATGTGGAGTACGGTCACCCCCTGGCCAAGCCACGGAAACGGACGTACACGCTCGTGGGGCCAATCAACAGTACCACGAAGCGCCATGTGCTCCAAGAATCGAGTCAGACCGCGCTCATTGCTTTCCTCTGCACACGTTCCAAAAACCACAACTCAATGCTCCCACCCACACGGAAGTGCAACCAAGGTGCACAGGCGGCACGGCCCTACCTTGCAAAGAACCCACGCGCAGCACAAGTCGCACAACAACGTGGTCTCGAGGGTACGGATTTGGTGCCACATAGTACTGCATGCCGTTCTTCAGGGTTCCCCGAAGGATGGCCGAGTCGACAGGCACCACGGCGTGAGGGTCGCGCAATCGAGCTTGCAGCGCTGAGGCTTGCGGCAACAACGAGGCGGGTCGCCACGAAGGGTGACGGAGCAAGGTGCCTCGACTCCATGCCCGCGTCAGTGGTGGCTTCTTACTCATCGCCTACAGGTGTAGGGGTCAAAAAGGAAAAGAAAAGAAACAATCACCCACGACACGCGCAGCACACCACCCGCCGCACCTTTGTCGCTGTGATGAGAGTGGAGGCCTTGCGAAAGAAAGTTTTCCAGGTGGAACGCGCGTGTTCTGACAACGGAGTGCCCCCTGCAGCTTCATGACGCCGGAAGGGGGACCATCCCGTTGATCCTCGCGACGAGGCAGATGTCGGCGTGCCAGAGCAGCGGTGGAACGAGGCCAGGGGTGACACCAGAGGTGCAGGACTGGCGGCGGGCGCGCGTCTTGCGGCCGAGTGGGAACCCGGGCGCGATCTTGTCGCGACGGGAGATGACGGGCAACTCACGCCGTCCAAGGTGGGGGTGGGCTGCCATGGCTTTGCCCCAGCGCTCTGGAGCAACAACGACTTGGGCTGGCGCTTGTGCCCGGAGGAGGACGCGGTCTCTGATCCCCCCAGCCCCTGGTCCGGCTGGGGCTCTGGCGGGGCAGACCCGTCACGCAGCGGCGACGGTGTGAGTGGCGGGGACACAACCACAGATGTGCTCGTCGAGCGGTGCTCAACACGGCGGTGCGTAGCCGCAGGATCCAATTCCACACGAATGGCGTGGCGTGGAACTGGCGGTGTCGTCTGTGACGGCTGGGCACCACGCCCCACGTCCCCATCGGCACCCACAGCAACACGCAACCGCGTCTGGGGGGAGCGTGTGCCACGGCGACGCATGGTGGGTGAGTTTGTGCCCCTGGCGCCAACACCTGGGCTCCGCGAGTCGGCCGGCGACACAGTAGCAAAGGTCGGTCGAAAGCCGGGAGAACGCGGCGAGCCGCACACTGCCACCTCCGCCGGGGGTGACGAGGCAGCACGGGGTGTTCCACCGTCTGAACTAGGAGAGGAAGGCCCGCTGCTGACACACCGTCCATCCCCGGAGTCGTGGCTGTGCAGATCGAGCCGACGCGAGCGCGCCGCGTCATCGACCTTGTGTCCAGACCCTTTGCGTGGGCGAAGGCTGCGTTTCGGTTTGGGTGGGCGGCTCTGCACCCACAGCAGCAAAAGTGGGACGGTCACGGCCACCACAACAGCGGCCACCACGCCGCTGTGGACCATGGCGACGCGCACAAGGCAGCAGACGCGGCGCCGTCCGGCTGGCGAGGGTTTGCATGGGGCAGCAGCAGCAGCTGCGCAAATGCGACGAAATTTGGATTGAAAATTTTACTCCGAAAAAAAGAAAAGAAAAAAGAAAACAACGCTGCGTGTCCTTTTTCGTTCACTTGGCTGTCCAGTTTGGCGCGTGCCTCCAGCAGTGCGCCGCACGTCCAGCGCACGCTGTGCTCGTGAGCATCAGTCCCCGTTGTGGGTTGCAGCAGCTAGTGTGCACTCAGTTTGCCAGGAAGAACCCGGCTTCGGCGCAATGAATAGCTTCCTTGCTGGCGTGCTGCTCGCTGTGTCCGCGTGCGTGGTCAGTGTGCATGGATACAGCAGTGGCGCACCTTCGTCAGTGTGCAACTCGTTTCGTCCTGGAGGAGGCTTCACGGCACATGGTACGGTGTAGTCTTGGTACCACCACACACTCGTAGAGCTGCGCGATGCGACTTGCGTGTGGCTCTGTTCTGATTTGTGGCACATCCGGCCTGCTCTTGCAACGCTTGTGACAATTCGCCCACAGGGTCGGAGGGCAGTGGCTCGGGCCCTTTTTCAATCGTTGTGAAGAAAAGTGGTACCACAGTAACTTCATATGAGCCAGGACAGGCCTATTCAGGTGAGTACTGGCGTTGACGAAGCGCATTCCTGCGGTGTCTGACGCACCAGTTTCGGTTGCTCGCGTGGTCAGTGGTGCTGCAAGGTTCCACGTTCAAGGGCTTCATGGCTTCTTCGTGCAAAACTTCCTCTTGCTCCACCTCGAGCAGTCGAGTGGGATCGTTTTCTAGTCTGCCGTCGGGTGTGTCGTTCTTGGGCTGTGGCGGGAGTGGCAGCACGGTCACACACAACACCGCCACATCCAGAACTCAAGTGACGATTCCGTGGACGGCACCCGCTTCCGGAGCAGGAACAACTCACATCAAGGCGGTATTTGCCCCCTCTCGAATGGGCACATACTACTTTGTCACCACGTCTCTACCCGAAGCAGGTGTGAGGAGGGCTCATGTGTGTGCGGTGTGCGTGTGTGTGTCAAAGAGTTGTTTCCAACACGGTGCGCCCCCCGCCCCCCTCCCCCCCTTGCACCAGTCGCGGCAAC
>Ga0213833_1000553_pt1 | contig 36037 bp, 47 predicted proteins | sample SWATP21_FD_160575 | JGI IMG/M metagenome (GOLD analysis project Ga0213833, IMG submission 160575) | Coastal seawater microbial communities from Marineland, Florida, United States - SWA TP2 #1 | ecosystem: Environmental > Aquatic > Marine > Coastal | place: USA: Florida | collected 2016-08-14 | reverse complement strand
CACCCACACCCACACACACGTGCCTTCATTGTGCCACGAAGGGTTTTACCACTGCGCGTTTTGGGAAGGCGATCCACGACGGCTACTTGACGGAACGAAGCGATGGGGCCCACTTCTTTGCGCACGATGGCGACGACCTGCTGCACCACCTCTTCATGGCTTGTGGTGGTGCCGTCCTTGAGAACCACCAGTCCTACAGGCACCTGACCTTTGACAGCATCAGCTGGCCCAATCACGGCGACCTCGGCCACATCGTCGTGGGTGGCAATCGCAGCCTCCATGGCACCAGTTGAAAGGCGGTGCCCTGCCACATTCATGACATCGTCTGTGCGACTCATGATGTCGATGTAGCCAAAGTTGTCCACCGTAGCAGCGTCGCCCTGTTGCCGTAGTAGAACCACGCAGCACGCAGCAACAGGACATTGACATGATGGTGGTGCATGCGCTCCATGCAAACCAGATGCATAGGGTAGATGGGTGGACAGACGGACAGATGGACGGAAGGAGACACAGGGCGCTTGAAGCACCACGACCCAACGCACCGTGTGGTAGTAACCTGGGAAAATGTCGAGGTAGGATCGCCGAAACCGAGCCTCATTGTTCCACAGCGTTGGAAGTGCACCGGGTGGGAGGGGTAGCTTCGCGACCAGCGGCCCGAGTTGCTTGGGGGCTGCCATGTCAATGCCACCCTCTGCATCACAATACGATCACATGGATGACGCAGGTTGTGTCGTGAAAACCGCAACCCACCTCCATCTGCACCACACGCACGCATGTGCACACACTGCTGGTACGGTACCCGTGTTCACCTCCCCTGTGTCATGGTCGGGTGTGTGTCGCGGGTGGAGCACGCGCATGTCCCAGCCAGGGACAGGCTTGGTGCTGGAGCCAAGCTTCGTATCGTACAGCCCGTAGCCGCGACAGTTCGCAATGATGGGCCCTGCGCTCCATTGAGAATTCCCATGTGAAGTGAGCAAGACACAAAGAAGAGGGGCGGGACAAACTCAAGCAACATTCCCAAGGCGAAGGCGAGGGCACGACACACACAACAGGAAACGGGAGAACGTACACCCACTCTCCGTTTGCCAGTAGTGGTCAATAACCGGGACATCCAGCTGCTCTCGAGCCCACATCACCGTGTCCGGATCAGATCGCTCGCCAGCAAGATACAAGGCGTCGAACTTGTCGCCGAGGCCACCCTGCAAGTAACGCAACATGTGTTGCCATGTCACGCGGGGGGCGGTAGTGGACTCGAGCAGTGCCGAGTGGAATGTGACCTGGGCCACCTGGCCTTTGTGCGAAAAGGAAGAAATGTGTGCGCGCGCACCGTACCTGCTGTTTCATGAGTGTGCCTTGTGGGTCTTCCTTGCGAATCACACGCAGTGCCGTGGGTGCAGTGAACATCGTGCGCACGTTGTGGCGTTGGATGGTTCGCCAGAACGTGCCAGCATCCGGTGTGCCAACGGGCTTGCCCTGAGAGACCACCAGTCAGGCAGTCCGTCAGCGCTTGTCAGCATGGATGAGAGTGCGAGCGGGTGCGGGCAGAAACACAAGCAAGTCCGGCGCACGAAACCACGATCGAGGGCCAGGTGGTACACCCACCAAAAGCGTGTGCCACGCACCTCAAACAATACGGACGTACAACCAGCCAGGAGCGGAGCATACACAATGTACTGCTCCCAGGAACCAATGAGCCCAGGCACACAATGCAATCGACGTCAACGCACACCACCAGGTTACAGGGTGGGGGCGAGAAGGGGAAAACAAACAATGCAACCATGCAACACCTACCGAATGACCAACAACCCATCCAACATCGCTGGCGGCCCACCACACATCACCCTGCTTCATTCCAAACACAGCATCCATCGAATACCTGTGGGAAAGAACACGAAATTCCAACATAATAGCGTCATGCCCAGACATGCCACACGAAAAGCGACCCCCGCCAACCCTTCAAGCAACTCACTTCAAGGCGACAAGATGGCCTCCGGTGTCACGCACAACACCCTTGGGCTGTCCGGTGGTGCCGCTGGTGTACAAAATGTAGCACGGATCTGTGGAAGCGACTGCAACAGGCTCAACCGGCGCGCTCACGCCAGAGATAGCCTCAGCCCATGTCACGTCTCTACCGACAGCAAGTGGGGCTGTGCATTGAGGCCGTTGGAGGCTGCGCGAGTCGCCGTCGCAACAACCGAAAGGCACAGCAAGTGAGCACACCACGGACTTCATTGCGTAGATGTGGGCGCCGAGCGGGGAAGGAGAGCGAGGGAGTGGTTGTTGGCACGCACATGACACAGTGGTCGGGCTTGTGAGAGGTCAAATCAAGAGCGGCGTCAAGGAGGGGCTTGTACTCGATGACACGATTGCCCTCCAGGCCACAGGAAGCAGAAACCACCACCTGCGTTCACCCAGGGGAGCCACAAACAGGCCACACACATCAACCGCATGCCCACCAAACCAAGAAAACAACATCAAAAACAGGCGCATAGCCATGGCCATGAACACAACGCCACCTCCTACCTACCTTTGGTTTGGCATCCTCGATGCGTACAGCGAGCTCATTTGATGCAAACCCACCAAACACCTGCGTGCAGCAGCGAACGAGTGGCGTGAGTGCCGCACCCATTTCGCCCCCGAGCGCCGACGTGACGTCATGACCAAACGAACCACAGAGTGAATGGCGCCCAAACGCGCACATGCCAACATGGCGATGGCTGCTTCTGCCACCATGGGCAGGTAGATGACAACAGTGTCTCCCTTTCCCACCCCCATGTTGCGAAGGGCACCCGCAAAGCGATCCACCTCGCCGAGGAGCTCCGAGTACGTGAACGTTGTCACCTCACCCGTGATGGCGCTATCAAAGATCAACGCTGGTTGATCACCGCGGCCAGCAGCAACGTGGACATCCAGGCAGTTGCGGCAGGTGTTGGTTTCACCTCCTGTGTGGCAGGCACCACACTCGGCACCGTGCGTGAGAGGACAACTACACACGGTGCAGCGGGCCAAGGAAGGGGCACGCAAGGGCAAGATCCACACACGCACCGACAAACCAAGAGTAACCGGCTGGTCCAACGTCACCGCCACTGGTGGACAAAACCGAGTCGTACATGCGATCCCAGTGCAAGGTGCGGGCGTGCTGGGTTTGTCGCGTGGCCCGGCAGTGATGCACCAGTCGTCAGGGCACAGTGTGTGGGCGCCGGCCACTACACGCCAACCTACCTCATCCCAGAACCCCACAGGATCCTCCATGGACCGTGAAAAGGCGGCTTCATACGCCGGACGATCAGGACTGCTGTCGGAACGCAGTGGATTGGTGGACATGTCGGCGCGCGCAGCACACCATGGCAGAGCAGATGCCCATCCGGGACGATGAGACGGTGTCCACGCCCGGCGTAGTCCCAAACTACAGGCCCTTGTGGCGATACTGGCTCGATAACCCAGCATGGTTTAGCTCAGCAGGCCACGCTCGGGGATATGACAACCTCAACCTCTCATGGCGGTGTGACAAGATCCGCACGCACAATTTTCAGGTTTTCTTTTCTTTTTTGGGAACGAAATTCCAAAATGTTCAAATGCGGCTGTGGTACTTTTGTAGCAAAACACGCCCCAAAATCCGACCAGAACGACGAATACTGTTTGTGTCGCCTTTCCTTGACGAGAGCTCGACACTGCGTGTGTTCATTCAAGCGTGTTCAAGCGAACAGCGCGGGAGTGTGCGCGTGACTGATACATCCACACGTTGGATTGACCTCCCCGCACCCGGTTGGCACTTGCGCCCACGCCCGCCCAGGTTCGTTGTATGCGTGCAGGGGGTGTGTGCAGGTGTGTTGTGGTCGTGCGGCGCGGTGGTTGGGCGGTTGGGGGGTCCCATCAACGCAGAAACGGGGTTGATGGGATCGCGTGTTGTGTGCTGACGCGCCGTGTACCATGCGTGTACCAACTCACCGCCGTTGCGTTCTTCCCGCAGATGGCCCTCCCTACGTCCCAGGCAGGCGTCCAGCCCGTGAGCATGATCACATCCGCAGTCGTGGCGCCACCAGCAACGGACTCCACCGCCGTACTGTCCGTGCCGAGACCCCCACATGCAACGCCGCAACACGTTGCCGTGCACACACAGCCCGCAGCGGCGCACCACCCGCACCACGCGGTGGTACACCAACAAACTACGTTGCACCAGCCCTCGCTGATGTCCCACCAGCATCAGCACCCGCAGCATGCGCAACATCCGGCACACCAGGCGCCGCATCAGGCGCAACATCAACCGCAGCACCCGCAGCACCCGCAGCACCAGCAGCACCAGCAGCACCAGCAGCACCAAGCACAGCGCGCGGCGCACCAACACACACAGCACCGCCTCCACACGGGATCCGTTCACATGTCCACGGCGACGGTGCATCGAATGCACCCCCAGCACATGGGGCAACAGCGCATCACCATCCAAGTCCCGCATGTGGTGCAGCAGGCACCACCCCAGGCTGCTGCCCCGGGCCTTGTCACAGGCGCCCCGACAGGCGCGCCACAAGCCGTCCTTCCCACGTCGGCACCCACGACGCTCCACCAACAGCCTCCCGCGCTGCCCACGTCTGCGGCGGTTGCCGCAGCCGTTGCGAGTGCCGCAGCAGCTGTGGCAGCTGTGCCGCAGCAGCAGCAGCCGCAGCAGCCGCAGCAGCAGCAGCAGCCCACTGTGCCCGCTGTACCCGCCAGTGTCACCATCTCCGCGCCCAAGAAGCAGGTGTCGCGTCGCAAGTCTGCCATCGGTGGGCGCCGCAAGGTGAGTGAGTCGGCGCAAGCCACGTTGGAGACCGCGTTCAATTTCAACCCGCACCCTTCGGCTGGCGAAATGCGTCGGTTAGGAGAGGTGTGTGGTGAGTCCATCAAAGCCGTGTCGAACTGGTACAACTACCGCCGCAAACGCGAGGCCAAGGCTGTTGCCAAGGAGAAAGCGAAGGCTGCACGTAGCGAAGAGCCGCCCAATCGCCTGCCGAAACGGCGGTTCACGCCCGAGATTGTCGCGATACTGAACAAGGACTACCGCACCAACAGGTGTGTGTGCGCTTGCGTGTGTGTTGTGTGTGTGTGCGTTGTCCGCACATGGGATCCTCGTGCGCCCTTCCATGTTGTTGCCGCCGGTTGCTGCGCCAGAAACGTGAAACGGTTAGCTTTGTAACGTGTGGCGCGGTGGGGTGCACGCTTTAGGTACCCAAACGCCCAACGCTACCGCGAGCTCGCTGCTATCACCAACAACAGCGAACAGCGGGTGCGCATGTGGTTCAGCAACCGCCGTGCCCGCGAAGCCCGCAACGCCGGTGCCGCTTCCTCGTCCACCCCCGTGCAGCGTCCTCGCATTCTTCGCACCAAGCAGCGCTTCAGCTCGGAAGAGTTGGCAGTGCTGGCGTCGTGCTTTGAGGAGGACCCCTACCCAGGGCACCCTGAGGTGGAGTACATCGCGTCGCAGTTCAGCAGCAGCATGGACCCGAAGCGTGTGAACTCGTGGTTCCACAACACTCGGGCGTTGTGGCGGCGGCGTGAAGCCAAGACGCTCAAGGCCATTCTGGGTGCCCATGGTGGCAAGCCGCCCATCACGCGCTCTCGCCGCGGCGCGAACACTCAGGCAGGTGGCGTGCTCATCTCCGCCGTCCCCAACCGTTCCGTCAAGGATGCTGGCGCTGGCGCCGGTGCAGGCGCCGGTGCAGGTGCCGGTGCCGGTGCCGGTGTAACGGATGCTGACGCCTCGGAGGGACCCAAAGCCAAGCGCGCGCGCCTCTCCAATGACACGGACGTCGCGTCCTCCGCTGGTGTGGCGGCTGTGTCTGCGGCCAACGCCGCTGCCGCTGCCATTGCCGCTGCCGCTGCCGCTGCCGCCGTCGGTGCACCGGGCAGCGACCCGCGCGGCGGCGGATCGGGCGCACCAGCCGCGGCGTTGGCGCCTGCGGTGGTGGCCCCAGGGGATCCCCAGGCTGCGGCGCCGGCGGCGGAGGAGATCTTTTTGTGTGAGCATCTGCGACCGGTACGTGTGTGGCGTGGTGTTGGGGGTGGGGGTGTGGGTGGGGGTGGGCGTGTCACGCTGCTGCATTTTGTTTGTGTTGGGCATGTGTGCGCCGCCTTTACTCATTACTCATTTTTTGTTTTGTTTTGTTTGTCTCCCTCCCTCCCCCCCCTCTCCCCCCGCCTCTATCTCTTCTTGCTGGTTGTTTGTTGTTTGTGTCCCACAGCCTCTGGGCACAAAGGGTCTCGTCGATGCGTTGGAGCGTGGACAATTGCGCGACGAGCTTGACCCGGAAGCAGGCCTCCGGCGTGTCATCCTTCCCATGGCCTTTCCCGAGCACAAAATCCTGGTGGAAATCAACGCTTCGAACGTGCGTGCTCCTCGTTTCGTCTGTTGTGTGGTGTGGCTTGTGTGGATGTTGCATTGTGCCCACGCTGATGAACTGCGTCCCGCCACCTGCACCCTTTCCCGCCACATCCACAGGATGGAACCGGAATGGCCATCACGTTCGACAATGAGCCCGTTGTTGGCATTGCGCCACACGTGTTGCCCCTGGCTGCCGCGAACACGCCGTTCAACGAAAAGGCGACCACCGCCTTGTCGGCTGCGTGTTCCTTGCTGTTGAAGGAGAACATCAGAGGCGAGATCTTGTGCAAGGCGCTGTTCTTCATCGCGGTGCGATATCTGTTCAACGGCGCCAGTCCTCACGCTGCGTTGAAGCGGTACGTACACATCCAGATGCGCTGCCTTGAGATGCGCCTTTCCCCTTTGTCCGTCCGGACTGCTCACACGTTGGTTCCCCGCCGTCTTTCCAGATTCGGGCGCTCCGTTGATCCGTCCTCTGCTCGTGCCAAGCTGGATGCAGCCATCAAAGGTGCCAAGAACCGTCGGCTGCTCCGGCAAGGTGTGGACATGGATCGACCCAAGCCCAAGGTGCGTTGTTGTGTCTGTACACGCTCACGAGTGCAGGCGCCTTGACAACGCTCACATTGCGTCTCGTTGTTTGCTTGCTTGGGTGCTTTGCTTCTTGTGGCTTTGCTTGCTTGGAGCTCAGTTCCGGGGTTTGGCGTACACTCTGCGTCGTGACATGGTGCTGGAGGCCGTATCTGACAAAGTGGCAATGGAATACACAACCCACAGCCAGCAGCAACTGTGCCGAAGTGTTGTGTTCCTCATGTCCGTTGGCTCGTTCAGTTTCGAGCTTGGTGTGCATCAAGTGAAGGACGAACCTGAGGTGCGTGGTGGCGTGGGCTTGCACTGCGAGACACAGGCTCACCTTCCTCGTGTCTGTCCGGTTGCCCGGGTGACCTGTTTCATGTCCCTTTGGTTGTGTGGAACCGCCCCAGAAGACACTGCTCTCCCTCAGCGACGTAGCAAACTCCTTCGAGCCCGGCCGCTTCTTTTGTGTGGAGTCCAACATGGCGCCCCAGTTTTCACAGCTGAACAATGCCAAGCGATTTGCGAAGAGCTTGGCACCAGCTGCGCCCTCCTCCAACCGGTCACCGATTGTGGTCGTAAAGGCTGCATTGCGTGAAGCAGTGAGCTTGGTCAATCGAGAAGCCTTGCATCGCCGCACTTCGGAAGGGATCATGTTTCAGTTCAATCGGTACGCAGTGTGTTCCCGTGTGCAACACCACACGACACACCGAGTTTGTGCTCACACGAGTTCGTTTCTTTTTGCTTTTTTCTTCCTTGCTTCTTCCGTATCGCTTCCTTCTTCTTTCCACCCTGGCTGCGTGTTGGGTTTTGGTACCCTGGTGTTCATTCCGGTGTTCATTCCCTGTTCCACAGCGACTCCTTCGCGCTGGACTTGCGGGCGCCTTACGACCGACTGCGCAAGATCCTCGCGGCGTCACTGGCAGACAAAGACAAGATCAACTCTGCACGCGTCATCAGCAGCACCCACAGACTTCCCCACCCTGCACGCCTTTCGCACCTCCCCGTCACGTCGAAGCACGTCATGCTCAACGTGCCCCACCCGGGCTTGGCACCACCACCGCCGCCACCACAGGGTGTGCAGGGCGTGCGCCAAGCACCGCACGGGGTGCCACAGCAACCTGGTGTGCCCCAACCCGGGGCGCCTACCCATGGGGTGCGGAACGCGACCGCTTGAAAAAGGGAAGGCAAGCGGGCAAGGAGGAGGAGCTGTGCGACATCGCATCAGCATCTCAGCTGACGACAAGCACACGTATCATGAGAGTCATGAGAGTATCCCTAAGGCGATATGTTGTTGCTGTTGCAGTGTTGAAAGTTGCTGCAACACGAACAAAACGTAACAAACCACAAACCACAAACCACACCCAAGCTACCAGACCAGCATGAAGCTGCAGAAAATAAGAGAAAGGAAAAACAAAAGCAAACAGGCGCGCAAGGTGTCTGTCTACACGTAGTGGTGGTGCGCACGTGGTACATGCGTGCGGCGGCTGCGGGTGCGGTACTGATAGTACGCGGCACCCACAAGCGCCACGAAGGCCACCACCAGCGAGAGCGTGCTGCTGCACACCAAACCGGGCATGCCGTCGCCACAGTGTGACGGCAGCCAGGTGAAGTGGGACACCCAGTGCGTCACCGCAAACGCGGCACAGCCGGTCACGTAGCCAAACATGGACGTGGCAGCGACGGTGCTCACCGACAGCAACGGCTGATGCAAGCGTGGTGCCACGGGCGTGAACACACCCGCGCCAATGACCAGGGCAAACGCGACGAGGTTGAACACCTGGTACATGACCGGCATGTACGGGTCGCGGTTTTGCAACATGGCAGTGGCCGCCGCGGCGGAGACGTTGATGCCGGCCGTGAGGCCTTGCTTGAGCAGCAGTAGCACCGTGGAGATGTACACCCTCGTCCACAGTGCCGCACCCCATGCCGCCAGGCTCGTACCACGACCGTGTCCCTGCTTCCAGGTCTGCCAAAACGAACCGGACACCACAGCGGAGGCAGAGGCGGCCACCTCAGGGTCGTGTTGGTGCGGGGGTGTCGTGGAGGGAGGCACCGTGACGTGGGCATCGGTGTCTGCGTCAACGCTTGAGGCGGACGGACCACCCAGCACACTCCCGTGACCGCGGTTTCTCAGCCCCGTCCCCGCTGTGAGTGCGTTGACTGCACCCGTCGCAGCCGCCGCGGGTGGTGCTGTTGCCTGCGTGTGCGTGGTGTGTCCTTCCTCCTCCTGCGATGGGAACGCAAAGCTGACATCCGCGAGCTCCAGTGCCCTCACGTCGTTCTTTCCGTCGCCGGTGAACACGGTTGCCACGCGCATGACGTGCGTCACAAACGACACCAACTGTCCCTTGAGTTCCGTTTCGCTGGAGTGCGCGACCACCTGCAGCCAGAACCACACCAACAACACCGACAAAACAAAACCAAAACACACAAGCAAACACCGTCAGCACAGCGTTGGCATCCATACCGAGCCCCAGCCCCTTTGCACTCATGCCACACAACACAACGCAACACAACACAACACAACACAACGCAACGCAACACAACACAGCACAACGCAACACAGCACTGCAAGTGCTGAACCCCACACACACCAAACCCACGCGCAACGTACATGCACAAGCGGGCGTCCGTGCTTGTCAGCGGACGCCAACGACTCCCCCACCCGCCGCACCAGGTCTGGCGGCAGCAAGTCCGCGAACCGCACCAGCAGTCTCTGTTCTCGCGCACCCAGGTACAGCGTCACACCTTCTGGCGCACGACTCCTGCTTCCCCTCCCCATCCGGCCTGCACCAACACCAACACCAACACCGACACCGACACCGACACCAACACCGGCACCAACACCACCTGCGCCGCGAAAGGCGCCGACCAAACGCACAGTACCCCCCGAGTCCCCGCCAGTGCGACGGTACAGACTCACTGCTTGCTGGCACTCCGCAACGATGTCGTGCGCAAGCGTGGTAGCCAGTGACACTGCCGTGGAGCCGCGCGGCGTCGTCAGGAATTCGGCGAACGCGGCAGCGTTGTGGCTGCTGCTGCTGCTGCTGCCGCTGCTGCCGCTGCTGCTGGCGCCGCCAAACGCAAACGCAGAGAGGGAGGAGGACGTGGAGGACAGCTTGCTCAAGTTGGTCAACCCTAACCCTAACCCTGCGGACTCGGCGCCCGCAACACGAACCTCGGCGCTGCGGCGGTGCATGCCGATGGCACGGGCAATGGCGCGGGCGTTGGCATGGCCGTCGCCCGTGACCATCCACATCGCCAACCCACGACGCCCGATGTGGCGAGGCGTGCCCAACACACCACGGCGCCACAGGTCCACCAGCATCATGTACCGGCGCGGCCGCAGCGGCAGCGGCTGCGAAGCCAACCACGTGTCGCGCACCGACACCGGGGTGGCGGAGGGTGCTGCAAGCGTCGGGCCGGCGAACGGCCGCGCCGTGCCAATCGATCCAGCGGCGGTGTCGCCTGCGCCGTCTCGCAAGGCGCGGCACAGGTGCTCCAGGTGGGTCACCGACAGCAGGTGGCGTGGGGAGCTGGAACGTGACGGCGACGGCGGCACCTGCGCGACGGGTAAAGGGAACACTGGCGAGCAGGACACGACCCAGTTGCGTTGTGCGCCGGCGGGCGCGCCGTACCCGTGCTGTTGCAGTGTCGCCGACGCCTGCGCGAGGGTGGGCATGTGCACCGGTTGGGTGGGCAAGCCGGTGACGCCACGCGCGCACTCCGGTGAACCTTGCACCACCAGGCGCACACGTAACATGGTGCCGGCGTCGACACCAGGCGGTGGCAAGCTTCGGGTAGAGCTCGCGCCCGCACCTGGTCGTTCTCCAGGGCTGGTATGGATCTGGAGCGGCGGTGTTCGGTATGTACCGTGGTTGTCCACACGGGTGTGGTGGTGGCCACGACTTCCGGCACTGGCACTGGCACCTGCCCCCGCCTTGATGGTGCGCACCCCCACCCCTCCACCACCTCCTCGTCTTCTTGCTCCCCCGACAGCCGGTTGCCCTCCTCGCGACGGGTCACCTGCGCCACCCTCTTCCTCGCCTTCTTGCACCAGCGCACTGACGCAGCGGTGCACGGAAGAGAGGCCAAAGTGCAGGCGGCGCAGCGAGTGCACCTTTTTCCCGCCGTCCGCAGCGGTGGTGTAGCGGATGGTCTGCCAACCCGAAGGGCCATCCGCGTGCACAGACAACAGCGTGATGCCAAGCCCAATCGCGTAGGCTTGTTCCTCTGGCACCAGGTTCGGTGCGCGGGGGGTGTTGGTGGTGACGGCCACCAACAGCCGCGCCAACGCCACCTGTCTCGCACTCCGCTCGGCGTTGTCGACAAATCCAAGCTGCGGGGTCTGCCCCGACCCTGCGCTGGACCGCAACTCCAAGGTGCCATACAGCCGCATTTTGTTGCGCGTGAGCGTGCCCGTCTTGTCCGTCAGGTGCACACCACGGATTTTGCCCACTGGGCGCCGTCCACCGGGCCCTGCGTCCCTTCCGCTCCTCACCCCACCAGAGTCGCCTCCTCCGCCGTCCAGCAACAACACCGCACTGCCGCGACCGGTTCTTGCTTGTCGAGGTGACTTGGGTGCCGCACCATCCACTACCACCCCACTTTCCGACAGGGTGTGGAGCATGCGGCTGCGGCTGCGAGTGCGCAGCAACGACCCAGTGGCGTGGGACAGCGCTACTTCATCCGCAGGAAGCGCATCGCGTTCATCCCCATCTCCAGTCCCAGCGCCTGTGTCCGTGTCCGTGCCAGTGCTAGAGTCTGCGCCTGGGCCTGTGCCTGGGCCTGTGCCAGTGGCCGTGCCTCCACCTCCAACACCACCACCCGTGCCCGTGCTGGCTGGGTTGACGATGTCGTATGGCAACATGGTGCCATTGGGTGGCCCCACTTGTGGGGATAGCGCAGGTGAGTCGGGCGCAGAGGACTCTGCTGACAAGAGGTCGTGCAGCGGCAGGGACTTGGTGGTGGCGGCGCGTTCAATGAAGGACACCACCGCCCGCTTGGCTTGCATCCCCAAGCCACTCACGGAACCATCTGTGTACGTGAGGGCCTGCAGCACGACGGCAAGCACGGTGGCCATCGTCATGGGCAAACAGACGTTGTTCACCAAGAACAGCTCCACCGCCAACGACCAGTCCAATGGTCTACCAAACCACAACACCGCAACAGCCACCGACGCTGCGGTGTACAGCACCAGTAGGCCCACACCCAACCGCCCCACGCGCTGGACAAACAAGTCGAGGAGCGTTGGGGGTTTGGGGATCATGGCAGGCGCATTAAAGGCCACCAGGCGTCCCACCACGGGATGGGAGAAAGACGAAGCGACACGAGCGCCCTGTCGAATGATGCACGGGTGACGAGACAGATGGTCGTCGCAGCTTGACTCGGCCAAGCCCAGCTCCGCGAGCGTAGACTCCACTTCCGCTGGGTTGCACGGTACACGCTCTTTCCCAGCGCTTTCGCCGTCGACCGCAACCGTATCAATCAGCACCGACACCGGTACATCGCCGCCGGTGCCAGGATTGACTGACCGACTGCCAGGAAGGGGTGACAGGGGCGGGGCCGGCGCCAACACGCCCAGCAACATCACCGTTCCGGGAGCAGCCTCACCTGGGCGCAACAAAATGTAGTCATCCAGGCGCAACGTGCGACGGATGACGGCTTGAAAATCTGACACAGCGGTGGGAATCACTTCCACTGCACGCGTCTTGGTGTTGCGGGAGACGAGTTTCACAGAGTCGTTGAGCAACTCTTGATGCCGGTAGATGCCCCATTGTGCATGCAGCACCTGGCCCACCTCCACAGCAGCAAACACAACGGTGGGGATAATTGTTCGAATCTGCCGAAAGTGCTTCCTGCGGAGCACAGCGCACAAAACAAACGCATGTTGCTGTCAGTCACGTCGGTCACGCGATGGAATGCGTCTTGGGGCACGGCACGAACCACTGCTCGTAGCAAATGAAGATGCTCGTCAGCGTGGCGGGTTGGAAAAGGTACCACGCCATGATGTACACAAACGTGGTGGGCAGCCACAGCCAAGCACGAGAGTAGGACGCGAACGAGTGGCGAAGCTGTGCTGGCCGCTGCCAGCGGACGTGGTACGCAATAGCGGCGTCCACAACGACCAGGCCAACAGCCACTGTGACGAAGCCAGCGATGACGGCCGGCCAGTGCACAACACTGGACTCTTCTGAAGCAAAAATCGTCGCGAACACGTGCTTGGATGTGACCACGGCCACTTTGTGCGCGCGGTCATCCAGTGGCACGTTTGCTGTTTTGCCGACGTACCTGCGCAATCACCAACAGTCAGCACACCAATGCCCATGCCCATGCCCATGACCATGCCCATGACCATGTCCATGCACACACAAGTCACAATCCGTACAAATGGGACGCCAGCTTGGCGTCATTGGCAACCACACACATGCGCACTGCCGCAGGGAGACGAACGTACAGCCAATAGCAGAAGAGGATGAGCGCGGATGATTTCGCAGATGTGGTGGCGTGTCGGCGAAAGAGGATTTCGTAAAACCAGACGAAAAAGACGCCACCCTTTGACCCCCACAGCTGGTTTGCAATTTGGGGGACCCTCTGACCGCGTGCAAACAGCGTGATGAAGGCTAAGGCAGGGACTGTCCAGTCCACCACAAAGGCGACCAGAGACTTCAGCGCCTCGCCCTTGTCACCATGCTTGGTTCGTGAACCTTTCTTTCGCCTGCCCCGGCCACGAGAGGTGGTGTGGACGCGACACACACTGCAAAGGACACCAATTCTATCTCCTGTGGAGCATGTGCACGATGGGTCGACCATGTGCCTCATCAAGGCTTTGGCCAAAGGGGTTGCCGCCAGCAGCAACAGCACTGTGCCGCCTTGTGTGATGTAGCCAAGGGTTGGCTTAGCCAAACGCCACAGGTCAGATCGAGACCCATCTGGCGCGGATGACGCAAAATAAGCCCATGAGGCGACAAAAATCAGGGCTATGCCACCAGCAATGCGCGCTTTCGAGACCCCGCGCATGGCCTGTCCTGCAGGTGGGAGAGAGGACGAAAGGAAAGCCCAGGAGGCGTCAACACCAATGCAGAACGGTTATGAGACGTTGGGTGGTTATTGAATGGGAGTTGTCGCGATGTTCCGAGCGAGACGATTGAGAATGAGACGCGAGGGTTCTCTGCGCATGTGTGCAGTGTCAGACTTCAACATGGAAGTGCTCATCTTCTTCACAAGGCAATCACCTTACGAACGCCAAAATGTCACTAAACCGTTCTTTTTGGTTTGCATCAAATGCATTTTATGGGTGTGCATTTTACTTCCGCCACCATCGCCCGTCGCCGTGAGCGTGCTGGTGCGTGTTGGACTCATCGCACAGTAGACAGGGAGAGAGGCACATCCCCCGTACGACACAATGGTGAGTCCAAGATGTGCCGGCACCATGTTCATCTGCATGTTTATGTGCAGTGTTGGGTTGCGGCGGAGTGCTCGTTGCGTTGTGGATGCCGTTGTAGCAGTGACTTGGGAAGGTGCCCTGACCGCATCGCCATGTGCTCCACCAGACCGCCAAGCTCAAGAAGACCCGTAAGAAGCGCGGCCACGTGTCCGCTGGTCACGGCCGTATCGGCAAGCACCGTAGCCACCCTGGTGGCCGCGGTAACGCCGGTGGTCAGCACCACCACCGCATCCTCTTCGACAAATAGTGCGTCCACCATGTGCCGTGTTTGTGTGCGTCAAACTGTTCTCACGTCACCCCTCCTCTTTCCTCCCCGGTGCCACAGCCATCCCGGCTACTTCGGCAAGGTTGGTATGCGCCACTTCCACCACGCCAAGAACCCATACGTCTGCCCCACCATCAACGTGGACAAGCTGTGGACTCTGGTGAACAAGGTTGGTGAGGTCGACGTCCCTGAGGGCAACGCCATCGTCATCGACGCCACCAAGGCTGGCTTCTTCAAGGTTCTGGGCAAGGGCCGCCTGCCCAAGAAGCCCGTGATCGTGAAGGCCCGCTTCTTCTCTCGCCAGGCCGAGAACAAGATCCGTGCCGCTGGCGGCGCTTGCGTGCTGACCGCGTAAACGGTGGTGCCCGTTTGACTTCCGTAATTGCCGACAACGCGTTGAGCGAACGCGGAGCTTCGCAGATGGGACCCTACGTTTGCCTAGCTTGCCGTACACTTCCAGATCTGTGCCCTTTCACATTTGCCCGGATGATGGAGTTGCGGGTTCACATGCGTCGGTGTGGTGTTTTGTTGGGCCACGCCTTCCTCTTTGTGGAACCAATACCCCTGTTTCTATGCAAATTCCTTTTCCTTGGCTCTCCCCCATTCCGTGCCTCGCTAGTTCGTAGCTTGTGCCAGGCTGCAAGGCACGGCTACGATCGTCGACTCGCCTGACTGAACGGCGGTGGAAGTTGACAAATGTTGTTGACAATTTTGACGACGAAGCGCATCATGCATCATCCTGCTGCATACACGCAGCCGTCCTACACAACACGCGCGCAGCACAGCAGTGACACCACCGTCCCGTTGGGTTTTTACTGGAGCATACCGGATTGGAACATGCCCGCAGCGAGGGTGCGGCGACGCGTCCGGAGAGACTGAACCGGGCTCGCCACGATCTTCATGGACACGGAAAACTGGCAATGGAGCTGCCTTCCGTCTGCAGAGCTCCTGGGAACCTGAACAAAAAACACAGAAGGAACAGTCAGAGATGCTAGGGTTGTGCCAAGCATGGCAACACAAGAACGCACCCCATCACAACTCATGGGCTCGAAGAAGGAATGTGAGCCGCAGCCATCCTCATCCAAGCTTGACACCAAGTCCTTGATGGAGACGACACAGTGGCCCTTGTTCTTCTTGTCTGTTTGGGCTTTCAGAATGAGGTGCAGACGTGGCATTTGTGCGGCACACGTGGCGTCCCACGACAGAGTGACTTGCATCTGCGACAACCACGATAGGTGCATGTCAGTCAAGAAGGATAACAAAAGCAAAAAAGACACCACACACACGAGCATCCAGCATGTTGTGCAAGATACGCACCGCCTCAGTGCCTTTCTCACGCTGCACACGCGCTGGTGTGACTATGCCAGCTTCTGTCTCGTAAGGGGCGGGGAACATGACCTTCACCACACGCGGAACGAGCATCTGGGACCCGTCCTCCACTTCGATGTCATACACCCGAAGCATCACTCGCACGGGCATGGATGCTTCCGTCGTTTCGTCCAGCGGCTTTGGTTGACGCAGCGTGAAGCCACAGCACACAGGGGAGTGGTCTGAGATCGTCATGATGTCATTCATGGACCGGTATGAAGACACTTGTGACTCCACGCCGTCCACTCGAGCAGGCAGCATGTCCACGCTCAGCTGCCCCGCCAGATCTCGAAGCGAGTGAAACTGGATGCGGTCGCACCACCTGTGTGCATGGAACGTAACACACCAACACAACAACAACATACAAAGCAAGGGCAGCTCAGCAACCTAAAACACTACGTGCGTGCGTGCACGGGTGCGCATTCAACCAAACTTACCCTGGCACACGATCCTTCACGCCACCGCCTTTGTAAAAATGCTCCTTATAGTTCACACGATACACTTTGTGCACCCAGCCTCGGTCCGAGTAGTCAGCTGGTTCGCGCTCCTCGAACTTCTTGTACGTCGGGAAAAAGTCGGGTGCCATGACGGGCTCTTCAAAGTTGTGGAACACCATTTTCGTTCGTTTCTGCTCGTTCAGTTGATCGTGCAGCTGGAGCATCGTCATGTGCTGACGCGAAGAGATGTACAAGAGCGCTTCCTCTGTGGACAGGCCCGAACAGCGGTAGTTTGTGTCGCCCATGTACACCACATGGTGGAACTGCTCCGTGAGTTGGAAAAATTCGTTGCCCAGAGAAGCCCCAAGCTCCTTTACCAACTCTTTGTATCTGCAGGAGCACATGAACGCAAGAGCAATGAGGAGGAAGGGCGCCATGTGTGAGACACACACACTAGCGTGCGTGGAACGAAAACAAAGCCAGGGAACGCACTGGTGGAAGCGCAGGTCCTGCTTCTTGGATGCCATATGGACGCTGACGAACGCAATAGTCGCATCGTGGACGCGAAGCAGCAAACCTACTCCGCCCTTGGAACCTTCAGACACACCGAAGGAGTGGCGAGCAACGGCGAGGAACCTGGGGAGACACCAACAACACCAAAAGCACGCACACAGAAGCAGTGAACCCCACATGCCACGGTGACAGCAGAGTCAAGACAGCCAACCAACAAAGTGAACCACGGCACGTACTTGACAAATGACTCTGCCTGGGGACGAACAAACGCCTGGATGCCCGTGAACTTCTGCCTTCGAAAGCTACCGTCGCCACGGCCAAGCACACGGTCGGAATGATCACTCGGGCTCTTGGTGATCACCATGCGGCGGGTGCCTGTAACCTCGGCAAAGGTGTCGTAGACACGATCGCTCACACCTTCCTGGATACCGACAACGTACACGTCATACCCTGACGGGGCCCACTTGGTGATGTCGCCTGAGCGACCCGTCTGTGTGCCACTGAACGGCTCCTTGGCGCCAACGTTCCACGACCCGCACCAAATCTTCGCAGTGGGGCCATCCCACTCCACAGGTCCCCCAGCGACGCTGCTGTCGACACTTTCGCTCTCATCGAGGTCCAGGTCTTGCTCTGTGATTCGCCCAAGGGCCAGGGCGGTCATGGACGACCGTCGCTTGGCGCGAGACCCTACCACGCTGCTCTTGCGCGCTACCACGCCTTGCAAGCGTGACGACAGGCCACCCATGCCCGCACCTGCGCCGCTCCTACCCCCTGCACCAGCACCACCTCCTGCACCCGCACCCGCACCCGCACCCGCACCCGCACTTGCACCCATACTCAACCCCTTGCCTGCCCCACTGGCAGTGGCACGGCGGGGGCTCCCCCCTTGCAACTGCGGCCTGAACGATACCGCAGACAGCGTCCGGCGCCGGATTTTCTTCATTGCAGACGCCGGTGTGGTGCCAGCGGGTGGGGGTGGCGGCGGGCGTCTGGAGGGGGGCAGCGACGGGGGTGTACCCGATCCAAATGTCTTGGACAGGGTGCCGGCACCGCCGGGGCTGCCAAGTGAGGACGACGGCGGTGGTGGCTTTGTCGGCGGCGGGGGTGGAGCGGTGGTGGGTGGTCCAAGTGTTAGTCGGGGTGAAGCACGGCCGGGTGCCATACCAGGGCTCGCGGCACTGCTGGACAACAATCCGGCGGTGGCAGCAGAGGTGATCGCGACCAGAGACTTCTCGAGCCCCACCATCCGCGCGCCGACGTTGGCAAAGCCGCCAGAGATTTTGGACTCCACGACACGAAGTTGGCGCCGCAGTTGTTGGTTCTCGCGGCTCAATTGCTGCACCAGCTTCAGTAACTCCTTGTTTTCCGCTGCCACCTCGGCATTCACCCGATCAGAAGGCGGCGGGGTCGCTGGTGCTTTGCGAGGTGCGGCGTGGCCATTCACCTTGCCATGGGCGCCGGCAGCGCCATGGGTATCATCACCGTCATCGTCATGAGCGCAGTCTGAATCACTGGAGTGGATGTCCGTGCTCATGCCGACCGCTCAGGTGGTGCATCCACGGCGCCGCGCTGGTGAAGATCCCAAGATAGACGGCAGTTTGGTGGCCCGGCAAAGCAACAATCGCCGGCTCACAAGCCCTCAAAACGACGATGCGGAGTCCTCCGTCACATGCAAAAACTAGCACACGTGTGCGCACCCCACACAACACGCACAGCCGCCACCAAGGTTGTGTGCGGTGGTTCACACCAGCAGCGCGAGAAGAGGGAGCGGTATGTGTGTTTCGTTGGCGTGACATTATGTGCCGGCGGGTGTTGCCAAGTGCTTTTGTGCGGCTTTCGAAGCAAGGGCGTGTGAACCTGTAACCATGTCGACTGGTGCTGGTGCTGCAACTGGATCTGGGGGTGTAGCTGGTGCTGGGGCGCATGGCGTTGTAGATGTCACGTCCGAGGCCCAGTTCAAGTCGCTGTCGAGCGCGGCACCGGGCCTTGTGTGTGTGTTCTTCTGGGAGGACTTCCACGAGGCAAGCCGACGTGGTGGGCAAATGGATATGGTCGTCACGCAGCTTGCCAAGGCGCACCCCGATGTATCGTTCCTGAAGGTACGCCAGTGTGTCGTCCCACTCTCTCCTCTCGACACTTTTCCCACCCAGCTGGTTGTCACCGTGGATGGTGGGCGGCGTTGTTCTTGTTCTTGCAGGTGCAAGCTGAGGCTGTGCCAGAGGTGTCTGACGAGTTTGACATCGCGGCTGTGCCCACATTCATCTTCATGTCGGTACGTTGATGTAGGGCATGTTGATGCAGGGCTGGCCACGACAAGGGGCGATGCGGGTATCGTGTGAACGATGAGGTGCTTGTGCTGATGATTGTCGATGTTGCAGGGTGGCACGTTCCTTGGCAAGCAAGAGGGTGCCAACGCCCCCATGCTGGCGCAAAACGTCGAAAAGTTCAAGACACGCAGCGTCGCACCGACCACGACCACAGAAGCAAAGGTGCTGTGGCAGTGCTGTGTGGGTGTGGGTGTGGGTGTGCGTGTTTGTGACTGGGGCGGGTGCATCTTGTGATACCACAGACGGACGAGGCAACCAAGTCGTTGGGCGAGCGCCTGATCAAACTCATCAAGTACGCGTCTCGGTGGTGCTGCTAACTGCTCCCACATGCTTCTTAACCGTGGGTGTTGCTATGTGCTTGTTTGCAGCACTTCGCACGTGATGTTGTTCATGAAGGGCACCCCCCAGGAGCCTCGCTGCAAGTTCAGCCGACGTGTCGTAGAGCTGTTGACAGCCGCCCAGGTTAAGTTCAGCGCGTTCAACATTCTCAATGATGATGCGGTTCGTCAGGTTTGCATGTTCTTTCGCACACAGTGCCGTGTATTTTCGACTCATTCCCGCGGCTCGTGCTGCAGGTGCGCCAAGGCCTGAAGGCCTACTCCTCTTGGCCCACGTACCCACAAGTGTATGTGGCCGGCCGACTTATCGGCGGCCATGACGTCATTGTCTCAATGGCAGCGGATGACAGCACCCTACCTGACCTTCGCTCTCCGATGACAGGAGATTCACTCAATGCGCGCCTCTCGGGCCTCGTTACATCTGCCCCAGTCATGCTGTTCATGAAGGGCAACCCTCAAGTATGTTCACCCTCCCCTTGTCGCGCCTGCACTTGCCACACTTTTGCACACGCACGTCCACATGCACGCCGTTGCTGAGGTCGTGCTGAACTATGATGTGTTGACGCGTAATCAGGAACCCCGCTGTGGCTTTAGTCGGCAAGCTGTCGCACTGCTGCGCAAGCACAACATCCAGTTCAGCTCTTTTGATATTCTGGAAGACAACACTGTCCGCCAGGGTCTGAAGAAGTTCTCGAACTGGCCCACGTACCCTCAGTTGTATGTGAAAGGCAAGCTCGTTGGGGGACTTGACATCATGAAACAACTTGAGGAGGACGCCGAAGATGATTTTGCCTCGGAGTTGGGGATCAGCGCGACAGAGGACCTGAATGCCAAACTGACCCGCCTCATCAACAGCGATCGTGTGGTGCTGTTCATGAAAGGTATGTGTGTCAAGCTGTTGTAGTGTTTGCCCCAATGTTCACATCGTGGCATGGTTGTGGTGGTTTGATGGTGGCGTGGTGTGGTGTGGTGCTCAGGCTCGCCAGCGGAGCCTCGCTGTGGCTTCAGCCGACAGGCGGTTCAACTGCTGAACGCCACTGGTACGGCGTACGGGCACTTCGACATCCTAACAGACAACGATGTACGGCAAGGACTGAAGACCTTTTCCAATTGGCCCACATACCCACAGCTGTACGTGGATGGCAAACTCATTGGTGGGTTGGACATCATGAAGGAGCTGAACGACGAAGAGGAACTGGTCGATCTTGTTGCAGCCACAGCAGAGTAGAGATCTGCTGAGTGTGGTAGCAAGCTGAAAATTTCTGGTTACCCACTCCACACTTTCCCATGCATGTACTCCCAACGGAATCAACTAGCTGACAATGTTGTTTTGTTTGCTTGCCGCAACGATCTACGCTGTTCTTGTGCCCGCTCATCGCCTCTTGCTTGTGACAAAGTTTTTGGAGCTGTCAGTGCGCTGCAAGTTCATTTGCCCTTGCTTCAAGCTCCGACCACGCACGAGCTCCAGCACACGCTCAACTTTCACCCCTATTGGTCGTGTGTGCGGCGCCCCGAACTCAGACGACGCTCGTCGTCGCCGACCTGTGGTGTGCAACACAGCATTCAGCCACATGTTCTCGCAGCATGCACACCCACGCGCCACACGTACTGCTGTTGCCACCTTCTCTGGCCAGCCGTTCGAAGAAGTTGTAGGCATCGCGAACACGAAGCCGGCGCAATTCTTCTTCGTCTGGCATGCTGGACATGACTCCGACGCGCACCAGTGCCTCCAAAAAATCGATGTAGGACAGGGTGGTGTACTTTTCCCGATCCAACAGGTCATCGATCACCACCATTCGGCTCCAGATGAACACAAGCTTCGCTTCCCGGTAGTTGAAATCCTGGCCAACGACGACACAGCAACACAACAACACGTCAGTGTCCACCATTGTGCGGTTGCCACACACTCCGTCCACGCACCTCGTCCAGCAAACCCAACCGCGAGAGCATCTCGAGCCACCCCTGAAGCGTGACCTTTCCTTTCTTCTTCGCGCTTGCCGTGCGCCGCTCACTGACACTCAAAAACAACTCGCGGATCCAAGCTTCGTTGCTGCTCAGCAGCAAGTCCACGTCTTCCTTGTACAAGAAACGCTTGCGGAAGTCGTTCGGGTCCGTCAAGGCCATGCGATCGACGCAACGGAAGTTCTCACTGACAACAAGTTCAACGGCGGACGACACGGTGCTGCACACTTTAGTCTTGACATACTTGGCGATCGCAATCCGAACAATGGCTTCCAAGAATTCAAAGCGCACAAGGGCCCTGATTATGCACAAGCACAACAAAAAGAATGAGATAAACGAAAGAATCAGCACACGTGCCAGCGACGTGTGGCAAACCTGTCCAAGTTGACTTTGCTTTCCTCGCTTGTCTTGTCTTCCTCAAAGTTCACTGACACAAACACGGTGGAAAGATCGTTCATCGTGCAGTACTTCGAGTCTGACTCGGGGATGCGAGCGTCGTCAAGCATGTCGCTGTAGGCGTTGTACTGGATCGAGAAAGAGTCTTGGGCACTTCCCATTGCGCCGTAGTAGCTGAACACGTTGTACAGAAAACGGTAGTGTCGTCCCAGCACAGACTTGATCTGAGCATCAGAATCAAACCACCACTCAAGTAAAGTCCGTGCAGGTTCATAGCCCGACGCATGGGCCCATGAACTGCACTGCAACAGCCGCTGCATACCTTCTCCAATGGTCGCTTTTCCTTCTTCGCAGATGATTTGACAGCTCTCTTGAACCGCTCCTTGAGCATAAGTCGGCTCCAGTCCTTCTCGAACGCGTTAGCGAACACCAGCTCGTTGTCGTAGAAATCTGACAAGCGAATGAAAATGCAACAGGGGGTGTGATGAGGGGTGGCCCACGAGTGCATGATGATGAACTCCGGCTCAACACACGACAGTACCCACGACAGTACGCACCTCGCGCGTCTGACACGCGTTGGCGCCGCTTGAACACGGAATTTCGTAACGTCCACAGCCGCTTTTTATTCTTCTGCTGCTCGCTGAGAGAGTGAACTTTCATCGACTCGTCGATCACTGTTGCGAGTGGAAGCTGTTGTGCCATCACCACACGCCACTGTCACAACGACGGCCGCGGCAAGGAGTGCAAACACGCGCTACCGCTGTTTGACACGTGTTCGTACCTCACGAGCAGCCAGTTCCAATTCATCCCAGCTTGTGCGGGGTACAACCAAGGGCTGCATCAGTGGTGGCGTGAACACAGGCACGCTTTCTGATGACATGTCTGGGACTGCGACAGGTGGCCGTTGGGGCAGCGCATCCAGCAGCACTTGTGCCAAAGTGGCAGGTTGATCTGGAGTGTGAATGTCCACGCCCTGAAGACAGCAACGGTTTTGGTCAAACCCCGCCACGACCACACTTCTGTGGTTGGAGCAAGAGCTGAGGTACGTGCCAGCACTCACCATAACGCGCTCTTTCATGTCATCGCAGTGGTAGTAGTGCACAAGTCGTCCGTCCGGGAGCTGGAAATGCTCGTACAGAGACTCACACACCTGGGCTCCTTCAACGTGTTCGAACTTGCACAAACGAATGTGAGGGATGCGTTGCGCCCCAGAGGCAAACTTGCTGAGGCCACGACCACCGGTTCTGTCCGCCTTCCTGGGGGGCGATGATGACCGCGCCGTTGGCTGTGGTGATGGTACACAGGGAGGCGACGCCATGTCTGTCCCAGCGAGAAGCTTTCCCCGGCTTGGAGGCGCTTGTGCGCTTGATAACGCCGTGGAAGTCCCCCCTTCCTTCACACCGCCCTCCTCCTCCTCCTCCTCCTCCATGTATCGCTTTTTCGTTGTCAACGATGCCAAAACTGCGTTGACACGACCTGCGTGAACCGGCAGTCGTGGTGCCAGCATGACACTACCAAGTCTACCACGCCGCCTTGGCGCATCAACCTGGCGGTTGGAACCGGCCAGATACCTGCACACAAGCACGCGGAGACAAGTGCCCGTGCCAACATCAAACAAGGCTCCACTGCATGCACGCTTCCATCACAACCCACACACATGCCGCCACGTACCGAGCCGGTACCTTTTCAACAGCAACTCCGCCCCTACCACGTCGATGCTTCGCGTGCATGCGAGTGATGGAGGGCAGGGCTTTGGCCTCGGTTGCTGGGTTTGCATGTGATGCCGCAAACGCACCAGTGTGGTGTCCGAAACCATGTTCACGCTGTCTCTGCTGTGGGGAGGAAGGTTGGGGGTGGCGATGTGTGGGTGAGTGCGCAGCCGCCTCTTCTTCACTCTCGCTCTCAAACATATCCGGCTTGTTGAACTGCATGCGGTGGCGGGCAGTTGTCGGGTGCAACGCCACCGTGATTGGGCGCTTCTTGTTGCGCCGTTCCTCCAGCGACTGCGACAGCATGATGTCCACATTGGATGGGACGGGACCCCCTCTTGTCAGAGTCACCCCGCCAGAGCGTGACAGGTCAGTTGTTGTGTGGGGGCGAGACGCCAACGATGGCGCTGTGCCACCCATGCCACTGCGATGCAGACGCTTCCGCGCAGTGTGGGCGGTCGCACCAAGGCTGTGAGCAAGGGTGCCATTGGTGTGCGGGCGTGGTGGCGGTCGCTCTTTGCTGTGAGGGCGTGTGCCTGACAGCGTGAGCGGCGTGGTTCTGGACATGGGAAACGTGGGCGAGGAAGATCCGGTCCAAATCTGCATCCCACTAGACGATGGGAGATCGTGGGGGTCGCCACCGGACGTTGGGTGAATGGTAACGGACGACACATCAGGCTGCCACCTGTGGAAAGGCAGTGTGGCAGTCTGTGGGGAGGAAACGACAAACAAAGCAGTGTCAACAAGCTGCGCTGTACTGCCAAGCCCATGCAACCAAAACGAACTGTGTCCTGCATGGAAGCTGGAAGAAACCCCGTCTTGTTCAGTTTTGCCGTGGCTTCCGACCACACGCTCCGCAATGGTGTTCGTAGGTCATGAGACAGCAAGTGCGTTGGGCTCATCGGCGCCTTGTAAGTCAGCGTTGCCGCGGGGCCACCAGCCGGTCGAAACGCGGGTTTGCTCGATGTAGAGCCCCGCCTCGATGTAAGTGGGAGTGTACCCACCGTTGCAGAGCGCTGCAACAAGGCCTGCTTCGCCGTGTTACCACACGAGAAGGTGCTCGCGAGACCCACCACGCTGTCAGTGCCGCTTTGATTGAGGCTGGGCTGCAGTGACCCCGTCGAAGTGGCACGGTGATGCGAGGGTGCACCAGGTTGGCCAGCAGCAGCCATCAACGCAGCAGCCGTGGAACGCCGCGATGCTGCACGACTTGCTGCGCGGCTGGCGGCCCGAGCGCGTCCCATGCAAACTTTGCGTGGCGGTGACGCGTCTCGAGTGGCCTTTTGCAGCAAGACAGGGAGTGGTTGGGGCCGATGCTTGCGGGATAGCCGTGGAATGGGTTTTTGGTATGTTCGCCTTCGTCTGCGGAACGTTTTCCGGGGCGAGCCGGAGTCGGCTGCCAACTTGTTGACGTCGGACTTGGAGCGTCGCTGGGAGTGGGACTGCTTCCGTGTGATGCGTGACATGAGGAGCACTCCATTGACCTTCTTCGGCACGCCGTCGTCATCATCACCAGAGCTGGAGTCTGAAATGCTCTCTAGCAGGTCTCGGATGGGGTCATGCTGCTTGTGAACAGCAGGCAGGTAGCTCATGCGCCTGCAACGACACACAGTAAACATGCAATTGCCCACCGCTTAGCTCAGCAAAGCACACGCAAGTCAGGTACAGGACTCATGCTCGTTCACGCACGCTTCCCGTAGTTGCTGCTGCCTCACTTGCTCCACAGCCGGAATAATCAGCGGCTTCTCAGCTGCCTTTTTCTCTTGCAACACCTTCTGCAGACTTCGTGCCCCGATGCTGTCGACCCAACTCTCGTATTGGTTCACCAGCCTTGTTCGTGCAGCGTCACCACGGCTGCGGGGACGACGCTCCGCCACATCATCGGCTGGATCACGCGCAAGCTTGCGCCTCATTCGCGCCTCGCGTGCCAGGCGTTTTGCCTGACACCAAATGTGATTTCACGAAAAGAACAAAACAGAGCCGGAGTGAGGCGTGGGCCGTCACTAGACAACAGAGAACCATCCGCCCTGGACACACCTTGGGACTGTTGATGCAATCCTTGGCACGTAGTCGCAACTCCGCATGGTACAACCGGGTTCTATTGTCAGGGTGGCGGGCCAGGTTCTGCAGGATTTGTGTTGCCATCACCTGCAACGCCGGGTATGCGACAGAGCGTGTGTAGGCGAGAAGGCATTCCACTCCAAAGCGACCTGTTTGTGCTTGGCAGTCCTCCTGGGTTGTCAGGTTCAGCAGTGCATGCAAACTTGCTGACACCTGCGCACAAGTGCGTGGTCACTACGGTAGCCCAATTGCACAAGCAACATGAAACATACGACGTCTTCTCGTGTTGCCACCCGTGCCAATTTAGTGAGTCGCTTTGGGCAACGCAGGCTGGCAACCGCTGCTTTCTGTCGCTGTGTCGCCGCTGTGCGAGCAATCATGTCCGCAGCATAGCTTCGCGAGACAATCGTGCGTCAGTGGGCGAGAGATGCAGCACAATACGGCCACAGCAACGTACAGGCAAGCATCTCCATCGGATGAGTCCAACAGCAGCGCAAGGAGTTTCAATTTGGGAAAGCTGCCTGTGTATCCCGGAGCAGCTGCTGTCACGCTTTCTGCGAGGGCTTGGAGTCGCTCCAATTCCTCACTATCCAAGGCAGAGTCTTCCACAATGTGATGAGGAACGGAGCACAAGTCGTGCAGGAAGTCCGAAGCCAGTACGCGTGTAATCGTGGGGATGTCAGGGTTAGCAACAATGCTGCTCACTGCTGGAATCAGGCCCGCTTCCGTGGCGACGGCATTGCGGAGACTGGCAAAGTGAGCGACCTGCCAAAGTGCTGCAATGGTGACATGTGCCGCCTTGGCGAGTCTGTGAAGGCAACACAATGTGCATCAGCAAGAGGAGTCCACGACACAATCACAACGATACAGGGAGACGTACTCTTCTTCTGGTGATGCCATGAACAAGACACCGACCAACAAAGGCAAGCCCTGTCGCTCAACGAGCCGCATTGCGTTTGCTTCGTCAGTGCAAAGTGACCACAGAGCAGCCGACAAGTAGTGCAGCAACTTGGGGACGGCTTGTGCTTCAGTCGCTAGTTGCTTCGGGACGTCTTCAGGAAGATCTCCAAGCTTGGACAAAGAGGATGGCAGTCTGGAAGGGACAGAAATATCTCCGGAAACAACCTCCACGTGCATTCCAACACTGCCTGAAACGACTGACATGCCCAATTGTGCTGTTTGACAGTCAGTCATGATCACCTGGCTCTCCGTCACCGCGTCACCGCCTTCGGCAGTCTCAGTGTCACTGCCGTCAGGGGCTTCTTGCGGTGGTGGTGGTGGGGTTGGCGGTTTCTTGGGGAACAGAGCGCTGGGCGGAGAATGCGAACCGAGGAGGGTGGGAAGTTGCAAGGAGGTTGCCAGGGCCATGTGCGTTTGAGACGCATCGGGAGACGACAGCAGGCACATGACAAGCCAGTCCAGCAAGAGTTCAACACACCCCTCGCCACCGAGAAGGGAGCGCAGGTCACTTTGGCGAGCCAGAGTCCACGTCAGCATAATACTGTAACTGAAACGACGGCGACAGCACAGGCACATGGCAGGGAACATTCGCAAAACAAGCAACACGCCCATGAGAAGTGGCACGCGCAACACCCAAGCCCCGGGACGAACGGAGCCAGTGAAGCGTCAAAGAATCGGAGTGCTTGACTTGCAAAGAAGACATCCTCCCCACCAAGCGCTACACCCCCATCGAACAACAAGCGTGCCACTGCTGAGAGGGCGAGCCGAGCAGTCGGGGCACTTGGGATGTCAGTACGACGATGTGCGAGGAAGCAATCTTGGAGCAGTCCGACTACGCCTGTAGAAGCTAGCTGGCGGGGTTCAGGCGAGCACACGTTGTGATTTGATTGTGAATCGCCAGCTAAACACCCAAGCGCGTGCGGAAGAGCAACGTACTTGCACTCTCGCTTCAGGGCCTCCTTTGGCTTCTACCATGGCGGACAAGCATGACAGAGCTGCTTCCATTGGTCGACCCCCAAGCTGTTGTGATTGAAGCACATGGGCTATGATCCCAAGAATGCCCTCGTCGAGCACGATCCCGACGGAAGCAACGTCACCCACAAGTACCCCAAGCGAAGCCAATCCAGAAGTGGCGACAGTCACACTGGGGCTTTGCGCCAGCACCACAGCAGGCATGAGCCTGTCGTGCAGGTCGTTCATGGCAGCGGCATGAACGTGTCCAGGGGTGGAATCACTTAAACAAAGAGGTTGGGTTTGCAAACCCACACTCCACAGCGCGAGCGCGACGTGCTGATCGAACAGCTCTTCTGCAGCACGGCCACCAACCATCAGTGACTCGTACTGGTTGCTGGATGATTGGCCCCATCGCTGCAGTTCCTCGATGTGATGAAACACTGCACGGTCTGCAAGAATACGTGGTGCAACAACCGCGAACATCGCGAGCACGTACGCCAAACATTGACGGGCGATCGGCGGTCCCTGCGTGGCAACAGAACCCAGCGCGCCTGCCCCACCACATCCAGCCAGTTGGGTGGCTGCTTTGTGGGCGCCACTTGGGGTGGAACACAGTGAAGCCATGGCTTGCATTGCGCTATCAACGCTGGTCGCGTCTGCTGCTAGTCTGACGAGCAACGCGAAGGCCCGAGGCGATGTCAAAATCATGCTTGGATCATGCACCGCCAGGAGGGCAAACACGGTCCCAGCTTGGGAAGTGACCGCAACGTCCTCCAAGTACGACGCCAACTCCAATGCAAACGATGTGAGGGGCTGGGTGGCCTGCCGCAGAACTTTCTCTTGAGGCGAAGCGGGCCCTGGCACTGACGGGACCGATGCCTGCTCTCCTGAGGGTGCGTCGTGACCGGCTGGCGTCGTAGTCGACGGCAGGGCAACAGCCAGTTCTGTTTTCATCCCAGCGGCAAGATTTCTCGCGAGGTGTGCCTTGCGCAGTCGTCCAGATGTTTGAGGCTGTGCAGCTAGCGTGGCCAGGACAGCGACAGCCGCTGATCTGACAGGTACGTGCCGCGAGAGCGTCAGGCGGCACAGCGCACGCATGGCAAGCGGAGGGAAATCCACAGCGAACTGAGGCTGTGAAGCATACTTCCACACAACCAACAGGACCGACAGCACCTCTTGCAGCACACGCTGCGCGTCAACCGTTCTCGCGTGGTGCTTCAGGGCTTCCAAAGTGGAAACGAACTGAGCACGGTTCCTGTCACGAAGCTGCTGCTGCCAGGCATCGGCGAACCGAAGCAGGTCCTCATCAGAGCCCACTGGCTTACCCATGAACGACAGCGACAGCATGCCGGGAAAGACATCATCAAGCTGTGCAGTCAGGCTCGCAACAAAGTCGCTCAGCGCGCCAGGTGTGTGAATGTTGATGGACTCGCGGAGGATCTTGCCATTGTGAGAGACTCGAAACACCATCCGACCTGCGCGCCCCGGCATCGTGAAGGTACGTTGATGTCAAACACAAGCAGTCCCAACACTCAAAGCAGCTTGGGTCGGGCAATCATGGGGAGAAGGTGCGGGCACACGGCAGTGTTGAACACAGGCGTGACGAAACGGCTCCAAACGTCACGCACACTCAACCATGTCTACACCCCTTCGCTATTCGAGCGGCGTGAGTCACGCACGCCGTATTTTGATGTCTTCGTTACGATGGCTTGTGCATTGCAACAAGGACGGGGCTGCGGACTTCAGGCCGAAATCTTCAGCAAACAGGCTGCAAGATGGTGAGCATCAATCATTGGAGGCCCGTGTACCGTGTGAGGAGAAGATGCTGTCCCTTGAACTGGACGCCTTTGAAAGGCGGCCTGAGGAGGCCTTTCACATTTGAAGAACCAATCCAAATCAGGCGTACCCAAGTGGTCCACTGTGGACCGTCCACGTCATCGTTCTTGCCGAGGGTGACCTGCTGTGGACAGCAAAACACGTGCGCAGCTGGGAGGAACAATTTAAAAGGTGGTGCAAATGCAGGTCGCCCCAGTCTGCTGTCCGAGCGTGGAGTTGGGCTGAGACTGGAAACCGTCAGCCACTCGGACATGCTGCTTGAGTGGCCAGTGTGCAGCGTAGGCTATGCTATCTTCCAGTCGTTGATCCAAGCGCTGTCAACAACGAAGCCCTCTTTCCGCCGCTTGCCGATTGTTCAGTACAGTGCACGCGTGCTCCCTTCCAAGGCGGTGCACTGAGAACCAGGCGCTCAGACATGTTGCTCATGGCCAACAAACTCCACCCGCACGTGGCGTTGATCTGATCTGAAGGCTACATGTAGGTGCAACCATGAACGTTGTTCTGCACCTGTGCTCCCGCCCACTCAAGCATGCTGTTTGCTCTCCAACGGTGAGTCTCCATGCTCCATGCTCGACGCGTCGCTGTCAAGCATGACGGTATGCAGCAGGTTGTTCAACACCTGTGCTCTTGCTTAGCCGAGCGCGGTACTGATCCGGCTGCTTGGGAAAAGTGAGCTCGCACAAGGATTGCCCACGAGAGTCTATCACAGATAGCCTGGATCCCGATCGTAGCCAACAAAGTTGCAATGGGCCATCGGCTTTGATTCATTGCACGCAGCATCAACACTACATGCCCAGCATGGCTTCCGCTGCACCACAGCGTAATGCACGAGGTCCATGCTCCTTGCCCCTCTACTCATTCCTCTTGTCACGACTTGCAATGACAGTGTCGGACATTGTGACACCTGCAACATCCAGCGCGACGTGGTGTAGTGAGTTTGCAACATTTTCAAGTACATGTATTCATCACAATTTGCGCGCGCGCGAAGAACAGCTCACAAAGTCAAGCACCGCTGTTCGACACACCGCCCCGGCTATGACGGAGGCAAATCGTTTTGTGCGGTGAGGGACTCATTCGTACACTTCTAGGCTTGTACGGGGGAGGCACGGCAGGAGGGTAGGTGGTGTGGATGCGGTGATGATGGACTCCCAAGGCAACAGTGATGGCGGCGTCACTGCCACCACAACCACTGCATCCACAGGCGTCGCTGCTGTGGAGCCAGCAGCCCCAGCCTCGAGCTCGACTCAAGATGTAAAAGTTTCTCCTGTAGCAACCATAGCAAGTGCCGGGTTGCCGGCAGCTGTTACCTCCCAGCTCCGTCGTCCAGCCAGTGTCGCAAGCTGGGCTAGTGCGACAGACGAGTCTGACGAAGACTTTGCCCCTGATTCCAACGACGATGATGATGATGCATCGTCCCTCCCCAGTGGTCTGTTCGCACCTCTGTCTCCCGCTCACTCGCTGTTCATGTCTCCTGCGAAGAACGTACTCAAGGGCACACTGCCAGCTTCAGAATCCAGCTCCGATCAGTTCGAGTCCCTCGCGACGTTTCTGGCCCACAATGATGAAAACATCGCGGCACACACACGGTCGTACATGGACCTTCGTGATGTGGATGTGGACGTGCTGAATGATGCCACGCTTGCTGTGTTGGACACCGATGCCCCCACATCAACTTCCGGAGCCGGGGGTGGTGTTGATGCAGGTGCGGACGATGATGACGACCCCTTTGTGCCGCTGGAATGGCAGCAGCGTGGACAGTCACACGCTGGTACAGCCTCACTGGGCGTGGGTGCTGGTGCTGGTGTTGGTGCTGGCGCGCCGTTTGGTGTTGGCAACACGCTCACCGGAGCGCCCATGTCTCGAGCCGTTGCGGCCAACAGTGGTGTGCCAGCGTGGCGCTCGAAAGCAGCGTTGTGGGGTGGCATCCCCAGCGTGCCGAGTGGCGAGGTCGGCAGCGATGGGATGGACGGGCATGCGGAGGAAGAGGATGAAGACGACGAAGACACGTACCGTGCAAGTCCTTCCGAGTTGAACAGTCTGCGTGCCGACGGTCGAGAGTCTGGCATGATAACAGGCACGCTACCGCGGTTGCGACCCCATGCGCGCTTGGCCTCGCGTGGCGGAGCCACCTTTGGTTCACGTGGTACTGCGGCCAAACGATTGCACCTAGGGAACAGTGGCATCGGGACAAGTGTTGTGTGCGTGGACGTTGTTGTGGATGTGTTGTGTTGCCCTTTCCTATTGTGAAGCTCACGTGGTTTTGTATTGACAGGTACTTCACTCGTGACCAGTACGAGCGTCTCCAGACTCAGATCCATGCCTTCAGTCAGTTGGCCTCACAGCTCATGGCGATGGCCGCACAAGCAGCGCAGCCCTTGGCTCGCGCTCCCAAGAAGAGCACCCAGGCTCGCAGCGCATTCGCTGCACAACTTGCTCCCACACGCGACCTGCTTCTGCGTTGGGCTGCAGTCGCTCGGGGGGCTCGACTGGCTCGGGACTACGCTCGGCAACAACACAAGCGCACTAACGCCAACCAACCGCTCATGGCACCGCCTGCGTCTGCCTCCGTTACGTTTTGCCAGTTTCCGTGGTGTCGGCCGGGTATTCGGTTCGTTAACCCGCGGTGGCCCTCTCAACGACGCCAATGGGCAGGGGGGCTGCTGAATGTTGACAACCGAGACACCTTCCAACCCGTGGACACGTCGTCTCTCCCGGCACTGTGCCAGCCGGAACAGCTCTGCTCATTGCATGCGGACGTGAAACGGTTGCATGGGTGCCACGAAAGCGTTGCGTTGTCGATTGTCGACCCCGATGCAGTGGAATGTGTCGTGTCCCAGTTGCTTCAACGTACGCACCCGCGCGCTTGTGTGGCAGCATTGGGTATGCCGCTCCCAACATTGACTCACGTGCTGGTGTGGTGGTGCAGTGTCGACGCGAGCCCACTTCTTTCGACCAAAGAAAAAGGTTGAGAAGCATCTTGCGTTCTTCGAGGTCTCTAAAGCCATAATTGCTCCGCTGGCAAGTGTCATTGGTGCACCGGGAAGCACGCCACTGCCGCGCTTTCCCATCTTGGTGCGTGTCTGCCAACCACTTCACGTGATGGGCGGGGACTGCATTCCCTGTGACTCTTGGTCCTTTCTTTCGTGCAAACAGGTGCCCGAGTACCATCAACGGGCAAACAGTCGGTTGCTGTACACCCCTTCCGAAGATCGCCTGTTCATTGTGGGACTTGAAATGCATGGACAGGAGCTGAAAAAGATTGCGGGCAGCATTCTTCCCATGTCTCATGGGCAGCTATTGAACAGGTACGATTGTGGTGGTGGTGGTGTGCACCCCCACGTGGGTTGTGCGTGACACGTGTGCACAGGATCAAGAACCGTGCCGCAAAGGCCCAGAAGGAAGAAAATATGTTCAAGAGGTTCAAAGAAGCAGTCGCAATGGACCGCTATCAGTGGCTTCCCGACGAATTGGACTTGCTGGAGTTTGTACGTCATGTGTAGAGTGGCAAGACATTTGAATGGGGCAGGCTGGTGCTTTCTTTGTTTCATGCCGCTGCTGCCGTGTTGACACAAAACAGGGCTGCATGACGTTCGGAGAAGAAAGTGAAGAGCCATTCCGGCGCATTCAACGCGCTCTGCTTCCCCACCGTGGTGCCGGTCTTGTGCGTGGTTCATCTCACGAGCGAGTTGTGTTGGTGGGTTTTTCTTACGGGCTGTGTTCGTTTGCCACAGTTACGTGCGGTGTGGTTCACAAGAACCAAACACCTCCCGGGCCGCAAGAAGCGCTTCGTCGAGCGCACTCGTTTCAAAGACGAAAGCATCGTGCGCCTGCCTTTCATGTGGGACCGAGATGCCCCAACGCCTCTGCTAGCGTCACCCACCTTCACGGAGACGACCCTTGGCGGCCCCGTGCAGGATGTTCATCGTTTGTTCTCGGTGCTCCCACCCTTTCCTCCAGACTTTTACCGCTCCAACCTACCCCCAGGCGCGGCGCGTGTACCCCCCACAGCACCCCCGGACATTGTACCGTCACACTCCGTTCCAACCCGGAGCGTGGTCGACACACCTCCACGCCGTGCACGCGGGTTCAAGCGCAACCGGTTGGGTGTGGTACAGGGCGCAGGTGCCGGCGCAGGTGCCGGCGCAGGGGCCGGTGCGGATGCGGCACAGACTGCGGCGACGAGTGGCGACGCCGAAGAAGCTTCTGCGAAGCGATTCGCACACTTGTTGTCGGCCCGGCCGGTGGATACGCTGCGACTGTCTTCAAGGGGTGACGAGCTGGTGCAAGAAGGTGGCGCCGTTCGATCTCATGATGCGCTTGGGCTGTTGGCACAGGCCGCAAGCTCATCGTCTTCGTCCATCAATGCTCTCACTGGTGCACGGAACGAGTCTACTCTAGGTTTATCGACTTGGGTGCGTGTGGTGTGTGGAATGCACGCCGTGGCGGGTCAGTGTAGGTGTGCTGATGTACCGTGTTGTGGCTCACACGGTGCGGTGGTTGTGTGTGCGAACAGCTTGGCGAAAACGCGTCACTCATGGGGTCAGACTCCATGCTCGAAGCCCCTTCACACCTTGGTCAGATCATGCAAGATGGCAGCACGAAGCAGTTGTTGGAAGAAGTGAAGCAGGACGGGGACTCCCCGCCTTCAAGCAACGGCTTGTCGGTCACCAGTCGTGGTGATGGTGGTGGTGGTGGTGGTGGTGGTGGCGGTGGCACCCATGTCGCCGCGGTCGCACCGTCACCGCGACGCAGTGATGACAGCCAAGCGATGCCAGATGCTGTGCTTCCGCCCAACGCGGTTCACTTTGGGGGCATGTTTGCCCAGAAGCAGCCGTCAGTGGCTCCAGCAACGAGTGCTGTGATTCGCACACCGACGGCTGTCGAGTTGCCCTCTGCGGTGCAGCCGGCACCGCCAGCGACACCAGTCGGGGTGGGTAGCTCAACGGAGGGTGCTCATCAAGTTCACACTGAAGCGAAGTCTCAAGACGATCGAAAATGGACGCGAAGTGATGACCGTCAGCTGCTTTTGGCAGTGCGGGAGGCCATGCAGCGCGGAGACGATGTTGGCAGTGCAACATGGTACGCATGTGCTTGTGTGGGCAAGGCACGTCGTTTATCACGGCCGTATTTAATCACCGCATCACGGCGAATGTGTCCTTCCCTCCCTTCCTTTCGACACAGGTCCATTGCGGCGATCAGACTGGGCAGGAGTCCGGAAAGTGTTCAGCACCGATATCAACAGCTTCTGGTGCTGATGGCCCAGTAGGTTGCACGAAACAACACAAAACAATGCAAAACAACACAAACAACACAAACGAAGTGATGCTGCAACCAAAATGGCAGTGAGTGCTTTCATGCACATGGAAGGTGCCCGCCTCTGCTTGTGCTGAGTGTGGTCAGTGGGCAATTGTCCAGTATGAGTGCAGATGCTGGAGACATGCAACTGAGCGACTTCAGCAGTGGGGATGATGTCGGAGAGTTGCTGGGGTCTGATGGCAGTGCAACCGTGCGTGTGTGCGATGATGTTGACGTGATACAGGCAGCCGCTCACTGCAGTCTGCCCACTTGTGCAGTTCTCAGACTTTGACGACGATGATGACATGCTTGATGCCATGTACGGTGGCGGGACACTTTCCAACACGGCAGGCAATGTGGACGCCTCTAAACACCAACAGTCACCATCCAGACGTGAGCAGGCTGACCAGGCGGCCAGGGCACCAACAAGCGACGACAGTGCCAAATCCCAGCACAGCCTTCGTGGCTTCACCAAAATTGAAGCTGCAAGCGTTCCGTCGCCACGCCACGGGCAGCGACTGGTTGGTTTTCACTGCATTGAACGTGCGGAGCCGCCTTGTCGAAGGCGGGTCGTCATGCCCAACAGCACTCCACGCGACCTCCTTTCAGGTTTCGACGTGGTACGGACCGCTGCACAGCCTATGGTCCGCACGTTGGGGCACACTGCTCTTCACACAACAACAGCAGAGGCTCGGGTGAAGGCAGAGGCAGAGGAGGCTGCCCGAGTCAAGGCATATGAAGCAGCAGCGAAAGCAGAGGAAGAAGAAGCTCGGGCGAAGGCAGCAGCTCGGACGAAGGCAGAGGAAGCAGAAGCGGCTCGATTGAAGGCAGAGACTGAGGAAGCAGCTCGCTTGGAGGCGGAAGAGGCAGAAGCTGCTCGGTTGAAGGCAGAGGCCGAGGAAGCAGCTCGCTTGCAGGCGGAAGAGGCAGAAGCTGCTCGGTTGAAGGCAGAGGCCGAGGAAGCAGCTCGCTTGCAGGCGGAAGAGGCAGAAGCGGCTCGATTGAAGGCAAAGGCTGAGGAAGCAGCTCGCTTGGAGGCGGAAGAGGCAGAAGCTGCTCGATTGAAGGCAGAGGCCGAGGAAGCAGCTCGCTTGCAGGCGGAAGAGGCAGAAGCTGCTCGGTCGAAGGCAGAGGCCGAGGAAGCAGCTCGCTTGGAGGCGGAGGAAGCAGAAGCTGCTCGGTTGAAGGCAGAGGCTGAGGAAGCAGCTCGCTTGGAGGCGGAAGAGGCAGAAGCTGCACGG